>Ga0181604_10000238_pt1 | contig 49433 bp, 47 predicted proteins | sample 041ome_12_FD_148663 | JGI IMG/M metagenome (GOLD analysis project Ga0181604, IMG submission 148663) | Coastal salt marsh microbial communities from the Groves Creek Marsh, Skidaway Island, Georgia - 041410US metaG (spades assembly) | ecosystem: Environmental > Aquatic > Marine > Intertidal zone...
TAGCTCCCTCTTTGTATTGTCCAATAACCAGATGCTCATCAGTTTCGTTTGTTTTGAATGGACGAAGTGATCGAAGAACTTTTAATTTTTCATCTCTGATGGATTCTGAATTTATGTTTGTTGGTGGCTCCATCGCTACTAAGCATAAAATCTGCAGTAGATGGTTTTGAAGCATATCTTTTATTGCTCCTGTCTGATCATAATATGATCCTCTGTTTTCTAAACCAAGAGTTTCAGCCACAGTGATTTGGATATGATCAACTGCAACATTTGACCAAATCTTTTCAAATAATATATTTCCAAACCTTAAGGCTAGAAGATTCTGAACAGCTTCTTTGCCTAGATAATGATCAATTCTAAAAATTTGATGTTCATTGAAGTATAAAGCCAAGGATTCATTTATATCGATGGACGAGTGAAGATCATTGCCAATCGGTTTCTCAACTATTATGGAGGATAGGGGGCCAATAATATCCTGATCATTTAAATTTTCAGCAATGACTTTATAAAATAAGGGAGAGACAGCCAAATAATATATATCTCTATCAGTATTTGATGTGTTTTTTTTTAGATTCGCAAAGTCATTCTTCTTATTAAAATCAATTTTTATGTAGGAAATTTTTTTAATGAACTCATTTATAACTGCAGCGTCATACTCCACAGAATCAAGATTATCAAAAAGTTTAATTTTTATTTCTTCATGATACTCAGAGGCCTGCAATTCTTTTGAGCCAATGCCGTATATTTTTATATCCTTGCTCAGCCTTTCTGCTTTGAAATGTCTATATAGTGCAGGTAATAATTTCCGTTTAGCTAAATCGCCAGTGCCACCAAAGATAAATAAGTTCATTTTCCTGCTTATATTAATTGCTTACATTTAACCTATTAACAAAGAATATACTGATATATGACAACGATGTCAATGTGTTCATTTTTATGTCTATTGAGGTATCATGCCGAACATGAAAGCTACTAAAACTAAAGTTATAGCAACTATTGGACCAAGTACCAACAAATACGATGTTTTAAAAGATCTACATAACGCAGGCATGAATGTTGCAAGAATCAATATGTCACATGCATCACATGCAGACGCTATTAATATTATTCAATCTATAAATAAGATTAATAAACAGCAATCCGGTGTGTATGGACCTATTGGAATATTATTGGACACTCAAGGACCAGAAATTAGGACAGGAATCAGTAAATCTGATATTAATTTGCAAACTGGAGATATTGTAAACCTGACAATTAGAGATGATGTTGATGTTGAAACTTCTTCAATAAAGATTAATTACAAAGGTTTAATTAACAGCGTGCATAAAGGATCAAAAATTAGCATCGACAATGGTTTGCTTAATTTTAAAGTGTTGACCAAAGATAATCAGAGTCTGAGGTGCAAAGTGCTTGATGGGGGCACTCTTGGAAGCAAACGTCATGTAAATCTTCCTGGAGTCAGGGTCGACTTACCCTCCATCACTAATAAAGATCGAAAAGATATCAATTTTGCTATCAAGCACAACGTTAGTTTTATTGCCTTATCCTTTGTTAGGTCTGCTAAGGATATTTTTACCTTAAGGTCTATCCTTAAAAGAAATAAATCACCAATAAAAATAATTGCCAAGATTGAAAACCAAGAAGGCCTTGATAATATTCATGAAATAACTCAGGCAGCAGATATAGTTATGGTTGCGAGAGGAGATCTTGGAATAGAGACGAATCTTGCTGATCTTCCAAACATTCAAAGGCGTATCATGTATGCAAGTGCAAAATGGGGAACAAGATCAATTGTTGCAACTCATTTATTAGAATCTATGATCAATAATCCAACTCCTACCAGGGCTGAAGTTACTGATGTGGCAAATGCGATATATGAAGGTGCAGATGCTGTTATGCTCTCAGGCGAAACCAGTGTGGGGAAATATCCTATCCAATGCATAAAAATGCTTAAGCAAATTGCTTTAAAAACCGAGCAATTTAGAACACTTGGTTATGAAAAATTCCTTCAAGATAGTTCAGATTGGCAAAATATTGCAGAAGGAGCTCGGGATTTAGCAAAGAGAGTTAGCGCTGATGGAATAATTGTTATCACTAGATCAGGTGAAACAGCAAATGTCATTTCAAACACTAAACCTTTTCGAATGCCTATATATGCATTTACCAATAATCTTAATACTTTTTATCAATTAAGCTTATATGGAGGAATCAACCCATACTTCCTCAAATCAATTGCCAATCAATCGACCACAATTTCAAAAATTAAATCAATTTTGGCTTCTTCAATGAATGTTAAAAGATCTCTTAAATTTGTTTTAATTGCAGGAGTTTACTCAGCATCTCATACTGACTCCATTCAAATTATAAATACAAATGTTTGATCAATTACTAGAAAGTACAATTCTATTGTTTGTTGCTGTTGATCCAGTAGCTCTTATACCTATATTTGCTAGTCTCACACAAGGATTGAGCAAAAGAGATATAAAGAGGGTCTATATTCAGGCAACTTTAGTTTCTTTCTTTGTGCTATCTCTTTTTTATTTTTTTGGAATGGCAATATTAGATGTGATGGGCATATCAATGAGTTCCTTTAAAATTATCGGAGGTTTATTTTTGATAGCAATTGCATTTCAGATGGTCTTAGAACAAAGACAGTCAAGACGACAAAATACTGCTGAAGTGGCTTTAGATGATGAATCAATTCAGTCTCTTGCAATTTTTCCATTAGCAATTCCCTTAATTGCTGGGCCAGGGGCAATGACTACAGCTTTATTAATTGCAGAAACAAGTTCAAGCACACCTGTGCAAATATTGATAAATTTTATCCCAATCTTAATAATTATTATCTTAGTTGCATTTGCAATGTGGCTTTCAGCCACTCTTTCAAAAAAAGTTGGCCCCACAATTATTATTGTGGTGCAGAAAATTTTTGGAATACTTTTAGGCGCTTTAGCAATTGAATTTGTTGTTGCTGGGATTATGGAATCTTTTAAATTATAAAAGTCTCAAAGATTCACGAACAACCAACTCCGATTTAAACTCTTTGGATTTCGTTTTCTCAACCAGACCATCAAATTTAGCAATTAAAATTCTTGCTGCATGAGCTGCCATTTGTTGAACAGGTTGCTTGATGGTGGTTAGGGCTGGCCATATTTGCTGTGCTATAGGCGAGTCATCAAATCCAGTCAAAGATAGATCATTAGGCACTTCCATTCCTTTCATTTGTGCAGATTTCATTATTCCCGCAGCCATTGAATCGTTGCTTGCAAAAATAGCCGTGGGTATTTTAGAAGATTCAAATATCTCAACCCCTGCATCAAAACCAGATTCAAAACTAAAATTACCTTGTTTGATCCATTGTTCATTAGGTTCCAAACCATGTTTTTTCAATGCTGCTAGAAAGCCATTAAATCTCAAGAGAGATGCAGAATGCTTAGGATGACCTTTTATAAATCCTATATCTCTATGCCGATGATTAATAATTTCTGAGGTTAAGTTGTATGCGGCCTCATAATCATTGGAAGAAACATAAAGTGAATCAGGGTTCATGATTCTTGGAGCAATTACTGCATACTCAATTTTATTAGCCTCTAAATTACTAAGAAAATCTTGCATGTCGCTAAGCGGGGGAGTTATAACTAAGCCATCTATTTTAAAATCTTTAACAAATTGAATGATGTCATTTATTAATTTACTAGATTTATAATTACATTCTTGAATAACTAAATTGTAACCAGTATTTTTGCATGCATTAAAGATTCCGCTTTGTACATCCGCAAGATAAGATTTATTAGGGTTATCGTAAAGTAAGGCAAGCATATACGATTTTTTTGATCTAAGGCTTTGGGCGCTTTTATTAGGCTTAAAACCTAGCTTTTTAACAGATGCTAGGACTTTATTTTTTGTTACCTCTGCAACATTTGCCTCGTTATTAATAACTCTTGATACGGTTTTAATAGAAACTGATGCATCTTTTGATACGTCTTTAATTGTAACTGCCATGCTTTTTTAAATTTTATTGCCTTATTCTAGTATTTTAACGATAATGTATCTTCTTTGACAACGATATCAATAGGGTGGTGGGTTAATGTTGTTCAGTAATTTAGATATATTCATTGTCGCTTTTTATTGTGTTGGAATTATTGCTTTAGCTCAATATGTTTCTCGATCTCAACAAGGCGAAGAAAAAACAGCAGAAGATTACTTTTTGGCAGGAAGATCCTTGCCTTGGTGGGCGATCGGCGCTTCATTGATAGCTGCTAACATTTCGGCAGAACAAATTATTGGTATGTCTGGTCAAGGCTTTGTTGTCGGAATGGCCATAGCAACCTATGAATTAACTGCAGCCATCGCTTTGATTGTTATGGCTAAGTATTTCTTGCCACTGTTTCTAGAAAAACAAATTTATACAATGCCTCAGTTCCTTGAGCAAAGATTTGATAAAAGGGTAAGCCTTGTGCTTTCTTTCTTTTGGTTGGCTGTATATGTATTTATAAATTTAACTAGCGTCTTATGGTTAGGTTCATTGGCTATTAATTCATTGACAGGCTTAGATTTATTTTATGGTTTGGTCCTTTTAGCCTTTCTATCATTAGCATATTCTCTCTGGGGCGGCCTTAAGGCAGTTGCCATGACCGATATTATTCAAGTGATATTATTAATTTTTGGTGGTTTATCCGTATCATATATTGCATTAAATCAGATATCAGATGGCGCGGGCGTAGTAAATGGTTTGAGTCAGGTATATCAATTGCTCCCTCAAAAATTTGATATGATTTTGTCTGTTGATCATCCAGCTTATAAAGATCTTCCCGGTGTTTGGGTCCTAATAGGAGGCTTGTGGATCGCGCATTTTGCATATTGGGGTTTTAATCAATACATAACTCAACGAGCTTTGGGCGCCAAATCATTACCTGAAGCTCAAAAGGGTGTTATGTTTGCAGCATATCTCAAGCTTTTGATGCCATTTGTAGTTGTGCTTCCTGGAATCTGTGCTGCTGTTCTGTACCCAACGTTAGAAAAATCAGATCAAGCATACCCCATGATGATGTCCTTATTACCCAACGGACTGTTGGGCTTAACATTTGCTGCATTGGTTGCTGCAATAGTGTCCTCACTTGCATCAATGACAAATAGTGTTAGCACTATTTTTACCATGGATATCTACAGAAGCTTTGTAAAATCAACGCCTTCAGAACAAAAGCTTGTGAATGTTGGTAGGAATATGGCTTGGATTGCATTAGTCGTTGCGGTTTTTTGTGCTCAGCCCTTGCTTGGAAGCATGGAATCCGCTTTTCAATATATTCAAAACTTTACTGGGTTTTTTACTCCTGGAATTTTAGTTATCTTTTTGGTTGCTTTGTTTTGGAAAAAAGCAACCACATTAAGTGTACTGGTTGCGGCCATCATGTCCTTGATTTTATCTTTATTTATTTTTCTTGTTTTCCCTGAATATCCCTTTATCCATAGGATGGGAGTAGTGTTTTTAATTTCTGGGTTTGCATGCTACCTAACCTCTTTGCTCCAAGGGTATACCGATCAACCAAAAGCAATTGATATATCTACCATAAGCTTTAAAACAGAGAGATCATTCAATGCTAGCACTGTGATTATTTGCATAATTTTAACCATTACATATTTCTTGCTATGGTAAATGATCCTCAGGTAGCATTTTTAAATAGCAGAGTCTTATTAATAGACATTGGTGGCACTAATATTAGAACAGCTTCAGCGGAAATAGGCTCCGATGTACTTATTAATCCTAACAAGCAGAGCCTTAACTGCTTATCTGCTTTTGATGAGATGTTGCAGGGTTTTTTGGATGAAGATCCATCAATTAAACACATAGTTTTCTCGATTGCAGGCCCCAAACTTCATGGCTCTATTACTATGACAAATAGAGACTTTGAGGTAGATGAGCAGGATATTCTCAATAAATTCAATGTTAATTCTTGTTATATTCTTAATGACTGGGAATCAATAGGCCATGGCTTATCACTTTATAAAAATGATGAAATGAGTTTCATTAACAAAGGTGATCCTTTCAATGACACAGCTTTAATTTTGGGTCCAGGAACTGGTTTAGGTGCAGCACAAGTAATTAAAAATAATATCGTCCTTCCAACAGAAATTGGTAACAGCACATTTGCTATTCCAGAATTAATTCTTGAGCTAGGCCATGAAAACATAGCAGATTTTACTGTTATTGAAGATCTAATTTCGGGGGGTGGCTTGTCTAAAATTTATTTTTGTTTTACTGGCACAAATCGATCTCCAGAAGAAATTGTAGCTACCTATCTATCTGATGATTTCTCAAAAAAAAGTATAGATTTCTTTTTATTATCTCTTTCTAAAATTCTTTCTGAGCTTGCGTTGGCTTACATGCCAGGTAGAGGAATATTTCTCGCAGGAGGTTTATTGCGCTCTTTACAAGAATATCTTGACGTTGATTCGTTTATGAAAAATTTCTTAATTAATAGAAAATCCATGCATGCTGATGTTCTTGAGCAAATGCCGATAGCTTTGATCAATCAAGAGATGACATGTCTGCATGGAAGCCTAAATTTTTTTAATAAAATTAGCCAAAATCCCAAATAGTTTTGAAAGATTGCACTTTAGATAATTTAACTAAATCTATTGCTGACGCATTGCTTGCAGGCATCAATGCAAATGGTCATGCTTCATTAGTTGCATGCGGTGGAAGCAGCCCATTATCTCTCTATAAAAACTTAAGTGTTTTAGATTTAGATTGGTCTAAAGTATCAATTTTTTTAGGCGATGATAGGATTGTTTCCAGTGATCACCCTGATTCTAATGAATATTTAATTACTCACCACTTGCTAAAAAATAAAGCAATCTCAGCTACATTTTATCCATTAAAAGACTTCGAAATTGATAAAGATGAAGATAGATATCCATTTGATATAGTGCTTCTTGGGCTGGGTAGTGACGGGCATTTTGCTTCATTGTTTCCAGCTCAAATAGAAAATAATCAAGCCTTTGACGTTAATGCTTCACCAGCCATCATAATCTCACAAGAGAATTTGGGCTCACCGAGTTACAAAAGATTGTCTATGAACTTATCCATGCTCCTTGATGCTAGGAGATGTATTTTATTAGTTCCAAATACAGAGAAAAGAAATATCGTTGAAAGAGCGTTCAATGATAATAAATTACCTCTGCATTATTTGTTAACTCAACAGAAAACTAAAATTGAATTTTCAGATATAGATTTTAAATAAGGAGAATACTATGAAAAATTTTTTACTAATCATTTCATTATTTCATGCATCAGCTATATATGGGCAAGTAGATTGGACAAGATCGAATTCTTGTGAGTACAAAAATTTTGATAATTCCGGTCTGATAGATCAGTTAATTGAAGGAATGACAATTGAGGAGAAAGTTGGTCAAGTAATTCAGGGAGACTTAGACTTTATTTCACCTGAAGATGTAAAAAAATTTAAAATTGGCTCTGTTCTTAATGGCGGCAATACTGCTCCTAATGGAGATAAGTATAGCTCCGTTGATGATTGGAAGAAGTTAAGCAAAGAATTTTATGATGCTTCTCCAACCTATAAGGGTATTAAAGTTCCTGTTCTATGGGGCACGGATGCTGTCCATGGTCATAACAACGTTATCGGAGCAACTTTATTTCCCCATAATATAGGCCTGGGCGCCACCCGAAATGAGGCTTTGATAAAAAATATCGGTGAAGTTATTGCTCTAGAAGTCTTATCTACAGGTGTGGCTTGGACTTTTGCACCCACCATCGCAGTGCCACAAGATGATCGCTGGGGCAGAACTTATGAAGGCTTTTCAGAGGATCCTCTTCTTGTTTCAAAGCTAGGCAAAGCATTCATTCTTGGGCTTCAAGGTGAGGGGGATACTTTTCTAGATAACAATCATGTGATTGCAACAGCCAAACATTTTATGGGGGACGGTGGTACTTATGAAGGTATTGATCAAGGCAATACAAGGATTTCAGAGCAAGGTTTGAGAGAGCTGCATGGATATCCTTATTTTGATGCCTTGGATGCTTGCGCCCAAACAGTCATGGCAAGTTTTAATTCTTGGAATGGTCAAAAAATTCATGGTTATAAAAAATTACTCACCGATATTTTAAAAAATGATATGAAATTTGATGGCTTTGTTGTTGGTGACTGGAATGGTCATGGGCAAGTAGAAGGTTGCTCAAACGCAAAATGCTCTCAGTCATTTAATGCTGGTGTAGACATGTTTATGGTCCCTGAGAACTGGAAAGATCTTCTTAGAAATACTATCAGACAAGTGAAATCAGGAGAAATACCTGAGGCAAGGCTCGATGAGGCTGTGAGAAATATTTTGACAGTGAAATCTAGGCTTGGATTGTTCAATGGAAGAATACCTCATGAGTTTTCAACAAATTACTTAGGTCATCCTGATCATATTGCTTTAGCTCGGCAAGCCGTCAGAGAGTCACTGGTTTTGTTAAAAAATAATAACAATGTTCTTCCCTTAAATCCCAAACAGCACATCGGCATCATCGGAGATGCTGCCAATAAAATTTCTTCACAAACAGGTGGCTGGACTATCACATGGCAGGGTAGAGAAAACTTAAATAGCGACTTTGTAAATGTTAACTCAATCTATGAAGCCTTGGCTCAGGCAATTACTTCTTCTGGCGGCTCAGTTGAATTTTCAAAAAATGGAAAATTTACAAAAGATCCAGATGTTGTAATAGGTGTTTTTGGTGAGGAGCCATACGCAGAAATGCTTGGAGACCTCAAAGATGTTTCCTTTGGAGCAACTGACCCATCATTTTTACCGTTGCTTGAAGCAATCAATGCTCAGGACATTCCAACCATCAGCATCTTTTTATCTGGCAGACCTCTGGTTGTTAATAGATATTTAAATGTCTCTGATGCTTTTATAGCTGCCTGGCTTCCTGGTACAGCTGTAGAGGGTATTGGGGATGTTATTTTTACAAAGGATAATAAAGTTAATTTTGATTTTACCGGTAAACTCTCTTATTCATGGCCAAAAACTAAAGATCAATCTGTTCTAAATCTTACCGATAGCATTTACGACCCATTATTTCCATATGGATATGGGCTTAATTATGCTTCTAATACTGAAATAGAGGATATTCAGATCACAAACAATAGTATTGAGCTAGACTTGGTTAATGTTTTCTTAGGTGCGGCATCTATTCCTGGAAAAGAATTTGTAGTAACAAAAACTGGCCCTGAGTTTGTGATTGAAGATGACTTTGTTAGCTCGAATGAAAAAATTAAAATTACTAGGTTTGATTATCAACGTCAGGATGATGCTAAGAATATAGTTTTTGTTGATGACCAAGCCCTGCAAGCATTTGGGATTTCAGCTTCATCTTATGTCAATCTTGCAAGTATGCAATCACCTTTTTATGAGATTGTGATGCGAATAAATAGCCTGTCTGATCCTGCTTTATATTTCAGCGTTGGTTGCGGTAATAATTGCAGAGGTTCCATCGCGCTTCCAACAGCCTTAATGACAGATTGGACAACCATTAACATACCGCTCTCATGTCTTGAGAAAGATGGATTAGATAAAACTAAAATTCAAGTTAGGGGTTTATTTTTGACTGAGGAAGGAATTAATTTTGATCTTAACTCAATTGCTATTAAGGGCGGTCGAGCAACAGGAAGAGTGGTTGATTGTTAATTAATTCTTATTTGTTTGGGTTATAAAAATATTGAAATTTTGCATAAATCTGCGAAGTTTCTAGTCTTATGTTATCGCTGAATGGATTTGGTTCTTTGTAGAACTGAGTCCCTCCAGCATAAAAAATGGTATAAGGGTTGGGCTTCCACTGGACCAAAGCCTCAAGAAAATAGTCATCGCTGAAATCATTTTTTTCAATTATCGCTCTAGTAGATAAGGCGCCATCTATCTGGTAATCAATCTCAAACCTATTAATCTCACCAGCATAAAATTCTTGATCTGTTATTTTATTTTTTAGTTCTGAGTATCTATGCCCTAGAGCAATTTTAAAATTATCTGAAAATCTAAATACATTATATAAACTGTATTCTAGTGCATCTCCAATCTCGGGATTATCTATCCTGTATGCGATTGCATCTCCTTTTTCAATCTCAAAATTAGTAAAAAAGCTTTCAGATGGATGGTATTGGCCCCTGATTTCTAATGAAGTTTGTTTTCCATACTGAACCCCATCAAATTTCTCGCTCGGCTTAATTTGCCACTCAATTTGCCCCTGGAAATTAAAATCTGTTTCAACACCAATTCGAAATTCATAAAATTCTTGAGTTTTTTGATTTCTAAAGTTTATTCTATTTCTATTATTCCAATTAAAATTTATGACTCTTAGTGTTCCCGTTGATCTGTAGGTTCTCCCATACCAATAGTTTCTACTCTTGTAGTCATTTCTCCCCACAAAGCCAACATGGGCTCTGTAAGTAGGAGAGACGTCTTTAAATCTAACCCCCCAATTGGAACTATCTACAGCTCTCCGTAACCGGAAATTTTTAGCAACCCCTGAAAAAGACTCTCCATCCATTTTGTATGTCCTTCCAGCAAAGGTCTCATCGGTGTCGATAAAATTTATATAACCCTCTTTGGTATCGCTCCTTGCATAATTTAAATCTAAAATATAGTTATCTAAGATATTAAATAAACTATCAAACTCAACCACAGAGCCTGAACCCCCAGCATGAAAATCTCTATTTGTTGCTATAAGGCCTAAATGAGACTTATTTGCAAGATTTTTTTTAAATCTTCCTATCGTTACTCTGCTTTTACCTGCATTGCCCCTAAACGATCTATATTGACCAGCGGCCAAATAGGGTGAGTCTGAGTCTGTTGCTTGCAATAAATAGATTGAGCTATCTTTACCTTGATTGGTATATTTTATTGCTCCCAAAGGATTGGTAATCGATCGAGTGTAGACAGTCTGAGTGTCTGACCTAAGCAGTTCAGAGCCTTCAAGAAAAAAAGTTCTTTTTTCAGGGTATGACATAGCAAAAGTTTGATTTTCCATTATCACGGGAGCATCTGACTCGATCTGAGAAAAATCTGGATTAACGGTGTATTCAATTGACGAGGCGTTGGTTAAATCATATAAACCAGTAATTCCTAATTCATAATCTGGATTCTGTAATTTAAATTTTTTAACAGGTCTATCACCATATTGATTAAGAAAAATATAGGGATATAAATAACTTCGATAAATTTTCTCAGGTGATCCAAGCGATACTTCTTCATCGACTTGGCAAGCCCAACAAGTTTCAGCTGGAAGATTTTTAAATGAGGCAAATACAGTTTGAATTCCAGCCTGAAAAGATTTTCTTATAAATCCCATTTTCCATGTTTGGCTTTTTGTATCAGGCAGTTGTAATTCTGCAAATGGAATAATTAACTCAGCGGAATAACCGTCATCTTGAAATGCTGTTGCAGATTCAAATAGCACATCCCAGGAATCATCCGAACCAGAGCTTGTATTCTTTTCATCAAGCTGAACTCCTAAAGCATTTACGCCAATCAAAACACCATATCTTCCATCCTTGAATGGATCTGCCATCAGCGCAACATAGTCTTCGTTCCAGGACTGGTCCCTGTTTTTTAGGGTTGCTCTGATTTTACTGGGATCTCCAAATGCCTTTATCCCAATATATAAATATTTTTCATCGAATTTAACATAGGCAGTTGTTTTAAGATTTGCCGGGGTATTGCGAGAGGGCATAATCTCATATTCCAGATCATATGTTGTTGCTTGACTCCACTCGTCAGGAGATAGGGTGCCATCGAGAAATATGCTGCTAGCCATAATATTCGGCGCAACTAAAAATGATGCAAGTAGCATCGAAGCAAGAAGTCCTAATAATTTTTTTGACAGATTCTTTGGCATATTTGAATTATGAGGCGCTCATTCTAGTTGATTAGCAAGACTTAGAACATAGATATTTGTGAATATTTTTTTAAAATTAAATGGGAAAATGAATTGATTTCGGTATAATCAGACCCATTATGGCAGATAGCAAAAAGAAACAAACTAAGGTCTATTTAATTCCTGAAAGCGAGTCTAGAGATAGTCATACCTATCATTACCTCGCGGTTAAGACAAAAAAACTAGTCATTGAAAACCAAAAACTTAGATTAAAAAAGTTTAATCCTGCCAAACAAATTCACGAATGGTTTGTTGAAGCTAAACTGCCGCCTCACAGCAAATAGTTTTATTTCTTCTGTGCCTCGGTCTCGTCCCGATGTTTTTTTAGGTAACTCATAAAAGGTGTTCCACCTGTCCCTGTAATAGTTGAGCCTCCTCTGCCAAATGGATTTTTAATCTGAGATTGTTTATGAATATAAGTTGCAGCATACTCAAGATGCTGAGCTCTAAAAGCCCTAATTTCCTCTAGGCAATCATTGTATTTATTTATCAGCCTGCTTGAATCGTTAAGAAGTTTTTTTAACATTGAGTTCTTCTCAATAGTATTAATAAATTCTCTGTGTTTTGGTGGCATATAATCCCTCATCTCATTTAGATAATGTCTTAAATGATCTTTCGTATGAGAGATCTGCAATGCTCCATCAAGTGAGGGAATTATGCTGCTTTGAGCTCCGGTTTCACCCCTGAAGAATTGAGGTTTATTTTCAAATTGACCTTCATATATCAGACCCTGTTTTAGACTAGGATTATCTTTAGTTCCAAAGATGAATGGACGCACCCGATGATAGTATATGTATGGATCACATTTTTCAGGCATTCTTGAAAAAATTAAATTTACTTTTTTCATTGATTTCACTATTTGATTTAGCAAAGTTAATATCTCTTTTTCTGAAGAGCTCTCATCACATTGAGATATTCTTTTGCATGCTTCAATTGCGCTGGAAGCTGCATTTTCAATGCAAACATGAACGGTCACAAACCAATCTTCATCCACTCCACCTAAAAAGTTATTTATTAAACCAATATTTTCTAATGTGATTTCTTCATCTTCATCAATCAAAAACCAGTTGTCTAAGCAATAGCTTGCATAGCTTAGTATGGGAGGTCGACCTAGTTGTTTTGCAACTTCAACCCATGGTTTTGCAAGAACGCTCGGCAGTTTGCTGTGAGGCTTTTTATCTCCCCATATGTATGCATGAGCAATAAAACTTAAATGCGACATGGCAAGTTGTAGGTCTTGATCTTTTTGATTAATTAATAAACTTTTAATGGAGAGATCTTCTCCTGAAAGCCTATCAATTGTTGAATGCAACTTTCCAGTTAGTAATAATTTTGGTAGGTTGCTACAAATCTCTTGAATTCTGATGCAAGAGCTAGAATCAATTGAGTATAATTTTGCTGGCGCTTTTTTGGGTAAGAAACCTTTCATAAAAACCCCCCAGTTTTATCAAAAGCCTATATCAAATATTATAATAAATTTTTTAATATTTTTAGTCTTGTTCCTTTCTTATCAAAGTTGAAGAAATATCATCTCTAAAAATATTTTCAGCGAATCCAACAAATCTTTTAGCTATGTGTTCTGGAATGGTAACTTGATCAAAGCTTATGAATTTATTGTTAATTTTTCTGCCAAAGACCAGGAAGTTTATATTATGACTATTAAATAAATCTAATTGATCAAGCATATCTTTTCGATTTAAATAAAATTTTTCATCAAGAATTCTTGTCAAGGTATCTGCACCAATAATAAATACAGAGTTAGGGAAAAGAAATGCTTTATCAGTGAATTTCCCGGCTTTAGTTAGCACCCAATCCTGTCCATGTTGAAACTGACTTAAGGTTTTTTCAATTTCATGATATGACAATGGAGGTTTGTCTGCATTCTGAATACATATTTCATAGGCGAGACCCAATCCGGTTTTTTTTTGCGCCAATTCGCTCATAGAATTGTGTCCTGAATGAAAGGGATTAAATGAACCAGGAAAAATTAACTCAGGGACACGATTAGATGAAGCCACAAAATCAATTTTATTATCGACTAATTGCACCCAGCTTTTTTCAGCCTTAACTGTCTTGGTTGCTAAAGAAGAAGATTGAGGGATCGAAATATTTTTTATGCCACATGCTTGCGCAATGGCTTTAATAATATGCTCAGTTACGATCTGCTCTTCTTGCTCCCTAGTTAGTTCACCCTTTTTTAATGAGTAAGAGAAGCTAGATGAATACTTGTATGTTTGTATGGCAATAAAAAATTTATGCTCACCTTTTTTTAGGTAATTTGTTGCAAGTGATGCTGTGACTGCAATTCCTAATAAATTTTTGTGATTACTGTTTAGATCGATTTTTTTTGCTGCGCTATATGCTTTTGCGGCCATGCTTAAAGTTGTATCTAAGCTGCAGTAATGATCAGGCTGTTTGAGTAGGTAATAATCTAAAGATTCCCTCGCATAAGGAACATATGCTTCCAACACTGATTTACTTGCTCCAGGAATCTTTAGGATTTCTGAAATCGCATTGGTTCCTCCTCCGCTTGAAACTATTACAAACCTAAATGGAGAAGAGTGAATCTTTTCGATAATTTTTGAATAGTCAGACATTTTAATTATTTACTATAAACCTTAATGCTTTTAGGGGCATAATTAAATGACCATGAATGTTCATAAAGAAACTCTTAAAAAAGCTTTAAATGCAGCCAGTTTTCCTGTTCTTGCGGCTCTATTAGTCCATTTTACAAAAGATATTTCAATATTAGATAAATTGCCCAAGCCCAAACAGGCTGTGCTCGGAGAAACCCAAGGATTTCTCACCCCTCAAGAGAAAGAAAAAATTAAAAAAATAGCTTTAAACGAAATAGAAAGTTTTTATTTAAACTCCACACTTGATGATGTGTATATCCCTTCTAACGAAGAGATGCATAAGATGATGAATTTTATTGTCGGTGAAAATGTCCAGAAAGACTATATTCCTATGATGTTAAAAGAGCTAAACCTCAATGGACATGATTTGAATCAACAGCCAGCCAAAGTGAAGTCAAGCATGGAGGTGTTGATTATTGGTGCAGGAATGTCTGGAATACTCGCTGCCATTAAGTTGGCTGAAGCAGGCATCAAGTATAAAATCTACGAGAAAAATAATAATCTTGGCGGCACTTGGTATGAAAATAAATATCCAGGATCTCGAGTAGATATCGCCAATCATTTTTATTCTTACTCCTTTGAAGAAAATTACCAGTGGTCGGAACATTTCTCTCAACAACCAGAGCTACTCGAATATTTTAAGAAATGTTTTTATAAATATGATATTCAAAACCATACATATTTCGGGACTCAAGTTACAGATATGAAGTTTGATAATTCCAGCAATACATGGGAGTTACACTCATTGTCTAACGGAAAAAAAACAAAGGAAAAAATTAACATTGTCATCTCTTGCGTTGGGCAGCTTAACCAGCCAAAAATTCCTGACATCAAGGGTCTGCACGAATTTCAAGGCACCATGTTTCATTCTTCACAATGGCCAGATGCTGATGTAATTTCTAATAAAAAAGTTGCTGTGGTTGGTAGTGGTGCAAGTGCCTTTCAGATTGTTCCTAGCATTGCCGAGTCTTGTAAAGAGCTAACAATTTTCCAACGATCTCCGCCTTGGATGTTCCCCAATCCTAAGTATCATGAAAAAGTTGATGAAGATAAAAAATGGCTTTTAGAAAATTTACCCTTTTACTCACGCTGGTACAGGTTTTTACTTTTTTATCCAGGTTCAGATCAGTTGCTCGAATCACTGTATGTTGATCCAGCTTGGGATGATAGCAATGGCTCAATCAATAAGCAGAATGATGAAATGAGAGAATTATTTACAGCTGCTATGTTATCCCAGATTTCAGATAGCACTCTTATTAATAAGGTGATTCCAAATTATCCACCATTTGGAAAGCGAATGCTCCAAGATAACGGGTCTTGGTTAAAGGCACTTCATCTTGAGAACGTTAGCTTGCTTGATGAGGGGGTTGAGTGTATGAGCGCAAAAGGAATTGTAAGCTCTAAAAAGGAGCTTGAATTTGATACGATAATTTTTGCTACTGGCTTTAAGGCGCAAGAATTTTTTTACCCGATGAACATTGATGGTGGGTCTGGAAACTATAGAAGCATCTTCGAAGATTCACCTCAATCATATTTAGGGATCACTTTTTCACCTTTACCAAATTTTTTTGCAATGTATGGGCCAGGAACTAATTTAGCGCATGCAGGCAGCATTATCTTTAACTCAGAATGTCAAATAAATTATATATGCTCCGCAATTAAATCTATGCTGAGCAATAATCATAAAGTTATTAGAGTTAAGCCTGAAGTTGAAGGGCAATATCAGGATAGATTTAATAAGAGACATGAAAAGATGGTTTGGCAGCATGAGAAAGTTTCTAGCTGGTATCAAAATTCTAAAGGCAAGGTTGTTACCACATCTCCATGGAGATTGATAGAATATTGGAATTGGACAAGTAACTTTAATGCAGATGACTATGACTTTGAAACTTAAATCATTTTTTATAGGATTGATAGCTTTTTGTTCTATAGCAGTTGCTGAAGATAAAAAACCAAACGTCATCATATTTTTAGTTGATGACCTGGGTTGGGCTGATATTTCTTTAAGAGGAGCTCCCATTGATACCCCAGCGATTGATTCACTTTTTACTGAGGGATTGTCTTTGGAAAGGTTTTATACAACCCCAATATGTAGTCCAACCAGAGCAGCCCTAATGACAGGGCGTGATCCATTGAGGTTAGGCATTGCATATTCTGTGGTGATGCCATGGATGAATAATGGGGTGCATCCCGACGAGCATTTTATGCCAGAATCCTTTAAAGCTGCTGGCTATCAAACCGCGATGGTTGGAAAGTGGCATCTAGGACATTCTCAAGAAATTTTTCATCCAAATGCTAGAGGCTTTGATGATTTTTATGGTCACATGCACACCGAAGTTGGATATTTTCCTCCCTTTGCAAACCAGGGTGGGATTGACTTTCAACGCAATGGCGTGACTATAACTGATGAGGGCTATGAAACATTTTTGTTAGCAGATGAGGCCTCTCGCTGGATCAAAGCAAGAGACAAAGAGAAACCTTTTTTTCTATATATGCCCTTTATTGCGCCTCATACGCCTTTAGAAGCGCCAGAAGACCTTGTTGAAAAATATAAAAATTTAGAGGATACAAGAGAACTCACTAGAAGCATTGCAATCGATCGGACTAGAACATTGAATGGTTTTGCACCAAGTGCTCGTCCCTTGTATGCTGCTGTTGTGGATGGTTTAGATCAAGCAATTGGGCAAGTTTTAGCAACCTTAGCTAGTGAGGGCATTGAAGAGGAGACCATTATCTTATTTAGCAGCGATAATGGGGGTGCTGCTTACGCTGGGGGCGGCGCTGATAATTTCCCATTACGAGGTGGTAAAGGTGATACTTATGAGGGGGGCATTAGGGTAATTGCTGCTTTGAAATGGAAAGGTAAAATTGAGGCAGGCACGAAGTTTAAATCAATCATGACTGTAATGGATGTCTTCCCAACTCTCGCCAGCGCTTCTGGGGTTCCAATGCAGAATTCAAAAGAAATCTGGGGCAGAGACATGTGGCCTGCAATAAAAAATAGAAAAGATATAAAACTCAATAAAGAAGTATTTTTTGCATCTGAGACCCCAAATTATGGGGAGTTTCATACCACAGTTTTTAATGATAAATGGAAGCTGGTACAGGTTATATCAAGCTCCTTGCTAGAGATTAATGTAGAAAACAAATTGTTTGACATCAACAATGACCCCAATGAATATAATAACTTAGCCGATCAATATCCGAAGCTGGTTGAAGTCATGGCCAATAAAATAAGAGAATGGCGTGCGCTTCATCCCATAGCAGGCATTAGAGCTCAACTGGTTGCTCCTCCAGGGTGGAGGGCGCCCAAAGATTGGACAAGTTACACCATACCCATTGAAGAACTGCAGGAGGATGCCTCCCTGGGTTTCGGGGCTCATGCTCATCAGATACTAGATTACTTAATAAAGGATCACGGAAGAATTATTTACGATTGTAAGCCAGGTGATTGGGAAAGAGGAAAATGCAAAGCTCCAGAAAAAATATCAAACCACCAGCACTAGTGAAACAGTTTTTTTTATTTTCTTTTGTCTTCCTAGCCACAACTGTAGCGGCTCGACAGATAGAGGAAACAACTTTTTCTTACTGGAATAAACCTGATGCTAAGATTTTTTATTCTTTACCCGATCTTATTGATGAGGATACTGTCATTATTTTTATCATGCATGGTGCCTCAAGATCAGCAGAAAAATACATTAATGATTGGCTTCCTTTGGCAGAAAAAAGGAATGTTGTTCTAATTGCCCCAGAATTTTCTAAAGCCGCTTTTCCTGAATATTCATATTTAATGATGAGCAATAACAAGGGCAAGATTTTACAGGATCAATCGCTGTATTTAACAGATACCTTGGGCCTGCTTTTTGATTACTTCAAAGCCAGGTTTAAGCTATCAACTTCAACCTTTAGGCTTTATGGTCATTCTGGGGGATCTCAATTTGTTCATAGGTACCTATTACTCAGCAATGAAACACGAATTGACAAAGCCGCTATGGCAAATGCAGGGTTCTACACTTTCGTAGATGATAAAATTCCTTACCCATTTGGTATAAAAAATATGAATATTTCATCTGAAAGGATTGAATGGTTTCTCAGGTTAAAGGGAGGAGTCTTTTTGGGTGATGCTGACAATGATCCCAAGCATCCTTCTTTGCCTTCTATGCGCAAAGCCAAAAAACAAGGAAGCCACAGATTAGAGCGGGGGACAAACTTTTTTAACAATTTAGTTCAATTAGGGGTGGAAAAGAGACTGCCATTTCGATGGCGGTATCAAATTGTACCTGAAATTGCCCATGATAATGCAGGCATGGCTTTTGCTGCATCTGAGTTTTTACTGGAAGATCTTTAACTGGTGTTTTTTTCTATAAATTGATCAGCAGCACTATAAATTTTAATTTTTCTATCTTGATCCATTCTATCAAGTGATTTTAACATTAAGCCTAATCTTGGATTTTTAGCAAAAAACTCTCTATTTGTTTCTATGAATCTCCAATAAAGACCATCTACCGCATCACACCATTCTCCTTTTTTATAATTTGACATTCTAAGCATATAGCTTGATCCGCAAATATAGGGTTTGGTAGAGAAAATTCCCCCATCAGCATATGTACCCATGCCAAATACATTTGGAACCATGACCCAGTCAGCTGAATCAACATACATTTCCATAAACCATTGATAGATCTCTTTAGGTTTAATATTTGATAGGTTCATTAAATTAGAGATTATCATTAGCCTGTTTATATGATGAGTGTAACCAGTGTTTACAGACTCTTGAATTGCATCGTCAAGCAAAGGTATCCCTGTCTCCCCAGAATACCAATTGTTGTTCAAACTATTTTTATGTGACCAAAAATTTTTTTCCTTGTATTGAGGCATATTTTCCCAGTAAACACCTCTAATGAATTCCCTCCATCCTAAAATTTGCCTAACAAAACCCTCTAGAGCATTGATTGGAATGTTATTTCTAGATTCATTGAAGTGGCTCACTGCATCAACAATACATTCCATGGGATCTAATAATCCAGAATTTATGTACGGCGAAAGAAGAGAATGAAATAGAGTGGAGTTGTTCTTATCAATTGCGTCTTGAAAGTCACCAAAAGACTTAAAATAGGATTCCAGAAAAATCTGTAATTGTTTCCTTGCATCTGTATGAGTTACCGCCCAATTAAAACTTTCTAAATTTCCAACTGAATCAGGGAAGCAATTTTCTACATCAACCATTGTTGAAATGGTTATCTCATCAGATTTTAGCTTTTGCCTTGGTTTTGGCGATTCCTTTAATTTTGAAATACTTTTTTGGTTCTCCTTATCAAAGTTCCATTTCCCGCCTAGGGGCTTATCCCCATCCATTAGCAGGTTATACTTCTTTCTTAACCAGCGATAGTAGTACTCCTGAACAAGAGATTTTTTATCTTTAGACCATTCAGAAAACCCCTCGATGGAATCAATAAATTTTGTATCTGAATGAATGTTTAATTCCACGTTGTATTTTGATCCAAAGAACATTAGTTGCGTTAATACACCATGATCACTTGGCTGAGTTACATGCAATATATCAAAAGGATCTTTTTGATGAAGGTCTTCTAGCTGATGCATAAGGTCAACATCTCTCTTCTTTGTAATTTTTATATGGACAATATTTTCAAAATCTTTCTCTAGATATTTTGTCCAATGCCTTAAGGCTGATATCAGTAAGACTAGTTTATGTTTGTGGTGTTTGAGTTGGTAAAAGGTATCACATGGCTCATATACCAATAATGGGTCAGATTTTTTGATCGCTGTTAAAACCTTGTTATTAACAGATAAATCATCCGGAAAAATTACTCCTATCTGTTTCATAATCTTTGCTCCAGCAGATATCCACCCAATGCATTCCCTGAAATAAATGCTGACTCAACCCGCGGGGAAATATTCCAATCACCGACTGCAAAAGCATCATCTGAAATGCTTGTAAACTTATTTTTTGTATCTGATCGATTGCATAAAGCATATTTCCACTTAAAAACCCCTGAATGTTGAATTTCATATTTCCCATGAATTATATTTCTTACTATGTTTTCTGCGTTTGTTTGAATTTGGACATCAGAATCATCCATCGATGCATGGCTGGCCATAGGTGAAAACTGTAAAACCCAGTTATCTTTATTATTTATTTCGTAAAAGCCACCTGAGCCTATCCATACTACATCCTGGTTAATATTTTTATATGCATTGTATTCACTTGAATATTGACCTTTTATTGTCATGCCTACAGACAAACAAGGGCTAAATATTGCTGCATGTTGAATTTCAGTGCTGAAAATTTCTCTGGCTTGGGGGAGGGGTAGGCTAGATATTATTATATCGTAAGAAACCTTTTCACCAGACTCAAAACTGACCTGTTTCTTTTTTTCATTTACTTTTATGGCTTTGGTATTAAAACGTATGTCTAAAATTTTACCGTGTTTTTTTAGAAGGCTATGCATGCCATTACTGCCAACGAAATAGTTTTTGGTTTCAATACAAGATTTTGTCTCAAAATCAAAAATAGAGCCTTTAAAATTTAAAGCATTGGATGATTTTAAAAAATTTTTAAAAGGCACCGTTTGAGCTGTACAGAATTGCGCTCCAAAGTGGAAAATGCCCTCGGGTAATTTTTTTGCGCAGAGTCTTCCTCCAACACCGCGAGATTTTTCGTAAACAGTTACTTCAAAATTTTTATAAAGACTAAGAGCACATGCTATTCCACTCATGCCTGCGCCCAAGATAATAACCTTAGGCTTGATTGTCATTTTTAAAAATCTTGCTTATGGATAACTCCATCTTTCATGACAAAGAGTACATTCTCTACTGTTGATATATCTTCGATGGGATTTTTTTGAAAAGCAATGATATCTGCTAGCATACCGGGTTTTATCTGCCCTAATTGATCTTCTACCCGGAGTAGCTTTGCAGTTTCAATCGTAGCACTCCTTAATGCATCCTTATTTGACATTCCTGCGCTAGTCATGAGAATAAATTCTTGCCAATTATCACCGTGAGCAGAAACCCCTGAATCTGTTCCAAAGGCTATTTTCACACCGGCTTTGTATGCTTCTGCAAAAGTTGATTGAATTTGAGGACCAATTTTTTCAGCTTTAGGTCTTACAAGTTCTGGAAAAAAATTGGGAATTTTAGCCTTTTCGGCAACCCAATCTCCAGCCATGATAGTCGGGACATAATAAGTACCTTTTTCTTTCATTAATTGCATGACTTCTTGATCCATGAATGTTCCATGTTCTATAGAATTAATACCAGCCAAAACGGCCCTTTTCATACCTTCTTTTCCGTGAGCATGGGCAGCTGTCCATAACCCATAATCATTTGCAGTGCTTACGATTGCGTTTAGTTCTGCATCAGTAAATTGAGGGTTTTCACCTGACTTAGCTACACTTAAGACGCCTCCGGTAGCAGTAATTTTAATTCCATCTGTGCCATCTTTGTATCTTTGTCTGACTGCTTTTATTGCATCCTCAGGACTATCAATAACCCCTTCCTCAGGAGAGGGAGGTACGTAATTGTCTTTTGACATCCCATTAGTGGGATCTCCATGACCCCCAGTGGTAGCAATGGTTTTACCTGATGTAAAAATTCTTGGCCCAATTACCAAGCCTTGATCAATCGCTTTTTTTAGTGAAATAGTTTCCATCCCACCATCACCTAGATTCCTAACCGATGTGAATCCCGCAAGTAATGTTTTTGATGCAGCATTTGCTGCAAACAATGCTCTAAACTCCGGTTCTACTTTTATTTCTCGCTCAGCCTTAGGAACATATTCTTGTGCGAGATGAACGTGCATATCCATAAACCCAGGTGAAACATAGTAATCCTTAAGATTAATAACCTCATCACCTTGGTTGGCTACTGCATAGCCTTTGGTAATTTCGTAAATCTTGTTACCTTTTATGTGAATGGTAACAGCCTTAGAGATATCCCCATCTTCAGTATTCAATAAGTTGCCAACATGGAGGAGGGTGTCTGCATGAATCAAATTAGAAATTAATATCACAAACAGTAGAGTAATTTTCTTCATATTTTTTTATTTATAAATTAGCCTCTAACAATACTACTTTTTATATCAACATAAAAGATCAACTGCATTACCAATTAAGGAGAAATCCTCAAGCTCGTTGAATTGAGCTTCATCCCATGTTGATCATGAATAGACAGAATGATCTGATTTTTATTTGGCTGTATTTCCATGATTCCAAAACTTTCTTCAGGATAGGTTTCTCCAATCAGCAAAGGATCTGTTTCAATATTTTTTGATGCAGATTTATTTAATGATGAAGATGTGATCTCAATAAAATACTCGTTTTGATAAATGCCTGATCTATGTCTGTCACCAGACACAGCCAGAACCGTTTTTTTCTTTGATGCATCAGCAATTAATTCGAGCAGTCTTGCTCGTTCTAGGGGAAAGTTATCCCATTTTTCATATGGATGATTGGTTGCTAAAATCTGAATCGATGAGAGGATAATAATAACATCTGCATCAGAATTTTTGATAGATGTTTCTAGCCACATCCATTGATCTTTGCCAAGAATAGTGGCCTCAGGATTACTTGTTTGCTTATACGCATTTTTCTTGCCTTCAAGCCTTGATCGAAAGTACCTAGTATCTAAGCCAATTATTTCTACTAAAATCCCTTCAATTTCTTTAACTTGATTAAAATAAATTCCTTCTCTGTTCTTTCTTGGATCCGAATTTGGAATTTTCCAAAAATTTAAGAATAAATTTTCAGCCTCCTTCTTATAAGGGTAATCAGCACCCCCGTCATTCATTCCATAATCATGATCATCCCATATGGCTAGTATTTCTTTCTCCTCCATAAGCCATTTTGGTAATTTATTTTGCTGAATTTCATATGCTCTTTTCATTTTAGAAAGCTTGCCGCTTGGAGTATCGCCATAGACGTTATCTCCCAAGAATATAAACCCATCAATATTTTCTTTTTGAATGGACGACCAAATATCCTGAGGAACACGCTGATCTAAGCATGAGCCTAGTCCATACTTGTATGCAGAAACTTCTGTAGAGATGATCAGACTCATTAATAAAGTTGTTAAAGTTATGCATATGTAATTTTTCATAATATTATTATCTCATCATTGATATATTTTTAAGATAAATTGAAACCCCTAATTGCTTTATTCAGTCTTACTTTTTTGATAGGTTGCGGTGGAGATTCAACTAACCCCAACTTGAGCTTAAGCAATTTTATTAAACCAGATTATACGTTTAATGAATCTATCTTGAAATGTAATTTAGCTCCAGATCAAACCCTTAGCTCCGTTGAAAGATTTATCCCCAAACTACTGGATAATCTTTTGCAAATGAAAGATCGACCAGATGAATTATATTTTTTATTCCCGATCATAGATGAGCAAACAGAAACTCAAATCTTTGAGATATTATTCAAATACTCAAATCTGCTAACTTTGGACAGTTTGAGTCTTATTCTAGCTGAGCTAAAATTTGATGATATTGCAGAGTGTATTGATACTTCTTTTCACAAATCCTTGAGGCTGACAAATCAAACTATCAATTCTCCATCGGTAATTGCAGAAATCTTAGAATGTAAATATAAGGCTGGCTATAGCTACGCAACAATGAAACTGGTTATAGAGCAACTTACTGATGCTTTAAAAAATAATAATTTTTCCATTGATATTCTTTATTCTGAGAGTGAAATGTTACCAACTAGTTTTCAATGGACAAATATTTTCTCATCCATGGAGTCTAGAGATGATTTTGTAAAGTCTTGGCAAGCTCTGAAGATTAGCGAGGAGATTCAAGGTCTTTTATTAGAGCAGTCTAACTGTCAAGCCTCAGGGGTTTATCGTAAATATCAACTGTTGTAGCTAAAACTGCGACATCTCATCTGCAATTTTTTTTACCCCTTTACTTACAGTCTCTACAAAAACAAAGGGCAGCAACCCATGAATTATTCCAATGATCCCGAGTGATATTAGAATTATAGATACTTTAAATACTCTAATGCCATGAGAAAAATAGTTGATATTAACTTTTTTGAGATGCTTAAAATCGAACGTCATATCCTATTTTAAGTCAATTTAATATAAATGTTTAAATTCTTTGAAAGAGGGATTAATTATCTTAAGATTCATTAAAAGATAGTGTAATATACGGATTCTTCTTTGTGCGGCATTAGTATAATGGCTAGTATATCTGCCTTCCAAGCAGATGGTCCGAGTTCGAATCTCGGATGCCGCACCATTTTAACTGTTACCTGGCAGTGGTAAAATAAAGAATGATAATTAAATCATTTATCACCCCTATTGGAAATTTTGATGCGATTTATGTCGATACTTTATTAACTAGTTTAGTGTTCCTGAATTCTCATAAATCAAATCATCCTCCAGATAAAAACTTGCAAAAATCTATTGATATATTTTTTACGAAGAATGGATCTTATGTTCCGCCTAAGCTCAACCTCCAAGGGACATTATTCCAATTAAGAGTCTGGAATGCCTTAATGTCTATACCAAGAGGGTGTACAGAATCATATGGTTCTTTAGCTAGAAAGATTGGAGCTCCGGGGGCAGCAAGGGCAGTGGGGACAGCTTGCAAGATGAATCCCATACCTCTTTTTGTTCCATGTCACAGAGTTGTAAGGCAGAATGGCTCAATTGGAGAATTTGCTTTAGGCAAGGACAACAAAGAGTATCTTTTAGCAATGGAGTCAAAATGAATGTACACGATGAAATAGCGAATCTCCTTAATAACAAGTTAAAAGTAGAAAGGATGCTCTTAGAAAATGAAAGTGAAATGCATAATGTCCCACCTCAATCTGAAACTCATTTTAAATTAGTGATTGTTTCTGATGATTTTACAAGCATGACAAAAGTAAAAAGACATCAACTCATATATCAAATTTTAGTTGAAACTATGAAAAAAATTCACGCATTATCCATTCAGGCATTTACCATAGAAGAATTCAAAACAAATCCTATGATTCTCACCTCTCCAGACTGCTCTAAAAAATAATTTACATCATGAAAAAAATTTTTAAATTTATTCTCGAGAAGCCATTATTAGTAATGGTCTTGATTGTTGCTATTTTTCTTTCAGCAGCAAGCGGTCTTGCCAATTTTAAGCTTGATGCGTCCTCTGATGCGTTGGTGATTGAGGGTGATGAGGCATTTAAGATTTATAGAGAAACTGGAGAAATATTTGGCAATTCTGATTTTTTGATCATCACATTCACACCAAATTCAGATTTATTCTCACCCCAATCATTATCAACAATAAAAAATTTAGCATCCCAATTAGAGGAATTACCAGGAGTTCAGTCCGTCTTAACCATCCTTGATGCACCAATATTTTTTCAGCCTAGAGTTCCATTGGCAGATTTGATGGACAATCTTAAAACTCTTGAATCACAGGGTATTGATTTTATTGCAGCAAAAGAAGAAATAATAAATAACCCAGTCTACTCAGAACTTATTATCAGTCCTTCAGGAGACACCACTGCTATGCAGGTAACTCTGAAGGAAAATGATCTATACAGGGATTTGATTAAACAGAGATATGAACTGCTAACCTTTAGTGATCTTTCAAGCAATCAAAAAAATCAACTCGATAGTATTAATAAAAAGATTTCTAAAATAAATGATGATGAAGCCAAGGAAAGAGCAAATTTGATCACGCAAATTAGAGAGCTTCTCAATCAAAACAGTGATCGAGGAACTTTATTTTTGGGCGGTGCTTCTATGATAGCCACTGACATGATGAGCTTTATAAAATCAGACTTAGCTATTTTTGGTCTAGGTGTAGCAATAGTTTTTTGCCTAATGTTATATGTGTTTTTCCAAAATGTTTGGTTTGTCCTCCTGCCATTAAGCAATGCAGCTGTCACAACGGCTTTTACTGCCAGCATACTTGGTTTAATGGATTGGAAAATAAGTGTTATTTCTTCAAATTTTATTGCACTTTTACTTATTCTCACCATTTCATTAACTGTTCATGTTTTGGTTAGGTTTAATGAGGTATCTCAAACTAAAGATTCAATCGATGATGCTATATATGCCACTTTAAATCAGATGCTAATTCCGTGTTTGTTGGCCACATTAACTACTGCAATAGCATTTCTTTCATTGATAATGGGAGATATCAAGCCTGTCATTGAATTTGGAAAGATGATGTCAGTTGGTATGATTTTTGCGTTTATCTTTACTTTTACATTTTTGCCAAGTGCCATGAAGCTGGTAATTAAGTCTGCAGACGATAGTTCTTTAGGTTTAATAAATAAAATTCCTAACCAGTTAGGTATTATTGCCAATAATCAAGGGAAAATGATTAGCATTATTTTTCTCACTGCTGCAATCTCTATGATTTATGGGATCTCTAAACTAGAGGTTGAGAATAGATTTATAGATTACTTCTCTCCAGAAACTGAAATATATCAGGGCATGTTATTGCTTGACCAGGAATTAGGAGGAACTGCAACCTTAGATATATTAATTGATCAGCCCACCACAGAATTAATTGATGGCCTTGAGTTTGATGGAGATGATTTGTTTGAAGATGATCTATTTGATGATGAATCCAGTGAAGCGTCTGGTTATTGGTGGAATGCAACATCCTTAAGCAAGCTAGAAGAGATTCATGATTACTTGAATGATATTCCAGAAATGGGGAAGGTCCTCAGTGTGGCAAGCGGAATTAAATTGGCTAGAATGATTAATAATAACAATGATCTAAATGATTTAGAATTGGCCTTGTTGAGATCTGTATTGCCAGAAGATATAAAAGAAACTTTGCTCTATTCTTATATTAATCAAGATGACACCAAGGTAAGAATTTCTGCCAGAGTCCTAGAGTCAGCCCAAACATTAAATAGGAACGAGTTGCTCAATAAAATAAACTTTGATCTTGTTAATAGATTTGATTTAGAACAGGAGCAATTCAAAGTCACTGGATTGGCTGTTTTGTATAACAATATGCTGCAATCGCTGTTTTCATCGCAAATTAAATCTTTGGGATTGGTTTTTGCTGCAATTGGCTTAATGTTATTAATAATTTTTAGATCAATTAAAATCACGCTAATAGCATTAACTCCAAATTTGATTACTGCAGGTTCAGTCTTGGGTCTGTTAGGTATTTTAAGCATTCCATTGGATATTATGACAATCACTGTGGCTGCAATCAGTGTCGGCATGGCTGTTGATAATACTATTCATTATCTATACAGATATAAAAAAGAAATTGAAAATCAAAACATTGACAATGATCAGAGAGTTCTAAACGCTCACAACTCAGTAGGGAGAGCTGTGTTTTATACAGCAATAACCATCGCTGCAGGATTTTCAATTTTTGCATTATCAAGCTTTACTCCAACTGTCCTCTTTGGACTATTTACAGCTTTTGCTTTAATGGTTTCTTTTTTTGCATCATTAACTTTGTTACCATTTCTTCTTAAATTTTTTAATGCTTTTTCAATTCAGGAGGCATAGATGGCAGGACCGTTAGCTGGAATCACTCTTGTAGAATTTGCTGGTATAGGCCCTGGACCATTTTGTGGAATGATTTTGGCTGATTTAGGAGCTGAGGTCATTAGAATAGATCGTGCGTCTCAACATGGTCATGGAAATACAATCGATTTCCAACATCGATCAAAGTCATCGTTAAGCGCAGATTTAAAAAACCTGAAAACTATTGATGAGATAAAAAAGCTTCTCAAGAATGTCGATGGTTTGATTGAAGGTTTCAGACCGGGCGTCATGGAACGTTTAGGCCTAGGTCCTGATGACTGTTTAAATATCAATCCCAATCTAGTTTATGGCAGGATGACAGGTTGGGGACAAGATGGACCATTGGCAAAAACAGCTGGACATGATATCAACTATATTGCACTGACTGGGGCGCTTGAGTCTATGGGAAGAAAGCATCAAACGCCTCCACCTCCATTAAATCTAGTTGGAGATTTTGGTGGTGGAGGCATGTTTTTAGCTCTGGGAATCGTTTCTGCTCTTCTGAACATTAGACAAGGTGGCAAGGGTCAAGTTGTCGATGCTGCAATGGTGGACGGGGCTTCAATTTTAATGTCAATGTTTTATGCATTTAAAGCCTCAGGTTTTTGGTCAGAAGAAAGAGAATCTAATTTATTGGATGGAGCAGCTCATTTCTATGATACCTATGAGTGCTCTGATAAAAAATTCCTTGCAATCGGTTCAATCGAGCCACAATTCTATTCAATTCTTTTAGATAAATTAGAAATTGAAGATTCTAGATTTTTAGACCAACACAATAAAAAATTATGGCCTGAATTAAAAATCATTATAGCGGCTAAGATAAAAACAAAAACTCGTGATGAATGGGCTGATATTTTTGATGGATCTGATGCATGTGTAGCGCCGGTCTTAAGTTTATCTGAAGCGCCTGAACACCATCATATGAAAGCTAGAAATTCATTTGTTGAAGTGGATGGAGTTGTTCAACCAGCTCCTGCGCCTAGATTTTCAAATACAATAACTCAAATTAAGCATTCTTCGGTTAAAGTTGGTGAAAATAATGATGAGATTTGCTCTAAATTTAATTTAGATAGATCGTGCTTTAGCTAAAAAACTGAATAGCATTATTGCCCGTTGCTGACTTTAATTCATCTAATTCAACCTCAATAAGTGCAGCTATCTCATTAGCAATGTGTGGCAGATATTTTGGTTCATTGATATTTTTTTTTGGTTTATTAGGCAAGTTTTTAGGAATAAGATATGGGCAATCCGTTTCTATCATCATCTTGCTAAGAGGAATATTTCTAATAGATTTGCGTAGATCCACATTTCTCTTTGCATCGCATATCCATCCAGTCAGACCTATATAAGCACCTAACTCCAAATAATCATCTAATTCTTTTTGGGTGCCAGTAAAACAATGAACAATAAACTTAGGAAAGTTATCTTTATTCTCTTTGATGATGCGAATAAAATCTTTATGTGAATCCCTTTGATGGAGATACAAAGGTAGTCCTAGTTCCTTTGCGATTTCAATATGCATTTCAAAAGATTTTCTTTGGACACTGGGCGGAGAAATGTTTCTAAAGTAATCCAATCCTGTCTCACCAATAGCATTTGGTTTTATTTTGCTTAATTTATGTAAGAGATTTGTATGATTAATTTCAAGCACTTCATTTGCATGATGAGGGTGGATTCCGGCTGAAGTAAAAAATTTATTTGGAGATTTATTCCGTATTATTTGAATAAGATCTAAATCCTCTAAACTAGCGCAAAGTAACACAAATTTTTCTACACCCTGAAGTTCTGCATTCAAAATAACTTCATCTAAATTATCTTTGAACGACTCATGAGTAAAATTACAAGCAATATCTATAAATCCAGCCATTTTTGCCTTCTATCAATTACAATATTGTTGTAATTATCTATCAATATGACTCAATTTGAACAATTTCATGCGGCTTTAGATTTAAAGCAAATCTCAGAATTTATTTTTTCGTTTAAGCCAGATCCAAAATACTCAGTGGGCAATACTCCTCATGGCGGCTATTTGTTAGCATTAATGAATAAAGCTTTAACATCAGTTATACCCCATCAAAGCGTAATTAATTCTAATATTTATTATTTAGATAGAACTGAGCCTGAGCAAGCTGAGCTTCATGTAGAAGTGATGAGAACCTCCAGAGGAACCTCTATGGGTCAGGTTAAATTAATGCAGAATGATAAATTAACCTGTCTATGTTCTGCCTTATGCTCAGATTTTGAGCATATGAAAGGTTATTCAGGTCTGTCTACACCCTTGCCCAAAATCATGCATTCTGTTTCAAAAGAAGATTTTAAAGTAATGAATTATGAGAATTTTAAGATTGGCTCAACCCCATCATTTATTCAGCAATTAGATATGTCGGTTCATCCAGATCATGCTTGGTGGGATAGAGATATTTCCAATAATGTTGCCGAAGCCAGATGTTCTGCCTATCTAGAGCTTCAAGGAGGCTCTGCAGACACATTTGTTCTTTCATACCTTGCAGATATCTTGCCACCAGTTGTGCAAAATAAATATGGATCATTAGGCTGGGTTCCAACATTAGCATTAACATGCAATATTCGTCAGCTACCTCATACTAATAGTTTATTTATTGACGGTCTTGCCAAAGATATTAGCAATGGATATTTTGAACAAGATTGTAATATATGGGACATGGATGGTAACTTGGTGGCTACTAGCAGACAGCTTGCAAAAATTTTAAAATCAGAAGAAAAAATTTCTTCGTAATCAAAAGGAAATCAAATGAAATTTACTGGTACAAAGAACTATGTGTCTACTGAAGACCTCAGTATGGCTGTGAACGCAACTATTGCTTTAGAAAGACCTCTTATTATTAAGGGAGAACCAGGCACTGGAAAAACATTGCTTGCAATCGAAGTTGCTGACTCTTTAGGCATGGAACTAATTGAATGGCATATTAAATCAACCACAAAAGCCTCTCAAGGGTTGTATGAATATGATGCTGTAACAAGGCTTAGAGATTCACAACTTGGCGACGAGAGGGTTAAAGACATTAAGAACTACATTAAAAAAGGTAAACTTTGGGAGGCTTTTGAATCAGACAAGCAAGTAGTTCTCCTTATTGATGAAATAGATAAAGCAGACATTGAATTTCCAAATGATTTATTGCAAGAGCTTGATCGAATGGAGTTTTATTGTTACGAAACTGGAGAAACCATTAAAGCCAAGAAAAGACCTTTAATAATTATCACTTCCAATAATGAAAAAGAGTTGCCTGATGCTTTTTTAAGAAGATGTTTTTTTCACTATATTCAGTTTCCAGATCGTCCAACCATGGAGGGTATTGTGAAAGTTCATTACCCTAAAATTAAGAAAGCTTTGGTTAAAGATGCTTTAGATATCTTCTTTGATGTGAGAAAAATTCCTGGAATGAAAAAAAAGCCATCAACCTCGGAATTGATAGATTGGTTAAAACTATTGATGTCTGATGAGCTGCCGGATGAAATCTTAAAAAATGCAGACTCTTCTAAAGCCATACCTCCTTTGTATGGTGCTCTACTTAAAAATGAGCAAGATGTTCAACTGCTTGAAAGACTTGCATTTATGTCTAGGAGAGATCAAGCAAGATAGATGTTAATAAATCTTTTTCATACAGTTCGATCCGCTGGAGTTCCATGTACTCTAAGAGAGTTACTTGATTTATTAGGTGCTTTAGAAAAAAATCTTGCATTTGCAGATATGAATGATTTTTACTTTCTATCACGAACAATCTTGGTAAAAGATGAAAAAAATTATGACAAGTTTGATCGGGCCTTTGAAATTTATTTTAAAGGTATTGAAACTTTAGAGGATATTTTTGAAGCACTAATCCCAGAGGATTGGCTGCGTAAGGCTTTTGAAAAGGAGTTAGATCCAGAGGAATTAAAAAAAATTAAGTCGCTGGGTGGATTAGAAAAGCTTTTAGAGGAATTTAAAAAAAGACTTGAGGAGCAAAAAGAGAGACACGAAGGCGGAAATAAGTGGATTGGCACCAATGGAACTTCTCCCTTTGGAAACAATGGAAATAATCCAGAAGGGATAAGGGTTGGTGGAGAGGGAGGCAATAAAAAAGCTGTAAAAGTTTGGGAGCAAAGACAATTTCAAAACCTAGATGATTCTGTTGAGATAGGAACCAGGAATATCAAGGTTGCCCTTAGAAGATTGAGAAAGTTTGCACGCCAAAGCACAGAGCATGAACTCGATATGGATGGCACAATAAAATCAACAGCTAGAAATGCTGGGATTTTAGATATTAATATGATTCCTGAAAGAACCAATCACGTTAAAGTTTTAATTTTTTTTGACGTAGGAGGCTCAATGGATCCCTATATCAAGCTTTGCGAGGAGCTTTTTTCTGCCTTGAAAACCGAATTCAAGCATTTGAAGTATTTTTATTTTCATAATTGTGTCTATGAGTCTGTTTGGGAAGATAACAGAAGAAGAACCCAAGAAAGATTTTTAGTCCAAGATATTATTAATAAATATAGCGCAGACTATAAAGTTATTTTTGTTGGAGATGCGACTATGGCTCCTTATGAAATTACTAATGCTGGAGGCAGTATTGAGCATTGGAATGAAGAGCCTGGCGGTGCAACAATTAAACGTCTGTGCGAACATTTTGATAGAGTCGCCTGGTTAAATCCTGTTCCTGATGATCATTGGGACTATACTTCTTCTTTATGTATTATTAGAGAATTGGTAGATAATAGAATGTTCCCATTAACTCTAAAGGGACTAGAAGAGGGGATGACAGAGCTATCAAAATGAATACAAGTACAAACACACAAAGCAACGGAATTAAATGGGGTCCATTTACCTTAAGGATACCCTTTATTCACATTAAATTTAGGGCCCCAGAATTTTTACAAGGTCTTGTTATTTCTGGTGCAACAGCTTTTGCTGCAGCCCCTTTAGCCATGAAACTTGGCTTAAATTTTGAAGAAGCAGTGGCTTTAAGTATGGTAGCAGGTACTTTTATTTCAGCTGGTCCTTTAATCTTTGGGGAGCCAATGGCACCGGGTTGGGTAACACCAGCGGTACCGATTGTTATGGGAGCCTTAGCGGCAGCTGGTTATTATGGAGTTCCTACCGAAGGATCAGATATTTGTGTTGATGGTGTTTGCAGATATAACCCAGAGGCTTTTCAATTTATGGCAGCAATGTGTTTTGAATTCACTGCTTTAATTTTAATCCTAGGCTTGACTGGTTGGGGTAAATTATTGGTTGAGAAAATACCAAATGGTCTAAAAGCTGGGATTATCTTGGGTGCTGCGTTGGCTGCATTTTATCAAGTATTTTTTGAAGATTTTGATGCGTATCTTTTGCAACCTGTCTCTATGACCGTAGCAATTGTTTTGTGTGTTATAACCACTTTCTCTAATCCATTTAAGAGAATGGCTGCAAAAAATAAATTTTTTGAAGTTATTGGTTCTCTAGGATTGCTGCCTGGTTTTGTTGTCGCGGGCTTGGTTGCCTATCTCCTTGGTGAATTAACATTTGATATTGAGTGGGGTTTCAAAATCCCTGCAATCATGAGCTTAATTGAGAAAACATCTCCTCTGTATATTGGATTGCCCTCATTGCAGATGTATATCGATGCATTGCCACTTGTAATTATTGGCTACATGCTTTTATTCGGCGATCTTGTCACCGCAACTGAGGTTCTTAAGGATGCTCAAAAACATCGAGATGATGAGCAACTTCCGATTGATCTTAATAGATCACACCTTTCTGTTGGAATTAGAAATTTATTAGCATCATTGATTAATCCTTTTTTTCCAACGCAAGGAGCTTTATGGACGGGTGTTCAGGTTGTTGTGGCAGAGCAATGGAAGAAGGGACCGAAAAGTATGCCTTCAATTTTTGATGGAATTGGCTCCTATTACTTAATGGGCATACCATTTTTATACTTTACTTTGCCATTTGTAACTCTTATGCAGCCCTTAATGGTAATGGCCTTAACTTTGACGTTAATTTTGACAGGCTTTGCTTGCGCTTATGTTGCAATGGCAATCCCAAAAAAGAATTCTGAAATGGCAACAGCTCTTCTTATAGCTTTCTTTATTACTTTCTATAGTGCCTGGGTAGGTCTTCTCGTTGGCTTGCTGTTAGCTTTTTTTGTCGATGGATTTGAAGAAGAGAACGCATGAGTCAGTTTGCCCTTGAGATCACTGATCTAAAAAAAACATATGATTCTGGAGTAGTCGCTTTAAAAGGTATAAATCTTTCTGTTAAAGAGGGGGATTTCTTCGCGTTACTTGGGCCCAACGGAGCTGGAAAATCATCAACGATTGGCATCATAGCCTCACTGGTAACCAAAAGTGCAGGAAAAGTAAGTATCTTTAATATCGACATAGATGAAAATTTTCCTGAAGCTAAACGTTTACTGGGAGTTGTCTCACAAGAGATCAATTTTAATAATTTTGAAAAAGTTATTGATATCGTAACCACTCAAGCTGGTTTCTATGGAATTCCATTAAAAGATTCGAGATCTAAAACAGAAGTGACTCTTAAGCGCCTTGGTCTTTGGGAAAAACGCAATCAACAAGCTCGAACACTGTCTGGTGGATTTAAGCGAAGGTTAATGATTGCTAAAGCTTTAATTCATGAACCAAAACTCTTAATACTTGATGAACCCACTGCAGGAGTTGATATAGAACTAAGGCGTGAAATGTGGGAGTTTTTAAAAGAGATAAATGCTCAAGGTACCACCATTATTTTAACCACTCATTATTTAGAAGAAGCTGAACAATTATGCAAAAACATAGCAATCATTGATCACGGAGAACTGGTTGAAAATACTTCAATGAAAGACCTTCTTAGCAGGCTTGATGTTCAGGGGTTTGTTCTTGATGTTGATAAGCCTTTAGATCAAGCCCCTTCTTTGCCCAATTTTCCAATCACTTTGGAAGATCCAACTACTTTAAATGTAGTTATTAAAAAAGATCAATCCATCAATGATCTCTTCAATCAATTATCAGTTCTTGGTATTAATGTTGCTTCTATGCGAAATGAATCAAATAGGCTTGAAGAAATGTTTATTGAAATGGTAAAAAAGAATTGAGCATGAAAAGAAGCAATGAAATATTAGTTTCTCTAATTACTCTTATTAGAAAAGAGATTAAACGTTTTTTAAGAATTTGGGTTCAGACATTGGTACCTCCAGCAGTTACTATGTCTTTATATTTTGTTATTTTTGGATCTTTAATTGGTCCAAGAATTGGAACCATGGATGGTTTGGATTATATCCAATTTATGATACCCGGCCTTATAATGATGTCAGTCATTACAAATTCATACGCAAACGTTGTTTCATCTTTTTACTCTGTTAAATTTCAAAAATCTATAGAAGAGCTTTTGGTATCCCCAATGCCCAATTGGGCTATATTGGTTGGTTTTATCATGGGCGGGGTCTCTCGCGGTGTTCTGATTGGCTGTATAGTTTTTTGTGTGAGCCTTATTTTTTACCCATCATTCACAATTGTTAATCCCTTGCTAACAATTTCTGTTTTATTTCTAACAGCTATTTTGTTTTCGTTGATGGGATTTATTAATGCTATTTTTGCAGATAGTTTCGATGATATTTCTATCATACCCACATTTGTTCTCACCCCCTTGATTTATTTGGGCGGTGTTTTTTATTCGATTAATATTCTTCCTGATATTTGGCGAAACATTTCAATGGCAAATCCCATGTTATATGTTGTAAATACTTTCCGGGAAGGAATGCTTGGTGTAAGCGATGTTTCTATACCATTTGCATTAGGAATGATTGTTTTTTTTATAGTTGTGCTTGCTTCAGCATGCCTTTTGCTTCTCCATAAGGGGACTGGAACACGTCAGTGAAGGTTAAATATCTGGGTCAGCAGTCCATCCATGATCTAAATTCTTATTCTGCAGATTTTTTAGACTCTATTGAGCGAAATAATCATCATTTGGATGATTTTTTTGGATTGGATTATTGGAATGCCTATGAATTTTCATATTTAAACTCCAAGAATCTTCCAGTAATTGAAACTCTGGAGATAAAGATCTCAATGCACTCTAAGCTTACGGTTGAATCTAAATCTTTGAAATTATATCTAGGATCTTTTTATAATAAAAAATTTAATAATCCTTCCCGAGCCTACAAGCTAATCGAACAAGATTTATCAAAACTTTTACATTCCACGGTTTCGGTTAGAAAAATATATAAATTTGATCCCGCTCCTAATTCAAGTCTCATCACAAGGTTTAAAACTAAAATTCCGAAAAATAAGGTGATCCGCTTTGAGGGTTTTAGATCAATATGTCCAGTAACCTCACAACCGGATTGGGGTAATATTTATATCCATTCTGCATCTGACTCATTGGATCCAAAAAAATTAGCTAAATTCTTAAAATCTTATAGAACCAAGGGTGATTTTCACGAGGCGTGCATCGAATCAATTTTTACATGTTTGCGAAAAGATTTTGAAATTCAAGATTTAACTGTTTATGGAAAGTTTTTAAGAAGAGGGGGCATTGATATTAACCCTATGCGCTCAACCTCAAGAAAGATGTTTTTTAAAAACTTTAGAGATTTCAATCAATAAACTGCTTCTCTAACAAAGGCAATATCTTTTTTCTTACCTCTTGCTCTACCATCAAATGGCCATTGATATTTGGATGAATGCCATCAGCTTGCATCAAGTTGGATGCAACCATCTCCTTTATTGAGCCTTCTATTAGATTAAGATGATGCTTATTTGCTAATTCAGCATACATATTTTTAAATTGACTGGTATATTTATTTCCATAATTAGGCGGCAGCTCAACTCCTACTAAGACCACTTCAGCCCCTGCATCTTTTGACATTTTAATCATTGTATCTAAATTGATCTTTATAACTTTCTCAATGGACATGCCCCTCAATCCATCATTTCCACCTAGTTCTAGGATTACCAAATTTGGCTGATGCTCCTCAAGCAATTTGGGTAGTCTAAAGAGACCTCCAGATGTTGTATCACCACTTAACCCAGCATTAACAATTTTGATATGAACCCCTTCATTATTTAAATTCTTTTCTAGGATTGACGGCCAAGACTCATCGAGTTTTACACCATATCCAGCACTTAAACTATCCCCTAAAATTACACCAATAAGCATATTCTCTTTGATTGGGCCTGATGAATTTACTGGTGGGGGAAGTACCAGTAGAATACCTAAAAGCAAAGCCAAGGACATTTTGAAAAATTTAATTTTAGAAGTTAAGAACATCACAAAAGAAGTTAACAGCCCAGAGGGTCCTTTGACAATAGTTAAAGATATAAATTTGTCAGTACAAAAAGCTAAGCCTATCTCCTTAGTGGGTCCTTCAGGTTCTGGTAAAACTACGCTTCTAGCTATTATGGCTGGACTTGATTTACCCACATCTGGATCGGTTACATTGCTGGGTGCTGAGATCACTGCTCTCAATGAAGATAAGAGGGCGCAAATAAGAGGTAAAGATGTTGGCTTTGTTTTCCAGTCATTTCATTTAATGCCAAGATTAACAGCGCTCGATAATGTTATGTTGCCTCTTGAAATCTTAGGAGATCCCGACTCAAGAGACAAAGCTCATGCAGCGCTCAAGGAAGTGGGTCTTTCAAAAAGAGCAAAGCATTATGCAACTCAATTAAGTGGGGGTGAAAAGCAGCGAGTTGCTATCGCTAGGTCTATTGTAAATAAACCTAAAATCTTATTTGCAGATGAGCCAACAGGTAACTTAGATAAAAAAAGCTCAAATGCTATTACCGATCTCATATTTTCGCTAAATGAAATCATCGAAACAACCCTAATTTTAGTGACCCATGATTTGTCTTTAGCCAAAAAATGCAATGAAGTGTATGAGCTTTCTGAAGGCCAATTATTATGATTAAAGGCCTTGTATATGGCTTAAGAAAATTTTGGTCAGAAGTTTTTAGTGGTGACTTGCTCATACTATTCTTTTCAATTGTTTTGGCTGTAACTTCAATCTCAAGTGTTAGCTTTCTAGGAGATAGACTTAAATCTTCTATGCAAATGCAGGCCTCAAGCATTTTGGGTGCAGATCTAGTATTGCGCTCAGCCTCTGAAATAGATCCTAACTACTTAACCTCGGCTGCTGCAAATGGTCTTAATACAGCAGAAACCTCTACATTCTTAAGTATGATCATAACCGAGAATGATAATCTACTAACCTCTATTAAGGCTGTAACTGAGTCATATCCATTAAGAGGTGAATTGAAGGTTGTAAACTTTGAAGATATTCAAATCCAGCATTCCGGCTCACCTGAATCTGGCAACATCTGGGTAGAAAGAAAGATATCTGAATCTTTGGAGTTAACGTATCTTGATACAGTTTCTATTGGTAATAAAAGTTTTATAGTTAATGGCATTATTGAAGATTACCCAGATAGAAATTCTAGTTTTGTTGGTTTTTATCCAATTGCAATTGTCAATATTCATGATGTTGTTGAAATGGGGGTGATTCAAACAGGCAGTCGAGTTGTCTATAGAAACCTTTTTTCTGGAACTCAGAGCAACCTTGATAAATTTGAAGAATCTTTAGAAAACATACCAGCCAGCATTAGAGTGCAAAAGGCATTAGATGTAAAAGATAACATGGGTGAAGATATCGCTAACTCAACAACATTCTTTAGTTTAGCTAGCCTTTTCACAATTATTATTTCAATTATTGCAGCCATGATGGCCGTAAGAAGGTACGCAAACAGAAATCTTCTTCAGACCTCATTAATGAAGGTTTTTGGTGCCCCTAAGTCGTTTATTTTGGGCTATCAAATCATACAACTTACCTTAATAGTTATTACAGCCACAAGCTTAGGTTTAATTTTGGGATTTGGGCTTCAGCATCTTTTATTAGTTACTTTGGAAGGAATTATCAATGTTGATTTGCCACCACCTTCATTTCAACCACTAATACTAGGCTTTATCACAGCTGCTTTTGTTGTGTCTGCAACCGCCTCCCCATACATAAAAATTCTTAGTGAAACCGAGCCAATAAGAATTTTAAGAAATGATTTTGAGATTAGATTGTCAAGCAATCTCATGATTTATCTAGTGGCCTTTTTTACATTTTTTGGCTTTCTAGGATTTTTATTTCAGGATATTAGATTAATTTTATACATACTGAGTTCATTGATTTTGGTAACTTCAGCTTTGTACCTTATAGGCAAATTATTGATTTTTACTTTATCTCGGATGAAATTTTCTAATGGAACGGGTTGGAATTTAGGTTTAAAGAATATAGTTCAGCATAGCAAGGATAGCATTGTACAGTTAATTATATTTGGGCTTTCAATGTTGTTTCTTGTGGTTCTTGCAGAAACAAGAACTGATTTGGTAGATTCATGGAGCGAATCGCTAGATGAAGAAACCCCTAATTATTTTTTATTTAATATTCAAGAATATAACTTGCAACCTATCTCTGCTTATTTTGAGGATAAGGAGAATATTACTCCGGATTTCACGCCTTTAATTCGAGGTAGACTTTTGTCTGCAATTCGTCCTGGATCTGAGGATGTTCAATTTAATAATTTGATGGAACGTGAGGCCAATCTAACCTGGCGGTATGAATTACCATTAAGCAATACATTGACCGAAGGTCAATGGTGGTCTGATGGTGATGAAGTTGCAGAAGTTTCGATTGATCAAGAGATTGCTGCATCTATGGGAATTGAAATAGGGGATGAGCTTACTTTCTCAGCCGGAGGCCAATCCTTTAGCGTCTCAGTATCAAGCTTTCGAGAAATCATGTGGCAAAGTTTTTCACCCAATTTCTTTTTTATTCTATCGCCAGCCGCAGGCAAAGAACTCCCCAGTTCATACATCACCAGCATCAAGCTAAGAAATCCTCAAGGGTTTATGCAAAACTTTAGCAGTCGTTTCCCCACAATTACCAGCGTTGATCTCGAGAGGATCATAAATCAAGCTAAAACCTCTTTATCAAGTGCTTCTCTGGCTGTGCAATATATTTTCCTCTTAACATTCATTGCTGGTATTCTAGCTTTAATAGCCTCAATTTATACCAATAGAGATCAACGAATAAAAGAGACAGCCATAATGCATGCAATTGGAGCAAGCAGGGCGCTTATTTTTCAATCAGCCGCATCAGAGTTTTTAATTTTGGGACTACTATCTTCGACTGCAGCAATTATATTTTCTATGGCTTTATCATCTTTAATTTTCTATCAATTTCTAGATTTAATTTATACCCCAAATTTCTTGATCCTTGGGATTAGTTATATTCTTGGCGTAGGTCTTATATTTACAGCAGGCTTTCTCTCAATAAGAACAAGTATTTATGCCTCGCCCATGATCACTTTGAGAGATTCTTAAGTTTAGTTAGGGTAAAATGCGTTAGCTATATGCAGGAGAGATGGCAGAGTGGTCGATTGCGCTACCTTGGAAAGGTAGTAACTGGGCAACTGGTTCCGGGGTTCGAATCCCCGTCTCTCCGCCAAGCCTTGTGAATATAATATTATTATGTCTGTGACAAACAAGTGACAAATAATAAATCTTAATTTAAAGTTAATCTTATACTTTAGGACAAAATTATTATCATGAAAGAATTTTATAAAAATATTGGTGACGCCTTATCAATGCTTGATGGTTTAGAAAAAGATCTCAATATCAGGCACTTTACCCCAAATGAATTAAAAGTTTTTTATACAATTATTATTCAATCTCACAAAACTAATAAGGGTTCAAACATTACAGAAATTGTTGAAAATTCAGGAATGTCGAGATCAACCGTCTATAAAACTCTTAAAAAACTTTCCTCTAAGGATATTATTAGCTTGAGCCCATCCGATAGAGATGGTCGCGAATCATTGGTTCTTCTTAATAGTAGAATTTAACAAAGGTTTTTCTTCTTGAAAAATTTTTTAACATTATCTGTTACAACCTATTTATTTGGAATAACCCTTTGGGTCTTATGGTATTTTGTTGACCAGAATGTCCCATTTCTAATAGGTGAAGGTAGCTGGTATTACTTACCTCATGCTGCAAGAGTTTTATGTGTTGTCTATTTTGGCTACAAAGCTATCCCGAGTCTCTACTTAGCTGAACTTAGTGGACCATACCTTCTTGTTCCTTTCATGTATTCTTTTGATACTTATCTTTCAAGTCTTATCAGTGTTTTATCAGTCCCACTCTCCATCCAAGTTCTACGTATATTAAGCTTTACGCTTGGGGACACAGCCTCAAGCCCATTGAATAAAAGAAACTATAAGCATATTTATTTAATTACTTTTATATCAGCAGGCTTTAATGCTATTTTGGTAAATTTGTATTTAAGTAGAAATGAATTAAATTTTCCTGGCCTAATTACAGATATTGAGCAAGTATCAAGGTTTTTTGTAGGAGATATTATCGGAACAGTGCTTGTCTTTGTATCATTATCCTATATTTTAAAACCGATCATAGCCCAGTCACGAAATTAATAACTCATAATCCATTCATCAATGATGTCCTCAAGGACAAATAATGGAACAATCCCTTGATCCAGAACCACTGTATGAAATTTTCTAATATCAAATTTTTCACCAAGAGCTTTTTTAGCTTTTTCTCTTAGCTCAAGGATTTTTAGCATACCCATTTTATAACTGGTTGCTTGACCCGGCCATACTATATAGCGCTCTATCTCGACCCTCACTTCTGTATCTGACATACCAGTAGTTTTTTTCATGTATTCCATGGCTTCTTCTCTGGTCCATCTTTTGAAGTGCATGCCTGTATCCACAACCAATCTATTGGCCCTAAACATTTCACTTTGCAAAACGCCAAGCTCGTCATAAAGATTTTTAGTCATCCCAGCCTCTACAGCCAATTGTTCTGAATACAATGCCCAGCCCTCAGTAAAAGCAGAAGTTCTATAGCCCATTTTTCTATAGAGTGTTAATTTTTCATTTTCTTGATTAAGGGCTATTTGGAAATGATGTCCTGGAACAGCCTCGTGAAATGTTAATGTTCTCATCCCAAATGTGGGAGTTTGCTTAATATCATATAAGTTTGCGTAAAACACCCCAGGACGCGACCCATCTAGGCTCGGAGCCTGATAGTATCCACCAGCAGCTGTTTTTTCTGAGTATTCTGGAACAGCTCTTACTTCAACTGGGCTAATTGGGAATCTTTCAAAATAGGGTCTGACATCCTCCTCAGCTTCTTTGACCATTTGATTATAATCAGCAATAACAATTTCTTTTCTATCAGGTGTATCGGCATAGAGAAATTCTGGATTCTCATTTAGATCATTCATCATCTCACCAATGGGTTTATTAACCTCATAGCCAAGCATCATAAAGATCTCTTTCATACGGTTACTGATTCTTTCAACTTCTGAAAGTCCAATTTGATGAATTTCTTCTGCCGTATAATCTGTTGTGGTATAGGATCTAAGTCTTGATGCGTAGTAAGCATCACCATTGGGTTGAGACCATGCACCATGATGTGGATTTGCATTGGTATAGTTTGACTCCATGAATTGGAGGATGAGTTCATAGCCAGGCTTTACATCAGATTTAATCACTGCACTAAGCTCATCAAACAAGGCTTCTTTCTTCTCGGGTGAAATCTCAAGCTCGCTAACTTTTCTAATAAACACTTGCATTAATGGGTTTTCATCATCAGTGTAAGAAAGGAGTTCATTAAGCTGTCTGATGACATGATCAAATACAAACTGAGGAGCAAATATCCCTAATTTTTTTTGCTCCTCCAGCCAGAGCAAATCTGATTTCATGGATTCATCAATGAGTCTAACTCTTTTTATATAATCTGAAGCTTCACGGTAATTTCTTACAGGATGAGTGTCTGTCATGAACTCAACAAGATTGAGGTGATTGCCGCTAATTTGATTGAAAGGGTATGAATGAAATCGAAAGTTTTCAAACCTATCAATACTATTTTCTGTATCAAAAATAGCTATTTTTTGAGTAACTTTTTGAACTTCTGTTAAAGTTTCTGAATCATATTTTTTTAACATTGAAAGGTGTTTGAGACTGTCTTGGTAGTCTTCTTCACCATCTGCTAATGTGTTGATGCTTAGCTTCTGATTATGTTTGAGAATTGCATTATAGGGATCAAAAATTCCAATATATGTCATGTATTCAGGCGATTCCAATAGACCCATCGTTAGTTCTTTAGCCAAGTAATGGTCAATTGAATAAGGCTTCATTAAAAATAAATTAACCAAGTAAAGGGATATGACAGCCAGGCCACTAACTACAATATAACCAACAAACTTTAATAATTTTTTCATAATATTTCTTTCCCTAATGTAATATATTGATTTTAACATCCTATCAGCATTTAAGGCACTATGAATCCATTCCATTTAGCCATCCCAGTCAACGATTTAATTAAAGCAACTTACTTCTATCAAAATATACTTGGTTGCGAGAGAGGAAGATCAAGTAACTCTTGGATAGATTTTAATTTGTTTGGCCATCAGTTGGTTTGTCACTATGTTGAAAATGCACATTCAGAAAACACCAACCCAGTTGATGGCGATCAAGTGCCAGTCCCGCATTTCGGAGTTATCTTGAGCTTCGATCAATTTGATAACCTTTTGCATCAACTCAAGAAAAAAAATCAAACTTTTATTATTGAACCAAAAATTCGATTTGCTGGACAGCCAGGAGAGCAGAGAACTATGTTTCTCAAGGATCCAAGTGGTAATGCGCTTGAATTTAAAGCCTTTAAAAACTTAGACAGTCTGTTTAGCACTTAAAGATCTTCCTATCCTAGGATTAGAGCAGTGCATTGAAGACAATGATCTGTAGAGACTGCTTCTTTTTTTAAAAGTTGTTTTTTTTATTAACCAATTTTTACTATCATCGAGAATATATAGATCTTCGTAAGTACCAGTAATATTTAAGCTAAATTTTTTAAGGGTATCAATCAAGCTATATGATAGAGACCAAGATCCAAATGCCTGACCGCTTGATAATATTTTAATAATTGGATTTTTACCAAAATGCTGTTCAATGAGGTGAGATTGACATGAATAAATTTTGTATTTCTCCACCATATCTTCTGCTGAGAAAAAAACTCCAAAATCCTCAAAGTCTATATGAACTCTATTAGACTCAAAGCACTTTAGAATATCAGCTGGTTTTTTTGAATCGCAGGCATTGAAATATTTATATTTTAAATTTTTAATCTCACCTATAGCTTGGATTGCTTCAATTCTGGTTTCGATATTATCTTTGGTTTGCACAATAAGTATTTTTTTATTAATAATTCTATTGTACTAAATAGTTGACTTGGCTTTGATTATAATATTTAATACTGTATATACATACAGTATATTAAACATTATGAATAATTTAATACATTTAAACCCTATTGATCCAATATATAACGAGTATGAAGCTTTTGTAGATAAGAGCGCTGGCCTTAAAACAATAGCATTTAAATACTTTGGCGCAGATATACAAAAGGCTATTGATTATCTCAATATTAATACACCGCATGAATCAAATGATAGCGAGTCTGTAAACCTTGTTTTAGTTGAAAACAAAGAGTATTACCAACCTGAACTGTTGCATTAAAAACTAAGTTTTCTAATCGAAACAGTATTTTATTTGGATAGTTTCTCTATATAATTTATTTAGTTGTCGCATACACAAATTACTAAGGGGATTTGTCTATGCTTGTTTTAATACCCTTGCTCAGGAGGTGATCTTATTAGTATTTATATTAAATTAGAAAACGGAGGGTTTGCCTTTTGACAAGAGGTGAATTACCGAATTCGCCTATCAGACTTATCTAACTCTGATAGTTTGAAGCCTCTTTCGAGAGGCTTCTTTTTTATGGTGTATATTTAAATTATTAACCTAAATATTTCTATTAGTTTAAAATTCATCATCTTTTAAATATCTAGCCTATTTCATGGAATCGAAAGATTGGTTGTTGCTTACTGCGCTTGCTGCCATTTGGGGCAGTGCTTTTATGTTCATCAAAATATCAGCAGTAGATTTTGGGCCAATTTTATTAGTAACCTTGAGATTGTTAATTGCTGGTTTGGTGTTTATGCCTGTATTGCTTAGAAAAAAATACAGACTCTTGTTTAAATCACATATACCTGGAATTATCATCATTGCTATTTTTAGCAATGCATTGCCTTTCACTCTGTTTGCTTTTGCTTCTCTTGGAGCCACATCTAACATGCTCGGAATTTTAAACGGCACCACTGCTTTCTTAACAACTGTTATTGCTTATTTTTGGTTGAGTGAAGCAATATCTTCAAAACAAATTATTGGATTATGTTTTGGCTTTTTGGGCGTTGTCATCCTAGTTAATCCTGCAAATGGATCAAGCACCATTATTGCTAGCATTTGTGCATTGATTGGCTCGCTTTGTTATGCTTTTAATGGAAATTATCTACAAAAATTTCATTCCCATTCCAATAAAAAAGTTTTAATTGGCTGGTCTATGTTTTTTGGAGGACTTTTTATGGTGCCGATTGCCTTTTTTAATTTGCCTGATTCTATGCCAAATCAAAACTCCTTCTTAGCATTGCTGTGGCTGTCTGTGGTTTCAACCGGAATTGGCTATCTAGGCTATGTAAGGTTGATTGATAGGATAGGTGCTGTTAAGACATCAACTTTGACATACTTGCTTCCTGTTTTTAGTATCTTGTGGGGTGCAATTTTTCTTGAAGAGCAAATAACATTAATTATATTTGGTGGTTTTATTTTTGTTATGATGGGCATGTATTTTGCCAATACCACCAAAGTAAAAATTAAAAATTAATATGACTTATACAGAAGAATTATTACGCAAAGCCGATGAGCTAATACCCAGAGTTTCTTTGGATGATTATATCAATGATCAGAATTCAAAGGTGATGATAGATGTTAGACAGCATGAAGAATTACAAGCATCGGGAACAATTAAAGGGTCAATGCATATCCCTAAAGGAGTCGCAGAATTTAGATTAAATAACAATGATGAGATTTCTTTTGATACATCTATTTATGTTTTTTGCGCTGTGGGTGTTAGATCAGCAATCACTGGTTACAATTTAAAAAATGTTGGTTATCAAAAAGTTTTTAATTTAGTTGCTTTTCAAGATATTTTGGATCAAGGTGCTGAGATACAATCTGTAGTTTAATTCAGGAGTAATAAAAATGTTTAGTCATATTATGGTTGGGGCAAATGACATCGAGGCATCAAAAGTTTTTTATGATGCAATTTTGGGAGTTCTGGGAGCTAAGCCTGGTTTATTATCTGAGAATCTGACAGGCCAAAAAAGATATATGTACTTTCTTGATGGCAGCACTTTTTTAATTTCTGAGCCGATTGATGGCAATCCTTCAACTCATGGCAATGGCTCAACTATTGGTTTTAACGTACCAGATGAAGCTACTGGAAACATGTGGCATCAAATGGGTCTTGAGAATGGAGGAACAGACTGTGAGGATCCTCCGGGTATAAGAGAAGGCATGGGTGTAAAAATGTATCTAGCCTATTTAAAAGATCCATCTGGAAATAAGATCTGTGTTTTAAAGAGATTAGCGTAGATCGTATCAATAACCTGCTGCCTGGCCATCCTTTCTGGTTTCTGAAGCGCCATAGTAGACACCATCTTTTAGCATGATTGCTTGGTAGCCACCAAAGATTCCTTTCTCATACTTAATGGTATGGCCTTTGGCTGTTAATTCATCCTCTATCACTTTTCCAAAACCACTTTCTAGGCTTAGGGTTCCACCATCTTTCATTATTTCATCGGTTGGTTGCGAAGATCCGCTATGAACAATTCTGGGGGCATCCCCAGCTTCTTGAAGGTTTAAACCAAAATCAATCATGTTGATAATGATTTGAGCATGCGCTTGGGGTTGAGTGGCTCCTCCCATTACGCCAAAACTCATAAATGGCTCTCCATCTTTTGTAACAAAGGCTGGAATGATTGTATGAAAGGGTCTTTTTCCACCTAGGAGGGCATTTCTATGATCTTGATCTAAGCTAAAGAGCTCACCTCTATCCTGCAACATAAAACCAAGTCCAGGAGGCATCATGCCTGAGCCCATGCCGCGATAATTACTTTGAATCAAGGAAACCATATTGCCAAATTTATCTGCCACTGTTAGATAGATAGTATCGCCAGATTTTAATACTCCTGGCTCATCGGTAGCAGATGCATTATCAAAGTCTATTAATTTAGCTCGCTCTTTTGCATAAGATTTAGAAATTAACTCTGCCACAGGAATATTTGCAAAATGTGGATCAGCATAATATTTTGCTCTGTCGGCAAATACAATTTTTTTAGCCTCTGTAAATACATGTATGTATTCAGAGCTATATAAACCCATGCTCTTTAAATCATAATTTTCTAATATATTTAAAAGCTGTAAAGCGGCGATCCCTTGCCCATTCGGTGGTAACTCCCAAACATCATAACCACGATAATTTGATGAAACCGGTGGTGTCCATTCAGAATGAAAGCTCGCAAGATCATCATAAGATAAGAAACCACCTTGAGACTGAATAAACTCAGCCATGGTTTGTGCAACAGGGCCCTCATAAAATCCCTTTCTGCCATTTTCAGCAATAATTTTGAGAGTGTTGGCGAGTTGAGGGTTTTTAAAAATTTCTCCTTTTTGCGGCATTTTTCCATTTTTAACCCATACTTCGTTAAAGTTAGGGTAGTTTTCAAAACGTTTTTGCGATCTGTCAAGATAATATGCAATTGTCTCTGTAATCGGAAAACCTTTTATCGCATATTCAATCGTTGGTTCAAACAAAGAGGCAAACTTCAACTTACCAAATTTTTCATGGAGTTTTACCCAGCCATCAACAGCGCCAGGAACAGTTACTGGCAAGGGTCCATAGGATGGAATCTTTTCTAGACCTCGCTGCTTAAAATAATCAATGGATATAGTTTTTGGGGCAGGGCCACTCGCATTTAATCCATGGAGTTTTTTGGTCTTTGCATCCCAAACTATTGCAAATAAGTCCCCACCAATCCCATTACCAGTTGGCTCCATTAGTCCTAAGGCAATATTTGCAGCAATGGCTGCATCCACTGCTGTTCCTCCTTGTTTGAGAATATCTAAACCGATTTGCGTCGCTAGAGGGTGACTTGTTGCTACCATGCCATTTTGCCCAATGACTTCAGATCGACTGGCAAATGCCTCGCCAGTAATTCTGTCATATCCATTCAGTGTCATTGCAAACCCTCCAAAGGTCATAATTAGGATGTAATGTTTTAATTTTAAACATTCCTTGATGATTTTATTTTTCATGACTAAGATATTAACTCACATATTTAACTGGAGTTAAAAATAATGATGAATTTAAAAAAACTATTTACCGCCATGGTCATTGCTTTGCCCATGTCCATTGCAGCTTTTGAGGTTACTGGCGATCATTTTAAAGATACCTTTAAAATTACATCAGTTACAGTTCATGAGGATGGCACATCTTTTAATGCTGAGAGTGATTCCGCAGGTCAGTATGGAAAAGTTTATTTAACATACAATTTGAAATCTTCTGACAATAGTAGAAATTCTGGTACCTGGCTTGGTTATGGAAGAGGAATTAGTCCTGAGGGTAATTTAGCTGTTGGCAACCTTATGGGAGTTTGGACAAGAGATGGATCCATGATATCAATTAAATCTCTTGATGAAGTTACTGATGGCATTAACTACATGCAGGGAACGATGAATCTTATTTCTGGTGAAATTAAAGTAGAAGTTTATAAAGTTGACTAACTCAACTCATAAAGATTTAAAAGCCACTTCTTGAAGTGGCTTTTTTCATTATGTGATAAATATTCAGTAAGTCTGATTGATTGTTGAATTCTTTTCCAAACCTAGCTATCTTTAAAAATTATTAATTAATTGAGGTATACCAATGAAAATGAAAAGTTTAATTTTTGTAATGATGATTTTAGTATCTTCGGGTGCCATGGCATTTAGTGTTTCTGGAGACTCATTTGATGCTAATTTTAAAATCACATCAGTCAATCCAGGCAATGGAGGCACTGTAATTACGGGTGAGGGCATTGCTGGCGGAGGATTTGGCAAGGTTTATTATAGTCATCATCTCCAAACAGCAAATGGTGTTTCTAATGAAGGTCATTTTGATGGTCATGCAAGAACCATTAATCAAGATGGTGTAATGGTTGCAGCAACCCTTCAAGGAACATGGGTAAGAGAGGGCACTAAAATTTATATCCATTCACTGGATAGCTTTAAAGATGGAATTAATTTTGCAAAAGGAACTTATGATTTAATGGCAGGAACTTTTACTGTAGAAGTTTGGCCAGTTAAATAATATCTGTTGATATTTTAATGAAAGCCACTCACCGCAGTGGCTT
>Ga0181604_10000239_pt1 | contig 49421 bp, 48 predicted proteins | sample 041ome_12_FD_148663 | JGI IMG/M metagenome (GOLD analysis project Ga0181604, IMG submission 148663) | Coastal salt marsh microbial communities from the Groves Creek Marsh, Skidaway Island, Georgia - 041410US metaG (spades assembly) | ecosystem: Environmental > Aquatic > Marine > Intertidal zone...
AACCATTGCCACAGCGTCGGTGCTGCCCACACCAGGCTTGCAGCCAGAAGTGCGTCCTGCTGTGAAAGAAAGTGCCGGCAGTACGCGAAGACGAGTCCCGTGAGAACGATGCTCTCAACAAGCGGCAGTATCGCAAGCGCAGAAGACCCAAAGATTGCAATGGCAGGGGCGAGAAAGATCAGTTCAGCGGTTCCGCCATATTGCTGGCCCCAGAAGAATGTGGACCAATCGCCGCTGAGTAGATCACGCGCCATCAGGCCAGCAACTGCCTCGTCGGCATGAATGCGACCTGCGCTACCGGTGTGAAACAGCCATCTGTTGACTATGCCGACAATGGCTGCAGTCGCAGCCAGGAGGTATGTCGCCTGAATTCGACGGGCGAGTTGAAGTTCTCGCAGACCCGCCATAATCGACACCTAGCAGGACATGTAGTCGTAAACGAAGGTGTTCTCTGCTGGCGTCTGCAGCGATGTGGCGTAACGAGCCCCTTCATCATCGACTGCTCCAACCACGAGTGCGATTTGACCAACCTGACCGAAGACCGCAGGAAGGGCATATCCAACCGGGAAGCCAGCCGAGTCGGTCTCAGGGGCATCAGCGTTGATTCCGGGGCCAAAGTAGCCAAATTCAGAGCCACTTGACTGGGCAGCGAGAAGGGCAGAACGGCGTGAAGCCGATGCCCCTAGGGCCATGAGCCCTTGTCTGATAGCGGGAGAAGCCGCAAGGCCAACGAGGTGCTGGTACGAGTGAGCGAGCATCGTTTCGAATGCGTGGGCTGCACTGCGGGCATCGCGGTTGGAATCATCTGAAGAATGAGTTGCCGTGAGTACAGGGTCGACGTAGCGGCTCCGAACCCAAGGGTTCTCGCATGCAAATGGCTCTCCACCAGCCTCGGCAATGTGCCCACCAATTACGTCGGAAGCTGCAACGTGATCTGCAATGAAACGATCGATGTAACTCTGTTGTGGTGCCGTGAAGTGACCGGATGCGGTCAGAGCTGTCAGTAATTCGACAACCGAATGCTCGAGTGATTGCATTGTGCGAAGGTAAACGACATCGTTCACCACACCTTCTGGGAGCATGGTCTCGCTTTCAACAAGACCGACTCGTCCGGGGGCGGTGTCGCCACCAAAGTCAGCCGCGCAAGCTGAAAGAAATGCGCCAAGTCCAAGCGTCAGGCCACCACGGCGGAGAAGCGTTCGGCGATCAAATCCAGGAGTCTGAGAAGGATTAGGAGTGTTCATCTTTGTGCCTCTCACGCTTCAATCGGTTGTGCCGAGTTGACCAATGTCATTCCGAGATCGTTGCCGCTGCCGAGCACATCGGCAAGAACCACACAATGTCTTGATTCTGCGGAGGCAATCGACGCAATTACTTCTGCCGCACCTGAATCTGACAGTTTGCCGATGAGGTCGATGTGAGTTGCTGCAGCCGCCGACTCTAGGTCGTATGCAGTCTTGGCTCGATCGGCGCCACGCATTGCATCCCGGTATTCGGCGAAGACTGCTTCGTTGCGCTCGTTTGCGCTGAGCCCTGACAATCCGGCAATCGCCTGTGCAAATGATTCATGGCTGTCAGACATGGCAGTCCACGCTGCAGAACCTTTGTCAACATCGAGAGCTTCGTCGTACAGGTCGCGAAGGGTGAGCTCGAGACCCTGAGCAAACTTGAGAAGGTCAAGATCCGCTGAGGAGAGTCCGGCTGCAGACACACGACGGTTTCCGACCATCGTGAGCGCGAGCGCAGCGGTCCCACCAGCGAGCAGTTTGCGGCGCAGGTCGGTTTCGGTGAGTTGTGGGGAGTCGTCCCGGGTGCTCGTCACGGGGCTGCCTTTCCTATGTGGTCGTACTTGTGCCATTCTGCCGGGGCAGTGAGCCAGTTACCAAGTTTAGAAGCCCGGTGTGCCTGTGGGCGGCATTCGCCGGGATTGTTGCGTTCAGGAAACTGTCGCAGAAATGAGGCTCCGCTTGCCTTACGAAGATGAATAACGAGAGCCGAGCGTCAGAAGTCGAGGCTCGAGAGCTCGGGAATCCAGCCCAGTGATCGAGATGTTGCCTTTTCCCACTGAGTACGAGCCCCAACACGGTCAAAGGAGTCCTCGGGACGAATGATGATCTGAGGGTCCCAAAGATCCGCGGTTTCAGCCACCTGAGCAATTTGGTTCAGCCCAACGAGAGCAAGTCGGCCAGCTCCCACCGTCGTGCCTTCAGCGTGAGGTGAGACCTCAACGTCCATCCCGGTGAAATTTGCAAGTGCCTGCACAAACGTTGGGTTTCGGCTCATGCCGCCGTCAACTCGGATGACCTCGATATTGGCAATTGCATCGGACGCCACGGCAGCGACAAGGTCTGCGCCTCGATGAGCGATGCCTTCAAGCACTGCTCGAACAATATGAGACCGAGTGGTTCCTCTTGTGAGTCCAACAAATGTGCTTCGAGCGCCGTAATCCCAGTGGGGCGTCCCGAGACCGAGCGGTGCGGGGACAAATAGCACCCCTTCAGTCGATTGGCACATCGATGCGACGTCGTGGCTCTCCGCGCTCGACGAAATGAGGTTGAGGTCTTCTCTCAGCCAGTCGATGTTCGACCCTGCTGCAAGCATGATTGATTCAGCCCCAAACACTCGCTTGCCGTGCTCGGCCCAGGCGACGATGCCAAAACACCCGCCCTCGCCCCGTCGTGTGGTCTGAGCGAGTGGTGATTGTTCGCTGATCACAGTGTCGAGCATGCCTCCTGTGCCGAACGTGATCTTCGCAAGACCAGGCGATACACACCCCTGACCGACAAGCGATGCTTGCTGGTCACCAATCACGGCAACAATCGGGGGTGCACCAGGAAGCGCGTGAGCAACCGCACATTCGCCAACGCTGTCGACGATGAGAGGAAGCATTGATCGCGGTGTATCGAATACCTCGCACAGTCGGTCGTCCCAGCCGGCTGTGTGTGGCAGGTACCACCCGGTAACGGCGGCATTTGTGTGGTCGGTGACATGCGATTGTCCTTGCGACAATGACCATACGATCCACGAGTCGACGGTGCCCACGCAGAGATCGCGATCTCGAGCATGTTCGACAGAGTTCAACAGCCATTGCGCCTTCGTTGCGCTTTGGTTTGGTGCGACTGCGACGCCATGTTCGCTCTTAGCGGTCATGCAGTCGCCAACAGTGCGCAGATCTTGCCAGCTCAACCCGGGGCCAATTGGCTCACCGGTTATGCGGTCCCAGACGACGGTGCTCGCTCGCTGGGTTGTAATCGCAACACCTGAAATGGGTTGCGCACGCGTCATCACCGAGGTTGCCAACTCGATCACCGTGCGCGCGAGCATCTGCGGATCAAATTCGACCAGACCAGGAAATGGTGTTGAAGGAGGTTGCTGTTGCTGATGGAAATCAACGATGTCGCCATCGAAATTCATCGTTGCGACACGGACACTGGTCGTGCCGACATCGACGATGAGAATCATTGAGTTGACCGTTCGAACGATGGCACGAATCCCTTCGAGCGGAGTCGCCGGCCGATCCAACCACCGACAAGGCCCACGCCCGCCACAACAGAAAGATTGAAGAAGGCGCCAAACCAATTCACGGTGCCCCCTGTGACGAGTTGCACCAAGATGAACACCGTTTGAGCGGCGGCATACGTTCCGATCGCCGTGACAAGTCCGTGGCTGAGCGGCAGGTCGAGGCGTTGGACCCATGCCGCACACCCGGCGCCGAGGGTGAACCCTCCAACTGCGCCCAGCACAAGCCAGATTGCAAGTGCAGTTGAGCCGCGGCTGGCGGCCCACGAGGCAGCAATAGAGAACGGGATGGCGAATACCAACGACACCGTCGCGCCCATGCGAAGCGCCTGGGTGTCCCAGCGCTGTGAGGATTGTGTAGTCACCATCCCGAGGCTCCAAATCTGTCGTGAAATCCCATCTTTCCAGGATTCATGATGCCGGTCGGGTCGAGAGCGTCTTTGATGTGTTGCAGGGTGTCAAAGGATGAGCCGAGAGCTTCGTGCATGTACCTCGAGCGGTTGAGTCCAACACCGTGGTGATGCGACAGGTTTGCTCCCGCTCGCAGGGCAGCGCGTTGAGCGGCATCCCATAAGGCGCGATGCGTGGTGTCAATCTCGTCGAGTGGTGTGTCGCGAGGTGGCCTTGAGGCAAGGCTGAAATACAGGCAGGCGCCATCAAGGTAACTGTGGGAGAGATGGGCAGATGCCGAAACTGCGTGAGGAGTTGCAAGGGCAGCCTCTCGCACCGCTTCGTAGACGTCGTCAAGCTTCGACCACGGAACCGTCACCTCCATCGTGTCGATGACAAAGCCTTTTTTAGTGAGCCCTTGGAGTGCGGTGGTGTCGTTTCGATGCTGTAGCCAATGCGCGACGCGATCTTCAGGGTGCTGTATTGCTCCGCAGGCGGTGAAGAATTCATCGACTGTCGCGAGAGTTGCGTCGACAATCTTCTGGTGCCCTTCATCGAGCACTAACACGATGGTTTCTTTTCCGTCTCCACCGTGAGATCGGGCCGATTCAATTGGGTCATACAGCCTCAATACGGCGGGAGTTGCATCATGTCGGATCGTCTGGCGGCATGCCTCAAAGGCATCTTGCAACGTTGGAAACGAGTATGAGGCAAACCCTTGGTAATCGCTGACCGGGTGGGTGCGAAGCGTCACCGAGGTGATGATCCCAAGCGTGCCCTCGGAACCGACAAACACCTGATTGAGGTCGGGGCCAACCGCCCCAGCGGCGTGGCCTCCGGTGTGGATAATCGAGCCATCTGCAAGTACCACTTCAAGACCGACGACCATGTCTTCGATTTTTCCGTAACGCGTCGAATACTGCCCGGCCCCTCGACAGGCCACCCACCCTCCGACGGTGGCGAGGTCGAAACTCTGCGGGTGGTGGCCAACGGTGATGCCATGAGTGGTTCGGAGTTCTTGTTCAAGGTCGGGCCCAAACACTCCACACTGCGCAGTCACGACACCTGAGATGTCATCCACATGCTCAATGGAATTCATTGCTGACAGGTCGAGAACGACTCCACCATGAACTGGAATCGAGCCTCCGCACACACCAGAACGGCCGCCAGCCGCGGTGACTGGGATCGCCTCCTGACTGCAGATTGCAAGTACCTCTGAAACCTCTCGTGTCGATCGAGGGTGTGCAACGACGGCCGCAAGTGAACCGACTTTGCCGTGAAGTGCCCAATGCAATGCCAGCGGCCACCAGTCACGGCTCAATTCGGCAACCGCTTGCGGATTGTTTTCTGCCACGGTGACCGGACAGATTGCCGCCAGCGTTTCAGCAATCGACGCTGAGACTGGCACCTGCACGCCGACAAGATGTGCTGCTGATCCGCTGAGTTCGATTGGGGGAGTGGGCGTCGTCGGCATTACACAGCTCCTTTACTCATTGCGTCAATCTCGGCACGGCACACGCTCGCATAAACAGAAATTTCATCATCTCGATGTGCATCCGACCAGCCGAGCTCATGTTGCATAATTCTTGAAACAGGTGCAGCGCAGCGCTCAGCGAGGTCTCGATGCAGGAGGTGAAGCCGAGATCTTCTTGTCATCACATCGACGAGATGGATCGCCGCCTCAAATCGAACGGCGTACACGACGTCAGCCTCACTCAGCTGTGCGCCGGGCGCGAGCTCGCTGCTAGATGCTCCTTCGGCGCAAATCTCTTTCAATATTTGATCATTTCGGTCCGCAAGCACAGCTTTGCGGGTAGAGCACGGCCTTCGCTTGCCGAGCACTTGCTCGACATGGTTGACCGTGTCCTCTGCCATTGCCCGATAGGTCGTGAGTTTCCCGCCAACAATCCGGACGTACCCAGACCTACTCGCATCAACGCGGTGCCTCCGACTTACATCGGCCGTCCGGCCCTCGTCAGCATCTTCGGAGGTGACGAGCGGTCGGAGGCCTGACCAGACTCCAATCACATGGTTCGGCGTCACCGTGGTCTGCATTGCTGAGTTGACGGCACGAAGTAGGTACTCAACGTCTTCGGACGAACACTCAGGATCATCTAACGAGCCGTCGTGATCGGTATCGGTGGTGCCGATGTATGCGACTTCGAATGACCCATCGGGCCCCGCCTTGTCGGGAACGAGAAACACACTGCGTTTGTCGCCCGGCACCGGCAGAACCATGGCAACGCTGGTTTGCACAAGTTCCCACGGAATCGTGACGTGGACACCTCGAGCTGGGCGCACCTTAAGTGATGGAAGAGGTTCAGCTAACTGCTGATTAACCAAATTGTCGATCTGCTCAGCCCAAACCCCCGCCGCATTCACCACGCATCGAGCGGGTAATGAGATGTTCGTGTCATCAACGTTGAGCACCACTCCGCTCGTATGGCCATCGTCGACCGTCATTCCGACGACGCTGCAATAATTAATCACCGTGGCACCTGCGTCGGAAGCGGATGTAACCACATCGAGGGTGAGTCTGGCGTCGTCAGCACGGGCGTCGTAGTAGAGGTATCCACCCGCAATGCGATCACTGTTGAGAAGTGGGGCCAATTTCGCAACCGCAGATTTTCTCAACCTGCGATGTAGTCGGCCGATGCGCCATCCACCAGCGGTGTCATATGCCCAGAGCGCACTGCCTAGTGCCCGAGCGATTCGGCGAGGAAACAGCCCATCGCGAGTGAAGATTGGCAACAGAAATGGGAGTACGTCGACACGTCCAGGTGCAATTCGTTGGAGGATGCTGCGCTCGCGCAGGGCCTCACGAACGAGCGGAACGTCGCCTTGTTGTAGATATCTCAGCCCACCGTGCACCAACTTCGAACTCTTCGACGATGTTCCTGATGCAAAGTCACCACGCTCGACCAGGAGCACATCAAATCCGCGCAAGGCGGCGTCAAGTGCAACGCCTGCTCCCGTAATCCCACCACCGATGACGACGAGGTCGAATGGGACCTCGGCGTTCGCTCGTTCATGCAGCCGTTGGACCATTGCGCTCCGACTGACCCCTGAACTCGGTTTGGTGGTGCGCATCACCCCATCGTAGTGATGCCGACCTGTGCGCTGAGCAGACGTGTGAAAAGTCAAAAAATCTTCAAATCTGCATTGCGCACCGGTGTTTTAGCGATCTAGTGTCAAATGTCACAGCTGGTAACCAAAGGGGGGTAGCAGCAATGGCAGATCACGACTTCGAATGGCGAATGGCCGGAGCGTGTCGCGGTTTAAACCCGGACATCTTCTACCCAGATGACGACGATGACGCCGAAGTAGCCAAAGATATTTGTGGGTCCTGTGTTGTCCAAGTTGCTTGCCTCGAACATGCACTCGCTCGGCGTGAGAAAGTTGGTGTCTGGGGAGGCGCCACAGAACGTGAGCGCCGAAGGATCATTAGGCAGCGCCGACGCTCCGCCTGAACGCAAAGGGCGTATTGCTCTTAACCTTCGCCTATGGCAGAAATCGATGATGTAGGCGGTTGGGGCACGATTCTCTCGAGGGTGCTCGCTGGTGAAGAACTCGACCCAGTATCGGTGACCACTGCCCTCGAAGTCATTCTTCAAGGAGATGCGACACCAGCACAGATCGCAGGCTTCGTAGTTGCAATGCGTGGCCGAGGTGAAACCTCGAACGAGCTGTCAGCGATGTTGGATGTCGTTCTCAAGCACGGCGTTGAAGTTCCGTTGACCTCTGAACAACAACGACACGCAATCGACGTAGTTGGTACAGGCGGCGACGGGTCGCACTCGATCAATGTGTCAACGATGGCTGCGCTTGTTGCGGCTGGCGCTGGAGCACCAGTTTGCAAACACGGCAATCGATCTGCCTCATCATCATGTGGAACTGCCGACGTGTTAGAGCAGCTCGGTGTCAACATCGCAGCCGACGCTGCGACAGTTGCCCGTTGTGTCGACAAGGCGGGGATCGGCTTTTGCTTCGCCCCAACATTTCATCCTGCATTTCGCTTTGCCGGACCGCCGAGGAGAGAACTTGGGATCCCTACTGCGTTTAACTTGCTCGGACCGATGGCAAATCCCGGCCGTGTCCAACGCCAACTCATCGGCGTAGCTGATCCGAATCGCGCCGAACTCGTTCTCGACACATTGCGACGACGCGGGGCCGAACATGTGTGGGTCGTCCACGGGAGCGGTCTTGATGAACTGTCGACAACCGGTCCGTCAACGGTTCACGAACTTCGCGATGGAGAAACTCGCACATTTACTGTTGATGCAACCGACTACGGAATCGCATCGGCGACGAGTAGCGATCTCTCCGGCGGCGGTCCAGAGCAGAATGCTGAAGTGGTTGAACAGGTGTTACGCGGCGAGCATGGCGCGCACCGAGACATCGTTCTGCTCAATGCAGGGGCGGCACTTGTGGTTGCCGGCATCGTCGATGATCTCGCTGCGGGAATTTCTACGGCCGAGCGCAGCATTGACGAGGGATTGGCTGGTGAAGCGCTTCGGGCGTTGGTTCGCGAGTCACAGTGAGAAGCCGCAAATGAACGACCTTGTAACCGCTGGAATCTCCGTTTCTGCACCTGGATCATCAGCGAACCTTGCCGCAGGCTTTGATGTGCTCGGACTTGCGATAGACCTGCGCGTCGACGTCGGTATTGGCGATGCTCCCGAGCGTGCGCAGATGATCGATGGTCATCACCCGGCGATGGTGGCGTACCAACATCTTGGGGGCAAGGAGCAACTCTGGTCACGTTCGCAACTTCCTATGGGAAGAGGTCTCGGATTCAGCGGTGCCGCGCGTGCGGCAGGTGCGATGCTCGCCATCGTGGAGCGGGAGGGGTCCGCTGATCTAGCTAACAATGCGGCGGCGCGCCAGGAAGCGTTTGGCGTTGTTGCAGATCTTGAGGGCCACCCAGATAACGCGGCAGCATCGATCTACGGTGGTCTCGTTGCTGCTTCGCATGATCACGTTGCGCAGATTCCGATTGCGCTCGATTGGGTGATTCTCGTGTGGATTCCAGAGAACACCACTTCCACCGACAAGTCGAGAACTCGCCTTGAACCGTTGGTTCAACGAGCAGACGCCGTGGTGAATCTTGCGGCTGTCGCGCATCTCGTGGTTGGGGTGTCACAAGGGGATGATGCGTCAGTGCGAGCAGGAATGATCGATCGCCTGCATCAGCCACAACGCCTTGAGGGGGTGCCGGCATCGGCTGCGGCACTTACGACGATGCTTGAGGCAGGTGCGATTGGGGCTTGGCTATCGGGTAGCGGCCCCACGGTTGCTGGTTTTTTTCGTCGTGGAGAAACCGCTGATGCCGAGTTGTCACTCGCCGGCGGGCAGGTTCGCGTCGTCGACATCGACGAAGCCGGGGTTACCTGTCACTGAGGGTGCGAGCCGCTCAACAGCGATTTCTGAAACAGGGAAGCGCCACTCTCCTGAGCAGTTCACGTTGCGAATCGTGCGGCTCTGTGCTGCCGCTCGTTGGATCATCCGTGCGACAAGGATGCGCTCAGCGTTGGTATCTGCTGTGCTCGTATCGAAACGGTGTGAGATGCCGAGGTGTTCGAGGTTGAGAAGTCCCTCGTGGATTTCGTGCTCAATGCCGGCAAGCTCGAAACGAGCGGTTCCTGCAGTCAAACTGGCGTCGACAAGACGAGCAGTTGTTGTCGCTGAAAGCAGTGATGACAATCGATCGCGAACTGCGGCTGCCTCTTCAAACCGTTGTTGTGCTGACAGTTCACTCATTCGTGCAGAAAGTGCATCGGCGACGGTTGTGCCGTCGCCCTCCATTGCTCGAGCGACTCCGTCTACCGCAGCGGCGTGGGCGGCGAGATCGGCTGTGCCAGAACAGGGGCATGGAGCAAACCCGACCTGAGCAACAGAACATGGGGCCGCATCCGGCTCAACGACATAGCGGGGCCCGATGTGAGTGGTACAGCGACGAATTGGGTACGCCGTTTGTAGCGCTTCGATCACCTGTTCCGCTTGATGTCGACCTGAGAGAGGTCCGAGGTATTGGCCTTGGGAGCGTGTTTGGTGAACGATTGACAGTCTCGGCCAGAGCTCGTTCGTATCGAGGCGCACGTACACCGGTCGACGCTTGCGCCTTCCAACTTTGTTGTGTCGTGGGGCAAGTGAACTGATGAGCCTGCGCTCGAGCACCTCGGCGGTGAATGCATCGGGCGTTGCAATGTGCTCAATTCGGGCGAGGTGCCGAAGCATTGGGATAACGCTCCGACGTTCGTCGTTACCGAAGTAACTTCTGACCCGCTGACGAAGATTCGTCGCTTTTCCGACGTAGGTGACCGCGTCGTTTTCGTCGATCATGAGGTACACCCCTGGAGAGCGAGGAAGCGACTCGGTGAGGCGAAGTTTTTTTGCCTGCGGGTGGCCCGAGAGCTTTCCTATGGCAACAAGATCATCGAGGCCAGTGACCCCCCAGCCGGCGGCACGCTCGATGAGGAGGTAAAGCAGGTCTCGTGTTGCGAGCGCATCATCGAGCGCCCGGTGGCTTGGACGGTTGTCGATTCCGAACCGTTCGGCGAGTGTTCCGAGTTTGAAGTTGCGAACCTCGTCTCTAAATAGGCGTCTCGACAACGAAAGTGTGTCGACAACGATCGGTTGAAAATCATCAATACCTGATCGTTCGAATGCGGCCTTCACAAAGCCGAGATCAAATGACGCGTTATGGGCAACGAATGCAGAATCGCCGATGAACTGACGGAGGCTAGAAATGACCTGCTCAATGCGGGGGGCTGGTGCAAGTACCGCGTCGGTGAGGCCGGTGATCACCGTAATTTGCGGCGGCAGCGCCATTCCGGGGTTCACAAGGGTATGAAAGGTTCCAATTGTTTCGCCCCCTTTGACCTTGACGGCGCCGATTTCGCAGATCAGGTCTTGGCGTGGGTTTGTGCCAGTTGTTTCCACGTCGAGCACACAGAATGTGGTGTCAATAAGTGATTTGCCGAGATCGTCGAGGCTGAGTTGGAACCCAGCATCGCTAGAGGCGTCTGCATGACTTTTCACTAGTAGTTAGAAGTACCACAGACGTGTTGCACTCGGTGGGACGTGTGACGAAATTGTGACGCTATGAGGTGCTCAACATTGAGTTGCCACCGTCGGCAGGGGAGAACCAGATCTTGTCTGGCTGACCTGTTAGGTACGATCGAGACGTGGCACATTCGGGAGATATTTCAGATCTGGTCATTCGGCCAGCACTCGAATATGTCATCGAGTTTGTGCGACAAGGACGAGTGCGTGATTCTCAATTTCGGTACCCGGCTCACCTTCGGCAGTTACTTTCTCGGCCTCGTTTACTCAAGTCAGATCTCAGACGTATTCGAAAGGCGGTTGAAGGTGATGACGAGTTTCGTGCGGCGCTCTCCACGTCACTCGGTGATGACGCTGATCTCATCACCCGGTTGTGGATCAATCAGCCTGATGGCTGGGAAGACCTTGTACTTGCTGAGATTGAAGAGCGGTCTCGATCAGAGGAGAGCGCCGATGCTGCAGCGGCCCTCGTGCGAGAACAGCGACGGCGAATTGCCGCAGAACAACGAGCGGAATCGGCTGAACGTGCACGAGAGGAACACCAACACCATCTCGCAGCCCTTGAGTCAGAAGTTGCAGAGTTGCGTGCTCAACTTTCAGTAAGCGAGACCCACCAAAGTGAACTTGAAGCAACGGTAAGAGACCTCCGCCAAGACCTTCGACATACAAACGACAAACTGACTGCCGCTCAACGTCGACTCGAGCAAGCGTCCGAGGCAGAAGATGCTTCAACCGAGGCGCAACGCCATGCAGAAATAGTGCGTGACCGGGCGCTTGAAGATCGCCGAACAGCACTCGCAGATCTCAGCGATATTGCCGGAATTTTGCATGACCTTCGCGATGTCGGAAATCGTTTGGAAGCGGTTCTCCCTCAGCCCGAGAGTGCTGCAAGTCGACTTCCAATACCGACCCCCGGTCGGTTGAACGGAAACCCTCTCGGCATGACGATCCACCTGCTGAAATCGTCGGCGACTGTCGTCATCGACGGATACAACGTGACAAAGAGTGCATGGCCACAATGTTCGCTGGCAGAGCAGCGTGAACGCCTCGTTGCATCAACCGACACCATCACCGCAAGGTTCGGGACCCACTTCTTAGTTGTCTTCGACGGTGCCGATATTCCCGGTGCACATCGCCAGACTCGATCGGTGAATCGTGTGGTGTACTCGCCGGAGGGAGTCACAGCAGATGACGTCATTCGAGACGAAGTTCGGCGAATTCCACCACATCGATCAGTGGTAGTCGTCACCGACGATCGCGAAATTCAACGCGACGTCCGCATCGATGGCGCCAACATTGTCAGCAGTGCCCATTTCGGCCAAGTCTTGCAGTCGTAGCGATGCGCGCAATTCCGTCACTTCCGACCATCGATGAGATCAAGACCGAATTGGCAACGTTCGGCATCACACACGTCGGGGTCGCCCCTGCGTCGACGATGATCCGTGCGCGGCAGGCCCTCGATGATCGGAAGCAATCGGGATACTCAGACACAATGTCGTTTACGTGGCGTAACCCTGAGCGATCAACCACTCCTGAGATGTCTGTGGAAGGTGCGCAATCGGTAATTGTTGCGGCCTTGCCGTATCTCTCTGAGGACACCGAGGGGCCAACAGGTCGAAGGGCGCATATTGCGCGATACGCGCGAACCGATCACTACTCCATTCTGCGAGAAGGCCTGCGCTCAGTCGCCCGACAAATTCGAGCAGCTGGCGAGAAAGCGGTTGCATTTGCAGACGACAATGCGCTTGTTGATCGCGAGGCTGCATACCGGGCCGGGATTGGATGGTTCGGAAAAAACGCAAACTTGCTCATCCCGGGTGCGGGAAGTTATTTCGTGTTAGGAAGCGTGATCACGACTGCTCGTTACGCCGAATCGGGCCCGGTGCCCGATGGCTGTGGATCATGCACCCGATGCCTCGATGGGTGCCCAACAGGAGCCATCGTTGCACCCGGAGTTGTCGACGCTCGACGCTGCCTTGCTTGGCTTCTCCAAAAACCAGGAACATTCCCTCACGAGATGCGAGTCGCACTCGGAGATCGCATTTACGGATGTGATGAATGTCAGGAGGTGTGTCCGCCGACGATTCGACTTGGTCATCGAGCGATGTCAACTGTGTCTCCGCAACTTGGGGAATGGGTCGACCCACTAGAGATGTTGTCGATGTCTGATGAAGAACTGCTTGAACGGTTTGGCGTGTGGTACATCGCCGAGCGAGACCCCCGTTGGCTTCGCCGGAATGCGGTCATCGTGATCGGCAACACAGCACATCACACTGATATTGACGCCGTTGGCGCGCTCGAAGCAATCACGAAAGGTGATGACCTGGTGCTCGCCGAACATGCTCAATGGGCGCTCAATGAGATCAATAGTCGAGCACAACAGGTGTCGCCATGACCGTGAAGCACCTGCTCGTGACAAACGATTTTCCGCCGAAAGTTGGCGGCATCCAATCGGTTCTCTGGGAGTGGTGGCGACGTTTACCGCCAGAGTCATTCACTGTGCTGACGAGTCCACATCCAGAGGCAGAACGCTTCGATGCACAACAACCATTCGAAGTCATCAGAACACGCGAACCAGTGTTACTGCCCCACCCAGTCATGGTGAAGCGGGTAAACAGACTTGTCGAACGCACCGGAGCGGACCTTGTCGTACTTGATCCTGCAGTTCCTCTTGGGCTCATCGGTCCACATCTCGATGTGCCTTACGATGTTGTTCTGCATGGAGCGGAGGTCACCATTCCCGGACGGCTACCACTCACCCGCCAGTTATTGAATCGAACGTTGAGGCACGCCCGACAAGTCATTTCTTGTGGTGAATACGCCCTTGCGGAAGCGGAACGATCAATTCGCAAACCGCTACCTGGTGTCGTGCTGTACCCAGGTGTTGATGTGCAGCGATTTGCGCCAATTTCAACAGTGGATCGAGACGGTTATCGGGAGCGCATCGGAATTTCGCCGGAAGCACAACTGGTGGTTGGTGTATCTCGGCTCGTACCTCGGAAGGGATTCGACACGCTCATCGAAGCGTCAGTACGGCTCACGAAGGAGTTCCCCAACCTGAAAGTGCTCGTCGCCGGATCAGGTCGTGACAGCAAACGGCTTCAGTCCATCATCGACCGAACAGGCGCCCCAGCGCGGCTACTTGGTCGGGTGCCCGACGTAGACCTGCCACTTCTCTATGCAGCGGCAGATGTTGGAGCAATGCTGTGTCGTGACCGGTGGTTCGGATTGGAGCAAGAGGGATTCGGCATTGTCTTTCTTGAGGCAGCTTCCTGCGGAACTCCTCAACTGGCTGGCAGAAGTGGCGGAAGTGATGAAGCCGTCATTGATGGGGTGACAGGGGTAGTCGTTGATCGTCCGGCAGAGGTCGCTGACGTTGCCGATGCGTTAGCCGGACTTTTGAGAAGCCAGCCGCTGCGACAGCAGATGTCGATCGAATCCCGAGAACGTGTGATCAAGGAGTTCACCTACGAAGATCTTTCACGTCGGCTCAGCGAGGTTCTCACCCATCCGGTACCGCGTTGATCGGCCGAGGTTGATGCCGAGCCAGCCGCTCGGCATGCTGACAACATGGCATCCCAACGCGGAACCCGTGAGGTTCTCGTACACCAGATCCTGACGGCCGTCTTCGTGGCGACTGCTCTGTATGCCGCTATCGCATTTACCACTGCTGCGCAGTGGGTTGGGGCAATCACTGCGATGAGTTTGTTCAGTGTTGGAGTCGTCGTGTTTCTGTGGGGATTCTGGAATGCTGTTCAGCGAAGCCGAACTGAGGAACTTGCGGTTACATCAGTATTTTTCCTCACAGGTGGCTGTGCCCCGTCACGCGTCCGGCGACAGATGAATCTCATGCTGGGTGTGCAAGTGGTTACAGCCTTCGCTACGACCTTCTGGCGCTCAACAGGACCAGATGGAAACCCGGGGTCCTCTCTTGCTCTGGGCATTCTGGTACCAATGCTCGGGCTTGGGATGAACGGCCTGTGGGCAAGTCGACATGGAGTATTCGGGGAGCGCCTTTTCAACAATTCACGACCGTCACCAACCAGCGATGACGAATAAGGCACAATAGAGATATGGCCGACAGAGCATCGGAAACAATCAGCATTCAGGCCTCACCTGAGCGCGTGTGGGAGATCGCAACTGATATCGCTTCGTATCCAAGTTGGGCTCATGATGTGAAATCCGTTGAGATTCGTTCAACTGACGATCAGGGCCGCCCGGTCGATGTCGAATTCAGAGCCTCTGCACTTGGCAGGACAACGCATTACACCCTTCGCTACGACTACTCAGAAGCGCCGAACAAGCTGAGTTGGTCAATGGTTACTGGTGACATTCAGCGTTCGATTGACGGTGCATATTCGCTCAGCTCGAGCGGAGAAGGATCAACTGACGTTCGCTATGAGCTCAGCATCGAACTCGCTGTGCCGCTACCAGGGTTTGTCAAGCGTCGCGCCGAGCGACGAATTCTCAACGCTGTTCACGGCATGAAGTCACTCGCTGAAGGGTGATCAAATGACCTCTCGTGGGGGTCCGAGAATTGGTGTAGATATCGGTGGCACGAAGTGCCTTGCCGTTGCCATAAACGAACACTTCGAGGTCATCTACGAGTGTCGACGGCCAACTCCTAGAGGTGTCGGCAGCGTTGAAGCACTGGTCAAGGTAGTGGCGGATGCCGTGGCTGAGATCGAACAATCGGTTGGGTCGACTGTCTCGACAGGTGTCGGCGTCCCCGGGCTGGTAGCGGATGGGGGAGTACTTCGAGCGGCTCCAAATCTTGATGAAGTCGCCGATGCAGAGATTGGTCGTCATCTTTCACATGCTGTTGGCCGGCAAGTAGCTGTTGACAACGACGCAACCTGTGGGGCGCTTGCCGAATGGCAGATCGGTGCTGCTCAGGGCGCCTCAGATGTCGCGTTTATTTCGCTCGGCACGGGAATTGGTGGCGGACTCATTTCAAACGGTGGAATGCAGCGTGGAAAACACGGATACGCGGCTGAATTTGGGCACATGATGATTGATCCGATGGGCCCCCAGTGTCCGTGCGGTCAACGGGGGTGCTGGGAGCGTTATGCGTCCGGCTCGGGACTTGCATATCTCGCCCAACAGCGAGCTCGGCAGGGTCGCCTGGGTCGCATTGTTGAGCAGGTGAGTGGTGATGTCGAAGTGATTCGAAGTGAGCACGTGCTCAGCATCGTCGGACAAGGTGACGACGAGATCGAAGATCTCATGTGCGAGTTTGCGAGGTGGATTGCTGTTGGGCTTGTGAACCTCGCTCATGTCGTCGACCCTGAGGTAATGGTGCTGGGCGGTGGCGTCGGAGCGTCGCTTGGTGATTACGTAGAGACGGTTCGGTCAGCATTCTCCGAACTCATCTATCAGCCGCAACAACGTGAACTACCTAGCATCGTGCTGGCAGAACTAGGTGAGCAGGCGGGAGCAATCGGTGCGGCGCTGCTACCCGAATTCAGAGGAGACTTCGCGCTTAAGGTGGAGCGAAGGTAGCGTCAGTCTCGTTATGGAATTTCGCCGGATCACGAATCTCCCGCCGTATGTGTTCACCATTATTAATGGGTTGAAAATTGAAGCTCGCCAGGGTGGTGCAGACGTCATTGACCTCGGATTTGGAAACCCGGATCTTCCATCACCCGATGTCGCTGTCGCAAAACTCGCCGAGGCCGCGAAGAATCCACGGAACCATCGATATTCGCTGAGCCGAGGTCTTCCTCGCCTACGTGAAGAGGTAGCGAAGTATTACGAGAAGACGTGGGGAGTCCATCTCGATCCAGAACTTGAAATCACAAACACGATCGGCTCCAAAGAGGGTTTCTCGCACTTGATGTGGGTGCTGCTTGAGCGAGGGGACGCGGCCATCGTTCCCACCCCGAGCTACCCGATACACATGTACGGCCCACTGTTCGCTGGTGCCGACCTCCGACAACTTCCGATGCGCGGATTGTCCCACCCCGATGAGCGAGCAAATTTCTCAGAAGAATTCTTCGACAACCTTCATCGCGCCTATGACATTGGATGGCCAAAGCCACGGGTACTTGTCATTTCATTTCCGCATAACCCGACTGGGGCTTGCGTCGATCTCGACTTCATGCAGCGCGTTGTTGATTTCTGCCGTGAGCGGGAAATGATCGTGGTGCACGACTTTGCCTACGCGGATATCGGGTTTGATGGCGTTCGCCCTCCGAGCATTCTGCAGGCTGAAGGTGCAAAAGAAGTCGCAGTCGAGCAGTATTCAATGACCAAGAGCTTTTCAATGGCTGGATGGCGCAGCGCGTTTATGGTCGGAAGTGCAGAAGTTGTGCAAGCACTCGTCAAGTTGAAGAGCTACCTCGATTATGGAATGTTCCAACCGGTGCAGATTGCTGCGACCGTGGCATTCCGGGAAGCTTCTGACTATCCGAAAGAAATTTGCTCGATCTACGAGTCTCGATGTGACTCTCTCATCGACGGGCTTTCAAAGATCGGTTGGGATGTACCGAAGCCGGGTGGAACAATGTTCGTGTGGGCGCCAATTCCTGAGGCATACGGCGAAATGAGTTCGGTTGAGTTTTGTTCGATGCTCGTCAAAGAGTGTGATGTTGCGCTCTCACCAGGGGTCGGTTTTGGACCAGGTGGTGAGGGTTATGTCCGCTTCGCTCTTATCGAGAATGAACAGCGGATCGCGCAGGCCATGCGCAACCTCCGTCGCGGCCTCACCAAGCTCGGCTGATCCCAGCCGGTTCAGCTACTCAGCCCAGGCAAGCGAGCGCTGAACGGCGCGCTGCCACTGCTGGTACGAGATGTCGATCATCGTTCGGTCGGGTTGAGGGGTGAACTCGGCGTCGAGTTCCCAGTGATCTTCGAGCTCGTCAAGTGAGCTCCAAACACCCTCCGCTAATCCCGCTAGTCGGGCTGCTCCTAGAGCTGTTGTCTCATGATCAATTGGTCGTCGCACGGTTGCGCCAAGCTGATCAGCCTGGAACTGCAAGAGGAAGTCCATGACCGAGGCACCGCCATCAGCCCGTAGGTCATTGAATTCGATTCCTGATGCGGCAGTCATAGCTTCGATGACATCTCGTGTTTGAAAGGCCATCGACTCGATTGTTGCTCGGGCAATATGAGCAGCAGTTGAGCCGCGCGTGAGGCCGCAAATTGTCCCTCTTGCGTGAGGATCCCACCACGGTGAGCCAAGCCCTGTGAAGGCGGGGACAACGACAACCCCTCCGTTGTCGTCAACGGATGAAGCTAGCGGCCCAACTTCTGGTGCGGATGAGATGATTCGTAGACCGTCGCGAAGCCACTGAATGGCAGCGCCGGTCACAAAGATTGATCCCTCGAGAGCGTAGGTGGGGGTGCCGTCCCCAAGATCCCAGGCAATCGTGGTGAGCATGCCATCAGTAACGGGAGGGCAGTTCGTGCCGACGTTCAACAGAACAAAACTTCCTGTGCCATAGGTGTTCTTTGCCATACCTTCACGAAAACAGGCTTGACCGAAAAGCGCAGCCTGTTGATCGCCGGCAACACCGCTAATGGGAATTCCTTCAGGAACACCTGACCTAGTCGATGTGGATCCAAAACGTCCTGATGATGGCAACACCTCGGGGAGAGCACTTACCGGCACCCCAATTGCATTGCACAGATCATTGTCCCAGTGGTGATCGCGGATGTTGTACAGCATGGTGCGGCTCGCGTTCGTCGGGTCAGTTGCGTGCACCGCACCATCTGTGAGTTTCCAAATGACCCAACTGTCGATGGTTCCTAGAGCGAGATCACCATCAACTGGGATTGATCGATCGCGCAACATTCGCGCATATTTTGTGCCGCTGAAGTACGGGTCGAGCACGAGTCCTGTTCGCTCCCGCACCATTGGTAGTAGTCCGTCTTTTTCGAGTCGGGCACATTCCTCTGCCGTGCGTCGATCTTGCCACACAATTGCGCGGCCGTGCGGTTGGCCAGTCGAACGTGACCACGCAACAACTGTCTCGCGTTGATTAGTGATTCCAATCGCAACGACATTTTCACGGCCAACCCGCGAAATCACGGCGTTGACGGTGGAGACAACAGCAGCCCAAATCTCGTCGGCATCGTGTTCGACGAGCCCAGGTTCAGGAAAGAACTGAGTGAATTCGCAGTACTCAGACTCCGGTGCACGGCCGTCGACATGGACCGAGCGTGCTCGAACTCCCGTTGTTCCAGCATCAATCGCAATTACACAGTCGGCGGCGCCCATGAGATGAGAATAATCTTGTTCGAGCCTGAGGAGCTTTTTTAGCGCCGACGAGGGGTTCCGCCACCGGTTCGTTTTGTTGGAGCGGGGCGAGCCTGTTGTAGAGGTGGTTCGTTTCTAGTTTTCTGAGTTGCTCTTCGAAGCCGATCACGGCTGTAGCCAAATTTTGCGAGGACGGCGCCAAATGCCAGGTATGCCGGACCGCTCACAAAGAGGCCGGTGAATGCTCCTACTCTGCTCGATGGCTGGACCGCGATAAACACGATCGCAACCATGATGGCAACGTAAATCAGCCATTCCCTGATGAGTCGCTGCCACGGAACCGGACGACTGCTATCCCAAGCCATACGTTCGTTCTATCAGTCATGAGGCATATCCTTCGAAAAGTGCGTTTAGGTGTCCTTACCGGTGGAGGTGACTGTCCTGGTTTGAACGCGGTCATACGCGCGATCGTCCGAAAGGGAGAACGCGTTTTTGGTGATGAGATCATCGGCTTTGCCGATGCGTGGGACGGGCTGATGGAACGTCGAACCCGTCCACTCACCGTCGAAACAATGCGTGGCACTCTGCCGAGGGGCGGAACGGTGCTGGGAACGAAACGAGGAAGTCCTTTCGATAGCGCCGATGGGGTAGAGCGGGTTCGGTCGACGATGTCCGATCTGGGTATCGATGGGTTGATCGTGATCGGAGGAAACGGCTCACTCACCGTAGGTGACATGTTGTTCAGGGAGCACGGAATTCCGGTCCTTGGTGTGCCAAAGACCATCGACAATGACATCGAGGGCACTGACCTCACCTTCGGATTCAACACGGCAGTTCAGATCGCCACAGACGCGATCGACAGGTTGCATACAACAGCTGAATCTCATGACCGTGTCATGGTGGTGGAAGTTATGGGGCGCCACAGCGGATGGATTGCAACCCATGCAGGTGTCGCGGGAGGAGCAGCGGTGGTGCTGATTCCTGAACGACCCTTTGACATCGACGAAGTGTGTGAGCGTCTTGTCCGCCGTCACTCTCGTGGAAGGTTTGCGTCGATTGTGGTCGTTGCTGAGGGTGCAATTCCTATTGATGGATCACTTGCCGTCCCCGATCAGTCACACGACGACTACGGGCACGTTCGACTCGGGGGGATCGGAAGCATCGTCGCTGCAGAAATTGGCATGCGAACAGGATTCGAAACGAGACCGGTGTTACTTGGACATGTTCAGCGCGGAGGTACCCCAACTGCGTTCGACCGGTTCCTGTCAACACGCTTTGGTGTTGCCGCTGTCGATGCTGCCCACGAGCAACAGTGGGGATCAATGGTCGCACTGCGAAACAACGACATCGTCACGGTGCCGCTGGATGTTGCAGCCGGCAAGACACGGACAGTTGATCTCGATCTCGTGTCGAATGTGGCCGAAATCTTTTTTGCGTAGCCGTCGTTACGCCGCTGGCGGAAGTGATGGGAAATCTGGTTGGGCACTTTCGAACACTCCAGCGAAGTCGAAAATCCTCAATAGACCTGAAGTGGTCGTTCCGTGAGCAGTTGGCCACGGAAATCGTTCGCCAGCAACGGTGAGCTGCACTGCTTCGACACCGGCAAGTTCGACTGTTGTCAGCACTAGCTGCGCAGCGCCGTTGAGAAGTGCTTGTCCGCTGAGCTCGGTGATCTCTGTGGACACATCGACATACGCAACCGAACCAACACTTCGTGTTGACAGCACCTCAAGATCTGGCGGCAACGAACTGCTGAGTTGGGCAACGGTCTCATCTTCTGTAGGCCCAGCGAGAAGCGATTCCAAGAGTTCAGTTTGAGTCTCGCTATCTCGTCTCACCGAACGAAGCAAACGGTCATCTCCCACGGCAACGAGGTAGATCAGGCTTGATCCAGATGTATCGAATGAGACGGTATCGACGTCCAGCGGTAGCAGCCGTTCAGATACAGGAATATCTCGGGGCGAAGAATCCATGGCAATACCGCAGGCAGCAAGCAGTGGAATGAGCGCCGCAACTGCCAGACGTGGAAACGCTGTGCTCATTCGTCCTCGATCTCCTCAGCAGGGAGCTCAATGACAAATCGAGCTCCCTGTTTCCCGTCCCGTCGATCCTCGACCCACACCCGCCCGTTGTGGAGACGGATGTGTTCCGCGACTAGTGCGAGGCCCAGCCCGGAGCCATCGGTAGACGATCGTCGGCCGGCAGCAGCACCACGAGCGAAGCGCTCAAACACAAGGTGACGTTCATCCTGAGGAACGCCGGGTCCTTGATCCTCAACAACAATGTGGAGAAGTTGTTCAGTTCGTCCGGCATGGGTTGGAACCTCGAGAGAGATTTTTGCCTCAGAATCGCCGTGAACTCTCGCGTTATCGATGAGATTCGCAATGACTCGTGCCAATCGCCTGCGATCGCCCTGAATGATGAGAGAAGCAACGCGCCCCTCGCTGACGAGAAGAGTGTCGGGGGCGCTACTCACAGATATCGCTTGTTCAACAAACTGAAGTGCTCGAAGTTCGTCAAGGTTGAGTCGGACCACCCCCGCATCGAAACGCGATATCTCGAGCAGGTCTTCGACGAGCGTTCGAAAGCGGGTGATATCGCTCCGCAAAAGATCAACCGCCGCCTGCGCTCGTTCGGGCATCTCGGATCGACGACTTTCCATCACCTCGATTGATGCCTCAAGAGTCATGAGCGGTGAACGGAGTTCGTGGCTGACATCAGAGGCGAAACGGGCATCGCGCTCAAGACGTTGCTCAAGAGCTGCAGCCATGTCATTGAATGATTCTGCAAGGACTCCGAGATCGGGATCATTTTCGGGATCAAGTCTGGTGTCGAGCCGCCCCCCAGCGATCTGTTTTGCAGCCAGCGCCGCATCAACGACCGGACGCACCGCTCGACGAGCAGCGAATGCACCCGCAATCACGCTGAGGGTCAAGGTCAAGCCCCCAGCAATGTAGAGCGACAATCGCACGCTTGAAAGCGCTGAATCGACCTCTTGGAGACTAAAAAATTCGAAAAATGCCCCGCCGTTGGCAATCGGCCAGCCGACCACAATGTGGGGCGTGCCCGCTACCTCTGTCACCATGCGAGCGGGAACCGCATCTTCGATGACCCGATCAACCAGCAGTTGAGGAAGTGTCGATGGTTCGTACTGAGTCCCGCTCATCTGCCATTCGTTGGCGTACCACACCAGCGCAGTATCGACTCCGAATGCTGTGAGGGCATCGATTGCTGGTTGTGCGGTGGCTGCTGGTCCTCGAAGGGAGGTCTGCACAATTTGAGCATTCCGCTTAGTTGTATCAATGCTTGACTGATCGCGTTGTTGGACCACGTTCGAACTGGCGAGTCCGTAAGTGGTCACAGCGAGCAACACAGCCATGAATAATGCACCTGCTGCGAATGTTGCGAGAATTCGTCGGCGAAGGCTCCATCGGGTGCGACGTCGAGGGGTCTGTTGTTCCGCTGACGTCTCTTCGGTCGGAGTATCGGTGAGAGTCACGTCTGGAGTCGATACCCGAGTCCGCGAACAGTGACGACGTGGCGAGGATTCGCTGGGTCAACTTCCACTTTTGTTCGCAGTCGCCTGATGTGAACATCAACGAGCCGTCCATCGCCGAAATAGTCATATCCCCACACCTTGTCGAGGAGCGCTTCTCGGCTAAAGACTTTGCCTGGGTTGTCAGCGAGTTCGCAGAGCAATCTGAATTCAGTCTTAGTGAGGTGAACCTCTTGCCCTCCACGAGCGACTTTTCCTTCGTCAGGAATAATTTCTAGGTCGCCAAGCGTGATTCGGGCATGAGGAGTCGACGACGGTCGGGTGCGGCGTAACAGGGCCCTGATTCGAGCCGAGAGTTCTTTTGGAGCGAATGGTTTAGTGAGGTAGTCATCTGCTCCAGCTTCAAGACCGGCAACGATGTCGTGCGTGTCGTTTCGGGCCGTCACCATGACAACCGGGACATCGCTGAGGCGGCGAATCGTACGGCACAATTCGAACCCATCGATACCAGGCAACATGATGTCGATGAGGACCACATCTGCGGGTTGGCGCTGGAAAATCTCGATAGCGTCCTCGCCGCTTTCCGCCTCGTCAACGGTCCAGCCCTCATCTTCAAGCGCGAGTTTTACCGCTTGCCGAATGCGTTCATCATCTTCGACACTCAGAATGCGAGTTCCCACACCCTGTATTGTGCCGTAATTCAGTCGTAACGCGTGCACACGGAGCACGGAAGCCGTTTAGCCTGCGGAAATAGCGGACCGTAGCGATTCAAAGATGGGTGAAGCTGAGGCCACGACGGTGATGTTGGTCGTAGCGCTGTCTGGTGTGAATTCGACCTTGGCGCCAGCCTCTCTCGCAATGAGCACGCCAGCCGCTATATCCCAAATGGAGAGCCCGTGTTCGTAGTACGCATCAACTGTGCCGGCGGCAACACAGCAGAGGTCGTAGGCGGCAGACCCTGACCGTCGGATGTCACGAATTTGCGGAAGGAGGTTGGCGACGAGGGCGCCTTGCTGGGATCGGCGCTGAGAGTCGTATGCAAATCCGGTTGCGACAAGAGCGGTGTGAAGTGATGTGCTCTGAGACGAAGTGAGGTTGTTGCCATTCAGCGAGGCGCCCTTGCCCAATGCGGCTGAATAGGTTTCTCGTAGCGCAGGAAGATGAACCGCTCCTGCCAGGATGGTGTCGCCTCGAGTGACAGCGATCGAGCATCCCCACGCAGGCAGGCCGAACACAAAATTAGTTGTTCCATCAATTGGATCAACAATCCAAGTGAGGCCACTCGTGTTCGGAACGTCGACGCCCTCTTCGCCGACAACACCGTCTCGAGGCCGTTCAGATAAAAGGCGTTCCCGGATGTAGTTCTCCGCAGCCCGGTCGAACTCGGTGACGAGGTCTGTGACCGATGACTTCGTTTCGGCTTCCAGACGAACCGGCTGTGCGCGACCATCTGCTGCTCGAGAGGCGGCTGAGACTGCAAGGTCGGTGCAAAGGGTACGGAGGTCGTTTACGTCAGCGGGGTCACTGTGATCGCCGAGGTCAGTTTGGTGCATGTCCGGCGCGCTCACGGTCACGGATTTCGTTCCACTCGCCCATTGCGCGAAGTGCGAGTACGGCCATCACTGCACTTCCAAGTGCTCCAGCGACCGCCCCAATCAGCAGAAATGACCCCGACCGCAGCGAGCAGTCATCAGAACAGTTGTACCTTCCGAGCGCGTATCCGAGTAGTCCTCCAAGCCCACCAACAACAACAACCATCGCAAAAGCGATTGCTCGGGCAACCTGCGGCGGGAGCGCTGAAAGCTGTCGGGGGTGTGGTGCCTGCGGGCTCGTGGTCGACACGCTATTTACCGTATCGCCCGGCTGACATTCGTGTGTAGCCCATCGATGCGATAATTGGGTGATCGATATGAGAGGTTCTCCCGACTCTGAACGCCCCATGCGTTCAATTCTTCACATTGATATGAATGCCTTTTTCGTGTCAGTTGAACTTCTCGATCGGCCCGACCTTGTTGGCCTGCCGGTTGTGGTGGGGGCAAGCTCCAACCGAGGGGTTGTCGCAGCCGCATCGTATGAGGCCCGAAGATTCGGTGTCCGGTCGGCGATGTCGGGTGCAGAGGCGAAGCGTCGATGTCCTGAATTGGTTGCCCTCCCTCCAGATCATCGCAAGTACAGCGCTATGAGTGCCCGCGTGAGAGACATCTTCGATCAACACACAGATCTCGTCGAACCTTTAGCACTCGACGAAGCCTTTCTCGATGTATCGCTGCCAGCCCCTACTCTTGATCGTGCAGCGGAGTTAGCCCGTCACATTCGTCAGCAAATTGTTGATGATCTAGGTCTTGGTAGCTCGGTTGGTGTTGCTACGAACAAGTTCATCGCAAAGTTGGCATCAGTCGATGCGAAACCTGTTGCATCGTCCAATGGGGTTGAACCTGGTCCCGGGGTTGTTGTCGTCGCTGCGGGAGATGAGTTTGATTACGTTCAACGACTGGAAGTGGGACGCCTTTGGGGTGTCGGACCGAAATCTCGTGAAAAACTGAGCAAAGTCGGTATCCGAACTGTGCCCGATGTGACATCGATGCCGCGAGAGGTCCTTCGAGCCCAGGTTGGCGAAGCACTGACGCTTCAGCTCATTGAGTTGGCGAATGGTCGGGACAATCGCCCAGTGGTGCCCGACCGAGAAGCGAAGTCAATTGGGCATGAAGAGACGTTTGGGATTGATCTCTCCGACGCTGATGTGCTTCATGGAGAACTCATTCGAATGATCGACATCGTGGCTGGGCGTGTTCGTTCAGGTGTGGGTGGTGCCCGAACCTGGACGATCAAGGTTCGGCGCAATGACTTCACGACGGTCACGCGATCGCGGACATGGGATCAGCCAGTTGCTTCTACCTCAGAGATTGTCCCTGCTCTTGATGTTCTGCTTGCGAGTGCTGTTGCTGGTCACCCGGTGAGGTTGCTCGGTGTGAGTGCGTCGGGATTTGGGGCCCCCAGTGAACAACTCGACCTGTTCTCTGACGCGGGTGTTGAACGCGGTCGTCGTGACAAGGCCGTCGATAAAGTGAGGGAACGATTTGGAGGTGACGCAATACGTCTTGCAGGGTCAATGAAATCCACCGATCGTGATTTTCCTCCGAGTAGGCGTTGAGTCATGGCTCAATGCGTGCGAGACTATGTAGAACGTCATCAACTAATGACTGAAATGAGACCTGATGCCACTTTCTGAAGACGAACAGCGTATTTTGCGTCAAATCGAGCAAGAACTCGAGCAAGATCCGTCGTTCTCTGAGCGAGGTGTTGCGTTGTCTCGACGTCGGCTCGTGATGTCGATTCTTGGGGCATCAATCGGAATAGTCGCAACGGTGCTTTCGCTGGCGGTGAGTTTCATTCTGGCGTTCGTCATTTTTGTTGGTGTGGTTGTGCTCGGCGTGATTGCGGCAAACGAAATCGCAGTCTTGGGTCGCGAGCAATTGAGTAGCGCGTCGATGTCATCGTGGGCTGCAGCTGCTCGGGCACGCCGGCAAGGCTGACCTTCAGTGACTACCGAGGTGTCGTCGACAGATTCTGTCGACGTTCGAATGGTGATCGACCTCGGCGAACGGCATTTAGCGGTTGGCATGATCGACGCAGACGGAAATGTTGGGGTTCGTGACAGAGTCGTCACGCCTCCGAAAGACCGTGATCTCGCGCTAACCCGCCTTATCCACAGAGTGCTTGCTGCGACCCCGGCCGAGCAGCAGCCTGTGCTGTGTGCAGTAACCGGTCCAGGGCCAGTCGATGAACAAGTCGGGGGTTTCGCACCACTCGGCAATAACGACTGGAACGGTTTGCCCGTGCGGGATGCAATCTCAGACGCCGTCGGTTGTCCTGTGATTCTGGAGAGCACGGGAAGGGGATATGCGCTTGCCGCATGCGATGGTGGTTCAGTTATCGGTGTGCACCTAGGCGACGACGTCGATGGAGGAATTGTCGTCGATGGACGATTGCTGTCAGGTGAGCGCGGTTCTGTCGGCGAATTTGCTCACCTTGCTTTTGAGGTTGACGGACGGCCCTGCCTTTGCGGAAATGCCGGATGCCTCGATGCGTATGCCAGTGTCCGCGGTATCGAGGCGTCGACTGGTCGAGGGCTTGTTTCGACCCCAGCGTCATTGATTGCGCAATCCGGAATGATGGTGGCGCGGGCATGCGCCTCACTGGCTGCGATGATGGACATTCACCGAATACGAATTGGTGGAGTCGTTGTCGAAGCCTTTCGGCAAGCATTTATCGAGTCGATCCATCAGGAACTTTCCGAACGTACACGGTTGACTCATCTCTCTGGCCTCGACGTGGCGGTGGCACAGTTCCATGTATTGGCTGGTGCATCGGCGGTGGCGCTTGCTGCAGGAACCGTCGAAGCCCCATCGAGCTAGACGCGTTGCCGCTCCGCTACAACGCAAGGCTGTGCAATCGCTACGATTCTGCTCATGCTTCCTGTGTATGACGTTGATGCCGATGCCTACCGCGCAAAGGTGAAATCCTTCCTCGCTGACAAATTGCCGAGTGGCTTCCGTGGAATCGGAACTCTTGAGGGCGACGAAGTTACCGAGTTTGTGACTGATTGGCGAAAGACCCTTTATGAATCCGGGTATCTCGCGCCAGGTTGGCCTCAGAAATACGGTGGGGCAGGACTCTCTGCGCTCGAGCAGGTAATCCTTGCTGAGGAGTTCGCTCTGGCCGGTGTTCCGACTGGCGGACCGAACGACACCTTTGGCATCCAGATGCTCGGTAACACCCTCCTCATCATGGGCAGTGAGGAGCAACGCGAGTATTACCTTCCTCGAGTGCTCTCAGGTGAAGACACCTGGTGTCAGGGTTACTCGGAGCCAAACGCCGGATCAGATCTCGGAAATGTTGGGTTGAAGGCCCAACTCGATGGTGATCAATGGGTGCTGAATGGACAGAAAATCTGGACCTCAGCAGGACACTTGGCTGATCACATCTTCACCCTCGCCCGCACCGATCCAGATGCTCCAAAGCACAAGGGCATTTCATTCCTCCTTGTGGACATGCGTCAACCCGGCGTGGAAGTCCGTCCGATCAAGATGCTCAACGGAGATTCCGAATTCAATGAAGTGTTCTACACCGATGCAGTGTGCCCGAAGGACAATGTTGTTGGCGGAGTAAACAACGGGTGGGCAGTTGCGATGACACTTCTCGGGTTTGAGCGAGGCGAGTCGGCGGCAACGATGCCCATTCGCTTCCAAGCTGAGATTGATCGCTTGCTGATGCTTGCTGCAGAGCGTGGTTTGACGAAAGATCCCGTCATTCGTCAAGAGCTCATGAATGCCTACGGCAAGGTGCAGATCATGCGCTACAACGGCATGCGGGTACTCACTCAGTTCTTGAAGGGTCATCACCCTGGTCCTGATGCGGCGATCTCGAAGTTGTATTGGAGCGAGTATCACCTCACCGTGACAGAGCTCTCAACGAAGATTCTCGGGGCAGAGGCGATGACCCCAGATGGTCGGCGTCCTTCCTCGTCATTCCAAACCGATGACACTGGGGCTCCGAACTCATCCGCATCTTGGGTGGGAACATTCCTGTCTGCTCGTGCGGGCACGATTTACGCTGGTTCGTCGCAGGTTCAGCGAAATATTATTGGAGAGATGGTGCTTGGCCTGCCGAAGGAGCCCCGCCCAGCGTGAGTGGTTCGATAGCGAGAACGAGGTTCGTGCTCGCAGTCGTAATTGCAGTTGGCCGACGGCCAGCATTGTGGGTCATTGCCTTCCGTCAGATGCTGCTGCTCGCTCCTCGAGGGTGGTTCCGTCGTTTCCCGTTTCTTCCGCTTCCGGCCCCGGACTATCTCGAATTTCGGGTCGTAACGCAGTACGGGTCAGGCGATCACCCTCCTCGGCCACAAGATGTGGTGGAATATTTGGCGTGGTGTGGTCAGATGCGTCGAATAGCAGGCGAATGATTCGTCGGAACGTCAAGGCGTAGGCGATGAGAAACGTGCTCGTACTGAATGCAAGTTTCGAGCCGTTAAGCGTTGTGTCTGCACGACGTGCGACATGTTTAGTTCTGGCCGAAAAAGCCGAAATCATTGAGTCTGGTGAAGAGATGGTGAGATCGCCTTCGGTGGCACTTGAGATGCCACTCGTTGTGAGACTGCGATACATGGTGAAAGCGCCTCGACAACGTCGAGCTGTGTTGTCACGGCGAGCGGTCTTTGCTCGTGATGATGATGAGTGTCAGTACTGCGGAGGTCATGCCGACTCAATTGATCACGTCATCCCGAGGTCGCGCGGTGGATCACACAGCTGGGAAAATCTCGTTGCGGCGTGCAAGCCATGCAACCTGGCCAAGCGTGATCGCACTCCCGAGGAGGCCGGAATGTTTTTGAAGCGTCCATCGGTTGCGCCGAAGTCGCCGGCCTGGGTGGTTGTAGGAGTCTCTCGTATGCCTTCAGCGTGGCGGGCGTACCTTCCGGTTGCGAGTTGAAGACGGAGTCGCTGCTCCGACGGGCACCTGCTGGAGAACTACATGCAGCTGCACCGATTTGGCGAGACGGCGTTCGTGTCGTGCACTGTGTTCCTTCGGCAAGAGCCCTTGTGCTTGGCTCTCGGCAGTCTGGCGAGATTCTCGATCAGCGTTCGGTTGATGAGCGTGGGCTTGAGGTGGTCCGGCGTCGCTCCGGCGGAGGAGCGGTGCTCGTAGACCCGGAAGATTCATTGTGGATCGATATCGAAGTGGGTGTTGAAGATCCTCGATACCTCGCTGAGCCGATGGCAATGATGGCGGCAGTGGGGAAGTGGTGGATGGCGGCGTTGCAGGCACTCGAATGTTGCCCTTCTGACATCTGGCAATTCGAAGGCGCAATGGAGTGCGATGCGGGGGGTGACCTCTTGTGTTTTGCCGGTCGGGCGCACGGAGAGCTGTTGGCAGGTCATTCGAAGCTCGTTGGGTTGAGCCAACGTAGAACTCGCGATGGTGCTCGTGTTCAGGGTCAGCTTCATTTTGAGGATCCGACCGACCTGTTGCTCGGTGCGCTGGCGGAACCACCTGCTTCCACAGTTCGAAGGCCAGCGTTGATTGAGTCTCGTTGCCGAAACATCGTCGCGTCTGAGCTGCATGTTGCTCTGGTGACTGCGGTTCGCTGAACCTCTTGCGCCCTGCAAGTTGCTGCAGGGTGTTGCATCTGTTTTGACGACGAGGGTGTTGATTTCTGTCGGTTCTTTAACTGACAGAAATTCCTTCTACTGACGCACGTCGTTCTGACGCATGACATCAATCGCCGAACACCTGTTGGAACACCTTGCGGGACGCACTGGAGAGTTTTGGTGTGAAATGGTTGATATTGGTGTGAATAGGTGAAATACTTATGACGCTCGTGAGAGACCGCAACTCATGAGCCGAGGCGGAGCGGAACGAAAGGGAGGGGAAGATGTTTGTCGGCGTATACGACCGCAGCATCGACGACAACGGTCGTCTTGGCCTTCCTGCTCCATTCCGCGCCGAACTCGGTGACCGTTGTTACGCAACCCTGGATCCACAGGGATGTATCTCCCTCCGGACGGTCGCCGTATTCGAAGCTGAAGCCAATGACGTCATCGAGGCGGTGAAGTCAGGCACTGCGACTCCAACCCAACGACGATTTGTTGCCACCCAGACGGTCTCAGTCTCGGTTGACAAACAAGGCCGACTCACACTCGATGAAAAGGCAAGAGAATTCGCCGGCCTCAACGGTGGCGAGCAGGTAATGGTCGTAGGGAACCTCAACTCAATTGAAGTGTGGAGACCCTCTCGTTACGAGACAATCGAGGCAGAGGACTTGCACGAGGCGAACCCACGGGTGTGGCAGGACTGATGACAGTGGCTGACGCAGACCGTGCAACCTTCTCCCACGATCCAGTGATGCGAGAAGAGATCGTTGGTGTTTTCGCCGATGTTCCACCTGGCACCATCCTCGATGCCACCCTCGGTGGTGGCGGGCATTCTGAGGCGCTTCTTGATTCACGTGATGACCTCGACATCATTGGTCTCGATCGCGACCCCGATGCGATAGAGGCCGCTACCGGACGCCTAGAGCGATTTGGAACCCGGTTCCGCACGACGATGCGTCGATACGACGATGTTGATGGCGGGCTGGCTGAGCATGGCGTCGAGCGGTTGAGCGGCGCCCTATTTGATCTCGGAGTGTCGTCATACCAGCTTGATGAAGGCAGCCGAGGATTCAGTTATCGCCACGAAGGTCCTCTCGATATGCGGATGGGTCCCGATGCCTCGTGGACCGCAGACGATGTGGTGAACGGATACGACGTTCGCAGGCTGGCCGATGTCATTCAGCGATATGGCGAAGAAAGATTTGCTTCGCGTATTGCCACTGCAATTGTTGCCGCCCGTCCTATCGAAACAACAAATCAGTTGGCTGAAGTGATCGTTGCAGCTATTCCTGCCCCAGCGCGACGTACGGGCGGCCATCCAGCAAAGCGGACTTTTCAGGCGATACGGATCGAAGTCAATGGCGAGCTCGAAGCTCTCCCTCTCGCAATTGACGCCGCAATCGATCGTGTCGTGCCTGGCGGGCGAGTGGCGGTGCTCTCGTACCACTCTGGAGAGGATCGCATCGTGAAACAGCGAATGATCGCTGCATCCGATCGTTGCGAGTGTCCACCAGAATTGCCTTGCATCTGTGGTGCTATTCAGACCGTTCGTATCGTCCGGAAAGTTGCTAAGAAGCCGTCCGCCTCGGAGATGGAGCGCAATCGGCGGTCAACCTCTGCACGTCTGCGCGTTGTCGAGCGAATCGCGGAGGAATCCTGATGGCAATTGCGCTGCGGAAACCAGCAAGTCGGTCAATAACACAGCTACCTTCTGCGCTTCGCGTCGTCGAACTTCGTCGCCGCACAACTCGCCTAGTTGTGTTCACCGCCACCGTGATTGCGGTCGGTCTTGGAATGCTTGCAGTGATCCATACCCAAATCGCATCGCGTCAAACCGTTATTGACCAACTCGACCGAGCCATCGCCGAGCAGAACGATCGCTTCGACACCCTTCGCGCAGTTCGCGCAGAATTGCGAGCCCCAGTGCGTCTCGACCAGCGCGCACGCGAACTGGGAATGGCTCCGGCTGTCGACAGCAGTTTCCTTTCGGTTGATCCCCTCGTGCTCGCAATGGCGATGGCCGCAACTAGCGGTGGAGACAGCATTGCTGACGTTCCTGATTATTTAGGCCCTCTGGATCAATTTCGAATGGTCAAGATTATGAATGGGATGGACTAATGAGTCGTCGCGAGATTCCACAGCGCTCAGCGCGACGCTCTGCTCCGTCAGTTCAACAGCGAACCCGCTCAACATCTCCTCAGGCTCGAACAGGACGGGCAAAAGGTCGAAATTCAACCTCGCAGTCGTCGTCACGGTCTCGGGGGTCAGCAACAGAGCGGGCAACAGCATCTCGATCGGCGTCTCCGCAACGCAAACTTCGCGTCATTTCGGCAAAGCCGACAGCAGGCCGTTTTAAAATTGGTAATCAGCGCCGGCGCATTCAGATTGTTGTCGCGTTCGTCTTGGTGATGTTGATCGTTGTTACGGCAAAAGTCGTCGGGTTGCAGACGGCTGGCGGTGACTCGATGCGTGCCGAGGCGACGAACCAGTGGACTCGCACGACGACTGTCGTTGCGGATCGTGGAACGATCTTTGATCGCAACGGAGAGGAACTCGCAGTCTCAATTCCTGCTGCAACGATCAGCATTAACCCCAAACTCATCGACAATGAGGAAGCGACCCTCAACATGCTTGCAACGATGCTGAGCTTAGATGTTGATGAACAGCAGCGGTTGTACGACGAGATGATTCTCAAAGACAAGGGGTTCGTCTACGTTCGTCGGCAGGTTGATGCTGATTTAGGGGATCAAATTGCTGCGTTGAAGTTGTCCGGCGTGAATGTCGACTCTGAGCCGACTCGGTTGCTTCCCGGCGGTGACACCGGACGGTCTGTCATCGGTCGAACTGACATTGACGGCGTAGGGACAGCAGGTCTTGAAAAGCAGTATGACGACATTTTGTCTGGTCAGAACGGAAGCGTGACCCGTCAGGTTGCCCCCGGTGGAAGATCAATTGCAGGTACTGAAGATGCGATTGATGGGGCGGTGCCCGGTGACGATTTGATTCTCACAATTGACCGGTCGATTCAATTTACTTGTGAGCAAGCCTTGCTCGAGCGGGTCGGAAACACTGGCTCTAAGGCCGGCACCTGCATCGTGATGGATGCAGACTCGGGCGAGTTGTACGCCATGGCATCGGTGAAACGAGATGTCGATACGAACGAGGTGCTCATTACTTCGGGCAACCACGCAGCGGTCGATTCTTATGAACCTGGGTCAGTTGCCAAGGTCATCACGATTGCTGCCGGACTTGAAACAGGAGTGGTCGGACCAGACACGGTGTTTGAAGCGGTTCCTTGGCGGAAGCAGTACGGTGACGACCTGCTTCGCGACTCTCACGAGCACCCCGATGAGGACATGACGGTGCGCCAAATTCTGGTTGAGTCGTCGAATATCGGCACGATCATGGTCCAAGAAGAGGTGCAGCTTCGTCGCCACTGGGACTTCATGCGGAAGTTTGGGCTCGGAGAACCAACCGCTCTTGACTTCCCGGGCGAGTCAGCAGGCATTTTCAAAGACTGGAATGAGCTGTACGGCTCAGAGAAGTACACGGTGTCGTACGGTCAGGGCCTTGCGAGCACGCCGATCCAGTTGATTTCTGCAGTGAACGCAATCGCAAATGATGGGTTGTATGTCGCTCCGAAGTTGGTTCGCGGTTTTGTAGGTGACGATGGAGAGATTGTTCCGACCGCTCCATCAGCAACTCACGAGGTGGTCTCGACAAACACTGCACTGGTGATGCAGTCGTTGATGACCGACGTCGTGTGTTCAGGTACCGCAACTCGTGCTCAGGTGTCGTCGTTTAATGTCGCAGGAAAGACAGGAACCGGCCTGAAGGCCCAACCAAATGGTGGGTACGAGGACGAATTCGGCGTTCGCTCGTACTACGCAAGTTTCGTTGGGTTTTTCCCTGCTGAAGACCCTCAAATCACGGTGTTGATCAGCATTGACGAACCACCGGCAGGAACCATCAACCGCTTTGGTGGAACCGCAGCAGCACCCGTGTTTGCGCGACTCGTCCCGACCATTGCCCATGAGTTGGGGATTCAGCCACCCTCTAACGGCACGACCTGCGCAGAGTGAGATTGTGATGGGGTACCGTAACACGCTCACATTGGATGAAGCCCTTGTTCGCGACCTCTCCTTAGCGACGACGAGCGATGTGCGGCTCGTTCCTGAGGGTGCCTCAGTTGAAGTGACCTCTGTCGTGATGGACTCACGCCGGGTTGTCGAGGGCTCGTTATTCGCGTGCATCTCGGGTGAGCACTTCGATGGTCACGCCTTTGCCGAAGAGGCTCTAAAGAGCGGATCAGTTGCACTGCTTGTCGACCACGAAGTTGATGTTGCCGTTCCACAACTGGTTGTCGACGATGTTCGATCGGTGCTTGGAGAGATTGCGGCGATCATTGCGGGCCGGCCGTCAGCGGAGATCGATGTCATCGGGATTACCGGCACCAACGGCAAGACCACCGTCGCCCAGCTACTTGCGGCCGTTTTTTCGGAGGCGGGCCGGACCTCGGCGGTAATTGGAACCCTTGAAGGTGACATGACAACTCCCGAGGCTCCTCGCTTGCAGAGAAAGTTGCGTGAGCTTGCTGACGAGGGAGTGTCGGTTGTCGCAATGGAAGTTTCGTCGCACTCCCTCGTGCAACAACGCGTCCGTGGCACGACGTTTGCAGCAGGAATTTTCACGAACCTCGGTCACGATCACCTCGACGTGCATGGCACTCAGGAGGAATATTTCCGCGCAAAGTCGTTGCTGTTCACCTCCTATGGGGTGGGGCGGATGATGGTGAATGCTGACGACGTCCACGGACGCCTCCTTGGCGATCTTGCAGCAGACGATCAAGAGGTGGCTCAGTATTCGATGTCTCAGGTGGAGTCGCTTGACCTTTCGTTGGAAGGATCGACCTTCGTTGTCGACGGAACCTCTTTCAGTCTTGCGTTGCCGGGACGACCCAATATTGAGAACGCACTTGCTGTTATCTCGTGTGCTCGGGCATTCGGAATTGATGATGACATCATCGCTCGTGGGTTGGCATCGGTTGAGCAGGTGCCAGGACGTATGCAACGTATTTCTGGTAACGGCTACGACGTCATCGTCGACTTTGCACATACTCCCGAGGCACTGGAGGCGTTGCTAGATACATGTCGCGAGTTGGCAGCAGGACGACGTCTGATTGTGGTCTTCGGATGTGGCGGCGGTCGGGACCGCCGTAAGCGTCCCGAAATGGCAGCAATAGCCGGAACTCATGCCGATGTTGTTGTGGTGACCTCTGATAATCCCCGTCACGAAGATCCCAGCGCAATCATTGAAGAGGTTTGCGCTGGTTTTGGCGAAACCACGACAGCACGGTGGAGTTGCGAGGTGGATCGCTCCGAGGCGATCGCCCGAGCAGTGCTTGCTGCAGAACATGGTGACGTGATCGTCGTCGCCGGCAAGGGCCATGAGCGCTACCAAGAAATTGGATCCTGCAAGGCAGACTTTGATGACGTCGAACACGTTCGCGCAGCGATGGAGGCAAAACGATGATTGCGATCATGCTTGCCGGAGCGACAGCTGCATTGTGTTCACTACTCGGAACACGGTTTCTCATCCGCTGGTTTTCTGCACGTGGCCAGGGACAGCCGATCCTTGGGAAAGAGGATCATGGTCCTGAACACCACATGGGCAAGCAGGGGACCCCGACGATGGGTGGCATTGCCATTGTTGTTTCAGCGCTTGTCGGGTGGCTAATTGCACATACACGAGACATTGCGTTCTCTGATCAGGCAATGATCGTCTGGGTCGGAATTCTCGGAATGTCATTCATGGGTTTTCTCGACGACTGGATCAAGGTTCGGAAGCGCCACAATCGCGGAATTTTCTGGAAGCAGAAGAACTACATCACGATGCTGATGAGTTTTGGTATTGCATGGTGGCTTGTTGCGGCTACAGGTATCGAAGAATCGATCTCGATTACCCGAGCTGGAGACCTTGGCTTCGAGGTGCCGCAGGTGGTGTGGATCCTTTGGGCGGGTCTCATTATTTGGGCAACAACAAACGCGGTGAACGTCACCGATGGACTCGATGGGCTTGCTGGAGGGTCAGCCCTGATGGGGTTCGGAGCGTTCATGATTATCTCGTATTGGACATTCCGAAACCCGGAGATCTACAGCGTTGTGAACCCATTGGACATGGGCGTCTTGGCGGCATCATTCGCAGGAGCGTGCCTAGGTTTTCTTTGGTGGAACGCTGCTCCAGCCCGAATCTTCATGGGTGATGTTGGTGCGCTTGCGATCGGTGCAGCGCTCGCATCGCTGGCGTTGACGATGAACACTCATCTTCTTCTCATTTTGATCTGCGGAATCAACGTGGTTGAAGCAGGATCAGTCGCGATTCAGATGGGAGTGTTCAAGCTGTCAGGCCGTAAGCGTCGGCTCTTCAAGATGTCGCCGATTCACCATCATTTTGAACTCAGTGGTTGGCCCGAGACGACCGTCATCATTCGTTTCTGGCTGTTGTCCGCTGTATTCGTCGCCCTTGCCCTTGCCATCTTTATCGGTGACTTCACCGCGGTGGTTGGCGGCTGATATGCGGTCCCTAGTGCATGGCTTCGGTATTGCAGGCGAATCAACCGCACGGGCGTTGCGTCGCCATGGGCATGATGTGGTTGTTACCGATGACGTCATTGACAGAGTGAAGGAACAGAGGGCGAGCGTTAATGGGTTTTCTCTGGGGGCGTTGCCGAACGGCGAATCACTCGACTCATTTGTAGGCGGATTCGATCTCATCGCTCCGGCTCCCGGGGTTCCCGAGCATCATCATCTGATCACATCTGCTCAGCGAGCAGGTGTGACGATTGCGAGCGAAATTGAAATCGCTTACGCCGCTGAACAGCAACGAGATGTCGGGCCTCGTCCGATACTTGCGATCACTGGAACAGACGGGAAAACGACCACCTGCGAACTCGCTGTCACCATGTTGGCTGCGGGTGGAGTTCGGTCTCTTGCGGTCGGCAACACAGATACGCCACTTATCGATGCACTCGAACTTGACCTTGATGCGTATGTGGTTGAGTGCACAAGCTTTCGGTTGGCTTGGACAGAGAACTTCCGTGCAGATGCTGCTGTCTGGCTCAACCTTGCGCCAGATCACCTCAATTGGCACCGTGACATGGCCTCTTATGAGTCCGCAAAGGCAAAAATCTTCTCGCAGCAGGTTGAAAGCGATATTTCGATCGGAAGCTCTCGCGACTCCACCGTGTTGTCGCATCTTCGAGGTTCTGCGGGCCGCCAAGTGACCTTTGGCTTCGACGGCGATTACTTCGTTGACAATGGGGTGCTGATGTCGCCGAGCGGGCCAATTATCGCTGCATCGGAAATGACTCGATCGCTTCCACACGATGTAACGAATGCGCTAGCTGCCGCAGCGCTTGTGTTGGAGAGTGGCCTTGTTGGCGTCGAGGCTGTTGCGTCGGCTCTGCGTTCATTTGAAGCACCTCCTCATCGACTCCAGTTTGTGGGAGAAGTCGATGGCGTTCGTTGGTTCAACGATTCGAAGGCGACCACTCCGCACGCAGCCTCAGCGGCTATTCGGGCGTTCCCCACGTCTGTTCTTATCGCTGGTGGGCGAAACAAAGACCTTGATTTGGCGCCGATGGCTGAGGCGGGTTCGTCGCTCCGTGCTGTGGTGGCGATCGGAGAGGCAGCCGCCGAAATTTCGGAAGCATTCGGTGGCGCTGTTGAAGTGGTGACAGCGGGTTCGATGGAGACTGCCGTCGACCTCGCTGCTCGGCTAGCAGCAGGGCGTGGCGAGGTCGTGCTATCGCCGGGATGCGCAAGTTTTGATTGGTACCCCTCAGGGGGCTACCCGGCTCGAGGGGATCATTTCATCCGCTTGGTGAAAGAACGAATGCAACAAGGGATTTCCGAAATCTTGGGAGGGACACAGTGACACTTGCGATCAAACATGGTGGCAACATCGAGGACCGCCGAAGGCAAGCCCTTGCGGCCTCGAAGCGCAAGCGAGAGAGCGGTGCTGGTGGTAAACGTCACGAGCGTCACGACCGGCTATCGCTTCGTGAGGCACTGCAACGTGACCGAGCAGTAGAAGCCTCAAGAACGTATTTTTCAATCATCGCTGTGGTCGCAATCATGGTGCTGCTTGGACTCGTGATGCTGCTGTCAGCCTCTGGCCCGTTGCGAGCAGCCGGTGATGGTTCGCCTTACTCAATGGTCATCAGGCAGTCGGTGTTCGCGGTTGCTGGTCTAGGGCTCATGTCGGTTGTCATTCGGGTTCGCTATCAGTTGTTTCGTCGTCTCATCACATTGATTTGGGCGGTCGGACTTGGGATGATGGCTCTTCCGTTTGTTCCGGGGTGGAGTCACACGGTGAATGACGCAAATTCGTGGGTGTCGGTCGGCGGTATGACCTTCCAGCCATCGGAGATCTTCAAGTTGTCTGTCATCCTCGGCGTCGCTGACATTCTCACCCGCCGTAAGGATGTCTTGAACGACTGGCGTCGAACGATCATCCCGATTGGGGCTGTCACGAGTGCCGCGTTCATCTTGAGCCTGATTCAGGGAGACTTTGGCTCTGCGGTCGTGTTGGTCCTTATCGTGATGGCGATGTCGTTCATTGCTGGGATTCCATGGATGCACATCGGCAGCGTGGTGAGCGTCGGGGCATTTCTCGGTGCGATCATGGTGTTTGCGTCGCCTCGTCGGTTTGGGCGAATCACGGCATTCTTCGACATCGAAGGCAATAAGGAGCATTACGCCTATCAGGTGTGGCAGGGAATGTTGAGCATCGCAAATGGTGGCCTCACGGGCTCAGGTATTGGTGGAAGTCGATCGAAACTCGGGTACCTACCGCTTGCGCATAGCGACTTTATTTTCGCAATCATCGCCGATGAACTTGGGTTGTTCGGGGTAGTGACGGTTCTCGGTGGCTTCACCCTGCTGACGATCCTCGGTATGCAGACTGCGTTGCGGGCACCTGATCGTTTTGGAATGCTCGTAGCAGCCGGCGTGACTTCCTGGATTGCTATTCAGGCAATCATCAACGTCGGGGGAGTTGCGGGAGTGTTGCCCGTTACCGGGTTGACGCTTCCCTTTTTCTCGCATGGTGGAACATCGTTGATGTCATGCCTGGTTGGTGTTGGCCTGCTCCTTAACATTTCTCGCCAGCCCGTAAAGTCCAAGACGTGACGCAGTCCCAGCCATTCACCTCGAGCATTGTTGTTGCTGGAGGGGGTACGGCTGGACATGTCTTTCCTGCGATAGCGGTGATGCAGGGCCTTGTTGATGCCGGAGTTGATCCGGCACAACTGAAATATGTTGGGGCGCAGCGAGGTATTGAGACTGAGCTTGTTCCAGAAAGCGGTTTCTCTGGGACATTCTTTTCGGTCAGTGGAATCGGCCGAAAGTTCTCGTTGCAGACTCCGACGTTTATCGCCCGCCAAATCGCTGCGGCAATTCGATCGATTTTGCTCTTTCGTCGGTGGAAGGTTGGAGTCGTGGTGTCGGTTGGCGGCTACGCAAGCCTTCCGCCTGTCCTTGCAGCGATCGTGCTGCGACGACCAATTGTTGTGATCAGTTACGACCGGACTCCGGGACGGGCGAGTCGTCTTGCGGCTCGCTGGGCGTCATCGTCAGCAGTCGCCTTTGAAGGTTCTCCGCTGCCCAATGCAGTTGTTGTTGGTGCGCCATTGCGTCGTTCGATTCTTGAGGTCGATCGTCAGCAGGATTCCGTTGAAGCGCGTCGTCGTCTCGGGGTCCCGGAAGGTCGAGATCTCATTGTGGTGATGGGAGGATCGCTGGGTTCTGGCGTACTCAATGATGCGGTCGCGAGTTTTCTGGAAGTTAATTCTGCTCGAAATGATTTGGCCGTTCTTCACATTTCAGGGAAACAACGCGTGGCCGGGCCAAGCGAGCGCAATGGGGATGATTCCATCTGGTACCGCAGAAGCGAGTTCGTCCGTGCTGCCGAAGAACTGTATGCCGCTGCAGATCTTTTCGTTGGGAGAGGTGGTGCGAGCACAGTGCACGAGGTTGCGGCGACGGGAACACCAGCAATCTTGGTTCCTTGGTCGGGTGCCTCAGATGATCACCAACTCGCGAACGTGCGCTGGTTATCTGATTCGTTCGGAGCGGTACTAGTTGGCGACAACGATCCGAATGAGGTCGTTGAGGCAATAACAACTCTGCTTGAAGATGTCGAGCAACGAGATGCCCTCAGCGCTCGGGCACGTGAAATCGGAGCCATTCATCACGGTGGATTGATTCCAAAGCTTGTTCTCGAGTCCTTGGCGCTACACGACACGAAGTGATGCCCACTTCGACGGACCCAAGCGTCGTAGCCTGAGGATGTGTCAACGTTGAGCAGCCCTGATCCTCTGGCAGAGGTTTTTCCACGCGAGCGAGTTGTGTGGGAATTGGATCAGCGCCGTCGAGTTCATCTTGTTGGTATCGGAGGGCCAGGCATGAGTGCAATCGCGATTGCCCTCGCTGAAATGGGTCACATTGTGTCGGGTAGTGACATTCGGGAGCGTCAGATTCTTGATCGACTTCGAGCCAGCGGAGTCGAGATTCATATTGGCCATAATCGGCAGCACGTTCATGATGCAGACGTGGTGACGTACTCAACGGCGATTCCCGCAGATATCAACGAACTCGACGAAGCTCGCAAGAGGGGAATTCCGACGGTTCATCGGTCAGAGGTGCTCGGTGCGCTATGTCGGCAGACAAATGCCTATGGGGTGGCAGGCACCCACGGCAAGACGACGACGTCCTCAATGCTGATGCTGATTCTTGCCGCAGCGGGTCGCGAACCGGGGTTCGTCATCGGGGGAGACGTTGCCGATGTCGGTACGGGAGCTCGATGGTCTGACTCTGGTTCATTCGTCGTTGAAGCCGATGAGAGCGATGGAACTCATCTTCGTTTGCCTCTCGCCGGAACAGTGCTGACAAATGTCGACGTAGACCATCTGGATAACTACGGAACCTTTGATGCGATTGTCGAGGGCTTTGAGCGCTACGTCGACGCAGTGGACGGGCCGGTGGTCATCGGTGTTGACTGTGACGTTGCTAGACGCCTATGTGCCGCCAGGGATGTGGTGACCTTCGGCGTCTCCGAAGGTGCTGATTACAGAGTGGTGGATATCCAGCCTCAGCGCTCTGGCAATACCTTCGCCGTTGAACGGCGTGGTGAGGTGATCGCGCGTGTTGATCTCCCGCTTCGTGGGCTGCACAACGTGTTGAATGCAACCGGCGCCCTCGCTCTTGCGGTTGAACTTGGAGTTGCGCCTGAGGTCGCCGCCGAGTCCTTGGGAACCTTCGGAGGTGTTGCCCGACGTTTTGACGTGCGTGGAAATGTCGATGGCGCAACACTTGTCGACGACTATGCGCATCTGCCGGCCGAAATCGAAGCAGTGCTTGCATCGACTCGCGAATCTGCGGCCGATTGGTCTCGGGTTGTCGCCGTCTTTCAGCCAAATCGTTTCAATCGAATGTCGGAGATTTCAGACCAGTATGCGATGAGTTTCCGTGATGCAGATGTTGTTGTCATCACAGATATTTACTCGTCTGGTACTCAGCCAATTCCGGGTGTGACAGGAAAACTTGTGGTGAACGCCGTGCTTGAAGCTCTGCCCCAAAGTCGTGTCGTATGGATGCCAAAGCGTGATGCACTCGTCAAGTTCCTTGCGTCCGAGCTTCGTTCTGGAGATTTGTGTCTCTCAATGGGTTGCGGGGATATCGCAACTCTTCCTGACGAAATACTGATGGCAAGAGGGGTTCGTGAAGAGAGTGTCGTGCAGTGACACATGAGGGTTGGAGCGTTGATGACTTCATCGCTTGTGTAGATGAGCGCTCACCTGAACTCGCCCTCACTATTGCGAGTGACGCTCCGTTTGGCCGATTGACGACGTATCGAGTTGGTGGGACTGCGGCGTGTGCGGTTGAGATCAACTCAGTTGATGACTTGATTTTGGTTGGCGATGCTGCTCGAGAGTGCGGCGCCCCGGTGTCGGTACTCGGCAGGGGCTCAAACACCTTGGTTTCAGATAGTGGGTGGCACGGAGTTGTCGTGACGCTTGGCGATTTTGCTGAATGGATTCATGCCGAGCCCACCGACGGGCGCATTGGTGACCCTCTTGTCGTGGAAGCCGGTGGGTCGGTGGCATTGCCCGTCCTCTCGCGCCGGATGGCTTCGTTGGGGATTGCCGGACTTGAGTGGATGGTTGGTGTTCCTGGATCAATTGGCGGGGCAGTGAGAATGAACGCAGGTGGTCACGGTTCAGATATGGCTGACAGTCTGATTGATGTCGATGTGGTTGATCTGAAGCAGTCAACGTTGGAAAAGCGGGGTCTTGAGGAGTTGGGCCTCGCATTTAGGTCCTCTGCTCTCGATAGCCGTCATGTGGTTGTATCAGCACGCCTCAGTGGCGCAGTTGGCGATGGTGACGAGTTATCTCGGCGGGTGGAAGAAATTGTGAAGTGGCGGCGCGAGCACCAGCCAGGTGGACAAAACTGTGGGTCGGTGTTTGTGAATCCTGTTCCAGGCGAGGTGAGCGCCGGGGAACTCATCGACAATATTGGCCTTCGCGGCTTTCGGATCGGTACTGCCGAGGTCTCGGCGAAACATGCCAACTTTATTCAGGCCGATATTGGCGGCTTGGCTGACGATGTTATGGCTGTGATGGACGTTGTTCGCGAACGTGTGCGCGAAGCGACCGGATTTTCCTTACGTTCAGAGGTGCAACTTTTTGGTTTCAATGAGGTGTCTGGTAGCGAACTCGCAAGGTGACACCTTCGTGTGGCGTGTGCTCGCTAGCGTCAACAACGATGGATTCCAATAAACAGCGTCCGGGTCGGTCGATCGACCCAGGTCTTCGGCGCAGGATTTCCATTTCCGATGATGGCGGACCTGATTCGGTGTATGTCGGTGGAGACTTAGGGGCAACTTCGAGCTCACGTCGAAAAGTGCTGATCATCGATGACGATGGAGGCCAGCGCTCAGCGTCATCGTCTGCCCCCCGTCGTTCGATGGACGGTCGTGTTCGTGCTCGTCGTGCTGCTGTACGGCGGGCCCTTGGCCGTCGCCGACTCGTTCGCCTTATCGGGGCATCGGCGGCGCTCTTCATTGTGATCGCAGTGCTCGCTGTGCTCGGATCTTCGTGGTTTGGTGTTCGGTCAACCGACGTCCGAGTCACTGGGAACGTGTACACAAATCCGACTCAACTCAATGCGATCATTGAAGAGGTGCTTGGAACTCCTGTTGTGCTCGTTGATACCGATGCAATCGAGGAGAAAATTAACGAAATTGCGTGGGTGTCTGAATCTGCTGTTCGAACAGACTGGCCATTTGGCTTAGTGATTGATATTCGTGAACGTGAACCGGTGCTGTCATTCCCTGGCCCCGATGGGCTCTTCAGAGTGCTCGATGCCGATGGAAGAGTGCTCGACGTCATCGACGGTTGGCCGTTTGAGTACCTGTTGCTCGTCTCTGCTGATTCCCCAAACCTTGGGGTTGCTGAGTTCGCTCCTGCAGGCCCAACAGGGGCTGCGGCGCTTGGAGCAGTGCTCACCGCCGGAATTCGTGACCGGGTAAGTCTGATCGAAGTTGATGCTGCTGGCACTGATCTCCGGGTAACTCTCGATGACAGCACGGTCATCAAGTTTGGGGCGGCTAGGGAGCTCTTCCCGAAGCTCGTTCGCCTAGAGACTGTGCTGTCGGCAGGGGAGATTTTCGCTGGCACAGTGGTTGATGTTTCGACCGATGAGGTCATCCTTAGCGAGTGATTTGTCAACGATGCGGTGCCACTGCGGTAGCATCGCCCTGTCGTCAAGTTGCAGAAGGAACATCAAGGCGAATGCAAGTTGACTAATCATCTGATGAAGAACAGTGCTCCTCGAATCACCTGCTTACGGCTCAGTGCTGCTGTGCTACAACATGTAGGTAATTGGAGTTGCTCAGAGAGGAACATGTAATGGCTGGCTCACCGCAGAACTATCTCGCAGTGATCAAGGTGATCGGTGTTGGCGGCGGTGGCGTCAACGCAGTGAACCGAATGATCGACGCTGGTCTACGTGGTGTTGAATTCATCGCAGTGAACACTGATGCACAGGCATTGTTAATGAGTGATGCTGACGTCAAGCTTGACATTGGCCGTGAGTTGACACGAGGCTTGGGCGCAGGAAGTGACCCCGAAGTTGGTGCTAGTGCAGCTGAGGCACACGAGTCTGAGATTGCCGAGTTGGTGAAAGGCGCCGACATGGTGTTCATCACCGCAGGTGAAGGCGGAGGCACCGGAACTGGTGCAGCTCCGGTTATTGCAGAAATCGCACGTGGTGTCGGTGCGCTCACTATTGGAGTCGTGACCCGCCCGTTCGCATTTGAGGGACGGCGCAGGGCTGTTCAAGCCGAGTCTGGCATTCAGCGTTTGAAGGAAAAAGTAGACACCCTGATCGTGATTCCTAACGACAGGTTGCTCTCCGTTGCGAACGAGAAGACCAGCGTATTGAGCGCCTTCAAAATGGCGGATGATGTCCTTCTTGACGGTGTATCAGGTATCACCAACTTGTTGACCATCCCCGGTTTGATTAACACCGACTTTGCCGATGTTCGCATGGTGCTCTCAAACGCCGGTTCTGCCCTCATGGGAATCGGTCAGGCAGGCGGTGACGATCGCGCGGTTTCAGCGGCTAAGGCTGCGATTTCGAGTCCGTTGCTCGAGTCGGCTATCGACGGAGCCCGTGGTGTGTTGTTGAACATCACAGGCCCGTCAAGCATGGGTCTGTTCGAGATGAACGCTGCGGCAGAGATCATTCACTCTGTGGCGCATCCAGATGTGAACCTCATCTTCGGAACAGTGATCGACGATGAGATGGGCGATGAGGTGAAGATCACCGTTGTCGCAGCGGGATTCGACCGGGTCGACTCAGTGAGTGGAGTTGACAGCACTTCCTCATCTGGAACATCGAGGCTTTCAGAGTTGTTTGCAGACGATGATGCAGATGACGAGGAAGACGATGGATTTGATGTTCCGTCCTTCTTGAAATAGTCAGGTTGCTGCTCAGCTAATGGACTTGTCTGTTGGGGCGATCCGTGAGCGAATGACTGCGGTTGAGCAGCAAATCGGACTGTGGACGCAAGATCCAGTTGACCTTGTCGTTGTCACAAAGACGCATCCTGCCGAGGTTGTTCGAGCGGCTGCTGACGCCGGAGCTCGGATGATTGGCGAGAATTATGCCCAGGAGGTTCGTGACAAGGCGGGTGCGATCGATGAGGTCAGGACTGCAGGTGTTGAAGTGCAGTTCATTGGGCAGTTGCAGACAAATAAGGTGCGCATGATCGCGGGGCTTGTCGACTGTGTGGCCAGCGTTGATCGTGCATCGCTCATCGATGAGATTGCGAAACGAATGACGGGCGCTCGGATCCATCTTCAGGTAAACGCAACCGGCGAGCCGTCCAAGGGGGGCTGCTCGCCTGAAGCAGTCCCGCAGCTCATTGAGCGATCACGTGACCAGGGCCTTCATGTTGAAGGTCTCATGACGGTTGGTCCAACTTCTGGCGCAGAGCAGCAGACCCGTGAGGCGTTTCGGCTCGTAAGTGAAATGGCCATGTTGCACAATTTGAGAGTGCGCAATTTTGGGATGTCTGGTGACCTTCAACTTGCGGTTGAAGAAGGGTCAACCATGGTGCGTATTGGAAGCGCAATTCTTGGTAGTAGGAACTAGTACAACCCTCCGCGTCCGCAGCGTTGCGGTGGGTTAGCCTGTCGGGTCGAGGAGGAAACGCCAATGTCTCTGTGGAAGCGCACGATGGACTATCTGGGTTTAGGTCCGGATGAGGCCTATTACGACGATGAGTTCGAAGAAGAGTACGAGCCCCGTCAACGCCGCGGCGAAGTTCCGGCGCGTGCCGGTTTTCATGATGACGACGATGTTGTCGAACAGCCAGACAACACCAGTAGCGGCCGTCCAGTGTTCCCGAGCAGAGATTTCGATGCCTCTCCGTCACGTCGCCAGGCTTCGAGCGATGATTCAGGCGTCATGGTTCGGTCTCAGAAAGTCTCTCGTGCAGGGTCAAGTGAACCGCAAGCCATTCGACCCGCTCGATTTGATCAGGCTCAAGAAGTGGCAGACACGTTGAAGCGTGGTCAGCCCGTGATCATGAACCTTGATGCGTGCGAGCGCGATGTTGCCCGCCGTCTCATCGACTTCGCAAGTGGGTTGTGTTACGCCCTTGATGGCTCAATGGAGAAGGTAGCGAACGGCGTGTACTTGCTGAAGCCGACGGGTGGAGCCCGTACAGACTCCTGATCACCCTTCGTACGGAGCGACAGGTCGCTCGGTAGCCTGATCTCGTTCATTCCGCTCTCACAGGATGTCTCCATGTACCCCCCTGTTTCCTCGCAACCAAACCTGCCTGCTTTAGAGGGCGAAGTGCTTGCCCGGTGGGAAGCCGAGAACTCTTTTCAGCGATCGATCGACATGCGAGATGCTGGCACCGATGGTTCAAACGAATTTGTGTTTTATGACGGCCCGCCATTCGCGAACGGGCTCCCTCATTATGGCCACCTCCTCACCGGATATGTAAAGGACGCAATTCCTCGCTACCAGACAATGCGCGGTCGGCGGGTGGAGCGCCGCTTTGGTTGGGACTGTCATGGTCTTCCGGCAGAAGTGCAGGCGGAGAAAGAGCTTGGGATTTCTGGCCATCCGGAAATCAGCGCGTTTGGTGTCGACAAGTTCAATGACGCGTGCCGTACCAGCGTGTTGCAGTACACCGAGGAATGGCGTGATTACGTGACGCGTCAGGCGCGTTGGGTTGATTTTGACAATGACTATAAGACCCTCGATCGTGACTACATGGAAAGTGTCATGTGGGCGTTTAAGAGTCTGTGGGACAAGGGTTTGATCTACGAGGGATTCCGGGTGCTTGCGTACTGCTGGCGCTGTGAAACGCCGCTCTCGAACACCGAGACTCGAATGGACGACGTTTACCGTGACCGTCAAGACCCTGCCGTCACTGTGTGGTTCCAACTTGAAACAGGGGAGCGGATTCTTGCATGGACCACGACCCCGTGGACCCTGCCTTCCAACCTGGCGCTCGCAGTTGGGCCAGAAATCGATTACGCAATCCTCGAAGCTGATGGAGAACGCTGGATCATCGCAGAGTCTCGTGTGGGTGCGTACGAGGCACAGTTCGGCGAGGCTGTTCAGGTCGGTGTTCTTAAGGGGTCTGAGCTTGCGGGTCGTCGTTATTCGCCGTTGTTTAACTACTTTGCCGATGTCGAACATGCATTCCAGGTGTTGTCGGCAGACTTTGTCTCAACTGAAGATGGCACTGGCATAGTTCACATGGCCCCAGGGTTTGGTGAGGAAGACCAGAATGCCTGTAACGCAGCAGGTATCGAAACGGTCTGCCCCATGGACGAGCACGGCCGGTACACGGCCGAGGTGTCTGACTGGGTGGGTCAGCATGTCTTTGATGCGAACCCGCTGATCATTCGTTCCTTGAAAGATTCTGGGCGACTCGTTCGCCACGACTCGTACATGCACTCCTATCCGCACTGCTGGCGATGTGCAGAACCACTGGTATACCGGGCGATTTCCTCGTGGTTCGTGAAGGTGACCGATGTAAAGGACCGAATGGTCGAACTCAACCAAGAGATCAACTGGGTTCCTGCACATGTGAAAGACGGAAGTTTCGGGAAATGGCTTGAGAACGCCCGGGATTGGTCAATTAGCAGGAACAGGTTCTGGGGATCACCGATACCGGTGTGGGTAAGTGACAACCCAGAATTCCCTCGAATTGATGTGTATGGCTCGGTAGCTGAGCTTGAAGCAGATTTTGGTGTTTCCGTCGGCGACCTTCACCGACCGGTGATCGATGAACTTGTTCGACCCAACCCCGACGATCCATCTGGGCAGTCGATGATGCGTCGAGTGCCAGAGGTACTTGACTGCTGGTTCGAGTCTGGCTCGATGCCGTTTGCTCAGGTGCACTATCCGTTTGAAAACGCCGAATGGTTTGAGCACCACTATCCCGGCGACTTTATTGTCGAATATCTCGGCCAGACTCGCGGCTGGTTCTACACAATGCACGTTCTCGCAACGGCGCTGTTTGACCGTCCGGCATTCTCAAACTGTGTGAGCCACGGAATTGTCCTTGGTGACGATGGCGCCAAGATGTCGAAGTCATTGCGTAATTACCCTGATCCAAATCAGATGTTTGAGGTCTACGGATCTGATGCGATGCGCTGGTACCTGCTGTCATCGCCGATTCTGAGGGGCTCTGATTTTTCGGTCACTGAAACTGGAATGCGTGACACGGTCCGCCAGGTCGTGCTCCCGTTATGGAACGCCTATTACTTCCTCACGCTGTACGCCGGCGCTGCTGATACCACGGGATCATTCCGGACTGACCAAACCGATGTCCTCGATCGATATGTGCTTGGCGAACTGGCCGAACTCATTGATGCGGTCACGATCTCAATGGATGGCTACGACTTATTCGGGGCGTGCGATCAAGTGCAACGATTCCTTGACACGTTGACGAATTGGTATATCCGTCGGAGCCGTGACCGATTTTGGGAAGGCGATCAAGACGCAATCGACACGCTCCACACGGCACTTGTTCTTCTCACTCGCGTAGCGGCCCCGTTACTTCCAATGGTGACCGAGCAGATTCATACCGGGCTAACTGGTGATGGAAGCGTCCACCATGAGGATTGGCCGACCTCGGTCGATCTGCCACGCGATGAGTCCTTGGCAACCGGAATGCGCCGAGTGCGCGATGCCTGTTCAACGTTGTTGTCCTTGCGCAAGACAGAGGGACTACGCGTCCGACTGCCACTTGCGTCTGCGACTCTCGCTACACCCGACGTTGAACTCGTGCAGCCGCACATTGAGATTCTGCGTGACGAGGTGAATGTGAAGTTGGTTCACCTGACTGACCGAGTGGCTGATCACGGAACTGAAGAGTTAGTGCTGCTCCCAAAGGCTCTCGGTCCGCGGCTCGGCGGTGACACTCAAAAGGTCATTGTTGCCCACAAATCGGGTGACTGGTCGTCTGATGGAGGAGTGGTCACCGTCGGCGGGATTGAACTTGTCGAGGGCGAGTATGAGTTCCGACTCGTGTCTGACTCAGATGGAGCGGCTGCAACTCTCCCAGGTAGCGGCGGAATTGTTGTGCTCGACACTACGGTCACGCCTGATTTGGAACGCGAGGGCGTCGCCCGTGATCTCATCCGTCGAATTCAGACGGCTCGCCGTGAGGCGGACCTTGACGTGAGCGATCGAATTTCACTGTCATTAACGACCTCTGAAATCGTCGCTGAAGCGTTTAACGCCCATCGAGAAATGGTTGAGAACGAGACGCTCGCAATTGAATCATCGTTGGTGGTTGCCGATGAGGATGAGGTAATTCTCGTTGTTGCCACCGTTCAGCCCTCATAAACAGATAACTTCTGGGGCTGCTGTAAGGGAGAAACTCATGGCATCATCGGCGAAAAAGAAAGCTGCTCCAGCTAAGAAAGCTGCACCAGCTAAAAAGGCTGCACCAGCTAAAAAGGCTGCACCAGCTAAAAAGGCTGCACCAGCTAAAAAGGCTG
>Ga0181604_10000248_pt1 | contig 48589 bp, 42 predicted proteins | sample 041ome_12_FD_148663 | JGI IMG/M metagenome (GOLD analysis project Ga0181604, IMG submission 148663) | Coastal salt marsh microbial communities from the Groves Creek Marsh, Skidaway Island, Georgia - 041410US metaG (spades assembly) | ecosystem: Environmental > Aquatic > Marine > Intertidal zone...
CGCGGATTGGCGGCGCTGGCTGTTTTGCTCTTCCATTGGTATCAATTCTTCCCTGCCGCGGCATCAGTCATTCGCCCCGATCGGTTTGCCGGCACAGTGCTGGACCCAACCGTCTATCTGGGTTTCGGTTGGATGGGGGTGCCACTCTTTTTTGTGCTTTCCGGATATCTGCTAGGTGGTCAGGTGGTGCATGTTGAGTTAACCGGCACATTTCTTAGGCGGTTCTGGATACGACGTTTCCTGCGTATTTATCCTGCGGTGTGGGCTGAACTCGTCATACTGCTCATCTTGGGCACCGTTATCACGGGACTGATTTCAAAGCAGGGCATGGAAACTTTGTGGCTGCAGTTTTTGCTCTGGATCAATCTGCCGCCCTTGATGGCCCAACCCATTAATGGTGTCTGGTGGACGTTGCCGGTAGAGCTCGGTTTTTATGTTCTGTTGCCGTTCATCGGTTGGGCCGTTCGTCGCATTGGGTGGAAAGTCATGCTCGCTGTTGCGGTAGCCGTGACGCTCGGCTGGCGCGGCATTCTATTTGTCACAACCAACACGGATAATTATCTGACGATTCTGCCCGTGCTGGATTCTTTGCCAGGAGTATTTCTCACTTTTATTTTAGGATTCAGTCTTAACTTTCTCCCTCTGGAGGTCTCCGCGAGGATTGGGCGGTGGGGTATTGCTGTATCACTGGCAGTATTGCTGGCACTGATGCAATGGCAGCTGACCCTGGATGAGGTTTACTGGACCGGGCACTGGATTTTGGTGGTCTGGCCACCATTAACCGCTATACCGATCGCCGCGCTGGTCTATTTTTTTAGGACGCCACCCACCGGCTGGCGGTGGTTGGGACAGCCATTCCTGGTTTGGCTGGGCCACGTCAGCTTCGGTATCTACCTGTGGCACTTTCAGGTCATGCGTGTGCTGGTTTTATTATTTCCACAAACCTGGGATTCGCCGCTAGCCAGCTCGTTGGCGCTGATGATTTCCCTCCCTGCCACGCTCTGTTTGGCCGCGATGAGTTACTACGCGATCGAAAAGCCGTTGATGGGCTGGGGGAAAAAAATCGCCTGATCATTTCTCGGCATTAGGCGCTGGATCACGCTACGTATACACTGGCCACAAGTTACGTAGCAGGCGGTGACGTTTTGCAGCACCTTCCAATCCTGACTTATCACTCGCTTAATACGCGGGGCAAAAGCTACTCGGACAATGACCATGTTGCACTGGAGCGGGATCTCTTCACACTCAAAGCTTGTGGCTACCGTGTGCTGCCCCTCGCTATCCTCGTAGATCACTATTTGGCAGGGACGCTGGATGAGCTCAGCGAGCACCGGGTTTGCGCTATCACCTTCGACGATGGCGTGCTCCACGACTTCGCTGATTTTTATCACCCCGACCAAGGGCTGTTGAAAAGCTTCGCCCGCATTCTCTCCGATGCTGCGGAGGCCCATTTGCCCGGCTGGGAGCAGGTGCCCGCCACCTCATTTGTGATCGCCTCCCCCGAAGCCCGCGCGGTACTGGATGTGGTCTGTATTGCAGGGAGAAACCAGTGGCACGACCACTGGTGGCAGGAAGCCATCGACGATTACCACTTTGATATTGGCAATCACAGCTGGAATCATACCCATCCTGCCCTTACGGAAGTGCAGGCCGACGAGGGTATGGTCGGTAATTTTTTCTGTGTTGACCGGTACGCGCGCGCCGAGCACCAAATTTTGCAGGCGGAGGCCTATTTGACGCAAAAAATCGGCGACAAGCGCAGTCGGCTGTTTGCCTACCCCTACGGCCACGTCTCTGAGTATTTGCGCGAGGAGTTTTTTCCATCCCACGCGAGCCAATTCAAGGCTGCAATGGCGACCGGGGGTGAGTATTTCCATCAGAACAGCCCGCGGTGGGCTATCCCGCGCTTTGTCTGTGGTGAAGATTGGAACAGCCCCGACGGGCTTCGCCGGATTCTAGAGGGCGACGGCGGAAGTAAAAAACCCGTCGAGGGTGACAACCAGCATCGCTCACAAGCTGTCGGCGCCTTTGGGTCAGCACCTGGCGGCGGTACGGCACCCGCCCGTGCGGAAGTCGCGGGATCCGCGACAGAGCGGCCGGAGTCCATACCGCGGGAGATCCATCATCATCCTGACGCCGCTGGCGCAGGGCGCGATGAGACAATCCACTTCTTGGCCCCGCCGTTCTTTCTCGTCGGTTGTGTGCGCTCTGGCACGACTTTGCTGAGAGACTTACTCAAGCAGCAACCCAATCTGTATTGCCCGGAAGAAACCCATCTCTTCCGTTGGCCTCATCCCTTTGGTTCGGGCGACTTCGTTCATATTCAGCAGCACAACGAGACGCTCAAAGCACATCGGCAAATCGACGGCGTGGCCGAGCAGGATTATCGCGACTTGCTCGAGCAGGCAAATAGCCGACGTGCCTTGCAGGATGGTTACGCCAAGCTTTTCTTCGAGGCAAAGGGTGTTGCTGGTGGGCGGTGGTTTGATAAGACGCCGCAAAATATCTACGGGATGCTGTTACTGAGCGCGGTGTATCCCGATGCCAAATTTGTGCACATTGTCAGGCACCCCCTCAACGTGGTCACGAGCCTCAAGGCGGGCAAGGTCATGGCAAAGCATTCTCTAGAGGGGGCCATCAATAGCTGGCTGGAAGCGGTAACAATTGCGAACCAGTTTGCAGAGGCTTGGCCTCGCCGGATGCACACTCTCACCTATGAGTCGTTGACCGCCGATCCGCGGGCTACGCTGACCGCGCTGATGGGCTTTCTCGATGAACCTGTGGACACGACTCAGTGGCAACTCGATGGCGTCCATGCAGAGAAGAATCTCTACGAGAGCGCACTGACAGTAGCCGAAGTTGACACGGTCAAAGCCCAGCTGGGCGCCCTGATGGCGCCCTTTGGATACGCCTGATGTCTTACCTTGCCTTCATGTCTCTTTCTGTAGCTGAGACTTGAGCTGAGCCATTGTCGGTTTCAGGTCATTACACGACGATGCGCGCCATCCTTAATCGACGTACCCTGATCTGTGTCTTTACCGGATTTGCCTCGGGCTTGCCCCTATACATCCTGATTCAACTTATCCCGGCCTGGTTACGCTCGTCTGATGTCTCGCTGGTTGAGATTGGCCTGTTCTCGCTCGTGGGCCTGCCCTACGCTTGGAAGTTCGTCTGGGCACCGATGCTCGACCGCTGGACGTTACCGCTGGGTTTGCGTCGTGGCTGGATGCTGCTCACCCAGCTGCTATCAATCGGCTGCATTGCCGCGTTGGGTTATATCGATCCGGGGCAAAATCTGCAGACTGTCGTGGTGCTGGCGGTGGCCATTGCCCTGTTTAGTGCTACACAAGACATTGCGATTGATGCCTACCGGCGGGAACTGTTGCCCGATGAAGAACTCGGCCTGGGCAATTCGGTGCATGTGCAGGCCTATCGCATTGCCGGTCTGGTGCCGGGCTCGCTCTCATTAATTCTTGCTGATCAGTTGCCGTGGGTCTGGGTGTTCTGGATTACCGCTGCGTTCATGTTGGTGGGGGTATTGCTGTCGTTGTCGATTAGCGAGCCCGAGCGGGCATCGCCCACCCATCGCGGCCTCAGAGCAACCGTGCTGGACCCATTTCAGGAGTATGTGACCCGCCGTGGTTGGCGCGATCTCAGCCTGATTCTATTATTTATGGTGGCCTTTAAATTGGGCGATAACATGGCCACTGCGCTGGCCATGCCCTTTTATCTGGACCTCGGTTTTACCATGACCCAGATCGGCTGGGTGGCCAAGCATGCGGCACTGTGGCCTTCCATCATTGGCGGGTTACTGGGCGGGTTGTGGATGCTCAAGCTGGGCATCAATCGCTCGCTGTGGATCTTTGGCGTGATCCAGATGATCAGTATTCCGGGATTTGCGGTGCTCGCGGCGGTCGGGCCCGAGCTCTGGTTGTTGGCGGTGGTGATTGCCTTTGAGTATTTGGGCGTGGGGTTGGGTACTGCAGCCCTGACGGCCTTCATTGCCCGGGAATCCAGCAAGACCTTTGCCGCCACCCAGTTTGCCTTGTTTACGGCACTCACCGCCGTTCCCCGTAGTGTGGCCAACGCCTCCACGGGATGGATGGTGGAGGAGTTGGGCTGGGTGGTGTTTTTTGGGCTTTGTACCGTGCTGGCGGTGCCGGGGCTTCTGTTACTCCGCTGGATTGCCCCCTGGCGCGAGCCAAGCCTAGAGGGTGATACGGGTGCCTGATTCCAAGGAGTATTTCGCGGTCTCTCGGGTTAGGGTGAATGTGCCGACCCTTACTGCCTGCACTACACTTCGTGCGCAAGATTGCTGGACAGAGCCACACGAGGCCATCAACGTCAAGGGAGAGGTGTGATGAAGTGGCTACTCTTTCTGTATCCCTGGCTCGAGCTGTGGAGCTTGATTGAGCTGGGCGGCCAGACAGCACCGCTAGTGTCCCTGGCGTGGGTGCTGGCCATGGTTATGCTGGGCGGAGCGATGATCCGCTGGGCGGGCCGCAACAGCTTGCAGCGGCTGGCTCAGGCCAGTGCTGGTGGTACGCTGCCCCAGCAGCTACTGCTGGGAGATTTTGCCGTGATACTGTCAGGGCTGTTACTGGCCATCCCGGGATTGGTATCAGACCTGCTGGCCGTGCTTATTTTGATCACGCCTCTCAGGCGGCTCGCGGTGGCGCTGTTGACGCCTCACGTGAGGGCCTCGACGTTTTATGGCGGCCCACGCGGAGGTCGAGAAGACATCATCGATGGGGAGTTTTCGGTGAGAGAGGCCACCGATCATCTTGAACACTTTGCCCATCGAGAGCCGCCCACGTGTCACGACTCGCCCCGTGAGCCCGCCAGTGAAGATGAGATTATCGGGGGAGACCACCAAGCCACGGATCTTGAGTCACAGGGCTCGCGCTCCGCTGATCCCGCGGCTACGACGCGACTGGCCTCCCCGGAATAAGGTCGGATCGGTCCTCAGAGGCGTTTTTTTGAACCAAAATTAAATTTTTTTAGCACTCTCGCTTGCAGAGTGCTAAAAAATCCCTTGAAATGCGCTTCGCCGCCCCCATAGAGGGGGTAAGCCCGAAAGGGTGAGATAGCGTAATCGACAACTTTGGAGAGTTAAACCCATGAAGATTCGTCCGCTGTACGACCGTGTGGTCGTTCGTCGCAATGAAGAAGAGGAGACCTCGGCTGGAGGCATCGTCCTGCCCGGTTCCGCCAAGGAGAAACCCAATCAGGGTGAAATTGTCGCGGTCGGTGATGGCAAGGTGCTGGATAACGGCGAGCAACGTGCACTGACAGTCAAAGTCGGTGACAAAGTCGTGTTCGGCCAGTATGCCGGCAGCAACACTATTGAGGTGGATGGCGAAGAGCTCATCCTGATGAGCGAAAGCGAAATTTACGCGGTCGTTGAGTAAGCACACCGCCCTGACTTGATACAAAGGAATAGTAAAAATGGCAGCTAAAGACGTATTTTTTGGCGACAAGGCGCGCGCCGGCATGCTCGAGGGTGTGAATGTCCTCGCTGACGCCGTAAAGGCAACGCTGGGCCCCAAAGGTCGCAATGTAATTCTCGAGAAGTCATTCGGTGCCCCTACGGTCACTAAAGATGGTGTCTCGGTCGCAAAAGAAATTGAACTCAAAGATCGCTTCCAGAACATGGGTGCGCAAATGCTGAAAGAGGTTGCCTCGCAGGCATCAGATGCAGCCGGCGACGGTACCACTACCGCAACCGTGCTTGCCCAATCTATTGTCAACGAAGGCCTCAAGGCCGTCGCAGCAGGCATGAACCCCATGGACCTGAAGCGCGGTATCGATAAAGCGGTAGCAGCAGCGGTTGAAGCCGTGTCTGGTATGAGCACGCCGTGCGAAGACAGCAAGGCGATTGCTCAGGTGGGCACCATTTCTGCCAACAGCGACAACGCTGTTGGTGAGATCATCGCCGAGGCCATGGACAAAGTAGGCAAGGAAGGCGTTATCACCGTTGAGGAAGGTTCCGGCCTGGAGAACGAGCTCGACGTGGTAGAGGGTATGCAGTTTGACCGCGGTTATCTCTCTCCCTACTTCATCAACAACCAGGACAACATGTCCGCAGAAGTTGAAGACCCCTACATGTTGCTGGTCGACAAGAAGATCTCCAACATTCGTGAATTGTTACCCGTGCTCGAACAGGTCGCCAAGGCGTCGCGTCCTCTGGTTATCGTCGCAGAAGACGTAGAGGGAGAAGCGCTGGCAACCCTGGTGGTCAACAACATGCGTGGCATCGTCAAGGTCGCGGCCTGTAAAGCCCCTGGTTTTGGTGATCGACGCAAGGCCATGCTGCAGGACATCGCGATCCTGACAGGCGGTACTGTGATCTCCGAAGAAGTTGGTCTCGACCTCGAGAGCACGACGCTTGAGCACCTTGGTAATGCCAAGCGCATCACCATGGACAAGGACAACACCACTATCGTTGACGGATCGGGTGATCCCGAAGCCATTAAGGGCCGTGTGAGCGAAATTCGTGTGCAGATTGAGAACACCTCCTCTGACTACGACCGCGAGAAGCTCCAGGAGCGCGTTGCCAAGCTCGCCGGTGGTGTTGCAGTGATCAAGGTTGGCGCTGCCACTGAGATCGAAATGAAGGAGAAGAAGGCTCGCGTCGAAGACGCGCTGCACGCAACCCGCGCAGCGGTTGAAGAAGGCGTGGTTGCTGGTGGTGGTGTTGCGTTAGTGCGCGCTATTAGTCAGGTGACAGGTTTGACGGGCGACAACGAAGACCAGAACATCGGCATCGCGGCTGCATTGCGAGCGATGGAAGGCCCGCTTCGTCAGATCGTCTCTAACGCCGGCGACGAGGCTTCTGTGGTTCTCGATAAGGTACGCCAGGGCGAGGGTAACTTTGGTTACAACGCGGCGACCGGTGAGTATGGCGATATGATCGAGATGGGTATCCTTGACCCCGCTAAAGTGACCCGTACTGCCCTGCAGGCAGCGGGCTCCGTTGCGGGCTTGATGATCACCACCGAGGTGATGATCGCAGAATCGCCGAAGGAAGAAGCGGCAGCCCCCGCAATGCCCGACATGGGCGGCATGGGCGGCATGATGTAAGCCGTTTGTCTCGATGAGAAAACCCGGCCACTGGCCGGGTTTTTTTTGACCCTGAATTTCGTGCTTGAGATATACTGTGGACTGGGCAGGGCCTTAGCGCCGTGATGAAAAGAAACCAGGAGACGCACGCATGTCTTACATAGAGTTTTTCTTCCGTTACTTTCACGTACTCGCCGGTATCGTCTGGATCGGCATGCTGTATTACTTCAATTTTGTTCAGACCGAATATTTTAAAGAGGCCGAGGCGGGTGCCAAGTCGGATGCCATGGCCAAGCTTGCGCCTCGCGCACTGTGGTGGTTCCGCTGGGGTGCGATGCTGACATTTCTTACCGGTGCTTATCTTTTTCACAAGGTCGGTGCGCTGGGCAACACCATGCCCGCCATCTGGATGGGTGCGTTGGCAGGGACATTTATGTTTCTGAACGTGTGGCTGGTTATTTGGCCCAATCAGCAAATCGTATTGGGTATGAAGGAGGGTGACGGCCCCGCAGCCGCTGCCAAGGCAGGTCTGGCGAGCCGCACCAACACACTGTTCTCAGGCCCTATGCTGTTGGGCATGCTGGGCTCCAAGCACCTCGCTGCAATCTCAACGCAGGTCGGGGGCACGGTGTCAGATACTGGGCTCTTTGCTGCACTCGGCATTATTGTTGCGCTTGAGATCAATGCCCTTTTCGGTGGGCTCGGCCCGATGAAGTCGGTCATGGGGGTCATTCACTGCTCGCTTGCGCTGATGCTGGGTCTCCTCGGGATCCTGCTTTTCCTCTGATGGGTTTAAGTTATGAAGAAGCGGCCGAATGGCCGCTTTTTTATGAGTCCCCGGGCCAACAATCGATGATGCGCTTTGCTGTGCCTCAAGCCGAGGGTTCGCGGCGAGGCGGGAGGGTACTCGGTAACCGATCGTCCACGCGGCGCTCATTAAAAGTCCTTTGGAGGTGCCAGAGCGAAGTGAGACTCACCAACTATCGCTGGCGCGTCCTGTTGTGGGCGCTACTGCTACCGCTGGGTTGTTGGGCGGCGCCGCTACCTGAGCGCACGCTGGTATTGGTGTCCATCGATGGCTTCCGCTGGGATTATCTCGATCGACCCGAGGCGCGTCAGATGAAGGCCCTCGCCGATAAAGGCGTGCGGGTGACCAAGCTGCGGCCGGTCTATCCCTCCAAAACCTTCCCCGGCCATCTATCTATCGCCACCGGCTTACGCCCCACCGGCCATGGCATTGTCGACAACCATTTTTGCCGCAATGATCGGCCTGATTGCTACTCCATGGGCGCAGCGCGCGAGGACGCGAGCTGGCTTTCGGGAACGCCACTCTGGATATTGGTAGAGCAGCAGGGAGGCCGCGCCGCCACTTTTTTTTGGCCGGAGTCCGAAGCGGAAGTAGCCGGCACGCTTCCCTCTGACTACCGCAAATACGACGGTCGAATACCCCACGCCCAGCGGGTTTCACAGGTCATTGAGTGGCTCGACACCCCCAAGGCTGATAGACCGCACTTAATCACCCTTTATTTCTCGGCAGTAGACTCTGCGGGCCACACCTATGGCCCCGATGCCCCCCAGACTTTGGCAGCCATTGCCGAGGTCGACCGATGGATTGGTGCGCTTTGGCAAACCATCGAGGAGATCAACACGCGCGATGCCGCCCATATCAATTTGGTGTTGGTGTCTGACCACGGCATGGCGGCGGTGAACCCAACGCAATTTATCGACACCAACACGCTCCCGAGGCCTCGAGGCTTTAAGCGAGTTAACGGTTCAACCCGCGTGATGTATTACCAGCGTGACCCGGCCGCTGATATCGCCGCTCTATCCCAAAGACTGGAGGGCTTGAGTGAGAGCCGCTATCGCGTGCTATCTGAAGAAGAGCTTGCCGGTCGTTACTATCAAGATCACCCCGCCGTGGCATCACTCATTATCGAGACGGACCCCCCTAGGGTGTTCCGTCGCGGTGGTGCGACGGGGAGTGATCTTCTGGGAATGCACGGTTACCCGGCCAGTATTGAGGACATGGCGGCTTTTCTTGTCGCAATCGGACCTGCATTCGCGACAGCGACGGTGATCCCCGAGGCGCATCAGCTCGATATTTTTCCGGTAGCGACACGCGTGCTGAAGTTGGATAGTCCTGCCTCGGTGGTAAGCGATGGCGGCCCGTTACGAGATGCACTAAAGACTGCAGAGCGGGAATAATGCGGTCTATCCACTGGATTGCAGAGAGGCAGGATATAATTGCCCAAAGCGTATTTGGATAGCCCGTATGTCACGCGATGACCTGAACGACATCCCTTCCTTTGCTGCGAGCCGAGACGAAGCTGTCAGTTCTGCGCCCCGGGGTGCGATTCCCGCGCGCACTGCAAAGACGCGCGCCGGCACCGGCCTTGCCACGCGACTAGTTCTTGCGCTGGCACTGGCGGCGGCCGGTGTGGCCTGTGGATGGGCCTGGCAGTTACAAACGCTGCTGGATACAGCCCAAACTCAGCTTAAGACCACCCAGGCCCGGGTATCGGATTTGGAGGCCTTGCTCTCCGACACCGACGAAACCGTCAACAAGTCTGCGGCGGCGATGGGCGCTCAGCTGCGATTGCTCGACACTGAGGTGAGAAAGCTGTGGGATGCCAGAAAAGCGAGTAATGCCACATTAACAAAGCTCGAAAAGGATGCAGTAGCGCAGGAAAAGCAGATTGCCGGGTTAAATGGCAAAAGCACCGCGCAGAACGGGCGCATCGAGGCCCTGGAAAAGTCGCTCTCGGCACTCACTAAAGTCGCCGGTGATCTTGAGCGGCTAGCCGCCAACGCACAGCGTGCACAAACAGACGTGGAGCGTCTGGCCGATGGGGTGAATAAAGCCAATCTTGAGCGCGCAGCCCTGCGCAAGCAGGTCGAAAGCAACGCCGAGTGGATTGAGTCCATCAACGCCTTTCGCCGGCAGGTTAACGCGAGTATTGCTGAGCTGGAGGCGGATCTTGCGGCGATGAATGCGCCGGTATTGCAGTAGTCATAATGGATGACGAGATGAAGGGAATCGCAACAGTATGACGGTGATCAGGCAACAGGATCTTATTGATAGCGTCGCCGACGCGCTGCAGTTCATCTCCTACTATCATCCTCTCGACTTTGTGCAGGCGGTGCACCGCGCCTGGGAGATGGAACAGAACCCGGCCGCCAAAGATGCCATGGCCCAGATTCTGATTAATTCGCGGATGTGTGCGATGGGCCATCGACCGATATGTCAGGATACCGGCATCGTTACCGTTTTCATTGAGGTCGGCATGGCAGTGCAGTGGGATGCCGAGCTGAGTCTTGAGGACATGATTAACGAGGGCGTGCGTCGCGCCTACACCCATCCCGACAACACCTTGCGGGCATCCATTCTCGAAGACCCCGCGGGCAAGCGCCAGAACACCCGTGACAACACGCCTGCAGTTATTCATACGCGAATCGTTCCCGGTGACTCGGTCAACGTGCATGTGGCTGCCAAAGGTGGCGGTTCAGAAAACAAATCTAAGCTTGTTATGTTGAACCCTTCAGACAGTATTGTTGACTGGGTGGCGCGGACTCTCCCTACTATGGGCGCGGGTTGGTGCCCCCCCGGTATTCTGGGCATCGGCATCGGCGGTACCGCGGAGAAAGCGATGGTGCTCGCCAAGGAATCGCTCATGGCACCGGTCGATATCCATGAGCTGCGCGACCGCGGGCCAGAAAACCGTATCGAGGAATTACGACTGGAGATTATGGATGCAGCCAATAGGACCGGTATCGGCGCACAAGGTCTTGGTGGTTTAACCACTGTGCTCGACGTTAAAATAAAGGATTATCCGACCCACGCGGCCTCACTGCCGGTGGCGATGATTCCCAACTGTGCCGCAACCCGCCACGCCCACTTTACCCTGACGGGTGAGGGCCCCACGCTACAGACACCGCCCGACGTGGATACTTGGCCGGATATCAGCTGGGAGCCGGGGGAGTCGGTGCGTCGAGTCGATCTCGATACTGTGACGCGCCAGGATATTCATGGCTGGCAACCCGGAGAAACGCTGTTGTTGTCGGGCACCATGCTTACCGGACGGGACGCCGCGCACAAGCGTATGACCCAGATGCTGGAGCAGGGAGAGGCCTTGCCCGTCGATTTGCGCGGCAAGTTTATTTATTACGTCGGCCCAGTGGATCCGGTGCGAGATGAGGCGGTGGGTCCCGCGGGCCCCACCACCGCTACGCGCATGGATAAGTTCACCGATTACATTCTTGAGCAAACCGGCCTCGCCGGGATGATCGGTAAAGCAGAGCGGGGTCCGGTGGCAATTGAAGCAATCAAGAAGCACGGCGCTGTTTATTTAATGGCGGTGGGGGGCGCTGCGTATCTTGTTTCTCAGGCAGTCACCAAGGCTGAGGTGGTGGCATTTGAGGATCTGGGTATGGAAGCTATTTACGCTTTCACCGTAAAGGACATGCCGGTTAGCGTGGCGGTAGACAGTCGTGGCGAATCCGTCCACATCACAGGTCCGCAAATCTGGAAAGCGCGAATCGAAGAGCAGGCGATTGAGCTTATCTGACTCTTTTTACTGGCACGATTACGAAACCTCCGGCAAAGATCCGGATCAAGACAGACCCTGGCAATTCGCGGGTGTGCGCACCAACGCGGCGCTGGAGGTCATTGACGACCCGCTCATGCTCTTTGCACGACCCAGTCCTGATCGCTTGCCTCATCCTGCTGCGATCAGGGTGACCGGTATTACACCGCAGCAGGCAGAGGAGAAAGGGCTACCCGAGACCGCGTTTATCCAGCGCATACATGATGAGCTTGCCCGGCCCAAAACTTGCGCGGTGGGTTATAACTCCATCCGCTTTGACGATGAGGTTACGCGCTTCACCCTGTGGCGGAATTTTTGCGATCCCTATCGACGGGAATGGCAAAATGGTAACAGTCGCTGGGATTTGCTCGACGTGGCACGAGCCCTGTTTGCGCTGAGGCCTGAGGGTATAGCCTGGCCGCGACGTGAGGATGGATTGCCGAGCTTCCGGCTGGAGGATCTGACGGCGGCGAACGAGATTGATCACGGCGCGGCCCATGACGCGTTGGCTGATGTGATGGCGACGATTGAAGTCGCGCGCCTGTTCAAACGTCGGCAACCCGAACTGTTCGATACGCTCTTCGCTCAGCGTACCAAGCGTGGGGTGAGTCAGCTGATTAACCTGCAGGCGTTAACCCCGTTGGTACATGTGTCCGGGATGTTCGGTGCCGCGCGCAACAATCTTGCTTTGGTCGTGCCGGTGGCCTGGCATCCCGACAACAACAGCGAAGTGATTTGCGTTGATCTGAGTCAGCCACCCCAGTTTCTCGACGACGATCTCGACAAGGTGAGGGAGTCCTTGTTCACGCCCCAGGCATCCTTGCCTGAAGGGGTTCAGCGCCCACCCTTGAAAACCATTCGGTTGAATCGGGCACCCGTGCTATTGCCCACGCATTGGGTGGCAGGCGCCGTCGCTGAGCGATTAGGCCTCGATGGCGCTGCCCATCGGACGCATCTGGCCGCGCTAAGAGAACATCACACCTCCGCGCCGGACGCCTTCGTTGAGCGACTGCAGGGTCTCTGGCGTGACCGGGCTTTTCCGCCGCGCACCGACCCCGACATAATGCTTTACGACGGGTTTGTTGGTGATGCAGATCGGGCACTGTGTGATGAGGTCATTGGCAGCGACCCCGATGCACTGGCGACACGCGCCTTTCCTTTTACCGATCCGCGCTTACAGGAGCTCCTTTTTCGCTACCGCGCGCGTAATTTTCCCGAATCACTCAACGCCGAGGAGCGGGCGCAATGGCGCGAGCACTGCACAATGCAATGGCAAGAGGGGACATTCACCCGGAAAGATTTCGATCAAGCGCTCGCAAGGGAGCGCGCCGCGCCCGACATTACACCGGAGACGGAGTGTGCGCTCGAGCAACTCGAGGCGTGGGTGGACGGCCTGTCAGTCGAACAGGGAACGGCGCTACAATAGTCGTTATTGAGACAGCCTCGAAGCGCTGGTATTTGTTGATTAAAGACGGATCCTTCCGGACTGTTGAGTGGTAGGCTGAATCGAGTGTGAGAGGCGCCTCAGAGGGAGTGCGAAGCATGCAGTTTGCGGGTAGCCACATCCTGACAGTCAGCCAGTTTGAACGCGCTGACGTCGAGCAGCTGTTCGCGGTGGCCGACGCCATGCGGCCCTATGCTCATCGCGAGAAAATCACCCGCGTGCTTGAGGGCGCGATTCTCGGCTCCATGTTTTTCGAACCCTCCACTCGGACCCGCATCAGTTTCGGCAGTGCCTTCAATCTGTTGGGTGGCGAGGTGCGGGAGACAACCGGCTTTGAACACTCAGCCATCGCCAAAGGCGAGTCCCTCTACGATACCGCCCGGGTGCTGAGTGGATACTCTGATATTATTGTCATGCGCCACCCCGAGGCGGGCTCGGTTGCGGAGTTTGCCCATGCCAGTCGCGTGCCCGTCATCAACGGTGGGGATGGTGCCAACGAGCATCCCAGTCAGGCGCTGTTGGATCTTTACACCATTCGCTCTGAACTCGCGGGTCGCGACCGGGGTCTCGACGGATTGCGCATCGCGATGGTCGGCGACCTGCGTTATGGGCGAACAGTGCACTCCCTCTCCAAATTGCTCTCTCTGTTTTCTGGCCTTCGCGTCAGTTTGGTCTCACCCGATGCATTGAGCATGCCTGGCGATGTCGTGGAGGCGCTGCAAGCGGCTGGGCACGAGGTGCTCCAGACCGACTCCCTAGAACGGGGCATAGCAGGGATGGATATTGTCTATAGCACTCGAATTCAGGAGGAGCGGTTTGCCAGCGCTGAGGAAGCAGACCTGTATCGCGGGCGCTTTCGGTTGAATCAGAGCGTTTATACCGCCAACTGTGAGCCCAATACCGTCATCATGCACCCACTGCCGCGCGATTCCCGCGAGGGCGCCCGAGAGCTGGATGTTGACCTCAATGACAATCCAAACCTCGCTATCTTTCGTCAGAGCGACAACGGCGTGCTCGTCCGCATGGCCCTGTTTGCCTTGATTTTGGATGTCGCTGACAAGGTTGATCGGCACTCAGCACCGGTCGATTGGTATACGGAGCGCCGGTTTTGACGGCGTTTCGGCGCCGGTATGGCGCCGGGGATGTGGCGCTCGAGAGCAGAGAGTCCAGCTTCAGCGGCTATTTTTCGGTCGACACCATCACCCTACGCCACCGCCTTTTTGCTGGCGGTTGGTCCTCACCTATCCGCCGTGAGTTATTCCAGCGTGGTGATGCGGTGGGGGTGCTGCCTTGGAACCCCAACGCTGATGAGGTGGTGTTGATTGAACAGTTCCGGGTAGGGGCAATGCGGGATTCAGACAGCCCCTGGATGCTGGAACTCATCGCTGGCGTGGTTGAACCAGGGGAGTCAGATACGGTCGTGGCGCATCGGGAGAGTGAAGAAGAGGCAGGCTGCCCGCTGAGCCGGCTCGAGCCGATAGCCACCTTTTACCCCAGCGCGGGTGCCTGCTCGGAGCAAATTCGTCTTTTTATTGGTGAGACGACAGGTGCCGTCCACGGCGCCATAAAAGGCCTCGACAGCGAATATGAGGATATTTTGGTTCACCAGTTGCCGCGAACCGAGGCGCTGGCGATGCTTGATCGCGGTGATATCAACAACGGTCATACGCTGATCGCACTGCAGTGGCTTGCGCTTCACGGTGATCGCTTGCGCGCGGGCTGGCATGTCTGATTCTTCGGCAGCACCGGATCCTGATAAGGCATCAGTACCCGAGGGGTTGGCCGCAGCGGACTCGCCGGCTTTGTTGCGTTCCAGCGCCATTGTAGGTGGTGCAACCATGCTGTCCCGGGTATTGGGTTTGGTGCGGGATGTGGTTCTCGCCAATGTGATTGGCGCCAACGGCAACGCCGATGCGTTTTTTGTCGCCTTTAAGATCCCCAATTTTCTGCGCAGACTCTTTGCGGAGGGGGCCTTCTCTCAGGCCTTTGTGCCGGTGCTCGCCGATACACGCGAAAAGGGCGGCCTCGCTGCAGTAAGCGAGTTGGTTGATCGTGTCGCCGGCGTGTTGGGAGGCACCTTGCTGCTCCTTACGTTGATCACGATTGTTGCATCACCGCTGGTCGCTACCGTGTTTGCCCCGGGCTTTCTCAGGGATCCCGCCAAGCTGGCACTCACAGGTGACCTGATCAAGATCACCTTCCCCTACCTGCTGCTTATTTCGCTTACCGGGTTTGCTGGTGCCATCCTCAACAGCTATCAGCGATTTGCCGTGCCCGCGCTTACGCCGGTGCTCCTTAATCTTTCCTTGATCGCCGCCGCGTTGTGGTTGACGCCTAACTTTGAGGAGCCGGCATTTGCTCTGGCGTTGGGCGTATTAATCGCCGGATTCGCCCAGCTGTTATTTCAGGTACCGGCGCTGGCGGGTATCGACCTGTTGCCTCGGCCGCGATGGGCGCCGGGGCATGAGGGCGTAAAGCGTGTCCTCGTACTGATGGTGCCCGCACTGTTTGGTGTGTCGGTGAGCCAAATTAATTTGTTGCTCGATACGGTACTGGCTTCGCTACTGCCAACTGGCAGCGTTTCTTGGCTCTATTACTCAGACCGTCTCACGGAACTGCCGCTGGGCGTTTTCGCTATCGCTATCGCCACCGTCATTCTCCCCACATTGTCTGGACAACGTGCGAGAGCGGACGATCCGGCCTTCTCGGATACTCTTTCGTGGGCTATTCGCAGCGTTTTGCTGATCGCCATACCCGCAACGGTCGCGCTGGCGCTTTTGGCTGAGCCATTGCTGGTCACGTTGTTTCAGTACGGTGCCTTCGGTGCGCCCGACAGAATCATGGCCGCCGTGAGTTTGCAAGCCTACGCCATGGGGCTGGGAGCTTTTATGCTGGTAAAGGTTCTGGCGCCCGGCTTTTACGCGAGGGAGGACATGAAAACCCCGGTGCGTATTGGCATCATCGCTATGGGCACCAACATGTTACTGAATCTCGCATTCGTCTTGCCGCTGATGTGGTGGTTCAACATCGGGCACGCGGGTCTCGCCCTCGCAACCAGTGCATCGGCATGGTTGAATGCCTGGCTGCTATACCGCGGGTTGCGTCGCAACGGCGTGCTGAATATCAGCGGGTTTCCTCTTGCCTGGATAACACGGATTGTCGTTGCGACGCTGCTAATGACGGCGCTGCTGTGGGGCGCCACTCCCGAGATACAGGTGTGGGATCACTGGGATGCATGGCAGCGCGGATACCGTTTGCTTGGCGTGTGTTTCGGCGGCCTACTCGCCTATATATTGGGTTTATGGATACTGGGGCTACGCCCCGCCATGCTGCGGCGTTGACCCAAGAGGTCGCTCCGCGCGGCTGATCTGCCGTGCTCTCATCGGTATACTGTTGTTTGCTTGACTTGGAAATCTCCCGCTTCATGGAACTCATTCGCGGTCGGCATAATCTTGAGCCCGGTCACCGCGGTTGCGCGGCGACGATCGGTGCCTTTGATGGTGTCCACGTGGGGCATCAATCGGTACTGGCGCATCTTAAAGAGGAAGCGATGAGGCGAGGAGTGCCCACCACGGTCGTGACCTTTGAGCCCCTGCCGCGCGAGTATCTTCGTCCTTTGGAAGCGCCGCCCAGGATCACCACACTGCGGGACAAGTGGCCTTTGTTGGCGGCGTGCGGCGTCGACCGGGTATTGTGTTTGCCCTTCAACGAAAGCTTGCGACAACTCAGTGCGCGGGAATTTGTCGAACAGGTTTTTGTGGACGGTCTGGGGGTGCAGTATCTCGCCTTTGGCGATGATTTTCGCTTTGGTAACCGTCGCGAGGGTGATCTGGAATATGTCCGCGCGCTGGCGGACGAATTTGGCTATGCTGTTGCCCCGACACCGACCTGTGAGGTTGCGGGAGAGCGCGTCAGCAGCACACGCATCCGCTCCGCTTTGGGTCAGGCTGATTTCGACATGGCGACGCAATTGCTTGGCAGGCCTTTTGAGATGTCCGGCAGAGTGCAACACGGGCAAAAATTAGGTAGGCAGTTGGATACCCCCACGGCCAATATAGCGTTGCATCGGATACGGTCGCCATTGCATGGCGTGTATGTGGTGAAGGTCTCTGGCGCGGGCCTGAGAGAGGTGTCGGGCGTTGCTAACGTGGGAGTAAAACCCACGATTGGTGACAGTCTGGAGGCCACGCTGGAGGCACATATCCTTGATGGGTCTCCGGATCTATACGGGCAACGATTGACCGTGCGGTTTTTGCACAAATTGCGCGACGAAAAAAAGTTTCCGTCACTGGATGCCCTGAAGGTGGGTATTGCGGCGGACAAGGCGAACGCCCGCGAGTGGCTGAGGAACCACGGATAAGGTATGAGTAATTACAAAAGTACGCTGAATTTGCCCGAGACAGATTTTCCGATGAAGGCGAATCTGGCGCAGCGTGAGCCCGATCGGCTGAAAGCGTGGCAGGCAATGGACCTCTATGGGCAGATGCGTCAGGTGGGTAAGGGCAAGCCGGCCTTTATCCTTCACGACGGCCCCCCTTATGCCAATGGCGAACTTCATGTGGGCCATGCCATCAACAAGATTCTGAAAGACATCATCAATAAATCCAAAACCTTGTCTGGGTTTGATGCACCCTATGTCCCGGGGTGGGACTGCCACGGGCTCCCCATTGAGCTTAACGTCGAGAAAAAAGTGGGTAAGCCCGGTCACAAAGTGACCGCAGCGGAGTTTCGTCAACACTGCCGGGAATACGCGCAAAAGCAGGTCGACGCGCAAAAGGCAGACTTTGTCCGCATGGGGGTTTTGGGAGAGTGGGATAACCCTTACCTGACCATGGATTTTGGTTTTGAGGCCAATATTGTTCGATCACTGGCCACGATGATAGATAACGGCCACCTGCACAGAGGCTTCAAACCTGTGCATTGGTGTCTCGATTGTGGGTCGGCGTTGGCCGAAGCCGAGGTGGAGTATCGCGACAAACAGTCCTCGGCGGTGGATGTGGCATTTATTTTTGTCGATGTTGCCGAGGCGGCGCGACGGCTGGGAAGTACGGCAACGGACCGACTTGAGCTGGCTATCTGGACAACAACGCCGTGGACCCTACCTGCGAATCGCGGCGTCGCCTTAGCAGCGGATCTGGAGTACGTCGTATTAAAAGCGGGCGATCGTTACGTGCTGGTGGCGGACGCGCTCGCCGAGGAGTGCGCCCAACGTTTCGGCTTTGAAAACGTTGTGATGGATGGCTCAGCGAGGGGGAGCGATCTTGAGGGATTACTGTTGGCGCCGCCCTTCAACGAGGCGCCTGTTCCCATTGTATTGGGTGAGCATGTGACCACCGAGGCGGGTACCGGCTGTGTTCACACGGCGCCGGCGCATGGCCTCGAAGATTTTGAGATGGGCCGCCGTTACGATCTCGAGGTATACAACCCGGTAGGTGGCAACGGGGTTTACCATGCCGATACGCCCGTCTTTGCTGGGCAGCATATCTTCAAGGCCAATGACGACATTATTGCCGCCCTGTCAGAGCGCGGTGTGCTGTTGTGCCATAAAGCTTTTCAGCACAGTTATCCCCATTGCTGGCGCCACAAGTCGCCGATAATTTTTCGTGCGACGCCTCAGTGGTTTATCAGCATGACCGGCAATGGTTTGCTTGCTGCGGCAAAAAAAGCGGTAGAGCACGTGCAATGGGTGCCGGAATGGGGTCGGGCGCGCATAGACAGCATGCTGGCCGAGCGTCCGGATTGGTGTATTTCGCGGCAACGGACCTGGGGTGTGCCGATTGCCCTGTTTGTGCACAAAACCACGGGAGCATTACACCCCGATACCCAGGGTTTGATGGAGGCCGTGGCAGTGCGCATCGAGGCTAGGGGTATCGAGGCGTGGTTTGACCTTGATCCTGTCGAGTTACTGGGTGACGACGCCGGGAACTATGAAAAAGTCACTGACACCCTCGATGTCTGGTTCGACTCGGGTGTGACTCATCACTGTGTATTGCGGCAGCGCACGGGCCTGAGCTGGCCCGCCGACCTGTATCTCGAGGGCTCGGATCAACATCGCGGGTGGTTCCAGTCTTCGCTGCTGACTGGCATCGGCACTCACAAGGCGGCGCCTTACCGCAGCGTGTTGACTCACGGTTTTACCGTCGATGGCGATGGCCGCAAAATGTCGAAGTCCCTGGGAAATATTATCCCGGCGGGCAAGGCGATGCAGGATTTGGGCGCGGACGTGCTGCGGCTTTACGTCTCTGCCGCAGATTATCGCAATGAGATTTCTGCATCAGACGAGATTTTCAAGCGCACCGCCGACGCCTACCGGCGTATCCGAAACACCGCTCGATTCCTGTTAGCCAACCTCGCCGGGTTCGATCCATCGACCGACGCGCTACCCAGGGATGCGCTACTGCCGCTCGACCGATGGATCCTCGGTAAAGCGCAGACGCTGCAGGCCGAAATACAGACGGCTTACGATGACTACCAGTTCCATCACGTGTATCACCGCGTGCACAATTTCTGTAGTGGCGAGCTGGGTGGTTTTTACCTCGATATCATCAAAGACCGGCAATATACGACGGGCAGAGACTCCCAGCCGCGCCGCTCTGCGCAAACGGCCTTATTTCATCTGGCCGAGGCCCTGTGTCGATGGATAGCGCCAATTCTGAGTTTTACCGCGGATGAGATCTGGGAGAACCTGCCTGGATCGCGCGCGGCCTCTGTCTTTTTGACCCAGTGGTACAACCATCTGCCGGCGCCCGAGACAGAAGGGGAGCTTAACAGTGAGTTCTGGATGGAGATCATGCTGGTGAGGCAACAGGTCAACAAAGCGCTCGAGTTGGCGCGGGAACAAGGTGCGGTGCGCGGGTCCCTGGATGCGGCGGTCGTGTTGTACGCAGAATCGGATCTTGCCGCGCGCCTCGGATACCTCGGCGACGAATTGCGTTTCGCCTTGATTACCTCTGAGGCCACAGTTTTGGATTGGCACGACGCGCCCCCGGAGACGATGGAGGCTGAGGGCATCCGATTACGGGTGCTGGTGCAGCCCGCTACGGGAGAAAAGTGCAACCGTTGCTGGCACCGACGCGTCGATGTGGGGCAACATGAGGCCCATCCGACCTTGTGCGAGCGATGTGTCACCAATATCGAAGGCCCTGGGGAGGTGCGGCACTTTGCCTGAGCAGCTTCCACCGTTACGCAGAGAGTTTCGACCCTGGCTGGGTTTGTTGATCGCGGTCGCGATTATTCTGTTGGATCAGTGGACCAAACATATCGCGGTGACCGAGCTCGTGTTTCGCAGTCCCTACCGCGTTACCGCCTGGTTTGATTGGATGTTGACCTACAACACCGGGGCCGCCTTCAGTTTTCTGGCCGATGCCGGGGGCTGGCAGCGCTGGTTTCTGGCGGGGGTGGCAGCTGCAGTAAGCGGCTTTATTGTTGTCTGGCTATTCCGGCTCGCCCCAGCAGATCGCGGCTTGGTGGTGCCCTTGGGACTGATTCTCGGCGGTGGTGTAGGTAATCTTATCGATCGCGTCTCTCTGGGTTATGTGGTCGATTTCATCTCCTGGCATTACCGGGATTGGTATTGGCCCGCGTTTAATGTCGCTGATTCGGCTATCAGTGTCGGTGCCGCCGCGTGGTTCTGGGTGGCGCTGACAGAGCGCTCAGTGGCTGACGTGATCTCATCCGATGAAGCAGCCCAGCATGAGTGAAGCCATGAATCTACCGATAGAACCCAATACGCGCATCACCCTCAATTTTTCTCTGGTGCTTGATACGGGGGAGGAGGTGGACTCTAATTTTGGCCAGGATCCCGTGAGTTTTGTGATGGGAGACGGTTCCTTGCTGCCGGGTTTCGAGCGCCGACTTTTGGGTATGCGCGCGGGGGACGAGGCAGAGTTCCGCATTCCCTCTGAGGAAGGGTTTGGTGATCCCCAGGATGACAATATTCAGGAGATTCCGCGACGCGAGTTCGATGAGGAAGCGCCGTTGGAGCCAGGTATGCTGTTCTCTTTTGCGGATGCCGCGGGGGGAGAAGTCCCCGGGATGATCGCAGCGGTGGGAGAAGACAGCGTAACGGTGGATTTTAATCATCCGCTGTCGGGGCGTACTATTCATTTCAGAGTGCGGATCGCGCGCGTGGAGCCAGCGGAGCTACACTGATGAATATTGTACTGGCCAATCCCAGGGGCTTTTGCGCGGGCGTTGACCGCGCCATTGATATCGTCAATCGCGCCTTGGAACTCTTCGGCGGGCCCGTCTATGTGAGGCACGAGGTTGTCCACAACCGACACGTTGTCGAGGATCTTCGGGCTCGCGGTGCAGTGTTTGTGGATGAGCTCATTGAGGTTCCCGATGATGCGGTGGTGATCTTCAGTGCCCACGGCGTCTCCCGCGCGGTACAGGATGAGGCAGAGGGTAGGGGGCTCAAAGTATTCGACGCTACCTGCCCCTTGGTTACCAAAGTACATGTTGAGGTAGCAGCTTTTAGCGCGGCGGGACGAGAGTGTGTGTTAATAGGCCACGCAGGCCATCCCGAAGTGGAAGGCACCATGGGGCGCTATGACAACCGTCATGGCGGCGCAATGTATCTGGTTGAAGACGAAGCGCAGGTGGCCCAGCTCGAGGTGCGCGACCCGACGACTTTGGCCTTTGTCACCCAAACGACACTGTCCGTCGACGATACCGCCAAGGTCATCGACGCCTTGCGGCAAAAGTTTCCGGAGATTCAGGGACCGCGCAAAGACGATATTTGTTACGCCACCCAGAATCGCCAGGACGCAGTGAAATCTCTGGCGGACGAAGTGGATCTCGTGCTGGTTGTGGGGTCGACCAATAGCTCGAACTCGAACCGACTAAAGGAGCTCGCCGAGCGCTGTGGAGCCCGTGCTTACTTGATAGATGATGCCGATATGATTGACAGCCAATGGCTCTCTGGCACGGCGTCAGTGGGTGTCACTGCCGGAGCCTCAGCACCGGAATTACTCGTAAAGCAGGTGATTGCCGCGCTCAAAGCGCGTGGCGGCGTTGACGTTCGAAACCTCGATGGTCGTGAAGAAAATATCACCTTCTCGCTGCCGAAGGAGCTGCGCATACCTACCGTGGCGATAGACGACTGATTGCGGGTCTGTCCCGCCGAGAGACGGGGACGCTGCTGGCCCAGTAGCGCTTTTGCCGCAAAACCTCATCTCAATCGACCTGTGTGCCCCGAACACCGCCGATCTGCGGCACCCTGTGAGCCGTCCTTTGTGGTTACCGCTGTGCCCTCGGGACAGGCCCCGAGTCCGGCATCTTCAGTTGACGCGACTGCGCCACTAGGCGGTGATTGTACGGGCAGTTTAGTGTCGGCGATCTCCCGGCGGTGTGGTCGGGATCGGCTATGGCAGTTGCGCGTTAGGAGGAGGCGAGATCATGCGAGAGTCTGGCGTGACACTGATCGAGTGCCTCGTCACGCTGGCGATAGTGGCTGTTTTGGTCGGACTTGCCGCCCCTTCGTTATCTGATCAATTGAACGCCGCTCGCGCACTGACTGGGGCACACCAGATTTACACTGCCGCGCAATATGCCCGCAGCATGGCGCAGACGCTGGAGACGACAGTGACGCTCTGCCCACTGCCCTCAGCAACTGATGCGAATCGCTTATGTGGGGGAGACTTCAGCGGTGCCCTCGTCGCTTACCACGCATCGACTGACGGTCCATCGATTCTGCGTGTATGGACTGCCCCGGGTGGCATAGAGGTCCGCAATCGATCGGGATCAGATGTCGTCACGGGTGAGATTCGGTGGCACGCAGATGGGTTCGGTCAGCGGAACCTCAGCTTGTCAGTCTGCGCGGGGGGGCATAACTGGACTGTCTTCATAAATCGTTTGGGCAGACCCCGACTAGCGAAAGCGGGAGGCCTGTGCCCGGATACCAAGACGATTTAAATCCTCATATCCAACCGCAGGAGTGCGGCGATAGACGTTATAAAGCGACGGTAGCCAATACAACTCTCGCCCTGCAGGTTACGATTGCTCGGTGTCTAAAGACCGCGGGTGTTCCCTACCCTTGCGTCGATGATCAGGCGCCCACTAGGTCAGCGATGCTATCTGTTTGGGGCCCTGTCGGCGTTTCGGGAAGCCTACAGGCCGGCAAATACGTTAACCTTCGCCTCGGAGCGACTTGTTGATGTGGGCCAAACGCGGGAGACATACATGAATATCTGCATGGCGCAGATTAATACCCTGGTGGGTGATATCCGCGGCAATCTTAATCGGATCCTCGAGGTGTGTTCGGCGCAGCGTGATGAGGGTGCGAATCTGATTATTTTCCCTGAGCTGACTCTGACCGGTTATCCCCCGGAGGACTTGCTTCTCCGGTCCGATCTGATCAATCAGAGCATCAGCGCGTTGGCAGCCTTATGCGAGAAATTGCCGCCCGATCTTGCGGTGATCGTCGGCTACCCGCGAAGGCATGGCTCTCAGCTATTCAATAGCGCTGGCGTCATTCTCGGTGGTGAAGTGATCGCCGAATATGACAAGCAGTGCCTACCGAACTACCAAGTGTTTGATGAAAAGCGTTACTTCGCTGCGGGCGTTAAACCCTGTGTGGTCACATTGCACGGACGCCGCTTCGGGCTCACGATTTGCGAGGACATCTGGCACCCTGAGCCTACGGCGTCTGCAAAGGCGGCCGGTGCGCAAATGTTGATCAATCTCAATGCTTCGCCATTTCACCGCGGTAAGGCCGCGGAACGTTTGCAGTTGGTTGCTGATCGCGCCCGCGCCCATGAGATGCCCATCCTCTATGTGAATCAGGTGGGAGGTCAGGATGAACTGGTTTTCGACGGCGGCTCCTTCGCGGTAGACGCCAGCGGAGAGATAGTGGCACGGGCCATCGAATTTGATGAAGCCCTATTGCGCGTGGGCGTCGACTCATCGGGCCTCATCGACGCTTGTGCTCAGGCGTCGCTCAAAAGTGACCTGGAGGCCGTGTGGACCGCGCTGGTCGTGGGCCTGCGTGATTATGTCAACAAGAACGGCTTTCCAGGGGTATTGCTTGGGTTGTCTGGCGGTATTGATTCTGCTGTCACCCTTGCCGTGGCGGTTGACGCCTTGGGGGCGGATCGCGTTCAGGCGGTCATGATGCCCTTTCGTTATACCGCATCGATTAGCATAGAAGACGCGCAAGCCGAGGCTGAGGCCTTGGGGGTCTCGTTCAGCAATCTCTCTATCGAGCCCTTGTATGAAGCCTTTATGGCTACCCTCGCCCCGGAATTTGCGGGTTTGACCGCCGATGTCACGGAAGAGAATCTGCAGGCGCGGTGTCGGGGCGTGTTACTGATGTCAATTTCCAACAAGAAAAATCTGCTGGTGCTGACAACGGGCAACAAGAGTGAGCTGGCGGTGGGTTATTCCACCTTATATGGCGATATGGCGGGCGGGTTCGACGTGCTCAAAGATTGCCCGAAAATGCTCGTCTATGCCCTCGCCCGATACCGCAATGGCTTGGGACAGTGTATCCCGGAGAGAGTAATTACCCGACCACCCTCGGCGGAATTAGCGCCAGATCAGAAAGATGAAGATAGCCTGCCGCCATACGACACGCTGGATCAGATGATTGAGCACTATGTCGAGCGCGATGCCTCAAAGGAGGAGATGATTGCCGCTGGATTTCTTCCGGAGGATGTCCACCGGGTCGTTCGGTTGATAGACCTGAATGAGTATAAGCGCCGTCAGGCGCCGATAGGGGTGCGTATCTCGCGCCGGGCATTTGGTCGTGATCGCCGTTACCCAATCACGTGGGCGTGGCGTTCGGCGGACTAAGTCGCGTCAGGACTGGGGTCGATAGTTGAATTGCGGTGGCTTGGGTGGATCAAACAGGCCGAAGGTCGCACTGTTAATCCAGGATTTTTGCTGGCCATCCGCGGTGTAAACGCTGTCAAAATTGCACCCCTGCTTTAAATTGGGGTGATCCGGATAGTTCTCGCAGAGGACATCGATCGAATCCTCTGCAAGGTCGTTGACGCCGAGTAACAGGTAGGCCTGCGCCATGATGGCGAGACCGTCCGCGACGCTGGAAGTTTGCTGCATGTGTTCCACGACGTACTTACCGCGGTTCAGCGCCGCCAGGTAGGCGCCGCGACGAAAGTAATAGTTGGCCACATGGATTTCATGGCGGGCGAGCATGTTGCGCATATGGATCATGCGCTGTCGCGCATCGGGTGCGTAAGCGCTGTCTGGGTAGCGAGCCAGTAGCTGCGCAAATTCGCCAAAGGCGATCTTAATGTGGCTGACATCACGCTTGGTGTCGTCGGAGGGCACAAATCGTGCAAAAAAACCGGGCTCGATGTCATAGGCGGCCAAGCCTTTCATGTAAAACGCATAGTCCACATTAGGATGACGGGGATGTAGGCGAATAAATCGGTCTGCCGCTTCTGTTGCCGCTGCAAACTCATAGGCACCGTAGTGCGCATAAATCAATTCCAATTGCGCCTGTTCAGCGTAGCGTCCAAACGGATATCGGCTTTCCAGCATCTGCAAGGTTCTCACCGCCAGCGCGAAATTGTCGTTTTTAAGGTGCCGCTGGGCCTCGCGATACATCTGCTGCTCACCCGAGTCAGCCACGAAATCGTCGTCGTCACCGCCAAACCAGGAACAACCGGTGATTGCGAGGCAAAGCGCCAACAGGGCGGCGCGGAAGACGAAAAGAGAATGGGCCAAGAGCTTTTATCCGCCATGGTACATTTGGGGCACTAAGTGTAAACGCAACCGAGCGGGAGTCACAGCGCTTGCCAGAAGAACTTTTCAATGATCCCGAAGTGATCTCGGCATCCGTTCCCGCCTCCCTCGATGGCGCCAGACTGGACGCAGTGGCGGCGGCACTGTTTACCCAGTTTTCTCGCAGCCGCCTCGCAGAATGGGTTCGGGCGGGCCGGTTAACGCGCAACGGACAGCTTGCACGTCCGCGCGACAAGGTCGTATCTGGTGATGAACTCCAAGTTTTTCCTGAGATGGATAATCGCGTGGACTGGGCACCAGAGCCGCTGCCCCTCGATATTCTGTTTGAGGATGAGCACGTGATTGTGGTCAACAAACCCGCAGGGCTGGTGGTACATCCTGCCGCGGGGCATCACAGTGGGACCCTGGTCAATGGACTGATGGCGCATGCGCCCGAGATGACTGCTTTGCCTCGAGGTGGCATTGTGCATCGGCTTGATAAAGAGACCTCCGGGGTCATGCTCGCGGCAAAATCAACCCTGGCCCACAAACACCTGGTGGCGCATCTGGCCAATCGCTCGGTAAAACGGGTTTACACGGCGGTTTGTCGCGGCACTTTCAGCGGTGGCGGCACAATCGATGCGCCGATCGGGCGCCATCCGACATCCCGCACGAAGATGGCGGTGGTGCCAGAAGGAAAGCCGGCGGTCACCCACTATCGAATAGCGCAACGGTTTGGCGCCCACACGTGCCTCAACGTACAACTGGAGTCGGGGCGTACCCATCAAATTCGCGTGCATTTGGCCTGGCGTAAGCATCCGCTGATCGGTGATCCCATATACGGTGGGCGCGCCTTTCGACCCGCAGGTGCCAGTGCCGCATTACTCAACATGCTCGACGGCTTCGGTCGTCAGGCGTTGCACGCACGTGAGTTATCCTTCGAGCACCCACAAACAGGTGACTTTCTGTCTTTCTCGGCCGACGCGCCGACAGATATCTCTTCCCTGATTGCGTGTTTGGCTGAGGAAGACCCGGCTTGAACGGGTCGCTACCGTTGATAGCTCCTGATCTGGGTATCGACGGGGTGGCGGTTCGCGTCACAACGCGCCTCGGCGGGGTCAGTGCGGCACCCTATAGCTCACTTAATTTGGCTGATCATGTGAATGACGAGTTCAGCGCTGTGCGGACTAATCGTGAGCGATTACAAGCCGCGCTCGGGTTGTCTCCGATAGCGTGGTTGAACCAAGTGCATGGGTGTCGTGTGGTGCAGGCTAATGTTGAAATGACACCAGAGGCGGACGCGCAATGGACTACCGCGGCAGGACAGCCAATTGCGGTTCTGACCGCGGACTGCCTGCCCGTAGTGCTTGTGCCGCATGATGCCGCCTGCGTGGGCGTTGCCCACGCAGGATGGCGCGGGCTCGCCAACGGCGTATTATCGTCCCTGATACAGGAGATGCCAGCATCGCCATCGCAATTAACCGCCTGGTTGGGGCCGGCGATAGGTCCTGCCACCTACGAGGTTGGGCCAGAGATTCGCGAGGCATTTACCACGCGCATGGGGAGTGCCTGTCAGAGGTGTTTTTCGCCGTCAGTGACGCGCCCCGGACATTGGTTGGCGGACCTTTTTTCGCTGGCAAGCATGGCACTGGAAGCTGCCGGTGTTGGGGTCATCACGGGCGGTGAGGTCTGCAGTTATACGGAGGCGGATCGATTTTTCTCTTACCGCCGGGACGGGCCAGTGACCGGAAGATTTGCCACCCTCGTGTGGCGAGTTGCGCGCTAGCAAGACCCAGTGCGCTCAATGTCTTGAGAGGATAGAAACGACACACTCGAGCCATGACAGCTGACTGAATAACCCCACTTGAAAAAAGGGTTTTGGGTCCCATATTGAAATTAAGACCCACGCTAGCCCGCGCATTTGCGGGTATCAGGAGATAGCGATGCGCATGGAAAAGCTGACCCATTCATTACAGGCCGCCCTCGGCGACGCCCAATCGATCGCCGTCGGTCGCGATCATCCCTTCGTGGAACCTCCGCATGTATTGCGCGCAATGCTAGACGCCTCTGGCTCACCTGCGAGGCGCTTGCTGCAGGCGGCGGGAGCGCGTTACGAGCACTTGGATGCGGCGCTGCGTGGCTTGTTGGACGCGATGCCGACGGTCAGCGGTAGCGCCGACGTCCACATCAGTGCAGATTCACAGCGCTTACTCAATCAGGCGGACAAACTGGCGCAGAAGGCGGGTGATACCTTCATTTCGATCGATGCGGCGCTATTGGCAATGCTCGACGTAAAAAGTACGGCCAGCCTGATGTCGGATGCCGGCGTTACCAAACCTGCTTTGGCAGGGGCTATTGAGGCGGCGCGCGGTGGTGAATCGGTGATCAGCGCAGAGTCAGAGGAGACGCGGCAAGCGTTGGATAAGTACACGGTAGATCTTACCGAGCGCGCGGCAGCCGGCAAGCTGGATCCGGTGATCGGTCGCGACGACGAAATCCGCCGCACCATTCAGGTACTGCAACGCCGCACTAAAAATAACCCGGTGCTCATCGGTGAACCCGGTGTGGGGAAGACCGCCATCATCGAAGGCTTGGCGCAGCGAGTAGTCAATGGCGAGGTGCCGGAGGGTCTCAAAAACAAGCGGATACTTGCGCTGGATCTTGGCGCGTTGCTGGCCGGTGCCAAGTTTCGCGGTGATTTTGAGGAACGCTTCAAGGCAGTGCTGAATGCGCTTTCAAAGGAAGAGGGGCGCATTATCTTATTTGTGGACGAGCTCCATACCATGGTGGGTGCTGGGAAAGCCGAGGGCTCCATGGATGCGGGCAACATGCTCAAGCCGGCTTTGGCGAGAGGTGAGTTGCACTGTGTTGGCGCGACGACGCTGAATGAATATCGGCAGTATGTTGAGAAAGACGCAGCTTTGGAGCGGCGTTTTCAGAAGGTGCTGGTCGAGGAGCCGAGCGAGGAAGACACCATTGCCATTTTAAGGGGGCTTAAGGAGCGCTATGAAGTTCATCACAGCGTCGACATCACTGACAGCGCCATTATTGCTGCCGCCAAGTTGAGTCAGCGCTATATCACTGACCGTCAGTTGCCCGACAAAGCCATCGACCTTGTTGACGAGGCCGCGAGCCGCATTCGGATGGAAATTGATTCCAAGCCCGAAGTGATGGACAAACTAGAGCGCCGTCTGATCCAGCTCAAGATTGAGCGCGAGGCGGTGAAAAAAGATGAATCTGCCTCTGCCGGCAAGGAACTCAAACAGTTGGATGAGCAGATAGACACCGTTGAGCGGGAATTTGTCAGCCTGGAAGAGGTTTGGTTAGCGGAGAAAGCTGCCGTGCAGGGCACCGCCCAAATTAAGAGTGATATTGAGCAGGCCAAGCTAGACCTCGAGCAGGCGCGACGTGCGGGAGATCTGACCCGGATGTCTGAGCTGCAGCATGGCGTGCTCCCCGAACTTGAGCGAAAACTCGCGTCTGCGGACGAGGTGCAGGCGGAGCCGACGTTGTTGCGATCGCGGGTGACTGAGGACGAGGTAGCGGAAGTGGTGTCGCGATGGACAGGGATCCCGGTCGCCAAAATGCTGGAAGGTGATCGAGAAAAATTACTGCGCATGGAAGATACCCTGCACGCCCGGGTGGTGGGGCAGGATGAGGCAGTAACGGCGGTTTCGCACGCAGTGCGTCGCGCCCGCGCCGGACTGGCGGACCCGCAGCGGCCGAATGGGTCATTTTTATTCTTGGGGCCCACGGGGGTGGGCAAAACGGAGCTATGCAAAGCACTGGCCGATTATCTTTTTGACAGCGAGCAGGCCATGGTGCGCATTGATATGTCCGAATTCATGGAGAAGCATTCCGTGGCCCGATTGATCGGTGCGCCCCCTGGCTATGTCGGATATGAGGAGGGTGGATATCTGACCGAGGCGGTGCGTCGCCGACCCTATTCGCTGCTCTTGCTCGATGAAGTTGAAAAAGCCCATCCCGATGTCTTTAATATTTTATTGCAGGTGTTGGAGGACGGACGATTGACCGACGGTCAGGGTAGGACCGTTGATTTCCGCAATACCGTCGTGGTGATGACCTCTAACTTGGGCTCTGAGCACATTCGTGACGCGGTGGAACAGTCATCCCAGTCGGATATACAGGACGCAGTGATGCATGAGGTCGAGGCACATTTTCGGCCTGAGTTTCTCAATCGTATAGATGAGTCAGTGGTTTTTCACGCGTTGAATAAAGGGCATATCAGCCACATCGCGATGCTTCAGTTGACCGCATTAATGACGCGATTGAAGGAGCGGTCGCTGGGGCTGGTGGTCAGTGATGAGGTTAGAACGTATCTTGCCGAGCAGGGGTTTGATCCTGTTTATGGGGCTCGCCCGCTGAAACGCGCGATTCAGCGGTTGATTGAAAACCCCTTGGCGCAGGCATTATTGACTGACCAATTTTCGCCCGGCGATGTTATTGAGGCTGCGATGTCGGGCGGGGAGATTGTATTCAGTAAGGCCGGCGAGATCTCCCGCGCGGCTTGAGCGCCGAATCTATCGGATCAGTCGATTACTGATCCAATATAACCAGCGCGCTCCGGTTCACACCGACGACCCGGTAGCCTTGCCGCTCCGAAGATGGGTAAAGGTGGCTCCATGGTCCCGACGCACAATTCCCTTTGTGACGGCTTTACGCTGATGGAGTTGCTGGCGGTGATGGCGATTCTCGCCATCTTGGTCGCGCTGGCTATGCCAAGCTGGCGCGCAACGAGTAACGAAGCGCTCATACACCAAGCCAAGCTGGTATTGCAGCGTCTGGCCATTCGACAGCATCGGTTCCTCAGGGGGCATGGGCGTTTTGCTCAACAGGACGAGCTGCCGTCTCTCGGTGCACTGGGGCCCTCCGTGGCGCAGCGCTACGAGCTGCAGGTTGAGTCCGGGTCCTCGCATTACCTGCTCCGGTTGATAGATGCCGACGACGAGTTACCGGACCTGGTGCTAAACCATCTGGGCCAGTGGAACGCTTCCCAGGTTGCTCCCCTTTGATATGGATGGATTATCTGCTGGCAGTGCTGGTTGGCGGCATTGGCATGTTGGGGTTGTTGGAACTCACGGCAGACATTGTCAGCCTCAATACCGAGGCCTACGAGATGACACTGGCGCTGTTCATTCTTGACGACATGGCGGTGCTCTCCCGGCTCCAAGTGGCAGAGGGTGTTCCGCTGTCACAGTGGTGTGCAGTGCTGCCCGAAGCGGTGCGTGACAGTCATTGCCGGGGCTTGAGCGACTGGTTGGGCAGATTGGCGCAAAGCGAGCTGCGAATCGCCTCAGACAATCGGATAGCGCTCGCGTGGCTCTCGTCCTCTGGTGAGCGCATGGAACTGGCTCTGCCCTTGTGAATCCGGTGAGGGTGGTGACAGCCAGAGTCATGTGGCCTTGGGTCGTGTCGCCTGATGCGGACAATGACAGGCAGAATGTGCAGGGTTTTTCTCTTGTCGAGCTCCTCATCGCAAACGCATTGGCGCTCAGCCTCTCGGCTGCTTTGTTTGCGGCAACTGCAGACCTGATCGCTACCGCCACAGTGTCTTCGGTACAAAGCGATCAAGCTATGCGGGCACGGCAAGCGGTCCAATTTATTGAGCAAGCACTGACGAGCGCGCGAATGCCAGCGGAGTGGCTCCGTGGTGATGCGGGCGCGCGGATCCACGCAGGTTGGCAAACCCCGTTGCCAATTTGCACGTCACCGGACAATGTTAGCCCGGGCCGGAGGTGGGGTGGCGTTGACGTGATAAAGGCGGCAGACCTGTCATGCATCGCTGCGGGTGATGCCACATGGGGGCTTTATGTCGAGCAGATAAGAGTCTGCCCTGAGAATTGTGATGCAGGGTCAGGTTATGTCATTAGTCCGTCGCCTTGTTCCGGAGCAGTTCCCAATATTTCAGAACAAACGCAGTGGCGAGTGACATGGCAGTCCCATATGGACCGACCGCCTCATTGCAGTAGCGGCTGGCCGTGGGGCCGCGTGGAGCGATTGTTGTTCACTGATCGGACAGGTCGTTCGAGCATTGAGGATCTGCCGACACTACGTTTTCAATCGGTGTCTGGCGCGACGGCCTATGAATGGCGGCAAGCCGAGACGTTGGTTGCCGGTATTACCGACTGGCAGCCTAAGATCATTACGATACCGTCTCCCGAGCATCTTGCCGCCGGGGCGAACGAGGCGATTTTAAAGTTGCTGATGGTGGCTATGGCAGTAACACCCAGTAAAGGTGCCCTCGAAGCCAAGGATCTCAACATTACACGGCTGATATTGCCTCAGTTTGTGCAACCCAAAATTTGATGGTCCAAGTTAGCCGTTGATGAAGCGCTTTATTATTCAGAAGGGGATTTTCGTGACGACCACTGTAACCATATTGGTTTTGGTGGTGGCGCTGATCATGACGGGCGCATACCAGTGGGCGTTGGCCGACTGGGAGACGGTTGGGAAAAGCGCGCGCGGAGTAGTCGAAAAACCGAGGTAAAGAGGTATTTCCTGATGGAGAAATCGCCCGCCATTGGCAAAAACACCCAATATATTTGCAATTTGCAATTATATTGCAAATTGCTAAACTTGCTGCCCAAGTCTGGGGAGAAGACACGTGGGTACGGCATCTATCAGGTTGAGAAATCGTAACGGTATCGCTTCGATAAAGGAGGGCGCATCCGTGCGTGTTAGCTCTGCAGGGTTCTCTCTGATTGAGCTGATGGTGGTGGTGGCCATTATTGGCATTCTTGCAGCCCTCGCTTATCCCACGTATTTGGAACAGGTGCGAAAAGGGCATCGTGCCAAAGGGCAAGCGACACTGATGGAATTGGCGCAGCGTCAGCAGAGCTTCCTTATGATTCGGCGCCGGTATGCCAGTTCACTGAAGGAGTTAGGTTACGACAGCGCCTTCGCTGGCGACCTGGGAGCCGTGTCTCAGGGTGTGGCACAGTCTTACCAATTAGCCTCGATGGGCGTGACAGCAGATGCGCTCCCGCCAAGTTTTAATATGACGCTAAGCCCGGTGGCGGGATCCACTCAGGCAGGAGACGGATCTCTGTGCTTGTCAAATACTGGCGAACGCTGGCGTCGTTGTGGCACCGCGGAGAAGACGCCATGGTAAGGGTGTCTCAGCAGGGCTTGTCGCTGGTCGAGCTGCTAACCGCTCTTGTTATTTTGGCGGTGTTGGTCTCCCTCGCCGCACCTTCGTTTTCACGAATGACGACCGAGCAGCGACTGCGTCAAGTCAGCAATGAGTTAAGAATATCGCTGGTGACGGCCAGAGCTGAAGCCATCAAGCGTGGAGATACCGTTGCCGTACTGCCCCGAGCGCAGAATTGGGGCGCTGGCTGGTGTGTGGAGTCAAATGCTGCGGCAACCATGTGCACAGAAGAGGCCATTCAGACATTCATTCCAGAATACGCCATCGCCCTCGAAACGGCGGACAGTTTTAGTTTTAACGCTTGGGGGCGTTCGGCTGGCTGCCCTCAGCTGGCGCTGAGCGCACCGATAAAAGGCGGTTTATGTCAGGTGTGCTTGAGTGTCACGACGGACGGACGTGTAGTGACGGAGCCGGGCCAGTGCAGCGGGTCTTGTCCTAGCACCAGTAACGATATCGCTTGGGCAGGAGCCTGCCCGTGATCGACAAGCGCGTACAAACGGGTTTCACGCTCATTGAGGTGCTGGTCACATTCTTGTTGGCCGCCGTTGGCTTATTAGGTCTTGCCGCATTACAGGTGAGCACCATTAACAGTGGCTTTGAAGCTCAACAGCGCGCCCTCGTAACCGCATTGGTTGATGATATGGCGGAACGCGTGCGAATGAATCCTGTGTCTGCTCTGGACAACTATCAAGCCTTTGATCCCGCCACGCCCTGCCCAAACATCTCCACTTCGGACGATGCAATGAGTTCGGGGGTGCGGGCTGAAATCGATCAATGTCAGTGGGCGGCGACACTGCGAGGCTTGTCGGTAAAGGCAAGCGTTACCGACACCCTTGGGCTAAATGCGCCTATTGGGGCGATGGGTTGTTTGGATACCCGTGTTCGTCCTAGCGGAGACGTAGCGGTTCGAGTGGCCGTCGCGTGGCAGGGCCTGACTGCTCAGGTCGCGCCATTTGCCGGCTGCGGCACAGGTAAATTCACCAATGCCGATCCTGAAAATCCAGTCATCGATGAGGCATTTCGCAGGGTGGTCTACCGAGATGTTGTGGTGAGGTAGGGTTATGCGGTCAACCCATGCCCACTATCCCTCGCGAGGGTTCAGCCTGATTGAGCTCATGATTGCCTTGGCTCTGGGGCTTGTTATCGTCCTCGGTGTCACTGATTTATTCGTGAACAGTAGTCGCACCCAAGGGGATGTCAGTCGCACCAGCCGGCAACTCGAGAACAGTCTCTTCGCCCTCGATTTATTGGCGAGCGAGCTGGCTCTGGTGGGATATTGGGGAGAGGCGAATTATCCCGTCGTGGCCGATGACCCCAATTTTGGTCCCTTACGAGTGGCCGAGATGGAGGGGGTGACGGTGGCGGGCTATCCAACGATTCCGCCGCTGTGTGCTGGCAGCGGTAAAGAGGGGCGCGACCCGAAGGTTGAACTGGGATGGGCGATGGAATATCCGTTGGTTGCCGGTCTTGGGGTTGACCTTGAGGTGGGGATGTCGTCGGCAGCCTGTGACGGGACCATTTCATCGCCAAAAGATACTGAAGAATTTGTTGCGATTCGTCGTGCCAGTACCTGCGCTACGGACTCCTTCGGTGGGAATAGCTGCGCTCCCATCGGGAACTTTTTTCATCTTCAAACCAACGGTTGCTATGACCCCAATGCGAACTTGTCAGGCGGCGAAATTAAACTTCACCGGGTCACTGATGTCGATGCAGACGCTGTGCTCACTTATCGCAATTTTGGTTGCGGTAGTCAGTTGTCAGACAGGGCGCCCGTCTATCGTTATGTCTCCCGCATTTATTATGTGAATCATCGCGATGAACTGGTTCGGCTCGAATTAGGTGAATCTAATATCTACAGGGAAACCGTGTTGGTGGACGGGGTAGAGGCACTGCGATTTGAGTGGCTCATCGATCGGTCCTCAGACGGCGACTATGATCTCGTTCGGTCGGTTACCGACGCTAGCTGGTCTGAGGAGAATCGCATCGCAGACTGGAAAAATGTGGTGGGGGTCAATGTGAGCATGATTGTTCGTTCGAGTACGCCGCAGGTGGGGTATCGTGACACCAATGTTTATGAATTGCCCGGTCAGGTATGGACCAATGACCATGACCAGTACCCGAGAGTTCTGCGATCGCGCACGGTAGAGCTGATTAACGTAGCGGGGCGCCGGCGATGAGCACGCCACGTCGCGAGCGCGGCCTCGTGCTGGTGGTGGCATTAGTGATGCTCACCTTGGTGACATTGATGGCATCTGCTTCCGCCAATCTGATCATGGCGAACATGCGGGTGGTGCAGAATGTTGAAGCGCGAAGTGCGGTTCGGTCAGCAACGTTGGCGGCTATTCGAGAAGCGATCGCAACGCCCGGATTTTTGCCGCCCTACGCCACAGGACAAGTGCGGCGCGCATTTTCGATGAGCTGCAGGGGCGATTTGTACACGCGATGTCTCGATCTCTCGGGCGATGAAATTGAAGACGATGTCACCGTCACCATGACGGCGCCGAAATGCCTCTCTTTTGTACTGATCCCCAATCGGTTTTTTAACTATGTCGACAATCCGGATGATCGCGAGTGTCAGGTCCGCAAACAGCGGTATTCTGCCTGCGGAAATGCGCTATTCGAGGTGACAGCCAGCGCGGTAGATGAAGTTACAGGTGCGCGTGTTGAGATAAGACAAGGTATTTCCCGACAGACCACGGCGCAAGCTGTGCAATCGATTTGCCCAAAAAATGCGGCATGATGTGGGGAGTGTTTAAGGTGCTTGTATCCGGCCTGCAATTGATGAGTGGATTCATAAAGAAATGCCTGGTGTTGGTCTGCTCCTTCGGTTTGATCGCACCCGTGGCGGCAGAAGATATTGACCTATTTGCTAGCGGCCTCGTGAATGGTGCAGCGGCAGCTGCGATCCCCAATGTCATTTTTGTACTGGACAATACCTCCAATTGGTCGCGAGAGAGTCAGAAGTGGCCCAACGGCACTCAGGGTCAGTCAGAAGTCCAAGCGATCTATAACACGCTGAATAAAGTGCGGTCCCAGAACAAAGATCTGAACGTAGCGATCATTGAATTTACGACGCTGGGTACGGCAAATGAGGATGGCGGATATGTGAGATTTGAGCTGCAATCCGTGCAGGATCATTGGTCCGAACTGGCGTCAGTATTGATCGACATTGAGACCAACATCAATGCGCCGATTGAAAAACGAAATTCCAACTCTGCATACGGCAGCTTGGCCATCGATATCTATGCCTATCTCGCCGGAGAGACGCAGAGTTTTGATGGCGCCGGTACGCCGCCGACCAAGGCGCGTGAGCAAGCCTACAAAACACCTTTCTCGGTTTTCCAGTCGCCCCTGACCGAGAGCGACGTGTGTTCCGAGACCTACGTTATTTTTGTCAGTAATCCCGACAGCAATGGCCCAGAGGTAGATTCCGATTCCAACAGTGCTGCTTTGAGGGACTTGTATAGCGGTATAGGTGAGTCCTCGCGCTACGGTTTCGCAGGTGACGGTACCGAAGGGCTCATGATGCGGGAGTTCGAGGAAGTCAAAGATAATCAGAGTAGCTCCAACTCGGAGCCCCTTGGGTTTTCATTTGCGTGTTTTGCCAACAGTAATAGCTGCGATAAGGCGATTAATGGACACGCCATGGAAATAGCTGCGGAGTCGTCCATTGCACAAAGTTGTGCCGCCGGTGGAGACTGCTTTTGTTCGAAAGTCACACCCCCGACCAATACCTGTAGTCAGGGCAGTCAGTATCAGGTGCTAAAACCAGCGGAGGGTGCGCGAGAAAGTTACGGACCCTCAGGCGATGAGATCGACGGCGCCGATTACAATTTTGACGACTGGACGAAATTTCTACATGACTACGGCGTGCCCGTGGTGGTCCCGGGCGAGAATGGCGCTGCCGACACCGTGGCGCGCATACCTGTGATCACTTACACCATTGATGTTTTCAGCGCGCAGCCCAGCGAGTCGCACTCGTCACTCATGGACAGTGCCGCTGAGGTCGGTGGTGGATATCGTCAGGAAGCGACCAATGCAGCCGAAATTGAGCGGGCACTGGCCCGAATCTTTGGCGACATTATCGATATCAATACGTCTTTTGCGGCAGTGACTTTGCCCCTCAGCGCAACCAACCGCGCGCAGGCAGAAAACAAAGTCTTTGTCGGCATGTTTAGGCCAGCCGCGCAGCGCAAGCCTCGATGGTTGGGTAACCTCAAGCAATACCAACTGGCTGTGTTTGATGGGAAAGTGGGGTTGGCTGACGTCTCGCTCAACCGCGCTATTAACCCTCAAACAGGTTTCGCGCAGTCTTGTGCCACCAGTTTCTGGACCGACGATACCTCTTCGGTGGCAAAAGGAGATGGCACGACGGGGCCGTATTTTGAAGGTCTGCAACTTGAGCCGAGTCCCGTAAGTGAGTGTTTACCTGAATTTCGTGCAGATCGCAGTGTGCTGTCCGATGCGCCAGATGGGCCTTTTGTAGAAAAAGGTGGTGTTGCGCAGCAAATACGTGGACAGGCTTCGCGCACTATTCTCACCCTCGATCAGGCCGGTGGGGGACTGCGTGACGTCGCCGTCACTGATTTCGAGGATGATGATGTCCTCAATTATTTAATGGGAACACATCCGGGGCTTAAAGGTGGAGATCTGAGGGTACCGGATCTGTCAGCGGCTAGTAGTGGAACGCCACCTTACATTGATAATCCGCTGCTTGCAGAACCCGAAGTCTCGCCCCTTGAGGGATTGCGACCGACGATTCACGGAGACATTGTGCACTCAAGGCCTTTGACAATGACTTATGGTGTCAGGGACGGCGGTGGCAGTGAGTTCCGCGTGTTTTATGGCTCAAACGACGGGCTTTATCGCGCGATCAATCCTGAAGACGGTAGCGAGGACTGGGCTTTTATTGCCCCAGAGCATCAGACGTCGATCGGCCGCCTATACGCCAATACGCCGACTGTGGCCTATTTCGGTCTCGAAGAGCAGTCGTCGAAGATCGGTGCGGAGACCAAGCAATACTTTTTTGACGGGTCTACGGGTTCTTTCACCCGATACGATGCTCAGGGCCAGCTGGAAGAAGGGTATCTGTATCTCACGCAGCGCCGGGGCGGACGCATGATCTATGCGCTCGATGTGAGCCCTAGTGAGGCAGGTAGTGGACCGCCGGCAGCGCCTCGGTTCCTGTGGCGGGTAGGTTGCGCCAATGATTCGGCCACGAGTTGCACCCATGAGGATTTCTCAGGTATCGGTGATACCTGGTCGACGCCGGTAACGGGTTTTGTGCGAGGGTACTTGGGGTTTGATGGATCTATAGAGCGACCCAACCCTGTGTTGCTAATGGGGGGGGGGAGTGACACCTGCCTTGACGCGAATTCAGCGACGCTGAGTCCGGCTGACTGCGAGAAGGGTAAATTTATATACGCGCTGGATGGCAAAACCGGAGCTGTTCTGCGCGCGTTTCCGACGGTCGCGCCGGTGGTGGCAGATATTGAGATCATTGATTTTGATTACGACGGCTACATTGATTTTGCTTACGCCGTGGACGTCACAGGTCGAATCTATCGGATAACGTTCTCGCACATCTTAGATGGGGCTATTGATCATTCGACGGCGCTAACGCCTGAGGAATGGCGCTGGCCGGAGCAGCCGATTGCACTGACTCAACGGGCGAACCTGCGCTTCATGAATCAGCCGATTGCAGCGGAGGTAGGGGACAACATCTTCATAGCCCTCGGATCCGGTGATCGCGAAAGACCCCTGAAACAAAACTACCCTTACCAGACCGAGCCCAACGGTGTAGAAAATCGCTTTTATACCTTCATCGATAACCCTCTGGCGCCGGGCTCAACGATGGTTGACCTCGATTCTTTAATGGACGCTGCAGTTGGTTCCTGCACTGCGCCTGATCAAAGCGGACAGACTGACAACGTGCTTACGTGCAGCGGTTGGTACCTCGATCTTCCGGATCGCGGTGAGCAAGTGGTCAATCAAGCGGCAATCGGTGGCGGTTACGTCTTCTTTAATTCGTTTCAGGCGGAGGGGTCCAGTAAAGGGTTCTGCAATGACCTTGGCACGGCAAAGGCTTATCGCGTGCCGCTGTTTTCCCCCGAAGCCGTTGAGGGCAAGGCGTTTGGTGAGGGCATTCCCATTCCACCCATTATTGTTACCGTGCGACTGTCTGATGCTGAGGGATCCTGCGAAGAAAATTGCGGACCTGGGCGAATTACCGACGACGTGGTTTCGGTCATCATTGGTCTTGAGGGGTTTGAAGTCGTGGATATTACGCCCTCGCCACCCAGCAAGGTCCGTGAGGCTTTTCGCGTCGAGAATATCGACAAGCTCTAGCGAGTCTGCGAGGCCAAGAGCGCCTCTCTCCACCCGACTTCGGTTTTGTTGAGATGGTGGGTGATTGGTTTTTTTGTGAGTAAGTTTTGAGTAAGCGCCGCCAATTTTTGATTATGGTCATTTGTCACCCTCTATTGACTTTGCGGTAGCTGCGCCGAGACAATTCACGCCGTCACGCGAGCGGCAACGGCTATTGGTAAGTACCCTTACCCTCTGGCCTACCTTCAGGACGGGATAGTTCTCAAGGCTGTTTGCGGGTTCCGTGGGGAGGAGCTGGGCTCCTGCCGCTCGGGCTCGACACTGCGCTACCTCGCAGGTCACCGGCACATGGGTTTTGTGGTCGTGATCTGGCAGGCGTCGGAGCGATCCGGCCGGTGTCTCGTGCGACATGTGGTGGAGCGATGCTATTGCGTCTCTCTGCCTTAATGTTGAACGAGATGGAGAATAGCCATGCTCAAGCTATCTGGCGGCGAAATGATCGTCCGCGCGCTTGAAGACGAAGGTGTCGATTACATCTTCGGGTACCCCGGTGGAGCGGCGCTCCATATTTACGATGCCTTGTTCAAAGGCGAAAAAGTCCCCCACATTTTGGTGCGTCACGAGCAGGCGGCAACCCATGCGGCTGATGGCTATGCCCGAGCGACGGGCAAGCCAGGTGTGGTGTTGGTCACTTCAGGGCCCGGTGCCACCAATGCGATCACGGGTATTGCTACTGCGTACATGGATTCGATTCCGCTGGTGGTCATCTCGGGGCAGGTACAGAGTCATTTGATTGGCGAGGATGCCTTTCAGGAAACCGACATGGTGGGCATCTCGCGACCGATTGTGAAGCACAGCTTCTTGGTGCAGCGAACCGAGGATATTCCGTCCACTATCAAGAAGGCATTTTTTATTGCTTCCACCGGGCGACCCGGACCGGTGGTGGTGGATATTCCCAAGGACCTGACGCATCCCGAGTACAAGTTTGAATACGTTTACCCCGAGTCCGTGAGCCTTCGCTCCTATCAACCTTCGTCCAAGGGCCACTCGGGGCAAATTCGTAAAGCCGCCAGAATGCTGCTCAGCGCAAAGCGCCCGGTGATCTATGCGGGGGGCGGTGTGATTCAGGGTGAGGCTTCGACCCAGTTGACGACGCTTGCGCGCCGGCTGAATTTTCCAGTGACCAATACCCTCATGGGATTGGGCGCTTACCCCGGTAGCGATCGGCAGTTTCTGGGCATGCTGGGGATGCATGGTTTCTACGAAGCCAATATGGCAATGCATCACGCCGATGTCATTTTGGCGGCAGGGGCCCGTTTTGACGATCGGGTGACCAATACGGTGTCGAAATTCTGTCCCGGCGCGAAGATTATTCACATCGACATTGATCCTGCGTCCATCTCCAAAATCGTTCCGGTTGATGTCCCCATTGTGGGACCGCTGGATGCGATTCTTGAAGAATTGGACAAGCAGGTTGCGGCGCAGATGGGGGCGGGGGACCGCGCCCTGCCCGATGCCGACGCATTGTCTAAATGGTGGCAACAAATTGACAGCTGGCGCGAGGCCCACGGCTTGTGGCACGGGCGGCGCTATGGCCAGTCCACCGCGATCAAGCCCCAAGACGCCATTCGGGCGCTTTATGAGGCAACCAAAGGCGAGGCCTATGTCACCTCAGATGTGGGTCAGCATCAGATGTTTGCGGCCCAGTATTATAAGTTCGATTATCCCCGGCGCTGGATCAACTCGGGTGGTCTGGGCACCATGGGGTTTGGCTTGCCCGCAGCGATGGGGATCAAAATCGCGTTGCCCAATGCTGACGTGGCATGTGTGACGGGCGAGGGCAGTATTCAGATGAATATTCAGGAGCTGTCCACCTGCAGTCAGTACGGCTGCCCTGTAAAAATAATCAATTTACGCAATGATTATCTGGGCATGGTCAAGCAATGGCAGGATATGCAATATGAGGGTCGTTACTCCGAGAGTCACTACGCGGCATCACTGCCCGATTTTGTAAAACTCGCTGAGGCCTACGGGCATGTGGGGATGGAAGTAAAGGCGCAACAGGATCTCCTCCCTGCCATGGAAGAAGCATTTGCTCAGAAAGATCGTCTGGTGTTTATGGATATCCATGTCGATCCCGATGAGCATGTGTACCCCATGATGGTAGCCCCCAACGGTGCTATGAAAGACATGTGGCTCAGCAAAACGGAGAGAACCTGATGAGACGGATACTCTCTGTCCTGCTGGAGAACGAATCGGGCGCTTTGTCCCGAGTTGTGGGATTGTTCTCGCAACGTGGTTATAACATCGAATCGTTGAACGTGGCGCCGACCGATGATCATTCACTATCGCGGCTCACTGTGACGACCACGGGGGATGACCTGAAGATCGAACAAATCACCAAGCACCTCAACAAGATCATTGACGTGGTGAAAGTTGTAGATCTCACCGAGGGCGCGCATGTTGAGCGCGACACATTACTCGTCAAGGTGCGGGCTGAGGGAGATCTGCGCGATGAGGTCAAACGGACGACCGAGATTTTTCGAGGCCAGATCATAGACGTAGGTCCTAGCACCTATATTGTTCAATTGACCGGCCCTTCTGAAAAGCTCGACTCTTTTCTAGAGGCGCTGGGCACGACTGAAGTACTGGAAGTGGTCCGTTCAGGCGTCGCGGGCATGGCGCGTGGAGAAAAAGTGTTGGCGCCTTAAGATGCTACCTACTACCGGGAGTCTTGAGTCAGTGGCGCAAAAAAGGGGCATAAAGCCCCTTTTTTTTCAATCATGTCGTAAAGGATTTCAGAGCAGCGGCGCAATTACCAAACTCACGATCGCCATGACGTTGATCAGGATATTCATCGAAGGGCCGGAAGTGTCCTTGAAGGGATCACCCACGGTGTCACCAACGACCGCCGCGGCGTGAGTATCAGAGCCCTTGCCACCGAGGTTGCCTTTCTCAATGTACTTCTTGGCGTTGTCCCATGCGCCCCCTGCGTTGGCCATCATGAGTGCCATCAAAACACAGCCCAGCAGACCTCCCGCGAGCATGCCGCCCAAGGAGGTTGCGCCCAGGCCAAAACCTACTACCACCGGCGCCAGTACGGCGATCGCACCGGGCACGATCATGCGCTTCAGCGCCGCGGTGGTGGCAATATCTACGCAACGTGCCGTATCCGGTTCGGCAGTGCCCTCGAGCAACCCGGGGATCTCGCGGAACTGGCGGCGGATTTCGTTAATCATGTCAAACGCCGCATCACCCACAGCCGTCATGGTGATTGACGCAATCAGGAACGGAATCGTGCCGCCGATGAAAATACCAATGAGCACGTCTGGGTTGGAGAGTTCCAGTGCAAAGCCCGGGTTATTGGTGGTCACGGTCTCCACGAATGCTGCGATGATCGCGAGGGCCGCAAGGGCGGCAGCACCGATTGCAAAGCCTTTTCCAATCGCCGCAGTGGTATTACCGACCTCGTCGAGGCCATCGGTGATGGCACGAGTTTCAGCGCCCATGCCCGCCATCTCGGCGATACCACCTGCGTTATCGGCAACCGGGCCATAGGCGTCAATTGCCATCGTAATGCCAACTGTGGCCAGCATGCCGACTGCAGCAATGCCCACGCCATAGAGGCCAGCCAGATGCGTCGATACGTAGATAATGGCAGCGAGGAACAGAACCGGGGCCACCACTGACTGCATGCCAACGGCCAACCCAGTAATCATAACGGTTGCCGGACCGGTCTCACCGGACTTGGCAATGGTTCTCACGGGCTTGCCGCCAGTGTAGTACTCAGTGATCAGACCAATCGCGATGCCGCCCACGGCGCCCGATACCACTGCCCACCAGATGTTTTGGTCAATGCCCATGCTCTGTGACAAAAACCACGCCATGGCAATGAAGATGATCGGTGCACCCAGGGTGCCGCTGCGCAACGCAGCCTCTGGCGCTGCTGAGGAGCGCGCGCGCACAATGATGATGCCCGCAACTGAGGCGATCAGACCAATGCTCGCGAGTGCCAGTGGAAAGGCCATCATTGCACTCTGCGCGTCCGCGCTTAAGGCCATCGTTGAGGCGATAGCGATACAGGCAATCATGGATCCACAGTATGACTCAAAGATATCCGAGCCCATGCCCGCGATATCGCCGACGTTGTCGCCCACGTTGTCGGCAATGACGCCGGGGTTTCTAGGGTCGTCCTCGGGGATTCCCGCTTCGATTTTGCCAACCAGGTCTGCACCGACGTCAGCAGATTTGGTGAAGATACCGCCGCCCACGCGCGAAAAGAGCGCCACGACCGAAGCGCCCATGCCAAAGCCGTGGATCGCGTGTGCTGTGTGGGGATCGCCGCCAAAGTAGTAGTAGAGGCCACCCAGACCGAGCAGGCCCAGAGAAGCGACGCAAAGACCCATGATGGACCCGCCGTAAAAGGCGATGTTCAAGGCCGCAGCGGCGCCCTCTCGATTGGCGGCAACGGCAGTACGAACGTTCGCCTTGGTGGCGGCGAACATGCCGAGGTAGCCTGCCGTGGCAGACGACACAGCGCCCGCAACGAATGCAATCGCTGTGTTAGTGCCCAAAGGGGAGGCGAGAATGCCCACCACCAATACAGCAGCAAAGGCCAGCAGCAATTTGTATTCACGGTGCATGAAGACCATAGCGCCAATGTGAATCTGCTCAGCGATATCCGTGACCTTGCCTTCGCCAGCCGGGGCGCGTGACATCACGGTGTAAATTAAGAAGGCAATTACGAGTCCTACCGCCCCGAGAATGGGCGGCAACGTTAGATCAAAGCTCATAGGATTTCCTGGTGAGTACGGTTCAAAATTTAATGGGGCGCAAGTCTAACCAGCGACCGGGCCCCTATCAATGGGATTCTTGTGTAAGAGATACGTGGTTGCGATGAAAATCGTTCACTCGCGCTCATGCGCCTGAGACAATCGCTTTCATACCGGTCATGTAGCCTCGCAACCGGGCGCCCACCACTTCCACCGAGTGCGAACGGATCTCTGCGTTCACCTCGATCAGGCGGCGGTTGTCGACGGCGGCGCTACCCGTCATGCCAACGCCGATAACATCAGCGTTGAGCTTTTCCACAAAATCTTTGAGCAACGGTCGCGCGGCCTGGTCGAATAAATAGCAGCCATATTCCGCGGTATCAGAGATCACTACGTTCATTTCGTAGAGTTTTTTGCGCGCGATAGTATTGGCAATCAGCGGCGTCTCGTGGAGCGACTCGTAGTAGGCTGATTCTTCGATGATGCCGGCGGACACCATGGTCTCATAGGCCAATTCGACACCGGCCTTGACCATCGCGACCATCAAGATGCCTTGATCGTAATAGGTCTGTTCGTCGATCGGGTCATCGGTGATGGACTGTAATTCGAATGGTGTGCCGTTGGTCTCTGCGCGCCACTTGAGCAAATTGGCGTCGTCCGCAGCCCAGTCCGCCATCATCGTGCCAGAGAAGTGACCCGACATGATGTCGTCCTGATGCTTTTCAAATAGCGGTCGGAGGATTACCTTCATTTCTTCCGCTAGATCAAAGGCGCGGATTTTGGCCGGGTTGGACAGACGATCCATCATATTGGTGATGCCGCCCTGCTTGAGGCCCTCGGTGACCGTTTCCCAACCGTACTGGACAAGTTTTGCGGCATATGCGCCGTCGACGCCCAGCGCCACCATTCTGTCAAAGCACAGCAGTGAACCCGTCTGCAGCATGCCGCAGAGAATGGTCTGTTCTCCCATCAAGTCTGATTTCACTTCGGCGATGAATGAGGACTCGAGTACGCCGGCGCGGTGGCCGCCTGTCCCAGCGGCGTAAGCCTTGGCCCATTCCAGACCTTTGCCCTCGGGGTCATTTTCCAGATGCACCGCAATCAATGTGGGTACACCAAACCCCCTGAGGTACTCCTCCCGCACTTCGGTGCCCGGGCATTTTGGGGCCACCATAATGACTGTCAAATCCTCCCGAATTTTTTTCCCCTCCTCGACGATGTTGAAGCCATGGGAATAGGAAAGGCAGGCGCCTTGTTTCATGAGCGGCATAACGGCCTCGACAACATTACTGTGCTGTTTGTCTGGCGTTAGATTCAGCACCACATCTGCCTCGGGAACCATTTCCTCATAGGTGCCGACCCTGAAGCCCGCCTCGGTCGCCTTGATCCATGACGCGCGCTTTTCAGAGATCGCTTCTGCGCGCAGCGCGTAAGACACATCGAGTCCGCTGTCGCGCAGGTTGAGGCCTTGGTTAAAGCCCTGAGCGCCACAGCCAATAATGACCAGTTTTTTCCCCGCCAGGGGTGTAACGCCCGCGTCAAACTCGCTCGGGTCCATAAATCGGCACTTGCCCAATTCTTGCAATTGCGTGCGCAGAGGGAGAGAGTTGAAATAATTGCTCACTGAGGGTACCTCGATCGGGGGCCTGAAAAAACGGGTGCGTATTGTGTCGGACAACGTGCCCCGGGTAAACGCCGCTGTTACAATTAATTTGGTTGCCGAACGGGCGGCCCTATGGAGCTACGCACATGCTGACAGACGATCAGACCCCCGACACCGACGAGCTTGAACGCGCGGCCGAACAGATCGAGGCGCCTCTGGCGAGTCTGGTCGGAGAATATGAGGAGTCCGGCGCCGGGCAGACGCCGCGAGCGCCCGGGATATTCCTTCTTCCCAACCTGCTCACATCGGGAGCCTTGTTTTGCGGCTTTTACGCCATCATTGCAGGGATGCAGGGCGATTTTTACGCTGGATCCGTGGCGATTTTAGTGGCGATGGTGTTTGACGGTCTGGACGGCCGAGTTGCCCGAATGACGCGCACCAGCAGCGCTTTTGGTGCGCAATATGACAGCTTATCGGACATGGTCAGCTTTGGCGTGGCACCTGCGCTATTGACCTTTAATTGGGCGCTGACTGGATTGGGCAAGGTGGGGTGGGTAGCGGCGTTCATCTACGCCGCTTGCACCGCGCTGCGTCTGGCTCGCTTCAATGCCCACATGGAAAGTGACGACACAGTGAATTTCACCGGGCTCGCAAGCCCCGCCGCTGCGGCGACCGCCGCCAGTCTGGTCTGGATGGGCCAAACTCATGGGTGGACAGGGCCCACGCTGGACTGGGTGCACGCGATACTCCTGGCTGCGCTTGGGTTTTTGATGATCTCGCGATTTCCGTACTCGAGCTTCAAGTCCATTACCTTTGACCGGCGGGTGCCCTTTGTACGGATGCTCCTGGTAGTGGGTTTGCTAGGGTTGATTGCACTGGACCCGCCCGTGGCCATTTGGGGGCTCTCTATGATTTACGCGCTGTCGGGGCCGGTGCAACATCTTCGTGGTGATCAATCAGCCCATCGTGCGGGGGATGCGGAGCATGCCAAGACGGACCTACACTGACGCTACAATCTCGTCTTCGGAGATTACACCGGAGGCCGTCTTCCTCAGTCGTCGCGCTTTAATAGGGGCCTCTGCGGCGGCGGCCTTACCCTGGTCACAGGCCTTTGGAGAGGGTGCGACGGATCAGCAAGCGTTGACTCATACACCGGATGCAGACTCAGCCCTTGCTGCACAGACAACGCCCCTAGAGGCGGTGACCACGTATAACAATTTTTACGAGTTTGGTACGGATAAGTCAGATCCTGCGCGGCACGCCCATGAGATGACGACCGACCCTTGGACGGTCTCTGTCGGTGGCCTGGTCAATAAACCGGGAGTGCTTCATCTCGAAGATCTATTGGGCGGATTTGATCTTGAAGAGCGCATTTACCGGTTTCGCTGCGTGGAAGCGTGGTCGATGGTAGTGCCATGGATCGGGTTCCCCCTGTCAGCTCTGCTCGGTCGTTTCGAGCCCAAACCTGAGGCTCGCTTTGTTGAATTCAAGACGCTGTACCGGCGCAGCGAAATGCGCGGCACCCGTTCCTTCGGCAGTATCATTGACTGGCCCTATCGCGAGGGCCTGCGCCTGGATGAGGCTATGCATCCGCTCACCCTAATGGCCGTGGGTTTATACGGCAAAACACTCCCTAATCAGAACGGTGCGCCATTGCGGCTGGTGGTGCCGTGGAAGTATGGCTTCAAGAGCATCAAATCCATCGTCGAAATTAACGTTACCAGCCGACAGCCCGCGACCAGTTGGCAAACCTTGCAGCCCGAGGAATACGGTTTTTTTGCGAACGTGAACCCTGATGTCGACCATCCGCGCTGGTCGCAGCGGTTTGAGCGTCGGCTGCCATCTTCCATTTTTAACCCGAACCGTGTGCCGACCCTGCCCTTTAATGGGTATGGCGAAAGTGTCGCGGGGCTCTACGACGGCATGGATTTGCGTCGTTTTTATTAGGAGCCAGAGTTTGAATGGGTTCGCCCCGCATGGGCGGGGGGTCCCCCAATGGCCCGTGCGGTATGGCGATGCGGCGATGTCAGGGAGTATTTCGTGATGCCGCCTCGCTTGCTCACTTGGGTTGCCGTTATCGTGTGCGGCACACCCTTGGGCTACTTGGTGTGGCAGCTGGCTGCCGGCCAGCTGGATCCTGACCCCGCTAAATATTTGATGCAAGGCACGGGCAGCTGGGCGGTGCGCGGGTTGGTGCTGGTGCTCTTTGCTGCGCCCCTTGCCCGGCATGGATGGGCTGGTTTATTCCGTTACCGACGTGTGCTGGGCGTCGCCGTATTCATGTATGCCAGCGTGCACCTGTTGCTGTTTGCCCAAGTTTATGTGGGCTGGGAGGCGGAACTCCTGATGGAAGAGCTGGAGGAGCGCCCATATGTGCTGGTGGGCTTCGCCGCCTGGGTCCTGTTTTTGCCGCTGGCCTTGACGTCGACGGATGCCGCCCGACGATGGTTGGGCAGGAGGTGGCGAATGCTTCACAGGTGGGTTTATCCGGCCGCGGTATTGGCCTGGCTGCACATCTACTGGTTGGCGCGATCCGATATCGCTGAGGCATTTATCTATGGGGCGCTAATTGTCGCGTTGCTGGCTTGGCGTTTGCGGCGGTGGCGGTTGGGTTAGGGTGTTGGGCTGCGGGGTATTGGGGCCGGTCTTACCATTACCGGTCGCTGTCGAAACCTGAAAGCGGGCGTCTTGCGCCCGCCAGTGCACAGTTTGAAGCGTTGCTCGTCGCAGCATTCGTTGATAAGCTCGCTGGCCGCCTTGCGGTAGGCTTCTCCCTATTGGTGAGGCGGCTGGTGGCTCAAAAACTTTTTTTCAAAAAAGGCTTGCAGAGCATCCGCCGGTACGTATAATGCGCGACCTCGGCGGGGGATCCCCCCGGCGAAAGACCTGCCCGAGCGGCCGGTTTGTTGATTAACAGTCAGATGAAGACAGATGTGTGGG
>Ga0181604_10000280_pt1 | contig 45777 bp, 51 predicted proteins | sample 041ome_12_FD_148663 | JGI IMG/M metagenome (GOLD analysis project Ga0181604, IMG submission 148663) | Coastal salt marsh microbial communities from the Groves Creek Marsh, Skidaway Island, Georgia - 041410US metaG (spades assembly) | ecosystem: Environmental > Aquatic > Marine > Intertidal zone...
TTGCTAACTTGTATATATCCGCATCATTCGACAAGCTCATGGTAAACACGTTTATTTCGTTTATATATTTTTAGACACTTATTAATGTAACTATAATATTATCAGTGTTTTGCTCTTCAATAAGCCAGTCTGAAGGGGTTTTGATATTTGCAAGAGATTTCTTGCTTAAAAGCGCACTCCATTCCCAATCAAAAGCAAAAGCAGCTTTGACGATTTGTTGATGTCGATAGATGTCGGTTATAAGCCGAAGGTTTTTCATGGGTATAGAACAGATTTGGGTGCTGTCTTTACAAATATACAAAAAAATAGAAAGTGCCTATTTTTAGTATAAATACCTCATTACAGTATTAAAATTTGGCAGGTTTAAGTTCAATTCCATCTTTTTTTTTAAATTCGAACAAGAAATACAATTCATGAATTTTGGTTTCCCCATTATAGCAGGCACGCTTGCTTCCATTTTGCATGTGATTTCTGGCCCCGATCATCTGGCTGCAGTCATCCCACTGGCAATCTCCTCTCAGCGTAAAGGCTGGAAAGTGGGGATATGTTGGGGTTTGGGACATTTGTTAGGAATGTTATTGGTCGGGCTGCTTTTCTTGTTTTTTAAAGAACTAATCCCTGTTGAAGCCATTTCCGCCTATAGCGAACAATTGGTGGCATCCCATAGGTGAGCAGCATGCTATTGCTGGACTGATATTCCGAAGAAAACTGATTGAACGAATAGGCTTGTGCCCCCGGAATGGGTGTAGCACCCGATCTTGTCGGATCGAAAGCAGTGGTGAGATAAATAAAATTATTGGTAAACGCGGCCTCTGCCGTAGCTTGATTTTTAAATGCCGTTTCCCAGCTCAAGCGATACAAATGATCTGTTTTTTTATAATTCAAGGTGGGTTTCCAGTAGGTGAGTGCCAACGCCTGAACCGCATGGGTGTTGAAAACTCCAGTTTTGGGATAGAAAATTCGTTGGATGCCATTGCCCCATTTGATAACATCTGTTCTGGGAACAAATCCCAGTTCAGCCACAAATTCTTTGTCGATATAGACCAAATCTTCAATAATTCTCCATTTTCTTGGATTATAGGTCATCGTGCCTTGCCATGACAAATTTCCCTCATGATCGCCGGGTTGGAAGGATTTGTGCAAATAGAATCGCCCTCTCAGCAAGTCATTTGCAGAAGCCAAATTATAATCGGCTCCAAGCACTCGATTGTATTTTTGACGCTCATCAATTTGTGAGGCATCGCCCAAAAATTCACGGTTTACCCAAAACATCCCAATGTTTGAGCGTGCGCCTATTTTTCGTTGCAGCGCCGTCATCATATTATTGTAGGAGGCTATTTCATTGGTGGCGTCTTTTGCGGTTTGTATGTTTAAAAAGCCCAGTCGCCAGTCCTCGTTCAATTTCCCGCTCAACCGCATTCCTGCGAGAATATCGTTTTGAATCAGATTTCCATCCTTGTTTCTAGAAAGACCGATTCTTCTAGAAAAGAAAGGTTTGGCTTCGTTAAAAGAATTTCCAAAACTTTCAAAAAGGTCGTTATTGTCGATGAAAAACTGTCTTTTTTCGGGCAAACGCAATTCAAAACGAGTCAAATTGGTGAAGATATCATCCACCTCAACATTTGAAAAATCGGGGTTGATGGTCAAATCTAAGTTCATTCCATTGCCAATAGCAACTTTGGCATCGCCCCCGGCTTTAAAATCGGAATTGGATACATTGGCCACATAATTTTTTTCATTTAATAGATTAATATAGGGTATTACGGTGAGAGGTGTTTTGGGTTTTCCCAGCGGTTTTTCAAAATGCAATTCGCCCATATAGGCCAAACTGGAAAGCATTTGATTTTGGGGAACTTTCACCCAGGTGCTTTGCTCATCGCTTTGAATGTTCCAACGATAGGGTCGAAAACGCCATTTTGTTGCTCCCTCAATAAATTTTAAAGAAGTCAACGGAATAGCGACCTCAACAGTGTAATAGTTTTCAAAACGTTGTGCTTCCGCTTTCCATTTGACATCCCAAGTGTTGTTGAAACTAGTCCCCCCTCCGGATACCAATCCTTCCCGGCGCACGCCATAGGGCGTAATTCCAAAAAAGAAAGCCGTCGTTCCATCGTTAAATGTATCAAACAACAAAGAGACATTGTCATTGGTCAAAGCACTAAAATCTCTCTTTAATGAGGAGACTACAAAAGCTCCATTCTCAGCATAGGCAGTCATCCCCACATATAGTGTCGTTTCGGAATAAAGTACCTTAAAAGTCGTTTGGTAATTGGCACTGAGCGAGTCGGTTGGGAAAAACTGGACAAAGTCCGTTCCTTCTTCTGTGCTTTCCCAAACACCTTCGTCAAGCTTGCCGTCCAAAAGTATTGCTGAATCGATAAATTTGGCGGTGATGGATTTATTTTGAGCCAATGAGAGGAATCCCCCAAGGAGGCTCATGCCCAAAAAAAGACGTGAAAGCATAGGGAAACTAATTTTCTACAAAAATCTTCTTTAACAAGGGAATAGTAACTACCTATATTACTGATTTTGATACCACTATCCGTTTTATAAGTCGCTACTTTGAAAAAGGTTTTCTATTTTTGATGGAATTTAAAATGTATGCCAAAGCACCTTCATCATATCAAAAGTGTTAGTCAGTTTAACCAATTAAAGGGGGTAGAAACGCAACATCCCCTGATCAGCTTGATTGATCAATCCAAAGCCAAGGCCTTTCCTTCAGGGAAATATGTTTCCGATTTGTATTTTATTTTTTTAAAAGACTCCTGGTGTGCAGAGATCGTATATGGGAGAAAACACTATGACTACCAAGATGGAACATTGGTGTTTATTGGTGCGGGTCAAGAATTTGGTTTTGAGTACACCGAACTGCCCAAAGTTCCCCCCAACGGATGGGGTATCGCCTTTCACAAGGACCTTCTTTTGGGAACAACATTGCAAAAAACTCTGGAAGCCTATCACTTTTTTGATTACCGGGTATCCGAAGCCCTGCATATATCCGTAAAAGAGCGAGCGGTTTTGTTACAAATTTTTCTTCATCTCAATCAAGAAATTAATAATCCTGTTGACCAGCACAGTCGTATTTTAATTGTCAGTCAATTGGAACTTTTACTGAATTATAGCAAACGCTTTTACGAACGGCAATTCAACACACGCGTGAGCAATTTTCACGTTTTGCCAGAAAAAATAAATGCCCTCTTAGATGACTACTATCAGCAAAGATTATATTTGACGCAAGGGACTCCGTCAGTGGCGTATTGTGCAGACAAATTCAATTTGTCACCGAATTATTTTGGAGATTTGGTCAAACAACATCTTGGGGTTTCTGCGCAACATTTTATTCAAGATTATATCTTGACCCGCGCCAAAAACTATATGCAGACCACTAAACTGTCTGTCAAAGAAATTGCTACAGTCCTCGGATTTGAATATCCCAATCATTTTTCTCGCTTTTTTAAAGAAAAAACAGGGTCGAACCCTACAGCCTATAAATCCATTTTAAACTAAATCCTTATGGAAAATTTTAAATTAAATGTAAACGGAGAAAGCCATCAAGTAACGGTAGATCCCAACACCCCCATTTTATGGGTCCTTCGCGATCACTTGCAACTGGTTGGCACCAAATACGGTTGTGGAATTGCACAATGTGGGGCGTGTACCATTCATTTGGACGGAACCGCCCTACGCTCGTGTCAATTGCCGGTCGCGGCGGTGGGTGATGCAAACATTACCACCATAGAGGGGCTCTCTGAACAGTATGATCATCCCGTTCAAAAAGCCTGGGAGGCGGAAGATGTCGCTCAATGTGGCTATTGCCAAGCCGGACAAATCATGCAAGCTTCAGCCTTGTTGGCGTCTAACCCCAACCCTTCGGATGAAGAAATTGAGGCAAGTATGAGTGGTAATATTTGTCGTTGTGGTACGTATACCCGAATCAAAAAAGCCATCAAAACAGCTGCCAAGCTATCTTAAAATCTCATTATGAAAACTACAAATCCATTAAATAGACGCTCCTTTTTAAAAGTTTCCGCCGTGGCCGGAGGAGGAATGTTAATTCACTTCAATTGGCTGACCGGATGTACAACTCTTCCCAAAGAAACCCTCGAAATGCCCGAGGAATGGTTTGCGTTAAACAGTTATATTAAAATTGGAGAAAATGGTGTAACCACCATCTATTCTGCCAATCCCGAGTTTGGTTCCAACATCAAAACGTCTATGCCTATGATAGTGGCAGAGGAATTGGACATCGACTGGAAAAAAGTAATCGTTGAGCAGGCGGATTTTTATCCCGATCGTTTTAGTCGTCAGTTTACGGGAGGAAGTCAAGGAATCCGTCAAGGATGGAAGCCCCTTCGGACCGCCGGAGCAACCGCACGTCAACTTTTGGTCAATGCCGCTGCTCAACAATGGGGAGTAAACCCAGAAGAAATTACCACTTCCAAAGGGCAGTTGATGCATGGAGCGTCCGGCAAAAAAGAAGGCTACGGAGCCTTTGCCTCCTTGGCAGCAAGTTTGGAAGTTCCTGAAAACGTTGCCCTGAAAAACAGTGCCGATTTTAAAATTATCGGACAAGGGAAAAAGAATGTTGACGCCGAAAAAATTTATCGTGGAAAACCGCTGTTCAGCATCGATCATTATGAGGAAGGGATGCTCACCGCCATGATTGTTCATCCCCCGGCTTTTGGTCAACAATTGAAATCTTTTAATCGCGAATCCGTAATGCAACTCCCCGGAATTGTGGATGTTTTTGAGATTAATGTGTTTAAGGAAGACTATGACCGCAATTTTTTTGATGGAGCAAGTTTTCCAAAATTAGTCGCCATAGTGGGGCAATCCACTTGGCAGGTAATGCAGGCAAAAAAAGCCATCGAAGTGGAATGGGAAACCGCCCCTGAAGTGCAGTTTAATTTAAAAGGCTGGGGCAATAATGTTACTCCCATGAGCCTTCCTGCCGGATTGGAAAGTACCGCCCTACATCAATCCCGCATGGAAGAATTACACCTTCAAAAGGGACGGACATTGAGAAAAGACGGTCAGCCGGAAGCCGCTTTTAAAAAAGCAGATCAGATTTTAGAACGTACCTATACCGCCCCTTTTCTGGCGCACAATACCATGGAACCCATGAATTGTGTCGCCCATGTAAAGGAAGATAGTGCTGTCATTTACGGCCCTACACAAGCCCCAGAATTCATTCGGGGGACGCTGGCCAGTAGTTTGGGAATGGATGCGGAGAAAATTCAGATCAATCTTTCTCGGATGGGCGGTGGTTTTGGAAAACGTGCCTACAGCCATCATATGGTTGAAGCGGCTTTGATCTCTCAAAAAGCCAACACTCCAATAAAACTTGTTTATACCAGAGAAGATGATATGACCAGTGGCATCTATCGCCCCGCATATCGCGTCACCTATCGTGCCGCTTTGGATAAAAATAAAAACTTACTCGCCCTTCATATCAAGGGAGGGGGCGTACCCGAATCGCCCATTTTTGCCAACCGTTTTCCGGCTGGTGCCATAGATCATTATTGGGCTGAATCTTGGGAAGTAAAATCCAATATAACCATTGGTGCTTTTCGTGCACCACGATCCAATTTTATTGCGGGGGCTGAACAATCCTTCCTCGATGAATTGGCAGAAACCATGGGCAAAGATCCCGTAGATTTTCGATTGGAGCTGCTGCAACGTGCCGAGACCAATCCCGTGGGTGAAAACAATGATTACGATCCAAAACGCTATGCCGGCGTGATTCAACTCGCCAAAGAAAAGTCCGATTGGGGCAACCAACAGGCGCATAAGAGTCGAGGTTTTGCTGCCTATTTTTGTCACAACACCTATGTGGCAGAAGTCATTGATCTCGACTATTCTGGAAAGGAACCCAAAGTGGAGAATGTCATAGCTGCTGTGGATTGTGGCGTGGTTGTCAATCCTGATAGTGCCAGAAATATGGGAGAAGGAGGAATCATCGATGGAATTGGCAATGCCTTTTACGGAAGCCTGAGTTTTGAAAATGGAGTGCCCAGTAGTAACAATTTTGATGGCTACAGAATGATCCGTTTGCGGGAAGCCCCAAAGCATATTGACATTCATTTTGTGGAAAACAACGAAGATCCTACCGGACTGGGAGAACCTTTATTCCCTCCCGTTTTTGCAGCCCTTTCCAATGCCTTGTATAAAGCTACTGGAAAACGGTCGTATGATCAACCCTTGTTACCCAACCAATCGATTTTGGGGTAAGGAACGCTGCGTAGGTTGAAGAGCAACAGGGGGCTATTTTACGTCTCGTAGAAAATCAAACGCCTGTTGTTGCGTTTCCGTTCAATCCTTGGAGCAAGGCATTAACCTCTTCCACAAGTATTGCTGTTTGCGGAAGGGTTTTACCCTTGAAAATGAGCATTGCGCTTCCTTTCATGGTAATCCCGTGGGAGGATAAACGCAGTGCTTCTCTCAGTTGACGCTTGATTCGATTGCGATCAACCGCTCGAACAAAGTTGCGTTTTGAAACTGAAACTGCAGCATAGAGCGCATCGTCAGGGTTGTTCTCCAAGATTTTTAACAAGATGTTTTGGGAATGATAAACTTTCCCTTTTTCGAACAAATGCGCAATGCGCAATTTGCCTTTGAGACGTTTTAATAGAATTTGTTGCGCCACTTTTCTTATTTATCGTCGGCTTGTTCTAAAAGAATATAATTATTTTCCGGAATGATGTCCGCCATCAATTGAGAGGGATCGATGACGATGGAACTAATATTACTTTTGGGCTGAGGAATATCAAATTGATATTCTGGATAGGCCCAAGCCCAATCTTTCAAAACGGTCCAAGGAAGCTGATAAGGGTTTTCTTTTTCGCCACGCATCAATGGCAGAGGAATATAAAAAAACGCTTGACTTCCATCTTTATAATTTACCAAAACATCCAAGGGCATGGGCAGCTCTCCGATTCGATTTAAAGTTACCCGCGTGGAGTTGTTCTGATCTTCCAGTGCTGCAACTTCATAATCTATGGTTTTGGTGGTTTGCGTCCAATCGGTCAAATACCACTTGAGCTGAATGCCCGAAACGCGTTCTGCAACTCTTCTAAAGTCATTTGGGGTTGGATGTTTAAATTTAAATTCATCATAATAGGCTTTAATGGTTTCCGCCAATTTTTCTTGTCCAATAATATACCCCAATTGCGCCAAAAAGACGGCTCCTTTGTTATAGGCTGTCGACTCATAGGCATAATTGTAATTGTAACGATTGGCATTTGTGGCTTGGGGCTCTTCTACACCCGAAGTGGCTAAATTGTAATAGCCCATATAGGACCGTTGAACGGGATTCGTTTTGTTTTCCTCCAGGACCAAATCTTGTGCAAAAGCAGAAATATAAGAAGTAAACCCCTCGTCCATCCATTCGTGTTTCATTTCATTGGTGGCTAGGACATGCTGAAACCAAGAATGTGCTAATTCATGCGCCGTAACGCCCACCAAGCTTCCAAATTTGCGTTCCCCTGTGACGAAAGTCATCATAGCATATTCCATGCCGCCATCGCCGCCTTGCACCACGCTGTATTGTTGATAAGGATAGGGACCAATATGCGTGTTATAAAAATCCATCAATGCTGCCGTCAACGGTTGAAGTTTCTTCCAATTTTCAATAATTTCAGGCTTGTTTTTATAGAAAAAATGAAGTGTTACTCCCTCCGGTCCCGAATAGGTGTCGTGGATGTAATCGGGGTCTGCTCCCCAGGAAAAATCGTGTACTTTTGGGGCCATAAAATGCCAAGTAAGCATCCCTTTTTTCGCTTTACTTTTTTTGGTTTCACTATATCCTTTTCCAATATCCTCGGCATTTTGAAGATAGCCACTGGCTGCCACGGTATAGTCTTTATCAATCGTGATTTTAACCTCATAATCGCCCCAAACACCATGATATTCGCGTCCTAAATAGGGTTCTGCATTCCAACCGTCATAATCGTATTCTGCGATTTTTGGAAACCATTGGGTCATCGTAAGGGCCACTCCTTCGGAAGAATTTTTTCCGGCACGGCGCACCACGGCTGGGACTTGTCCTTCAAACCGCAAGTCGAACTGAGTGCTGCTTCCCGGTGTCAAGGGCTCGGCAAGTGTTACCTCCAATATCGTTCCAGAGAGCTGAGTTTCCAAAGCCACTCCATTTTGTTTCAAATCAAAAACCTGAAGCCGCCCTTGATCCGCTGGCTGAAGGGAATCAATATCCACTTTAAATCGTCCGTTTTTATCCGCTCCTGTTTTTACACGAACCGCCATTTCGCTTCCCGGTTGGAAAGCGTTGTAGAAAAGATGAAAGAAAACTTTATTAAGTGTGTCTGGAGCGTTGTTGGTATATTTTAGTTGTTGGGTGCCTTCATAAGTATAATCATCCACATCCATGGTGACTTCCATTTTATAGTCAACGGCTTGTTGCCAATAATGTTGTGCACAGACGCTGTTTGCAAAAAACAAAACAAATAGGAGAATAAGGTTCTTTTTCATGGATATAAAGGATTAAAATAATTCATCAAAGGTAAAATTTTCTGCCATTCTGATCCCTTTTTCGGTATGTTTCAGCGAGATCATTTCATGGTAGGGATCGTGTTCCAAAAAGAGGAAGGCCGCTTCTTGCACGGCTTGTTCTAAAAAGGCACTTTTTTCTGTTAGGCTTAACAAGGGTCGGGTGTCGTAACCCATGATATAGGGAACTGGCAGATGCCCTATTGTGGGTACCAAATCGGCTGCATAAAAAATTTTTTTGCCTTTATATTCTAACAGGGGAAGCATTTGTTTTTCGGTATGACCATCCACAACCAATATAGAAAACGGGAATCCACTGTCCGAAATCACGGGGCCTTCCCCACGGATAAAATGAAGCTGTCCGCTTGCTTCTATGGGTAAGAGGTTTTCGGGTAAGAAAGAAGCTTTTTCTCTCATATTAGGGTGTATGGCCCATTGCCAGTGGGATTCATGTACCCAAAAGCGCGCGTTTTTGAATGCGGGAACCAACTGCCCCTTATTCGTTTTCACTATCGCCCCTCCACTATGGTCGAAGTGCAAGTGTGTAAAAAAAACGTCGGTAATTTCATCTCGGTGAAATCCTGCTTTCGCAAGCGATCGATCCAAAGTATGCGTTCCCCAACGGTCGTAGTGACTAAAAAATTTCTCGTCTTGTTTGTCGCCCAGCCCGGTGTCAACAAGAATCAATCGATTGCCGTCGGCAATCAACAATGAGCGGGTCGCCATCTCGATGCGATTGTTTTCATCGGCAGGATTGGTGCGCTGCCAAAGCGTTTTAGGAACTACTCCAAACATGGCTCCGCCATCCAATTTGAAGTTGCCCGCCTCAATGGGGTAAAGGGTCATTTATTTAATTTTAATACGCGCTAATATATCATTAGAAGTGAGGTAGAGATAGGTTTCGTCGGCATCAAAAGCACAATTGGCTGTGGGTTTACCGGGGCGAATTGTTCCCAGATGTTTTCCTTGTGGGTCAATCACAAGGACACCGCCGGGACCTGTACTAAAAATGGTTCCTGAAGAATGTACTTTCAAGCCATCAAAGAGTCCGGGGCCTTTTTTTGTCAATGTATTGGCATCAAAGAAAACGCGTTCGTTAATCAGTTTTCCATCCACCAAATCATACGCAATGATTACGGAATTCTTGGGGTCGGAATTGCCCACATATACCGTTTTTTCGTCTAAGGATAACGCAATCCCATTAGGACGTGTCATACTTTTGGAAAGCAATTGAATGCCTTCTTCTGGATTCCACCGATAGATTCCGCTAAAAGGAATTTCTTTCAAGGGGTCATTGTCCTGTTGCGCCAGTCCATAGGGAGGGTCGGTAAAAAATACATCCCCATTTTTGCTAAGCACTAAATCATTTGGACTGTTCAACCATTTTCCGTCATAATGATCTACCAAGGTTTCGTATTCTGGGGTATTAAATTCCCAGCTTTTAAGTTTGGCTATTCTTCGATCCCCGTGCTGACACAAGATGAGATTCCCCTCGGCATCGATTCGAAGACCATTCCCTCCAGAATTGGAGCTGTGTGGAGCATGCCCGGTCATTCCGCTGGGGTTTAAAAATTCAGAAAGGCCTTCTTTTTCTGTCCACTTATAGACAATATTATTGGGCTCGTCTGAAAACAAAATCCCATTAAAGCGCGGCACCCAAACGGCCCCTTCGGACCACCGAAATCCCGACGCCAATACTTCAATGACCGTGTTTTCCATCACCCATTGATTAAAGGCGGGATCAATACGATCAATGGAACCAATGGTGTTTTGACCGTTAAGGGCTAAACTTCCTGTCATGAGGAGCGCAAGTGTTTTTTGAATCATTTTTTTTATACAAAGTACAAAATCCTCATCATATCACAAATCATTTATTTTTAGTGGACTGTTGCAGTAACTGACGAAAATCTTGTGCAAAAGCCAGCATAATTTTGATTTCTTGAATACTTGAAAGACGATCCTTTCCTTTAATCAAAAGCCGTTTTCCGTTGGATTCGATATGGAAAATCGGATGGCTCTCGAAGAAAAAAATCAATTCTTTGGTAAAAAGTTTTTGGATGGCTTTTCTATCGTTTCCGCTTAAATGAAAGCGTTTGGAAAAATCGGGGTGTTGAGAAAAGTTGATGTCGTCAAAACCAGCCCAATGGTAGAGTGTGCTTTTAAAATCTTCTTTATCTAAAACAAAAACAGGCATGGGCTTTGGGCTGTCGAAAAGCAAAAAAGTAGCCTTTAAATCTTCCTTGGTAATGAATGCCCCTTCGGAGAACGAAAGATCAAAGAGCGTAAAACTTTGATCGGTTGCAAGGATGGTGTTGACACCGTAATTAACCACCTTGGATTCAAAAAACAAAAACGATTCTATTCCTTTTGGGTTTTCCACGATTTGTGGCACATATTCCCATTCCAATTGACGGGCTAATTTTTTTAGGTTTTTTTGACGGTTGGTCAAGGCATTTTGTAGCCCAATAAGTGTATTCAAGGGCAAACTCTTTCGAACCGCAAAAGGGTGTTGGGTTTCTGCAGCATGGATGTCCAAACCAATGGTTTCAAATGCTCCATTCTTACGTGCAAAGGAGCGTTGGTAGTCCGATAAGCCTTCCATAACCGTGTGATCTACAAAATCACAGAGCGAAAAATCGACGATGGCATGTTCGCTTTCTGGAATTTGATCCAACTTCATTTTAAGGCGGTAAAAGTTTAAAAAGCTACAGAAGTTTTTTACACTTACATAGTAGTTTCCACTCTGTTCCTCGCGAAACATCAGTACGTTGGGTTTAAAGATTGCAAGCGAAAACATAAAGAAGTTTTTGCTTAAAAAAAGATGGATGATGAAAGTAAATAAAATTCCCACTCCGATGCCCACGATCAAACTGCTAAACAAGGTGGTTATGAGTGTTACCAAAAAAATGAGTGCTTGCTCGGGGCCAATTTTATAGATGCGGATTAAATTTTCAGGAGCCGCCAGCTTGTAGCCGGTAAAGACTAAAATTGCAGCCAAAGCGGTGAGCGGTATGCGTTGAATTTGATCGCCCAACAACACGACAAAAAGCACTAAAAAGAGCGCGTGAAAAAAATTAGAAGAGCGATTACTTCCGCCATTGTTGGCGTTGACAGAACTTCGCGCTATTACCGTAACTACATTTAATCCCCCCAAAAAACCGCTGACCACACTTGCCATACCCAGTGCGCGAAGGTCTTTGTTGACATTGGATCGTCGCTTCTTAGGATCCAATTTATCCACCGCCTTGATGCTCAATAACGATTCGATATTTGCAATAAGGGTAATCGAGATTACCACCCCCAAGAACTCAAGATCAAAAATTCTAGTGAAATTTGGTCGTGGAAGACTGGAGATGAGTTGATCGGGGATTTTTATCAATAACTCCGGATCAATGGGAAGCGGTTGATTTAAAATCAAAGTATAATAATAACCTACCCCGATGGATCCAACCACCACCCACATGGGTGCAGGAATAAGATGAAAAAGAGGATTTCGAATGCGACTGTAGAGGAATAAAAAAATCAAGCCTGCTGCGCCCAATACCCCGGAGAAGGGATGTAATGCCAAAAAAAGCAAAAGCGAATCAGGAATGGCAATCAATTGGTCAATCGTCCCTCCGCTGACCGTTGTGAGGCCTAACATCAAATGGAATTGTTTGGCTAAAATCCCGATCCCGATGGCGGCCAACATCCCTTGCAAGGCAGAGGCCGGAAAAAATTCACTCATTGCACCCAATCGCAAAACACCAAAAAGAAACAGCAGCACGCCGGTTAAAATGATGGCGGCTAAGGTAAAAAGATAGCCTTCATAAAGATTGCCTCCGCCTAAAGTGGTAATGGCCGCCAAGAGTACAATGACAAGTCCATTTCCGGGTCCGGCAATCGTGATGTGCGACCCGCCAAAGAGTGCAACAACCACGCCTCCTGCCACTGCAGCAATGATACCGGCCAAAGGAGGTGCCTCGGAAGCGATGGCCAGTCCAAGCCCCAAGGGAAGGGCGATTAAAGAAACCACAAAACCTGAAAAAATATTTTTAGGGAGCTCCTTTACAAACGCTAAAATCGGCTTTTTTTTAGGCATGTTGATGGGATTGAATGATGAGTACATCGGTGGGAAGTTCCGCCAAAATATGTTCTAAATCCTTAGGAAAAAAACGATGATAAAACCGTGGTTCTTCCTGTGCATTCATGACCAATAGATCGGCCCGCACCACTCGGGCATAATGCCCGATGGAATACCCTCGGCGACCGAAAATACTTTGGGTTTCCCATTTTAAGCCCTCTTTTTTGGGTTTTGGAATTTTTTTCACAATATCGGTGACACGAATTTTTTCTTCCCGGTCAATTTTTTCTTTGCGCAAGGTGGCTTTTCGCAAAGTCCGATCATCGCTAACGGAAACGGCCACACGAGATTCGCTAATTTCTTCCACCAGCGTAATCTTTTCGGACTGCAATGCTTGCCCCATATAAAACGCCGCTTCCACGGTTTCTTGTGTTTGAGGGCTGTCAAAACCATTGACGACTATGTGTTTACAAGGGTGCCGCTCGATGGAGGGGTTGAGCATTAACAATACCGAACAAGGGGCTTTCCGGGTCAATTTCCGGGCAATGGATCCCAAATAATACTTGAAGACATTTTCTCTTTTTAACGCTCCCAAAAGCAATAAATCCACTTGGTATTCCCGACAAGCATCCGCCAAAGTCGTTACAGGATCACCAACTTTCCAATACGTTTTTATGGTCTTTGGACGAACGGGGCATTCATTCAACAAAGCTTCGAATTGCGCCTCTTTTTCAGCGGTTTGTTCACCCACATGTACAAAAATCAGTTGTGCATTTAAAAAATGCGCCAAACGCATTGCTTCATAAACATTGGCTTTTAGCGAAGGCGAAAAAGCAAAACCAAATAATACCGTTTTAAAAGGTTGAAAGGCCATGGAGGTCTATTGCGTTACATTTTTTGAATAAACTCAGTTCGCAAAACAATGGCTGATTTTTTTATTTTACAATCGATTTCGTCAGGATCGTCCGTCAGGCGGATGTTTTTGACCACCGTTCCTCTTTTTAAAGTGATTCCTGCTCCTTTAACTTTTAAATCTTTACAAAGCTTAACACTGTCCCCATCGTGTAGGGGGTTTCCATTAGCATCTGTAACGTTCATAGCCCTTGTTTTTCTCAAAGATAAAGAAAACCCAATAAAGCTTCCTTATTCCGGCTGTACGAGTAGAATTTTGTTTCGGGATTTTTGTCCCTTTTCTAAGGAGAGTTGTCTTTTTTTTAGCCCCAAGTGTGTTGCCATAAGTTGGATTAAAGCCGCATTGGCTTTGCCCTCCACCGCTGGTGCATGCAACCATACTTTGAACCCTTTGGCAGTGGCTTCCACTTTCTGAATCTTGGCATTGGGAGTTACATGGAGGGAATATCGAATCATTCAGAAAAAAGGTTTTTAAGAGGATAACAAGATATACATTATCCTTCCACGAAACAACGGCTCCGGGGTTCCCTTGGGTTGAATGATTGGTCTCCCAAAAACGGTTGTGTCGACTAAAATCGATAGCCAAGACTGAGTCCGGCACGAACACCTCCCCATGGCCCGGAAAAATCTATCGTTGCTTTTTGTCCCTCCACCACAGTATTTGATTCCACCAAAGGCAGTTCGAAGCTATCTAAAGTTGCTTGCAAGGATTCTTTTTCAAAGTTCGTGAAAGGTGTAGCCTTGGAACCTTCAAGACCTCCTGAACCGACGCCCAAATGAGGGCCAACGATCCACCAATCCAAAACGAGATTTTTACTTAAATTAAATTGAGAACCTAAAAGTAGCCCCAATGTATTTGCATTAAGGTTCCCTTTGGTACTCAATTCGGTGTCAGAGCCGTCATCTTTTTGGAAATCAAAAACCGCACCTTCTATAATAAAATTCGAATGGCGGTAAAAAGGAGCAAGATAAAATCCTTTTCCAAAGCCTTGTTTTCCAAGATAAAAGCGAACTTCCGGAGTAATGCTGTAATACCCCAAACGTATCCCTTTTAAGGCCAGAAAAGTATCCGCGTCATCTACCACTACTTCTAAGGAGTTAAGTTGGGGGATATTACTGCTCAAAAAAGTGCTGAGGGAAAGGGAAACGCCTACTTTTTTATTTATGATGCGTTCGTATTGCAACTGAAAGTTGTTAAAAATAAGACTGGTAAGACTGAGCTTTACAATGTTTTTTTTCGATTGATATTCCCACACTGGGTTATCTGGCTGAGGCAAGCTGTCATAAACAAATTCTTGTTGGGCATGAACAAGGGCGAAAAAAAAGAGACTAACGGATAAAAATAATTTTTTCATTTAAAGTAAGATTTAGGTTTGTATGGTTAAAAGTAGCAAAAACGTTTTTTTTAAGCAATGCTTAAAACCACTTCTTCTTTTTGAAATAAATCAACATCCCCAAGGCAACGACGAGCATCACTCCCAACATAATGAAATAACTGTATTGATAGTGAAGCTCGGGGAGTACGTCGAAATTGGTGCCATAAATCCCGGCAATAAAGGTGAGCGGAATAAAGACAACGGAAAAGACGGTTAAAAACTTCATGATATCGTTCAGCTTGGTACTCATGGTGGTGTGGTAGATATTGAGCTGGTCGGACAAGATTTCACGATAGCTGTCCGAAGATTCTTGGGCGTGGTTGATATTGTTTTGTAGCTCTAAAAAATGAACGGCATTTTTTTTGTCAATAAATTCGGTGTCCATTTTTACCAAAGAGGTGATCATGTCGCGAGCCGGTTTGATGTTCTTGCGCATGAAATTTAATTCTTTTTTATAGGCATTTATGGATTCAATCAGCGAGGCGTTGGGCTGGGTTAAAAGCACTTCTTCAAGGGCTTCAATTTTTTCGCCCAAAAGTTCAACGATATAGATATAATTATCAACGATAATATCGAGTATGGCAAACGCCAAAAAGTCGGTTCCCAAAGTGCGAATTCTCTTTTTTGGATTTCGGACTCGCTCTCGGATGGGTTCAAAAACGTCGCCTTTTTGTTCTTGAAAAGACAATACGGCCGTCTCGGTAATGATCAAACTGATGTTTTCGGAAATATTGGTGTTGGTGTCCGCAACATGACGCATCATTTTAAGCGACAGATACAAGCAGTTTTTATAATCAATCACTTTGGGACGGGAGGAGGTATTCATCACCTCGGCGAGTAACAATAAATCCAAATCGAAAGCGGAGGCGATTTCTTTCATCAGGGCAGTGTTGTGAAGCCCGTCTATATTAAACCAACAAACCGCGTCTTCACGGACAAACGACAAAACTTCTTTAACTGTATCCAGTTGAACTTCGTCCAACTGCTCAGGATTATAAGCAATTACCCGCAACAACACTTGATCGATTTTGGGTTGCCCCAAAAAAATCAATTGATCTGGAGCCGCTCCGATTTCCTCTCTCCTTTTTTTTACATGTCGTGTCATTGGTTAAAATTAGTGTAAAAATTATTTTCTGTTACAGCGATTTATGAATTCTTAATGGGGAGGATCGTTGCATTGCAACTGTAATTCGATGATTCCATTTTGTAAGGATTTACAAGGTAAGGATTCAGAAAAGGGCGGGTCTTTTAATCAAAAATATTTCGTTTATGCTCATTTAATAGACCTCTCTAAAAATAGATTACCCAAATAAGAAGGGCTAATTTTTTAAGTATGCCGAAACCGAGCAAAAGATAATAGGCTTTTTTGGAGGGTTTTTTCATGATTTGGAAATTAGATTCACAAAAGGAGTGCCGAAGCCAACTCTTCCATAAATGTAGAAAAGAATATCCAAAACACAAAATAGCAAGAAAAAGGGGTTAATCGTTCAGCTTTAGAACCGCCATAAAAGCTTGTTGCGGAATTTCTACATTCCCCACTTGACGCATTTTCTTTTTTCCTTTTTTCTGTTTTTCAAGCAGTTTTCGCTTCCGAGAAATATCTCCTCCATAACATTTGGCAGTAACGTCTTTACGCAATGCTTTGATGGTTTCTCTAGAAATAATTTTAGCTCCAATGGCCGCTTGTATGGGGATATCAAACTGTTGTCGTGGAATTAACTGCCGCAGTTTTTCGCACATTTTCTTTCCAATGGAATGGGCATTGTCTGTATGAATCAAAGAGGAAAGGGCGTCCACCGGGCTGGCGTTTAGCAGGATGTCTACTTTTACCAATTTGGACGTCCGCATCCCAATGGGCGAATAATCGAAGGAGGCGTAGCCTTTGGAAACGGTTTTTAAACGGTCGTAAAAATCAAAAACAATCTCTGCCAGAGGCATATCAAAAGTCAATTCCACCCGTTCCGGTGTCAAATAGGTTTGATTGGAGATTTGTCCTCGTTTTTCAATACAAAGCGACATCACATTGCCCACAAAATCGGATTTGGTGATGATGGTCGCTTTGATATAAGGTTCTTCCACACGGTCCAAAAAGGAAGGATCGGGCAAGTCCGAGGGGTTATTGACAAGCAAAATTTCATCGGGATTTTTTCTGGTAAATGCGTGGTAGGAAACATTGGGAACCGTCGTAATAACGGTCATATTAAATTCACGCTCCAAACGCTCTTGAATAATTTCCAAATGCAACATTCCTAAAAATCCGCATCGAAAACCAAAACCCAATGCCGCAGAACTTTCAGGACTAAATACCAATGACGCATCGTTGAGCTGCAATTTTTCCATAGAAGCGCGCAGTTCTTCATAATCCTCTGTGTCTACGGGATAAATTCCGGCAAAAACCATGGGTTTTACTTCTTCAAACCCAGAGATGGCCTCGGTGGTGGGGTGTTCCGGGTTGGTAATTGTATCGCCAACTTTGATTTCCTTGGCTTCTTTGATTCCCGTGATGAGGTAACCTACATCTCCGGCTTCAATGATATTCTTGGGATGCTGAATTAGTTTGAGGGTGCCAATCTCATCGGCATAATACGTTTTTCCAGTAGCAAGAAATTTTATTTTTTGTCCTTTTCGAATCACGCCATTCAAGACTCTAAAATACGTTTCAACCCCGCGAAATGGATTGTAGACAGAGTCAAAAATCAAAGCTTGTAGGGGTGCGTCAACACTTCCTTTGGGAGCCGGAACCCGCTCGATGATGGCGGTGAGAATTTCTTTAATTCCTAAACCCGTCTTTGCTGAAGCGGGGATGATTTCCTCGGGTCTACAGCCTAATAAATCCACAATATCATCCGTCACCTCTTCCACATTGGCAGAAGGAAGATCAACTTTATTGAGCACGGGAATAATTTCCAAATCATTTTCTAGGGCGAGATAGAGATTCGAAATGGTTTGCGCTTGTATGCTTTGGGCGGCGTCAACCACCAACAAGGCTCCTTCGCAGGCTGCGATGGATCGGGAAACTTCATAGGAAAAATCTACGTGCCCGGGGGTGTCAATCAAGTTGAGAACATAGGTCTCACCTTCATGTACATAATCCATTTGTATGGCATGGGATTTTATGGTGATCCCTCGTTCGCGCTCCAAGTCCATATTGTCCAACAATTGATCTTGTTTTTCGCGCTCTGTCACTGCACCTGTTGAATCCAACAAGCGATCGGCCAAGGTACTTTTCCCGTGATCAATATGGGCAATTATGCAAAAATTTCGAATGTTCTTCATCTACACCTGTTCATTGCTGGAGGCAAATATACAGCTTTGTCGGGTGGGTTTTTTGATTTGAGATTAAATTCATTCGCAGAGATTTTTATATTTTTAAAATAAATTTAAAACAACTATCTTGCAGTTAACCAAATACTTAAATCATTATCTATGAAACTTAACATTACCTATCAAGAACGCTATTCCAGATTAGAACTTTTATTACGCTTTATTTTTGGGGTTTTTTACATTGCTCTTCCGCATGCCTTTTTACTTTTTTTTCTAGGTTTATGGGGAGCAATTCTGGGGTTTATTGCTTTTATCGTTATCCTTTTTACGGGACGCTATCCCGAAAGCATGTTTATTTATCAAGTTCAATTGTTGCGCTGGCGGCTTCGTCTCAACGCTCGTTTGTCCAATCTCTCCGATGGCTATCCTGCTTTTGGCTTAGAAAGCACCGACGAATATACTTCTTTGGAAGTCTCTTATCCTGAGCGCATCAGTAGAGGATTGACCCTTGTTCGATTATTCTTTGGCATTTTTTATGTTTCGCTCCCACACGGATTTATATTGTTTTTCCGGGTGCTTTGGGGGATTATACTATCCATCTACGCCTTTATTTCAGTTTTATTTACCGCCAAATTTCACAAAGGAGCCCACACCTTTTTAGTGGAAACCATCCGTTGGAACTACCGTGTCCTTCTGTATATGGGAAATATGACGGATGTTTATCCTCCTTTTTCTGGAAAAGAAACTGCAAATGACCAATAACGATTATCATCCACTGCCGCAACCCCACGAGCTGACGGAGCGAGAAAAAGAAGATGCCATGGGTGCCTATTTGATGATGTTTGCCGCTTTGGCAACCAGCCTTCCGCTACCCGTTATCAATTTGATTGCCGCCATCGTATATTATTATGTCAATCGTAAAAAAGGGCGTTTTATTCATTTTCACTGTTTGCAGTCACTGCTTTCTCAATTGCCCACCACTTTGGTGAATTGGGGCTTGTTATATTGGGCGCTACAAATTTTCTTTTTCAAAAATTTTGAAGTGAATGATTATTTCTATGCCTATTTGGGATTTAGTATTGTAGCGAATTTGATCTACTTTATTTTTAGTATTGCTGCGGCTATACGCGCCCGAAAGGGTGTCTTTATGTACTTTATCTTTTTCGGTCCCTACGCCTATCAGCGTGTGTATGCAACACAAAATTCTTTGGTCTATGAAAATGAACAACCTCCCGCAAACGCAAAGCAAAATCTAAATAAGCCTCCCTTTTAAATGAAAAAGAAAATATTCGCAGATGCATTAAAAACCCTGGGCGTCTTTGGCGGTATTTTTATATTGTTCTTTTTGGGGATGCATTTTCTTTCCAAGGAAAAGAAGACGAAATGGTTCTATTCCGATCAAAAGACACAGCTGATTTCCTATGAGCAAGAAATTGAATTGGGCGAGCTCATCTCCAAGTATTTGATAGCCAACAATAAGGAAAAAGTACTTAAAACACCGCTTATAGACTCGGTCATGTGGGCGGTGACTGGGCGTTTACAAAAACAAATCCAACGGTCGGAGTACGACTATGTTATTCAGGTATTAGACAATCCACAAGTCAATGCTTTTACACTTCCTGGTGGAAGGATTTATGTCTTTTCGGGCTTGTTAAAATTTTGCGATTCTCCAGAACAACTTGCGGCAGTATTGGCACACGAGATGGGGCATATAGAACAGCGACATACGGTAGACAAACTGGTTAAAGAATTTGGTTTAAAAATTCTTTTCTCCATACTTACTGGAGGAGATTCGGTTCTATTGACCGAACTGTGGCAAACGGTTTTGTCTACTAAATTTGATCGGAGTCAAGAAAAAGAAGCCGACCAATTTGCACTGAAACTCCTAGAAGACGCCCATATTTCCCCCAGATCTATGGCCGCGTTTTTTAGGAAACTCAATCGAGAAAATTTAGCCTATGACGAACAATTGGAAATGCTGATGACCCATCCGCACAATAATTCAAGAATAAAATCTTCCTTGGAATACACCCCGAATGATGGCTTTGAAGAAGTTGCTTTTGACATGAACTGGAAACGTGTTAAGGAAGCTTTATAAAACATTGCTATGAATCAACTCCTTTTTGGGCTTCGGTTGCTCTATGCCGTTTCATTCCTCTTTTCCGCCTATACCAAATATGTAAGTCCGGGCTATTTTGAAATTTCATTGATAGATCAAGGCTTGGCTCCTGACCGTTTTTGGGCAGCGCAACTCACGCGCTTTATTGTGGGCTTAGAAGTATTGTTGGGACTTTATCTTTTGCGGTCGCGCTACTTCAAAAAAGCCACCTTGTTCAGTTTGCTTTTATTGTTCGTTTTTAGCCTTCATTTGTTCTTTTTGTGGTGGCAGGGCGATACCACCAATTGTGGCTGTTTTGGCGAAATGATTGCCCTTACACCGGGGAGCTCTTTACTCAAAAATTGGGGGCTAATGGGCCTCGCCACATTAATTTATTTCAAAAGTCCTGCCCCAGAAAAAACAAGTTATAAAATCCGTGATGGAGTGTTGAGTTTGATTATTATGGCAAGCATGTGGTGGGTGATGCCTTTGCCCCAAGGAGCCGCTTTTGCCTTTGAATCGTTTACCCATTTTGAAGGTGCCGGAAGAGTGGATTTAAGAAGCGGAACAAAGTATGTTGCGGTCTTTAATTTGGATTGCGAACATTGTCAAGCCGCCGCAAAAACCATTGGCGCATTGCAGCAAGTGCAGGGTGCTGCATTTCCGGAGTTTTTTGTCCTCTTTTACAAAGAGGGAAGCACCTCGGTTGAAGCCTTTGAAACATTAACGCAAACGCATTTTCCGTATCATTTTATTGAAGTGGAACAATTCTTCAATCTTATCGGTGACAGTCCCCCTAGAATCTATAAAATTGTTGATGGAAAAGTCGTTCAATTTTGGGATACGGATTTTGAAAAGGCTTTCGTCTTAGGAGAGGATCAAAAGTAAATAACTGAAAACCCGACCCTTTTCGCTATTTTTGCCAAAAAATTAGCGTGGTTAAAATCGGGGATATAGAATTAGCGGACTTTCCACTTTTGTTGGCACCCATGGAGGATGTGAGCGATCCGCCTTTCCGAGCCTTGTGTAAAGAACAGGGTGCAGATGTGGTTTATACAGAGTTTATTTCTTCCGAAGGCTTGATTCGAGATGCTGCCAAGAGTGTTCAAAAGTTGGATATCTACGAAAAAGAACGCCCTGTGGGCATTCAAATTTTTGGAGCAAACATGGAGTCCATGCTTCGATCGGTGGAAATTGTTGAAGCTTCCAAACCCGATATTATTGACATTAATTTTGGTTGTCCCGTAAAAAAAGTGGTCAGTAAAGGTGCCGGAGCGGGAATCCTAAAAGACATTCCGTTGATGGTGAAGCTCACCGAAGCCATGGCCAAACATACCCACTTGCCCATCACGGTTAAGACACGATTGGGCTGGGATGATGCTTCTATCAAAATTGTTGAAGTGGCTGAACGCCTCCAGGATGCGGGCGCAAAAGCCCTCTCCATTCACGGCAGAACCCGCGCTCAGATGTATAAAGGCTCCGCCGATTGGCATCCGATTGCAGCAGTGAAAAACAACGCCCGTATGTACATCCCCATTTTTGGGAACGGCGATGTGGACAGTCCCGAAAAAGCAAAAATGATGCGCGATGAATTCGGGCTGGACGGTGCCATGATTGGACGTGCCAGCATTGGAAACCCTTGGTTTTTTAAGCACGTAAAACACTTTTTAAACACCGGCGCACACAGCGCACCGCCCACTATTTTGGAACGGGTTACGGCAGCGCGAAGACATCTTGAAATGGCGGTTGATTGGAAAGGTGAAATTCAGGGGGTGCTCGAAACCCGAAGACATTATACCAATTACTTTAAAGGCATTCCCAATTTTAAACCCCTACGCACCCAAATGGTAACCGCCAACAGTTCGGCAGAGGTGTTCGAAGTCTTTAAGCATATAGAAGAAAACGCAGCCGTTCAAGAATGGATGGCTTGATGCCGCATCTTACGATGTAATCCGCGTGTCGCCCAAAGCGCACTGAGGGTTCCCAAAAACATCAATGTAAAGAATACATTGAAAAGGTTTTTAAAGGTGAAAACCACCGGATACGGAAGGCTGGTTCCGGGAACATAGATGAACGGTGCGGTCTCTTGGAGCAACACCACCCCACTGCTGAGGATCAGCCCAATCACCCCCCCAAAAAAGCAAATCATGATCCCAAGGATTAAAAAAATTCGGTGAATGTCTCTGGGAGCGACACCCATCGCCAAGAGGATTTTCATCTGTTTTTTCTTATCCAACACCATCATAATCAAGGCTCCAATAACATTGAATAATGCGATGATCATCACCAAAGTAAAAATAAAATAGATGGCTGCATTTTCTAAGTTAAGCATTCTGTATAAAGCCGCATTTTGCTCTGCTCTGGACACCAAAACTACAGGGGATTTAAACTGTTGCTGAATTGTTTTTTGCAGCGCTGCCCGATCGATCTTGGGGCGTGTTTTTATAACGACTGCGGAGTATTTCAAAGAGTCCAAGCCCAGTAATTGTTGCGCAAAATCCGCTGATGAAAAAACATATTTTTTATCCAAATCTTCACTGATTTGATAAAGACCCATCACGGTGGCTGCTTTTTGATTGAACGGGGCTCCAGAAAATACCCCGGCTTCTTGTTTTTTGGGGACAGCAATGTTCAAATAGGAGGTATAATCATAAACCCCCAAACTCAAAGCGGCAGCTATACCAAAACCGGCAACCACATTATTTGTTTCTTGAAAATCCAACCAATCTCCAATCATGATAAGGTCTGCCACAGCAATGACCGAGGAATAATTTTCACTTACCCCTTTTAAATAGGCAACTTGACTTTTTTCTTTGAAGCTTAAAAAAACTTTCTCTTCTATAACAGGGCTGATGGCTACAACCCCTGGGAAATTCAGCAAGCTTTGCTGTTCCTCTGGAGAAAAAGTAAAAAATTTGCCTTGTGCTGGTTGAATTTCAAAATCGGGGTCGAAACGATTGGAAAAGGAAAGTCCAAAATCTTTTAAACCATCAAATGCGCTCAGAACAATAAAAAGTGTGGCGGTTGCTACGACCACCATAAATAGCGCAAAAGCATTGATGCGATTGATTACCGTTTGTTGACTTTTTGAAAAAAAATAGCGCAGTGCAATGCGGAAAGCAACCGTCATAGGCAAAAGAGGTTATTTTTTTTGTCGCTTTTCCAAAGCGTTTTCTTTAATGGGATCGGAACCCTTTTTAAGTTCTTTCTCGATGGCTTCTACATAGGTTAAAGAGTCGTCTAAAAAGAAAAGTAACTCGGGCATTCTTCGCAATTGATTTTTCATTTTTTGGGAAAGATCATGGCGAATTTGAAAAGCATTTTGTTTTAAATTTTCGAAAATCTCTACTGCCCCTTGAGTGGGAAAAATACTCAAATACACCTTGGCATTGGCCAAATCCGGAGTGATCCGCACCTTGGTTACAGAAATCATCAAATTTTTGACGTGTTGTTCACGCAGTGCCAATTGTAACAAGATTGCTATTTCTTGTTGCAAGACCGTATTGATTTTTTTTTGCCGGGGTGTTTCGTTCGACTCCATCCCACAAAAATAAGCATTAAAAAGGCTACCTTTACGCTTCGGCATCATTTTATAAAAAGGCTTCCATGAGTAAGGTTTTACTTTTACCGTTTCTTTTGTTGCTTTTGTCTCCTCCCAAAACGATGGAACAGCCCGAAACGGCAGTTCTCAGAAAACAAATTTTTGACAAGACCAACGCCCTTCGAACCGAAAAAGGCTTGCCCGAATTACACTGGAATTCAGATTTGATGCTTTTGGCACAAACACATTCGGAAAACATGGTCAACCATCAATTTTATGCGCACACCGATCATTTGGGAAGAAGTGTGACTCAACGGGCAGAGGAAATGGGCATACAGGCTTGGGTAGAGCAGGACAATTTGATGATCGGAATCTCAGAAAACATTGCTCAAGTGCCCCAATATATCCGTGTGAGCGGTTGTGGAGATACCCGTACGGACGAAGCCTATTCGAGTTGTATGGTTGATGGTTGGCGCAATAGTCCGCCCCATTATGCGAATATCCTTGGCGATTTTACTGAACTGGGCGTGGGTCTTGCTTTTAACGAAAGGGGTATGGGTTTTGGAACGCTAAATTTCAGATAATTATATCCGCTCCCATTTATAATCGGCACTCAATCGAAAGGATCCCAAATGTTTTTTGGACCATTCCTCCGGTCGGATGAGTGACAAAAAATTTTCGTCTTTTCCTTCGTACAAATGATAAACCGTCCCAACGATAGGTTCAAATTTAAAATGCGCACGGTACACCTCTTGAGTGTCGGAGGCCAAATTTGCAAAAGCAAGCATTTTTTCCTGCAACTCGTTTAATTCAGCAGCGAATTGTTTGGAGGCTTTTTCAACGCCTTTTTGTTTAAAGGCGTCTACATTGGGAACCTCGATTACTGGCCCACTGAGGCTGGAGGCAAAAGGCAACAACTTGGCGATGTAGGTGTTTTTTTCTTCATCCCAAACAACACTGTCCGGTTTTTTAACTTTTTTCATAGCCTTGCAAAGATACTTAAGATTTGTGATTCAATGATTAATGCTAAAAATCGCTGCGATTACAAAGAATTTCTCTCGATGTATTCAAATACATTGTTGGTTTTTTCCAGGCGATCTTTCAAGATCATATAGGCGGCGGTTTCTCCCATGGCTCTGAAACGGGTGCTGATTACATTGATGCCCAAAAGTTCTTTCAACGGGGTTTCGTTATAAGAAATAACCCCAAGGTCTTGACCGAGCCGTAAATTTCTACTTTTTACTTGCTGCATCAAATTTACCAAATCCGCTTCCTCAATCAGTACATAGACATCTTTGCTTTCAAACTCCATGTCTTCATAGAGGGTGTCCAAAACCTCAAATTTGAAATGATGATGGCTGCAGAACTTTTGAAAGCCTTTATAAATCCCTTTGGGATAGGGAAAGATGGATTTTTCGGGATAGACCAAAATGAGTTGATCGTATTTTTTCAATTTTTCTAAGGCTTCCTCAAGGGCTTCAAAAAGATCGGTTTCGAAGTTTTGATAGATCGCGCCAAACGCCCCCTCCAAAGCAAGATCATGATTATCCATAATTATGAGTTGCTTTTTAGGGATTTTTTCCAGGGTTTGTAACACCTTAATAGAAGCCTTTTGGTGGTGTAATTGTACGTCCTTAAAATGAGGCATAATCACATAGTAATCATACTTTCCCAGCACTTTTTCGAGAGCATCGATGAACAGCAATTCCTCGCAATGGTAGATCAGTAAATCCACTACGGCCGCGCTGCCCAAACTGGAAACAAGGGCATTATAAATGATCATTTTGTAAGAGCTGGCTTTATTGACCATAAAGAACACGCGCTTTTTCGAATGCCCTGTTGCCGCACAGAGATAATATCCCTTGCCTTTGACAGACTCAATGATGTTTTTGTTTTTAAGCTGCCCATAGGCTTTTTCAACAGTGTCTCTTGACAATAATAGCTGTTCGCTCAACTCGTTGATGGAGGGCAGCTTGCCTCCTTCCTGAAATTTACCCAAAGCAATATTGTTGACCACAGCATCATAAATCTGTTTGTATTTGGGAATACGCGATTCCGGATCAATGGAAATGCCTAAAAAATGAATCATTTTAATAATTACAGCTTGCTGAGGTAAAAATAAGAAGCTTTGGGTGAAAACCCAGTCAAAGTGGTTTTTTATACCGCACAGGGCAGGATGGTTTTTTGGGCTTAAAAAAAGAAATTTGTACTTTAATCAAACTTTGAATCAAAGCAATGAAAAATCATTTTGAGCATGTAGACCATCTGTGGGAGGACGAAAAAGCACAAGCACTGGGCGACGATCAAGTAGCACTCTTTTTATACCGCTCCAATATTTTGGGAAGTGATCTGAGAATCACCAACTACGGCGGGGGAAACACCAGTTGTAAAACCTTGGAAAAAGATCCTTTGACCAATGAAACGGTGGAAGTCATGTGGATTAAAGGTTCCGGAGGAGATATTGGAACACTCACGCGTAAAGGAATTGCCGGAATCTATACCCACCGCCTGAGAGACCTGAAAAAGGTTTACGGAGGGCTGTCCGACGAAGATCGAATGGTCGGGTTGTTCAATCATTGTATTTACGATTTGGAAAGCAAAGCCCCTTCCATTGACACTCCATTACACGGACTATTGCCGTTTAAACATATCGATCATTTGCATCCCGATGCACTGATTGCCGTAGCTGCCGCTCAGGATAGCGAAAAGATCACAAAAGAAATTTGGGGCGATACTATGGGCTGGGTGCCTTGGCAACGTCCGGGTTTTGATTTGGGCTTACAACTCGAAAAATGTTTGGCAGAAAATCCCGGCATCCGAGGAATTGTTTTGGGAAGTCACGGCCTTTTTACTTGGGGAGATACTTCTTATGAATGTTATATCAACAGCTTGGAGGTCATTGAAATGGCCTCTCAGTACATCAATGATAAAATAGCGTCGAATGGAACTGTTTTTGGGGGATCAAAACGCAAAAGCTTGGCTCCAGAAATACGGATCGAAAAAGCCATTCAACTGATGCCCACCCTGAGAGGATTGTGTTCCTCCGAACGGCAAATGATTGGTCACTTTTCCGACGATGCAGCCGTTTTAGAATTTATCAATAGCCATGATTTGGAACGTTTGGCTCCCATGGGAACCTCCTGTCCTGACCATTTTTTACGCACTAAAATTCAGCCCTTGGTTTTAGCGCTCGATCCCGAATCGGATGTGTCACAAAGCGATGGTGTTTTGGAACAATTGAATCCCGCTTTTGAAAATTACCGAGAAGGTTATCGGAACTATTATGAAAGTTGTAAGCACGACAATAGTCCTGCTATGCGCGACCCCAATCCGGTTATCATTTTATTGCCCGGTGTTGGGATGTTTAGTTTTGCAAAAAACAAACAAACAGCTCGAGTAGCCGCCGAGTTCTATATCAACGCCATCAATGTGATGCGCGGAGCAGAAGCCATTTCAGCTTATACGGCTTTGCCGCGTCAAGAGGCTTTTGACATTGAATATTGGTTGCTGGAAGAGGCCAAATTGCAACGCATGCCCAAAGAACAAACCTTATCCCGCAAAGTGGCTTTGGTGACGGGTGCTGGAGGAGGTATTGGAAAAGCAATTGCTGAAAAACTGTTGGCGGAAGGTGCCAATGTCGTTTTTACCGATATTGCCGAGGATCGTCTGAAGGAAAACACCGCTTCTTTAAGTACAGATCTGGCCACTTATGCCGTTTGTGATGTTACTCATGAAGCCTCGATTGGCGATGCTTTGAACAAAGCTATTTTGAGCTTTGGAGGGGTCGACATCGTGGTACACAGTGCCGGATTAGCGATTTCTAAACCTTTGGTAGCGACCACCGAAAAAGATTGGGACCTGCTGCAAAACGTATTGGTCAAAGGGCAATTTGATTTGGCCAAACAGGCAGTTCAAGTGATGCGTAAACAAGGTTTGGGCGGAGATTTTATCAGTATTGCCAGTAAAAACGGCTTGGTTTCTGGGCCTAACAATGTAGGTTATGGAACGGCCAAGGCAGCGCAACAACACATGGTTCGCCTTTTGGCAGCGGAACTTGCTACGGATAAAATACGAGTGAATACAATCAACCCCGACGGCGTGATCGTAGGAAGCAAGATATGGGAAGGAGATTGGGCAGCGGGTCGTGCCAAAGCCTATGGTATTTCGGTGGAAGAACTTCCTGCCCATTATGCCAAAAGAAATTTGTTGAACGAAATTATCTATCCTGCCGATATTGCCGAGGCGGTATTTGCTTTTGTTGGAATTTTGCAAAAAACAACTGGAAACATTATTAATGTAGACGGTGGAATGGCCAATGCTTTTGTGCGTTAAATTTCTGCTTAAAAATAACTTTTATGAAAATTGATAAAAATCAATTCGCCGAACTGAATCGCTCCACGGGAATTCGACATGCACAGCAATTTAAATTTCTTGCTGACGATCTTCAAAAACAGGGCATAGACGTTGCCTCCCTTGTGGATCAACTCTCCGATTTTCAGGTGGCCATCCCCAGTTGGGCGTTGGGTGCCGGAGGAACGCGCTTTGGTCGTTTTTCCTTTCCCGGTGAGCCCGCCTCTTTGGAGCAAAAGATAGAAGATGTGGGCGTTCTGCATGCCCTTACCCATAGTGCTGGGGCAATTTCTTTGCATATTCCTTGGGATATCCCCCAAGATTATACTGCCATTAGAGCTTTGGCGCAAGAACACGATTTAATTTTTGACGCCGTAAATTCCAACACTTTTCAGGATCAAAAAGGAGCTGCTAAAAGCTATAAATTTGGATCTTTAAGCGATGTTGAAAAAACCGTCAGAGATCAGGCGATTGAACACAATCATACGGTGATTGATATCGGCACCCAATTGGGATCCAACAGCCTAACGGTTTGGTTGGCCGACGGAGCTGATTTTCCGGGGCAAACCAATTTTCAAACCGCTTTGGAAAATACCCAAGACAGTCTTCAAAAGATTTATAAGCACCTTCCTGACGATTGGAAAATGTTTATCGAATACAAGCCCTATGAGCCTCATTTTTACAGTACTGTTATTCAGGATTGGGGGACTTCATTAATGTTGGCCAACGCCTGTGGAGAAAAGGCGTATACCTTGGTAGATTTAGGGCATCATTTGCCAAATACAAACATCGAGCAGATTGTCGCTACGCTGATGCTGAAAGGAAAATTAGGCGGTTTTCATTTTAATGACAGCAAATACGGCGACGATGATTTGACCGTTGGAAGTGTCAAACCCTATGCCTTGTTTTTAATTTTTAATGCATTGGTATATGGAATGGAAAACAATCCTCAAAATCCCTATCCGGCGTGGATGATCGACGCGAGCCACAATGTGAAAGACCCTTTGGAAGATTTGCTACAATCTTTGGAAGCCATCCAAGAGGCTTATGCCAAAGCCCTTTTGGTGGATCAAAAAGCATTGAAAACCGCACAGTTGTCAAAAGATGTTGTGCAATGTCAAGAGCTTTTACAAGCCGCCTACCGCACCGATGTGCGTCCTTTGTTAAGACAAGCGCGACAGCAAAAAGGGGCCGCTTTGGATCCAATTGCAACCTATCGAAATTTGGACATTCGCGCCCAACTCATCAAAGAAAGAGGGACAAATTCTGTGGCGACCGGACTTTAATCAATGAAAAAAGTAACCGCAATTTTTGATGTCGGGAAAACCAATAAGAAGCTTTTTTTGTTGGACGAGACCTATCAAGAATTGTATCGGGAATACACCACTTTTGATCCCATTACGGATCCCGACGGATATCCCGCAGAAGATTTGGGTGCGTTGGTGCAATGGATGCAGCGCGCTTTGGAACGTCTTTTGGCGATTCCCGATTACGAAATAACGGGAATTAATTTTTCCACTTATGGGGCAAGTTTGGTTCATCTGGATGCGAATGGCCAACCCATGCTTCCGCTCTATGACTATACCAAACCAATGGATGCTGGGCTTATTGCAACCTTCTATTCCAAATACGGCCCGGAAAGTCGTTTTTCGGCAGCGACCGGATCTTTGAATTCGGGGATGTTAAACGCCGGAATGCAATTGTATTGGTTGAAATATACCCACCCCGAAGCGTTTAAAAAAATCAATTATTCCTTGCATCTTCCCCAATATCTCAGTTTTGTTTTTACGCAACAAGCCATAAGTGAATATACTAGCATAGGGTGCCATACGGCTCTATGGGATTATCAAAAAAGCGATTATCACGACTGGGTTTTTGCCGAAGGTTTGGATCACTTGTTAGCACCCCTTGATTCAGCACAAAGTTCCGTGAAAACAATTTTCGGTGGGAAAACCTTGCGTGTAGGAAGGGGAATACACGACAGTTCTGCGGCACTTTTGCCCTATATCCGTTCAGCTCAACAACGGTTTATTTTAGTCTCCACCGGGACGTGGAGCATTACACTGAATCCTTTTTCTTCAGCGCCCTTAACAGCGGCTGAAGTTGCCGAAGGAGGCCTCCAATACATGCAGCCGAATGGTCAAGCCGTGAAGGCGTCGCGTTTGTTTTTGGGGAATGAATATGCGTTTCAAATTGCTTTTTTGGCAGAAAAATTTAAGGTTCCTGTGGAGGAGCACAAAAAGATGGCTTTTGATCCGAAAATTTATATTTCCCTAAAAAAGAATTTTACCTCAATGTTTCGTTGGAAAAATATTTCCTCTAAACAAATGCCGCAAGCAACGCGGCTGCCCCATCAAGATTATGCCACCGCCTACCACCAGCTTGTCCTCGAATTGGTAGAACTCCAAGCGGAAAGTATTTGTCAAGTGATGGGCAATCAACCTTTGAAATACCTTTATGTCGAGGGCGGTTTTACGGACAATGCGGTTTTTATCCAAATGTTAGCACAGCGTTTCCCGCAAATGAAATTAAAAACGACTAACGCTTCAATTGGTTCAGCCCTTGGGGCAGCCATTGCCCTTTCAACAAACCCTTTACCCGAATCCTTTCTCAAGGATAATTACGCTTTGAGGGAGCATCTTCCTTTGCCTCTTTAAACGGTTTTGATTTTCCTTAGCGGTGGAGCTTTTTAGAAAGAATTCCTTTAATTAAACCAGCTTGTTATAACACTGTTGGATTGGGCAATTAAGTCATTTTTGAATATGCTTTCAATGTTTAAAGGGATTGGTAAATTTGAAACCAAACGACATCCTGAATCGTTTGCTCTGCTATCTCCTTCTCCTAGCAAAAAGCAATTATTAAATTCCTGGCTCATGCGTATGGGCTGCGCGTATAATATGGTATTATCTGCTGTTGAAACTCCTTCAATAATCACGTCATAGTAGGCAAAATATTGATCTTCAATAATATTCCCACTGACACTGAACACCTTTTCTGTGCCATCTTTTTTGGTCCGTTTTTTTTCATTTGAATAGGCCTCCTTTGTTATTCTATTTGAACCGTAATCCCAATCATTGACAATAATTTTTATCACTACGTCCGCTTGGATGGCTCTGTAATTATCTGAATAATAGCCCATTGAATAATTTTGAACACTAACTGGGATAGCAAATAAATTCTTCCCTATAGTCGTTCTAACATTATTAACAATCGTATTGATGACCCTGAATCTTAAGTCCGTTCTACCCGATGAGTTCGCGGGGTCTAGTATAGCGATGCGATAACTCCCTTTTTCGATACAAATATCCATGAGTGCTGCGGTATTATGCAATCCATTTCGATATTCTCCAACTCTTTTAAATATATAATAAGCCTCTTGAAAGTCCGCTTTACTTTTTGCATTATTGAATTTATCTAAACCCTGTTCATATATCGCCTGAGCGGCCAAGGTTTGGTATTTAAATAATCGATTTCTTGCAGCTTCTAACTTGGGCTTGTAGTCTTTAACATAGTTGTTTAGATCAAAATTGCGTTGTAAGCGGACCCCCTCTGGGAAAAAAAGAAGTTCTTTTTGAACATTTACAAGTTGTACCAAATCGTTAATAATTTGATTTGTTTTCTGAACATCATCTGGGTCATTATATGGAATAGACACCGCCTCTAGTTGTTCTATTTTATGCTCATACCAATCATTAACAAATACAATTGAATTCTGAAAAAGAACGATGGCTTTTTTAAAATCCTTTCGTTGTTTTAAGGCTTGAATCGATTTTATTGTTGCTGTGGCGTAATCCTGTTTTTTAAGCGCCCTGTTGCCCTGTCGCGTCAGTGTTCGGTATCCTTGCGAAAAAACAAAGGTTGATAGAAGAAAAAAAACAACGAAATATAAGTTTTTCATAATGAGTATAAAATATAGTAATAAAGTTAATTATTTTTTTGGTATTAATTTTTCTAAATGTTTGCTGAGATTGAAACACTCCTACGACCTTTTGAAGCAGCTGCCTAGGGGAGAAAAAAGGCGCAATGAATATTTATTTCAACAAAGGATTTCTTCCGTTTTATATCCCTTTCGTATTCCTAGTAATACCCACTTTTGCCGTGTTAATAAATATCAATGGTGAAGATTTATCTCTCATTGTTGAAGTTTACCAAATGAATGCCTAATATTTGACAATATATATTAATTTTACAGCCGTTAAACGAACTGTTTTTCAATACGGTCCTATAGCTCAGTTGGTTAGAGTAGCTGACTCATAATCAGTTGGTCCCTGGTTCGAGCCCAGGTGGGACCACCACCAACAGCCCTAATTATCTAGTTATCAGATAGTTAGGGTTTGTTTTTTGGTAAAAATTGTGTTTGTGTACCATTTTGTGTACCACCTAATGTTTGGATAGCTACCCGATTTTTAGTACATTGTGTACCATTTTAGGTACAAAAACATGGGATTATTCTTTGTTCTTAACTCACGAAAATCACTCGATTCATACAAGAATAACGAGGAAATAAGTGTTGTGATTAGGTACTATCACGATAAAAAGCGTACAAACTTTCCAACAGGTGTTTCTGTATCAAAAAAGAATTGGAATCAGAATTACAAGAAAACAAAACAACTCGGACCAGTTAGGAAATCAGATTCGGATTCAGAAAACAAAAACCGATTACTTCTTCAAAAGTTAAATGATATAAAACATCTTATTGATGAGATACAGATTAAGAATGATTCTGTACCAACAGTAGAGATGGTTAAATCTTATCATCAGAACCATCAGTTCAAAAAGATTAGGAAATCACTATCACACATTCACTTCATGGTTTTATTTGAAGAATACAGTAGATGGTTTTTATCTGAGGATTACCTTACTGTAACGAAGAATAGTAAATCATATCAAACAGCTCTTAAAACTTCATTCGAGGATGTACATGATTTTATCAATCAATACCAACACTCTGAAAATGTAAAACTTCTTTTAGAACACATTGATTTAGAATGGGTTTCAAGATTGATTAGATTTTTGGAAAAGAAAGGATATCTACCTTCAACTATAAATAAGAGAATAAAGGTTCTTAGATTGTTTCGTTCTTGGTTAGAAAACGAAAAGAAAACAACATTTACCCTTAATATTCCAAAGAAGAGGTTCAAAGAATTTCAGAAGGAAATTATATGTTTTAATCATAAAGAAATATTGAAAATCCATTCGTTCAATAAGTTTGATGCATCAAACAGAAACCATGGTAAGTACCTTAGAAAGAAATCAAGTGATGTGGTTTATATAGATGATGTATTAAAGAATGGAGAGAAGGTAACTTATACCAACTATGAGGTATATAAAGATATGTTGACTTGGTTGTGTGTAACTGGAATGAGATTTTCTGATTGTGTGAATCTTACTGTATTGTGTAAAGAATTTATCAGTTCAGAAAACAGAAAACTCGGTGAGATTAAATACACATCACAGAAAACGGGTACTCTGATTTATGTTCCTATTGTGAACATTACTGAAGATATATATGAGAAATACTCTCGAAATAAGAACGTGAGTGATTACCTCTTCCCACTTACTGAAAAGGGGAATAAGGTTAGTAATCAAAAATTAAATAAACACATAAAAGAACTTTGTAGAATTATTGGATTGGATAGAAATGTAACCAATCCAATTTATGGTTCAGATAATAAACCAATAGAGGGAACAGATAAACCTAAACCATTATGGGAAGAGGTAACTACACACATCGGTAGAAGAAGTTTTATCCGTTATCATGTAGAGAAGGGCACACCTGTTCATACAATTAAATCAATGACTGGCCACCGAAGTACAAAAGTTTTTGAAGGGTACTTCTCGGTTATAAGAAAGGATAGATTAAACTCTATGGATTATGGATATACTTTAGGTGAGCCTTTTTCTACTGTGAAGAGAGTTGAAAAAAAATCAGAACCCTCGGTTGGAATTGATGAAAGGAAGAAAGAACAACTTAAAGAACTCAAATTAAACTTAGATAGTGGATTCATTCCCCAAGATGTGTGGGAAGAAGAAGTTAGAAAGGTTATGAATAGTTAATCTGGTGGATGTGTGGATATCCAAATAACCACTCTATTTTGATTTCATTATATCAACCCACTTACCCCATGAAACAGAAGGTTGTTTTTCTAAAATTCCTTTTAGATGGTTTTAGAAAATCCGTTTACAATTATAACTCCAATCACAATAAGTGTAAGACCAATCACAGCTGGTAAATCTAAAGTTTGTTTGAAACGAAAATAACCTATTGTGGTAATCAGAACAATACCCAATCCTCCCCAAATAGCATAAGCTATTCCGATTGGAATTTGTTTAATTGAAAGGGAAAGAAAGTAGAATGTGATTCCATAACCAATTATACAAATTATTGAAGGTATAAGATTTGAAAACCCGTTACTTTCTTTAAGTGATGTGGTAGCGATTACTTCCCCTACAATTGCTATTATTAAATAAAACCATTTCATAAATTATACTTGTAATATTTAACCTAATTTAATGTTTAATTCTCATTATATCAACCCACTCACCCCAAGATACAGAAGGTTGTTTTTCTATTTCTTTAACGAACTCATTACCCTTTATATATTCATATATATTTCTGAGTTCCTTCTTTCTCTTCTTACTTATTTTACTCATACTAATTCAGATTGGAGTTTAACTAACTTCTTAATCTTTGTAACTGTTTTTAATGAGATATCACACAGTTTAGAAACCTCTACACCCTTCATTCCCATTTCAAGATATTGAACAGCCTTTGAGTGTTTTTCTAAGAACCTCAGAGTTCCTTCTCTACCTCTTGTTTTTCTGTTTTTATACTTTCCAGACATCTGAGCTAATCGGATTCCTTCCATTTGGCGAGATTTAATGAGTGATTTCTCAAAACTACTCATCGTACTAAGGATGTTTAATAACAGTTCTGAGAAGTAATCTTTCTCACCTTTATCGTTAAGGTTTTGAAAGTTTGGATTTCTACAAACAACTCTCACACCCCTTTCTGTGAACTCTTTCCATACAGAAAGAACAGATAGGGTATCCCTTCCAAGCCTATCGATTGAGTGAACCTCAAGATGGGTGAGAACCCCTTCATCTAACCACTTCTTAATCTTACTCCCGTTGGTTCGCTCAAAGAGTGGTGTTAAACCTGATTCTTTATCTATTAGTATCTCATCGAACCCTTCAGTATTCTGAAGTTGTCGAGATTCGTTTTGTTCGAGTGTACTAACTCTGGAATAAAATACTTTCATATGATTTGGATTTGTTCCCTTAAATCGTACTCTTTAGTACCATAGGGAGGTTTGTTAGAACTGAATATATATTTTGTACTGAATGAGTAATTGATACCATCCTCACCCTTCACATCCTTTCTGTAAGTGTATAAATCAACCATACCATCGAAATCTCCACCTTTAAGAGAATTACAGAAGGATTTAATCTCTTCGTATATCTTTTCATCAATACTTTCACCATTGTGTTTAGAAACATAAACCCTCACAGAAGAACCACCAGAATATATTTCAGATTGAACCCAATATTTGAAATCTCTCTTTGGGTATCTCTGTTTGATGAACTCTCTGATAAATTTAGAGGCTAAGATTCGGTTAATGGATACTGTTGGTTTTCCATCATTCCCCTCCCAAACAGAATATTCACCATCTTTAACTTTAATTGTGATTCCTAAGTAATTTAACTCGTTCATAATTGGAACTTTTAATGTGGTTATTATTACACATTAAATATACTAAATAACTACCGTAATTCCTAACAATTTACCCTTTTTCAATGTTGAATGACATGGTAATTTTAAGTGTACATTATTATTACCATTTTATCTGTAAAACCCCTGTAAATACTTGTATTTCTCAGGTATATTTTGTATATTATATATTGGGAGAACATACCCATACTATACCCCCCATAGGTTTCTTGTAACCAGAGAAAAGTAAAAAGGTAAAACCTCGAACGAGCGTGTTTTTATATCGAGGTTAAAATTTCTTCATATAGGAAATTCTATACTAATATCCACTCATAGATAACCATTTCAGAAACTCACTCTCACCATCTTCATTGATTCCGTTTTTAATACACCACTCTACTATTTTCTCCTTTGGGTGTGTATCTAACTTGAACCCTCTCCATTTATATTTCGAGATGTACATTGTGGAATAGGCTCTCACGATTGATTTCCACTCATCTTTTATCACCTCGATTTCATCCTCTGAGAAATCCAAACCCTCATACATTATATTCAGATTCTCTCTCATCACACTCTCTGTACCAAGAGTGATATTCTTTATTTTTTTACCCTTAGTTAAATCGGGTATCAAAGAGTATTTGTAGTTCTTTGAACGAATCTGAGCGTTCCAAGAAAACACTTCAGTTATTTCCTTACCACCATATGTGGTTCTTCTATTCTCTCTTTTATCATCGTTAATCTCACCATAGATTTCCATATCCTTTTGGTTCTTATAGAATGAATCAGAACTTCTATTCTTGGGTGATAGTGAAACTGTAAAATCAACTTCTTCATATAAATGATTCAATAGTTGATATCGTTCAGCCATCAACTCGACATACCCTTCTTCGTGTTCCTCTGAAGCTTTTTCGTTTAATCGGTATTTATCTTCTTTAATTCTATCTCTGAGTTTCTTAATCAGTAATTGATTATCGGTAATCCTTTTGTTTATATCGTGAACTACTCGATGGTAAACTCTGTATTCTCTTTGTATCTCTCTCTCATCTGAAGATAGATTATTGAAAATCTCATCTGGTAGGTATGGGATGTAGTACTTATCTCCCGAACTCCTATGTGTTCTTTTGGATTTCTTTTTCATTGGATATGTGGATATATGGATATTCAACCATTATTATGGTAGTGAAGATAGTCAAAACTAAAAAACTAACACTATCATAATCGTAATTTTACAATATGAAACATCAACCATCAGAAAAAGAACTTAAAGAATGGTATGATAGATTCAAGAAGGGTGATTTAGTTAGATGTAATATCGATTACAGAAACTCAAATCAGTATCAAGTAATACACCCTAATGTTTCCAAAATAAGAGTAGTGATACCATTAGTTGGGAAATCGAAATCTAAAATTCATTCTGATAAAGACACAACCACAATCTACGATTTGTGGGGTGATGGGAGTTACCAATTTAACTCAGAGGGGAAACCATTCTACACATCTCATCCTTATAGAGATTACAGAATAGGTTACGAAGATGATGTGGAGATAGTGAAATAAAACTATCCACATATCCAAATATCCATTCTTTCTAAGATGTAAAAGCTTTTACACCAAACTGAGTAGTAAAAAATCAATATTACGGTAGTGATGAAAAACCAATAACAAAAACTACCACTACCCTATTCGTAGTTTTACAATAAAGGTTGAGAGGTACTCAACTTCAGTTAACTAAATGATATAATATGAAAAATCCATTATTGAAAATCCTAAAGAATCTTAAAGAAGAAAAACTGTTTCCAACAGATGAAGAAATCAAATTAGCGATTGAGAAACTTCAGTTAATCTCAATCACTCCGAAAGAACTAAAACAGAACCTCCAACTGTTAGCTATAACTAAAGGAATCTAAGAATTACGGTAGTGATGAAAAACAACAATACAAATACTACCACTAACCTATTCGTAGATTTACAATGTGAGTTTGGGGGTTGGGTTTCACCTCCCTTCACAAAGAGAGAAAGATTAAAACTTAAAATAGAAAATATGAAAATTACAAACCACTTCAGAAAAAGAACTAACGAAAGAACCGATTACTACGATTGTGAATCACTCCTTTATGATGTTAATCTTCACAAAGAAAGTATGATTCCATTAACAACCAAATCACCTCAATTAAGATGGTATCCGTGGTTGAAAAAAGAACTAAGAAAATTCCCAAACAGTTGGATAATGATGTTAGAGTGTTTGAACCTCGCAATCATTACTGATGGGTTAAATCTGATAACTGTTTACAAACTGAATGTTAATTACTAAAACTTAAAAAAGATGTTACAAGCAACAAAAAGAGGTGTGTGTATGGTTCACACATCAACAAAGAAAACTCCTTCAATCTATGATGAGGATAAAAAGAAATCAAACGGTGTAATCTACATCAATTCATACCCTCATTATTTCCAAACCAACAGAGAGTTGAAGAAACTGATGAGATTGAAAAGAGCAAGTTAATACGGTAGTGATAGAAATTAAAACACAGAAACTACCACTACCATATTCGTAATTTTACAATGTAAGAATGAGAAACACTTAAGAGATAAACAATGAAAGAAAACAAAGATTGGATTGATAAAATCTTAGATAAAAAACTGAGGAAAATCATAAGAACAAACAACACAAAGATTAGGATTCTAATCAAAGAAAATGAGAAACTCAATAAACAATATAAGAATGGTAAAGTAGAAAAGGATTACTACGAAAGTATAAGTTTAGGTTATTCTGTTGAGCAAGGATTGTATAAGAGATTCAACTCACAATTAGAAGAAATATTAGAAGGTTAAAAGGTTCACCTAAAAAGAAATCTGTAACACAATAAGAAGGTTAAATGAATTACCTATCAAATATTCTATAACACTTAAAATTTAAGAGAATGAGTTCTAAAAATTTGAATGAAGTTGCTCGTAGAGTTGTGTTCCCACAACACTACAACACCAAATCCGATGAGATTCTTTCATCAATCGGAAAAGGAATCTTCGGTTCTAAATCCGAAGCGAGAAAACAGTTGTTCCCTAATTACTACAAAGGGTAAAACTGAAAGGTTGTTCACTTACCTAAGATGAAATTAAAAGTGAAAAATGGTTTTAGGTTGGGAATGATTCACTCTCTGAATTCAGAACAATCCGAAAGGAGGAAAGTGAGAGTAGGAGAGTGTTGAATTCCAAACTTAAATTCAAAATGATTGGGTATTTGAATATCCATATATCCAATCTAAATGTTCTTTGAAATATTGTTAAATGGTGAGTTGTGGATAAGGCCTAACTGATGGGTTAAATGGTTTACCTATCAAACAACCTTAATCTTAAATTCATTTATATGAGTAAAGAAATACAATGTATACCGATATGGGAAAGGTTTTCTCCTACGGTAGCGAAATGTAAGATTTCCCAATCCAAATTGGTTGATTTCATCAATCACTTAGGTTACGGAAAATTCTACAATGATTTAGTACGAAGAACTGATGATAACATAATCACAGTTTCTGATTTTTCTGAACTTACCAAATTCGTTTTTGATTACTTTATGGAAATGCCAGAAGAAGAATTCTTCAATGAAGAAACCTTCGGAGTGGTGAAACAAATAGTAATTCCAAAGGATGATGATGGAAATGAATTACCTCAAAAAACTGAATACTTCACCAAAACAGAAGTAAAGAAAGCTCTTATTGAGTATGGTGTAATCCACAAAAACTTACTTCACTATCTGAACTATTACTCAGATGATGAAAAAACATTAAGTGGAAAGAAGCCTGAACTTTACACACCAATTTTTAGAGATTCAAAAGATGAAGTTTACACCTTCTTTGAGAATGGGATTGTAAGAACCACTAAGAACGGTTCTAAAACCGAAACATATGGAATGATTAAAGATGGTTTCATATGGGATTCCCAAAGAGATTTGAAGGTTAAAAACATCAAACTAATCCCTAAAAAGGAAAAAGGTTTATTCGAAGAATTTATCGAAAAAGCGATGAGTGTAAAGGATAAGAAAAGAAATTGGAAAATCGATTCCAAAGAGTACGAAGCTCTCCGAACTGTTTACGGTTATATGATTTCTAATCATACAAATCACGGTGAAACACCTATCCCTCTATTCGTTGATAGATGTACCGATGGTGTACACGCTGAAGGTGGAAATGGAAAATCATTAGTTATGAATTCTATTAAATATTGGAAGAAAACAACTCCAATAAATGGTAGAAATGTTTCTAAGGATAATCGTTTTCAATTTAGTGGTGTTGATAGAGATACTCAGTTCATCCATATGGATGATGTGAACTCAAACTTTCCTTTTGAAATAATCTACAATTACGCTACTGGTGATATGGAGATTGAAAAGAAAGGAGTTGATAGATTCGTTATTCCTATGGAAGATAAACCAAAGATTGGTGTTTGTACCAACTACATTATGAATGATACTTCTCATTCAACATCTCGTAGGCAGTACATCATTGAATTTGGTGAGTATTGGAATCAACAAACCAAAAAAGGTATCTCTGTTGAGAAAGAATTAGGAAAGAGATTGTTCGAACAATTCGATGATAATGATTGGATTCAATTCTATAATTTCGGATTCAGATGTTTATCTGAGTTCCTTAAGAAAGGAGTTATCCAAACTGATAAATCGAATTACAAAAAGAAACAACTCGTTTCTCAAATCGAAGGAGATGGTGTTAATGATGGAGTATATGAGTGGATTGAAACATTCATTACCAAACACAAATCAACCTTTAAGGATAAAATGGAATTTGAAAAGTTCTACTTAAACTTCCACAATCACTTTGATGAGGATGTTACTGAAAAATGGAATTCTACTCGATTCAAACAAAGTGTTTACCAAATCTGTTTGAACAACAAATGGGGATTCAATCCTCATAAACCTGGAATGAAACTTTCACAAAAAAGATGGAAAGTTGGTTCAGCTGGAAAACAGAAAGAACACCTTAGAATCATAGTTTAATTCCAATGGATATGTGGATATCCAAATATCCTAAAGTGTAAAAGCTTTTACACCTTTTCAAATACTAAAATGGGTTCAACTTTTCTAAAACAGTTGGATTCCTTATCCCACCACTTATTTAACACACCTTCATAAGATAACCCAATGTATCTGTTCATCAACATCCCTATTTGGTATTGATATTTGAATCCTATATCCTCCATAATATTGATTGAATCTAACTCTAACGGAAAGTATGTATCGTTGATATTGATATCAGAAATATTGAGTAAACAAATCCCTTTGGATTTAAGTGAACGGTGAACTATTTCAAATGATTTTCTGAAATATATCTGAATCCAATCTTTGTAATTCGGGTATTTCAAATAGGATTGAGATTTATCTCTACTATATTTTTCTTTAGAGAAGTAAGGGGGAGATGTGATAAACAAATCTACTGAGCCAATGAACTTTTTCAGTTCATCAGATTTATCCATTTCCTCTGAACCTCTCTTTTCTATATGGTAGGATGATTCGATTCCTAAGTTGTTTTCAATGAATTTAGATAATTGATTATATGAATCATCATCGAAGATTTTTGAGTTAACATCATTACCTATGTAATGAATGTTTCTATCACTCATTATAGAACCTAAGAACCTACCTCCAAATCCACTACAACAATCATATACGATGTTTTTATCCTTCTTGGGTAGAAAGTGTTCATACAAAGTTTTAGCAATCACAGGAGGGAAGTTCACAGGTCGATTACCAAATGATAATCTCACTATATGGATTAACGGAATCAGAACTTTTTTATCCTTCTCATACACTCGTATTTCGAAGTTTTTATAGAAGTTAAATTCCCTCTCTATGTTTTTGATATGGTATTCCTCAAGAACTCCATTATTCTTTAATTCAAGAAGTTCCTCCTTAGTAAATGAAATCTCTGATGGCTCTTTTACTCTTTGAATAATCAACCCATCATTAGATGAATTAGGAATGTTTTTTCTATCGGTTATTTTGGTTGAGAACTGATACAGATAATCTTGTTTCAGATTCCTAACCATTACTCTCAACCATCTTAATTTGAAATCATCACTCTTGAGTACATCTCGGATAGAACTCTTATCTACTGTTACATCATAAAGGGTAGGAAAAAACTGATTACAACTCGAACCAGCTCTATTGTAATTCGAAAGAACAAATTCGTAATCTTTATCATTAGAATCTAATATCAACTTTTTAGTATCTATGTTTTTTAGATTCTGTAAATCCTCGATAATTCCCTTAGTATCTTTTCCAATCTGAGGTGGATTACCTTCTTCTTCCCAACACCGTAGAAGTTCATTTCTCAGTTTGTATGAATACTCTCTGAACTCAACATAATCCATCATATTTATCTCGTGGAATGTGATATTAAGTTCATCATTCGTTTTGATTGGATGTTGAGTAAATGGTAGTTTGGAATTCTCGTTTGGTGTAAAAGCTTTTACATCTTTCGGTTTTTCACTTTCGATTTTTGTGTTGGTAACAAACCCTTTTGTACCCTTAGATTTATATCCTTCTACATTGAGAAGTTCACTCATACAATGGTTATAAGCCTCTTTTAGTGAGATTTCTCCATCAACGAACTTTTGGTGGATATCTGGATATTTGGATATCGTTCGAAGTTTGAGTTCTTCCTCTTTCTTCTTTTTGAGTTGAGAGAATATTTTTCGTTGTTCTCTTCTATCCATAGATTCTTTTAATCATATCCTCCCAATCCTTCTTAGGTATTATAGAAGATAATTTCCTAATCCTATTCTCGATATTTCTTACGGTGTACTCAGTATCTATATCTCTATCCTCAACTTCAGATTTAACCAATTGAAAACCCTCAGTTGGAGAAATCAAACCAAGATTTATATCCTCTAAAACTTTAGGATTATGTTTCTCTACATAATCGATTTTATTCATAGTGGTATGAGATACATCAGATTCAGAGTTTATGTAATCCCTAATACTTCTTCCTCCTAAAAACTTTTTACGTTCAACTCGAGTGAGAGATTTCAAATAGTTTTTCATTTCTCTAATCTCATTCCGTTTTTCGATTATCGTTTTATCTCGGTATTTGTTGTGTTGGATAAGTTTAATCACTTCGTGTTCATCATTAACCACTCTACATTGAATCTTCTTATATCCCAACCTTAGAAGAGCAGAGAATCTTCGATTTCCACTTATGATATGATATACCTTATCCTTTTGAATAACCGTTAAGGGTTCTAATAAACCGATTTCGGATATAGATTGAGTGAGTTCCAAATCATCCTCATCCCTTTTACTCGAATAGATGTATTGATTTAAGGGATGGTTTTCCAATTTTTTTATGGAAATCTCTACAATTTGATTTTCGTTGTTTTCTCCTTTCATGCATATAAAGATAAGTAATTACCTCAACCTGTGGGTAAAACCCTCTTAAATCGAAGGAAAATAGTGTTTCCTGAGGTGATTCATAATGATAAGTAATGTTAAATCGAGGTTCATACTATTTTTTAATGATTTCTCAGATTTTTTAGTGAAATGTGATGTTTTTTATTTCAACTCTATACTTATACAAAAGGGGGGATTATAGGGGGGTTGAAATTGAAAAGTTGAAACAGTATTAAAAAAAACAGTAATAACCTCGAGTATTAAGAATATACAGATATCCAAATATCCACATAATTATGAGTAGTAAAGAAGAAATAATATCTCAGAGTGATTTTGAAAAGTTAGTTCAGAAACAAATGGAAATATCAAAGAAAGAACTAATGAAAGCCTTTGATAAAATTGATAAGAATGAAAATAACAATAGGAAAACTAAAACTAACTCAAATAGAAGGAAGTACAGTTGATGATATTCTCTATGAAGATGAGAATGGTAAGAAGTACGATTTCGATGAGTATATGAATCTAATTAAATCAAAAACAAATGAATAACAATAAAGAAGTAATAGAAACCTTTCACTACGAAGGAGTGTTAGAAATCTTAGAAGAAAAGTATGGAAAGAAATTTATGATTGAGAACGCTGATTTGTTCTACCTATGGTATTGTGTTAAAAGAAAACATATCAGAGAGAACAGAGAAGATATGATTAAATACCTCAAGGATAAAAACATAATTGATGATACGAGAAGAATTCTAAGTACAGTTTCAAGGTACTATCGATTCAGAGAGGTTTTACCAGAAATGAGTGGAATGGCTCAACACAGATTAAATCGAGGTAATCAGTATTTATCTCCGATAATACCTTTTGAAAAAGTAGGTAATAGAATGTTGGGAATCATTGATGATATGAATAAAGAATCTTATTCAGTTGTAGATATTTCAGAGGGTAGAGAAAACAAAGTAGCTGTAATCTTTAAGAAGGGGGGAGTGAGTTGGAGAAACGATAACCTTCATCCTTCAGAAATGAGATGGGTAGTAGATAAAGTAAAAAAACAAAGAAAAGGAGTGTTTAGTATATGAGATTAGATAACAAAGTACTATTCGGTGAAAATACATCACCGTATGTAAAATCAATAATTCTAAAACGGAGAGCGGGTATTCCGTTAACAGAACAAGAACAGAAAAGATTTAAGTGTGAGGTACAGAAACTTCACGAAACTGTATCAATGGTAGAACCTACCAAGTATCACGATAGGATATCACCAACTGGAAGAATAGCTCAAACATTTGGTAAACAAAAAAGTATTGAGGATATGGAAGATGATGATGAAATCGACCTCGATGAAATTCTCAGAGAAATGGGTTATGAAGGTGAAGAAGATGAAGAGGATGAATTCCTTGATACCGTCGAGGAAATTATGATTGATAGTGGGTACTACGATGAGGAAGATGAAGATATTACTGAAGAACTAACAGGTGAAGGTGTGAACTATAATATTTCATACAAAACACCATATGGTAAGTATCATCACATAATGAAGAATTTCAATAATGAGAAACACTTCAATAATTGGTATTCATATATGAGTAAGAAGGGATATAAAATCATAGGTGTTGAGGATGGCAATTAAGTTCTCATCAACGAAAATTAGGAACAACATTAAGTTGGTAGATAAATACCTCAACCTGATATATGAGTTAAAAGAAAATTTAGATGAAGTGAGTATAGATGATTTGGAACATATGATGGAAGTGATAGAACAATGGAGAGGATGTATTGATGAAATTGAGTTGAGTGTGAAATCAACAGAGAAGTTCAATACAATAATGGAAAAGAACAATAATTATGAATACAACGATTCAGATAAAGAATTCATCATTTACTAAAAATCAAAAATCACTATGGAAGAAACATTAAAAATCATCGGAGTAAACACAGAGGTACTAAACTCAAAACCTATTCACTCAAGAATAGAAACTGAAAGGATATTAGGGTGTACGAACCAAACCCTTAATACATTCCAAAGAAAGGGTTGGATAAAGCCTTCTCGATTTAAGAATAAGAATTACTATTCAACAAGTTCAATCATCGAGTGTATCAAGTTTCAATTGGGTGAATATTCAGATATCCAAATAACCAATCAAAACAAAGAATGGGAAACAATGTGGGTTTAGTGGTTAACTAATGGGGAGTGTGTAAAAATTAAACTCATCAACAAATTTCCATACTATGTAGAAGAATTTACACTTTTCTAATCTATCACTTTAACATCAACTCGTTTCATTGTTGGGAGGGAGCCTAAAGAAATTTGGGTTCCCTTTTTTTCTTGGTTCAAGTCCCAACTGGTACCACTACATTTTCTCTTATGATGGTACACACCTTAGATTTTCCTTTTGTAAATTGGTACACAGAATACACTGGTGGTTCTCAAAAGTGAACCACATAGAGTTATATGGTACACATTGTGTACCACTACAATTTGTAACATACTGATATAGTGTAAGTTAACAAGATGGTTATAGTACAGGTGGGACCACTAACAAATAAAGGCGTTAACGG
>Ga0181604_10000286_pt1 | contig 45315 bp, 37 predicted proteins | sample 041ome_12_FD_148663 | JGI IMG/M metagenome (GOLD analysis project Ga0181604, IMG submission 148663) | Coastal salt marsh microbial communities from the Groves Creek Marsh, Skidaway Island, Georgia - 041410US metaG (spades assembly) | ecosystem: Environmental > Aquatic > Marine > Intertidal zone...
ATATAATTGCCGTGATTATTCATGCTTGGCGGTGTCGGCATCCGAAAGCTGCCGGTCTCGGTCAGAAACATGAATTTATCTGCGGTTACCGGTGTGTCGAGAGGGGCGCCGCGTTCTTGCCAATCGGGAATCAGCTCATTCAGGCTGCGCGGTTCAAGAACGGCGCCTGACAGGATATGGGCGCCAATCTCGCTGCCCTTTTCAATCAGGCACACCTCGATGTTTTTGCCAGCCTCATTTGCCAGCTGCTTCAGTCGGATCGCTGCGGACAGGCCAGATGGGCCGCCCCCGACGATCACAACATCAAATTCCATCACTTCGCGTTCCATCTTTATTCCCATCTATGTCGACATAGTTTCAAAATTCAGCGAGATATATGTTACCGTCCAGTATGATATTACCTGTCGGCTGTTACCATAAGAAGCCTTCAATTCAGCTTCAAGCCAATTGATAAAATTCAGTGCCCATGCAAGACTAATATTGCGCATTTTTGCCGCGGTGAAACAACCAAAATTCGACAGATTCTGATATGCCAGCACAAATCCATGATCGAAATGAACTGATTGCGATGTTGGCATGGCAACTGGATATGGGCGTTGATGAAGCCTTGTTGGATCATCCTGTGCCCGATGCGCCGCCATTACGCCTTGACCAGCTTTTGGCAGCAAATGATAGCCTGCCCGCATCGACGGCGGTAAAACCGGCCATGCGCGATGCCGCATCGCACACTCATAAACTTGCGGATAAACTTGCGGGGCACAAATCTGCTGGTGACGACCCTTTAAAGGCCAGTGCGGGTTTAAAGGCAAGTGCGGGTGCGGTAGTGGTGACACTTTCCGGCATCACCAGCTTGGCTGATTTACAAGCTGGTCTTGCTGGTCTTGATGCGTGTCCGTTAAAGCACACTGCCAGCAATCTATGTTTTGCCGATGGTAATCCGGGGGCGCGGTTGATGATTATTGGCGAAGCGCCCGGCCGTGACGAAGACCGCATGGGTGTGCCTTTTGTTGGGGCTGATGGTCAGCTTCTCGACAAGATGCTAATGACGATTGGGCTTGATCGTGCATCGGCTTATCTCACCAATCTTTTGCCGTGGAGACCACCGGGCAATCGTAGCCCCACCGAAGAAGAAACGGCGATGTTGTTGCCATGGCTGTTTCGTCATGTTCAACTGGCCAAGCCGGATATCGTGCTTTTGCTTGGCGGTGCCGCGGCCAAGCTGGTTTTGGGCAGTAATGACGGCATTATGAAGCTGCGCGGACATTGGCACGAAATTGATTTTGGTGATGGCGTATTGCGGCCCGCTTTGGCAAGCTTGCATCCGGCCTATCTGTTACGCTCGCCAGCGCAAAAACGTCTGGCGTTTGAAGATTTGCTGCTATTGGCCAAACGTCTTGGGGCGAACGACACGAAAGGGCGTGCTGGCTGAGCAGTCTGATAACGAAACAGGTTGATCCGCCCGCGACCACAAGGTACCAATTAGCCCTTGGGTTTAATTGATTTTGGCGATCAGCAATCGCATCAAAACGCAAAGGCCGTAGGATGAATGTCAATTTATTCCCTGAATGCCGTAATAATAGCCAAACTCGGGTTGCGATCTGCGATCAAGGTCAGCTGTTGCGCCGGTTTTTTAAGACGGTGATGATGTCGCCTTTTTTGGGGCCATGTCTTGCTGTGCTTATAGTGTTTAGCCTTGCTGGTTCACCGGCGATGGCATCACCGCCCCCCGAACCATTAAGCGCGTCTGATACCGCACAATATAAGCGCCTTATCGAATTGCAGAACGCTGGCAATATGAAGCAGGCTATCCGCGAAATGGGGCGGATCAAGGATCCTATTCTAACGGGTCATTTGCTGGCACAACGCTATCTTCATCCAACGGCATGGCGGTCAAGCTATAAGGAATTATCCAGCTGGCTTGTAGCTTATAATGACCACCCCGATGCCAGCCGTATCTATTGGCTTGCCAAGCGCCGCAAGCCAAAGGATGCGCGTAGTCCAAAACCACCAAAACCGGGCTATCTGAACGGCTATGGTCAGGCAGGTGCGCATGGATACCGGCCACTTATTCCGGCAAGCACGGTTGGCCGTGCCTCAGCAACCCGCACAGCCTCGATTGCGCGGTCGATCCGTCGGGCGATCCGGCGTGGCTGGCCGTCAGGCGCATTAGAGATTGTCAGTGATGCTGGAAACAAGCGGTATCTGACGGCGGCGGAAGAGGGCCAGCTTCGTGGTGAAATCGCCCATGCCTATTTTATCTTTGGGGTTGACTCAAAAGCCATTCGCCAAGCCCGCTATGCCATCGCCATCGGGCGTGAACATGCGCAACTGGCCTATTGGGCCGGTGGCTTGGCGGCATGGCGAAGCGGTCAGATTGATCTTGCCGGTCAGTTTTTTCGCTCCCTTGCCAATCTGCCCGAAGTGGACCCGGGGCAGCGCAGTGCCGCCGCCTATTGGGCGCACCGCATCGAGTTGCGGCAGGGGCGGCCGAGAGAATCAGTGCGCTATCTCGAAGTAGCGGCGCGGGAAATCGACAGTTTTTATGGGGTTGTTGCGCGCCATGCATTAGGCCAGCAGATCAATATCTCGTTTGAGCTTCCGGCAATCGAGCCCGGATTTTATGACTGGCTGGCAAGCCGCCCGGGCGGCAAGCGTGTATTCGCCTTATTACAGATTGGCGAGACTCATGCGGCCGAGCGTGAACTGCGTTATCTTTGGATGGAAATGCCCGATCAATACCGGCTTGGGGTGATGCAGTTTGCGAATGATCAGGGCATGGCTGGTCTCGCCTTTCGGGTTGCTGAAATCATCCGCAAGGACAGCGGTGTCAGCTGGTATGGTGCGCTATATCCGCATCCGCAATTCAACGCCGATTATGATATTGACGAAGCCTTGGTCTGGGCAATTTCGCGGCAGGAATCCGGTTTTAATCCGCGTGCTAAAAGCAGTGCCAAAGCCGCAGGTCTGATGCAGCTCATGCCCGCCACTGCGTCCTTTATTGCGCGTGACCGTGGCTATCGTGGCGGCAAAAAGCATCAGCTATTTGAGCCGAAATTAAATCTTGAACTAGGGCAGGATTATATCCAGCATCTGCTTGATGAACCGCTTGTTGAAAGCTCATTGGTCCGGTTACTTGCGGCGTATAATGGCGGGCCGGGCAATTTGCGAAAATGGCTTCGCAAGGTTGATCATCAGGACGACCCGTTTTTGCTTGTTGAATCGATGCCAGCGCGCGAAACCCGCCATTACGTAAAAAATGTCATTTCTAATCTTGGCATTTACCGTGAGCGTTTTGGTGAAACCTCGCCGGCCTTGTCTGGGCTTGCCGCTGGCAATGGCGGCCGGTTCGTTCCAAGCCAAGCTGTTGATAAGGCAAAATGACCGTTTAAAATAACCCGCTTGGGATCGCCCTGATAGAGCAATTTCAAGGATAGAAAGGCAAGAGCAATGGATCATGATAAGCGGATTGATAAAACCATCCCGTTTGTACCGGTAAATATCGCCATTTTAACCGTGTCTGACTCGCGCAAATCTGATGATGACCGGTCTGGTGATCTATTGGCCGGGCGGGTTAATGATGATGGGCATAATCTGGCTGGCCGCGCCATTGTAACTGATGATTTTGATGCGATTATCGATCAGCTCCGCAAATGGATTGATGATGATGGGATTGATGTGATTGTGTCGACGGGCGGTACCGGCCTTACCGGCCGCGATGGTACGCCCGAGGCATTTCGGGCAATTTTCGAAAAGGAAATTGAGGGTTTTGGCGAATTATTCCGTTATATATCCTTCGCCAAAATTGGCACCTCAACGGTGCAATCACGTGCGGTGGCTGGCGTTGCAGGCGGCACGTATTTGTTCGCGTTGCCCGGATCGCCATCGGCGTGCCGCGATGGATGGGATGAAATCCTTCGCTATCAGCTCGATATTCGTCATCGGCCATGCAACTTTGTTGAAATTATGCCGCGGCTTGCCGAATCGCCGACCCAGCGCCGTGGTGGGTAATGCCTGATCTTGACCATGAGCAGCAATTTAACGGGCCGGTTATTGGCATTGACGAGGCTGGTCGGGGGCCTTGGGCGGGCCCAGTTACTGTAACGGCGATCTGGCTTTGTCCAACGGCATATGATGAGTTACCAGCTGATATTGATGATTCAAAAAAAATAAAGCCGCCGCGCCGAACCAGCCTTGCGGCAGTGATGATGGCGCCGCCACATCTCCATCACACTATATCGATTGATGTTGCGCAAATTGACCAGAACGGGATTTTGCAAGCGACCTTTGCCGGCATGGTGATAGCGGCATCAAGATTAACGGAAAAGCTGGTAAAGGCCGGTCTATCTGCCCCGGTTCATGCGCTGGTTGATGGCAATTTGTTGCCGCCTGATATGCCGCTGCCAGCAACCGCGCTAATCAAAGGTGACAGCCGGTCACTGTCGATTGCAGCCGCGTCGATTATTGCCAAGACAGCGCGTGACGAGATTATGCAGACACTGGATGCGCTGCATCCGGGCTATGGCTGGGCGAACAATATGGGCTATGGCACAAAGGCGCATCAGGCCGGAATTAGGCAATTTGGTGTTACCCCGTATCACCGCCGCAGTTTTAAGCCGATCCGGCGCTATCTCGATGCGGGCGACGATTAACCCGCGACAATTTATCCGCGACACAGGCACAAGAATTTTGGTTTTTTCAAAAAAATCGGGTTTTGCCTGCAGAGCGTCACGCGGCGGCATCACAAGATAGGCTTGGTTGTGATCATCGCTGACACAATATATTGATATGACTTTAAGAAAGCCCTATAAGCTGTTGACTTATATTGATTCTATGATTCTTTTATAAGAATAGAGCTGGCAAATTGCTGGCATAGAATGAATGAAATGGGCGTTGTCTGGTGAAAGCGAATCAAATTTTACATGGCGATTGTATCGCCAAATTACGCAAAATTCCCGATCAATCGGTTGATCTGGTGTTTGCTGATCCGCCGTATAATTTGCAATTGTCGGGTGATTTGGCGCGTCCGGATCAGACCCATGTCGATGCGGTTACTGATGCGTGGGATAAGTTTGACAGTTTTGCCGCCTATGACGCCTTTACTGCCGCTTGGCTAACCGAGGCGCGCCGCGTGCTAAAGCCGGATGGCGCGATATGGGTTATTGGCAGCTATCACAATATCTTTCGTGTTGGCACGATTTTGCAGAATCTCGATTTCTGGGTTTTAAATGATGTGATCTGGCGCAAAACAAACCCGATGCCTAATTTCCGTGGTCGTCGCTTTACCAATGCACATGAAACGCTTATCTGGGCGGCGAAATCGCAAAAATCACGTCACGTCTTTAATTATGAAGCCATGAAGGCGCTGAATGAAGATGTGCAGATGCGGTCTGATTGGGAACTGCCATTATGCACCGGCAATGAGCGGATCAAGGAAGATGGTAAAAAAGCGCATCCTACGCAAAAGCCGGAAAGTTTGTTGGCGCGCGTAATTTTGGCGTCGACGCGGCGCGGTGATGTGATTCTTGATCCATTTTTTGGCACGGGAACGACCGGTGCGGTGGCAAAACGGCTGAACCGGAATTTTATTGGTATCGAGCAAGATGCGAATTATGTGAAAATTGCCAAAACACGGCTGGCTTCGGTGACGCCGATTGCCTCGGATGATTTACTGGAAACAACGCCGCGCCGGGCTTTACCCAAAGTTCCGTTTGGGAATTTGATTGAACATGGATTGCTGCAACCGGGTGATCACCTATTTGACGCCAAAAAACGGTTTCAGGCAAAGGTACGCGCTGACGGATCCCTGTTTACAGATCAAAAGCAAAGCGGGTCAATTCATGCACTCGGCGCCCAGCTTCAAGGATTACCATCATGCAATGGCTGGATTTTCTGGCATGTTGAACGGGATGGGAAACCGGTTCTTATCGACAAGCTTCGGGAAAAACTGCGCGAAGACATATATCCGTCTAACCCATAATAAAAACGGGCTTTACAGCATAAACAGGGCCATGATCCGGTTTAGATCACCGCCCTGTTTCCTTCTGGTGTCTCTGTTTTATGCGGCGTGCGCTTCGGCCTTTTTTTCCAGTCGGCGCGCGTGCAAAACAGGCTCGGTATAGCCTGATGGCTGTTCGATACCCTTAAAGACAAGGTCAAGCGCCGCCTGAAAGGCGATAGATTGATCAAACCGGCCATCCATAGGCTCATAAGCCGGATCATCTGCATTTTGGCTGTCAACAACGGCGGCCATTTCCTTCATCACATCCATGACCAGATCGGCGTCACAGATCCCATGATGCAGCCAATTGGCAATATGCTGCGATGAAATCCGCAAGGTTGCCCGGTCTTCCATCAGGCCAACATTATGAATGTCGGGAACCTTCGAGCAGCCAACGCCCTGATCAATCCAGCGCACAACATAGCCCAGAATACCTTGGGCGTTATTGCGCAATTCCGCACGGATATCCTCGGCTGACCAATTCGGCCGGCTGGCCACTGGAATGGACAGAATATCCGAACGGCTAGCGCGTGACTTACCCGCCAGTTCAGCCTGCCGCTTGGCCACATCCACCGCGTGATAATGCAATGCGTGCAGGGTCGCCGCAGTTGGCGATGGTACCCACGCGCAATTTGCACCAGCGTTCGGATGGGCGCTCTTCTGCGCAATCATATCGGCCATCATGTCCGGCATGGCCCACATGCCCTTGCCGATTTGCGCCTTACCTGAAAACCCGCAAGCAAGCCCAACATCAACATTCCAATCTTCATAAGCTGAAATCCATGTTGCGGCTTTCATATCGCCTTTGCGGATCATCGCACCAGCATACATCGAGGTGTGAATTTCATCGCCGGTACGGTCAAGAAATCCGGTATTAATGAAGGCAACGCGTGATTTTGCAGCACGGATACATTCTTTAAGATTTACCGTGGTGCGGCGTTCTTCGTCCATGATACCGATTTTGATGCTATTGGCTGGCAGCTGCAAAAGCTGTTCAACCATATCAAAGGTTTCAACCGCAAAGGCGACTTCATCCGGACCATGCATTTTTGGTTTGACGACATAGATTGAACCGGCCGGTGAATTCTGGCCGCTGGCAAAATCTGGTAATGCGGCGGCAACCGAAATAAACGCATCAAGGATGCCTTCGGGAATCTCCTGACCGCCGGATAGATGCACCGCCGGATTGGTCATCAGGTGACCAACATTACGAACCAGCATTAATGCCCGGCCGCGCAATGTTTTGGTGCTGCCATCAGGTGCGGTGTAGCTTTTGTCGGGGTTCAACGACCGTGTCATGCTTTTGCCATTCTTGGCAAATTCTGCGGTTAAACTACCCCGCATGATCTGGTTCCAGTTGCGATAGGCCAGCACCTTATCTTCGGCATCTACCGCAGCAATTGAATCTTCAAGATCAATGATGCTTGTCAGCGCTGCCTCGACAATCACATCATTAATATGCGCCGCGTCATCAGCGCCAATTCTGCCGTTGGCATTGATGATAATTTCAAGATGAAGGCCGTTTTTGACGACAATGACGCTTGTCGGGGCTTCGGGGTTACCGGTATAGCCGACAAACTGATCTGCATTCGACAGCGACGTACTGGCGCTAGACTGGCTGATCGTGAGCGCCCCACCGGCAATATTAAGGCCGGTTACATCGTGCCAGCTGCCATTTGCCAATGGCGCGGATTGGTCAAGAAGATCACGGGCAAATGAAATCACTTTTTTACCGCGGACCGGATTATAGCCATCATTGCGGCCGGCGCCGTCTGCATCGTCAATCGCATCAGTGCCGTAAAGCGCATCATAAAGGCTGCCCCAGCGCGCATTGGCGGCGTTTAGGGCATAACGCGCGTTGGTGATCGGCACGACCAGCTGTGGGCCGGCGATGGTTGCGATCTCCGGATCAACATTGCTGGTTTCAATCTCAAAATCACCAGCATCATCATGAAGATAACCAATTTCGGCGAGAAATTTCTCATAGGCAGCGGCGTCAATGCCGCCATCGCTATTGGCTTTTAGCCAGTCGTCAATCTGGCGTTGTAGCCGCGCTCGTGTCTCGATAAGCGCCTGATTTTTTGGTGCCAGCTGATGCGCCGCCTGGTCAAACCCGTTCCAGAAAACATCTGGGGCGATGTTGGTGCCAGCTAGAATTTCATCATTCACCAAATCATATAGAACCTTGGCTATGGATAGACCACCACGGGTAATAACGTCTGACATTGTTTGCTCCGCTTTAGCAGGCAACCCGATGTAAATCAGGCAGGGGGGAATGGTTGAAAAAATTTTCTTTGTCTAACTGAACTCGCATTGTCTTTCAAGTTGCAACAGGTGGGATTCCATCGAATCACACATTTTTACGCCATCGCTAGCGCAAAAAACTCAATTATTGAGAATAAAGCTGCTATCGGGGCGCGGTTATGGACGCCGCCAGTGAAGACCAGCACCAGCCAACGCAGCTTCGATATCACCAACAAGATTATCGAGAATCACCGGTGTTTTTCCTTCGGCACGCGCGACCAGCGCGGCCTCGGTATTAGAGGCGCGGACAAGCCACCAGCCGTCATTAGTTCGCACCCTAACCCCATCTATCAGACTAAGGTTCTTGGCATCAATCTGGCTCTTTATATGTGCGGCAAGCCGGTCAATAACACCAAATTTCTGGTCATCCGGGCAGTCAATCCGCAATTCAGGTGTTGCATGCTGGGGCGCCAGCCCATCAATAAAATCAGTGATGCTCTGTCCGGTTTTGGCCATCTGGCACAAAACGCGGATCCCGACATAAAGCGCATCATCAAATCCATAGAAACCGTCTTTGATGAAAATATGCCCCGACATCTCGCCAGCCAACGGCGCGGTGAGTGCCGCCATGCGGGTTTTCATATGGCTGTGGCCGGTTTTCCAAATTTGCGCATCACCGCCTGCCTGCGTAATCAGATCCATCGCCATATCGGATGATTTCACATCAAGGATAACCGGCGCTCCTGGACTGCGTTCTAGAATGTCCTGTGCCAGAAAGGCCGTCAGAAAATCGCCTGGCACTTGCCGGCCTTTTGCGTCAACAATTCCAATTCGGTCACCATCGCCATCAAAGCCGATCCCAAGATCAGCCCCTGCCCCGGCAACAGCATCGCAGAGGATGGCAAGGGTTTCCGGATCAACAGGATTGGGGTGATGGTTTGGAAAGGTTCCGTCAATGTCACCAAAAAGCACTTTATGACGACCGTTTAGCCGTTTTGTAGCAGCGATCGTTGATGGCCCGGCCGCGCCATTGCCGCAATCCCAGATAACCGTAAAATCACCAGTGTTCGCATCGGCGGTAAGCCGGTCGATGTAATCGTCAAAAACAGCAACCTCGGCGTAACTGCCGCCAGCCATTTTGGCAGGCCCAGCAGCGCTAATCTCACCAAGTTGTTGAATGTCATCGCCAAAAAATACGACGCCGTTCATAACCATTTTAAACCCATTATGGCTTGGCGGATTATGTGATCCGGTGACTTGGATCGCGGCATCAGCGTCTAGCGTTACACCGGCATAATATAGCATTGGCGTTGAGCCGCAGCCGATGTCGCTGACCTGCGCTCCGCCGGCCACCAGCCCGTCACAAAGGGCGGCTGCCAGCGCCGGTGATGACAAACGCCCATCACGCCCGACCGCAACATGATTGCCATGGCCACGATGGCGAAGACAGGCGGCATAACCAAGCCCGATGGCGTGCGCGTCAGCCAGTGTCAGTGTTTCCCCGACAATCCCGCGAATGTCATAGGCACGTAAAATAGATGGATGAAAAACATGCTGAGTCATGAACTGGCCTCTATTAAAACGTCTGGATTAAAAATTGGGAGAATGGTCCGCGTTTTTCGGGTTATTCACCTTTGCCTGACGGCATCCGGCCCTTTAGCCATTTCGCAAGTGGTGCTGCAAGATCATCGCGTGACATTGCAAATGCGATATTCGCTTGCAAGAAACCGATTTTTGATCCGCAGTCAAATCGTTCACCTGAAAACCGTAAGCCGTGAAAAGGTACCTTGCCAATTTGACGGGCAAGCGCGTCGGTCAGCTGCACCTCGTTACCAGCGCCGCGTTCTTGGCGATCAAGCTGCGAGAAAACGCCAGCTTCGATTATGTATCGACCAACGACAGCCAAGGTGGATGGCGCGTCTTCTGGATCCGGCTTTTCAACAAGACCGGCAACGTCAATCAGCTGGCCGTGATCTTTGCCCGGCGTGATGATACCATAAGAACTTGTTTCCGATTTTGGCACATCCATCACCGCAATCATGTTGCCGCCCTGATAAGATGCAACCATTTCGGCCATGCAGCTCTTGCCAAGAATAAGGTCATCAGCCAGCAAAATGGCAACGGGCTCATCATGCACCAGATTACGGGCGCACCATACCGCATGGCCAAGGCCGGCCGGCTCTTGCTGGCGAACATAAGCAACTGACCCCGGCGCGTGTATCATTCCGCGTACGGTATCCAACGCCGCCGCCTTGCCCTTGGCAAGAAGCGTTTCCTCCAGCTCAAATGAGTGATCAAAATGATCCTCGATCGCCGTCTTGTTTCGGCCGGTCACAAAGATAAATTCCTCGATACCAGCGGCAGCCGCCTCTTCAACCGCATATTGTATCAGCGGTTTATCAACAACAGGAAGCATTTCCTTTGGCAGTGCTTTGGTGGCTGGCAGAAACCTTGTACCAAGCCCGCCAACTGGAAAAATCGCTTTTTTGATCATGCGGTACATTCCTTAAATTGCCGTCATTAGCAGCCGCGTTGCCGCCATTTTTGAAAGGCTTACTCTTTGGTCACGAAATAGGTCAAGTCGGTCGGTTAACAAATTTGCCATAAAACAGCCCAAAACTCTAATCGGTTATCAATTTTTTCTGGTAATTACACTCTGGCATTGAACAAATTTTACCCGCCTGTTATCAAACCTTGGAATGGTCAGGGAAACAGCGCCGTGAAAATTGCAGTTATTGGCACCGGATATGTCGGGCTTGTTTCGGGGGCGTGTTTCTCCGAATTCGGTTTTGACGTAACTTGTATCGACAAGGATGCGGCCAAAATCCAGAAAATCAATCAGGGTGAAATGCCGATCTATGAGCCGGGTCTGGCAGATTTGGTGGCGCGTAACGTCGCCGCGGGCAGGCTGCATTTTGCGCTAGATCTGGCGGCAGCGGTGGCGGCAGCTGACGCGGTCTTTATCGCGGTCGGCACTCCAACACGGCGCGGTGATGGTCATGCTGATTTATCATTTGTTTATGCTGTTGCTGAAGAAATCGCCCCGCATCTATCTGGATATACGGTTGTTGTGACGAAATCGACCGTTCCGGTGGGCACTGGCCGCGAAGTCGAGTCAATCGTTGCTAGGGTTAACCCTGATGCACAATTTGATGTTGTGTCAAACCCTGAGTTTCTGCGCGAAGGTGCGGCAATTTCCGACTTTATGCGGCCTGACCGTGTTGTTGTTGGCGCCGAAACTGACGCGGCGCGCGATGTGATGCGGGCATTATATCGGCCATTATTTTTGATTGAGACGCCAATTCTTTTCACCAACCTAGAAACGTCAGAGCTGATCAAATATGCCAGCAACGCGTTCTTGGCGGTGAAGATTTCCTATATCAACCAGATGGCTGATCTTTGTGAAATGGTTGGCGCTGATGTGCATGATGTCGCCAAAGGCATGGGTCTTGATAAGCGGATTGGCAATAAATTTTTACATCCGGGGCCTGGCTATGGTGGATCCTGCTTTCCAAAAGATACGATAGCGCTTGTTAAAACTGCTGAAAAACATGGCAGTGACGTCAGCATTGTTGATGCGGTTGTCGCGTTCAATCAGGCGCGCAAAATGGCGATGGCAGAGCGTGTGATTATCGCGATGGGCGGGTCGGTTGCTGGTGCCCAAATCGCCATTCTGGGGCTTGCCTTCAAACCGGAAACCGATGATATGCGCGACAGTCCGTCATTGGACATCATCCACGCCTTAGTCAAAGCTGGTGCAAATTTGCGCCTTTATGATCCAAAGGCGATGGATGAGGCGCGGCCACTTTTGCCGCCTGTCGTCACATTTTGCGAAAGCGCAACTGATTGTCTGACCGGTGCTGCCTGTGCGGTATTGGTTACTGAGTGGAATGAATTTCGTGCTCTTACTGCGGCACATTTTGCGGCGACGATGATCGGGCGCGTCATTGTTGATTTACGTAATGTTTACGAACCAGAGGCAATGCAGCGCGCCGGCTTCAAATATTCGTCGATTGGTCGGTAGGTGATCACGCCCGGCATTAACGCATCACTCATGTCTCTTGTTCAATGTTCTGTGAGGGCAGAGTCTCCCACTGTTTAAATCTAAGGGAATATAAAATGGAAACGCTGAAAATTCAGTCGATTGACCATATTGTTATGCAGGCGGCCGATGTTGCTGCGACGGTGGCATTCTATACTGAAATCATGGGTATGGAGCATAGTGAATTTCAGCCACCAACTGGAGGGCCTGTGCGCCAGTCATTGCATTTTGGGAACCAGAAAATAAACCTTCACAATGCATCATCCCCTTATATTCCTCATGCCAAAAACCCGGTCGCCGGCAGTGTCGATCTTTGTTTCATCACCGATCAGCCGCTTGGCGACTGGCAGCAGCATCTTGCCAATCATGGCGTCGAAATTGAGGATGGTCCGGTTCGTAAAACCGGCGCCAATGGGCCACTTTTATCGGTTTATATCCGCGATCCTGACGATAACCTCATCGAGATTTCAAACTATATCTAACGGCCAAAACCGTCTATTCTGCGGCCATATCCAATGTGGGTGGCTGTGTTGATAGCCCTGATATAATGGCGCTAATCTCTTGCTCGTACCGGGTCATGTTTGCGGCTTTTACATGACCATAGCCGCGTATCTTCAGCATGAGCTCAAGCGCCGTCTCAATCTGCTCATATTGGCGCGATGATGCATTGGTGCCAAGCTGGTCTAGCCAGTTGATTACCGTTTCACGGTGGGCCCGCTCGCTTTGTCGCTCAGCACTGAAGCCGAACGGATCAATCCAGCTATCACGGAGCCAAGACAGGCGCGCAATCATCGTTAAAACCGGCGTCAGCCAAGGCCCAAAGCGAATTTTGCGGGGGGTTCCATCGCGGCCTTTTCGCCAGCTAAGCAAAGGCGGGGCAAGATGGTAATGAACCGCTATATCTTTGCCGCCAATCGCGTTTATCTTCGCGGTGAAATCGGCATTGGTTAATTGGCGTGCAACCTCGTATTCATCCTTGATTGCCATGGCACGGAATAGCACCCTAGCGGCGCTGATGCCAATTGCATCTGTTGGAACCTTGGCGGCGGTTAACCGGTCGATAAAGCGATTTATCTCAGTTGTGAAACGGGCTGCATAGGCGGTGTTTTGATAGGCTGTTAATTGCGCGGCAAAATACGCAATCGCCGCGGCTGGGTCGTGCAATAGATCCTGATTTTTCGGCGCGGCCTTGGCAGCTAGCAAGGCCAATAGCTGATCGGGTGCATGAGCCAGTAATCGGCCCCATTTTAAAGCGGCAAGATTATCATCAACTGATGTGCCATTAAGCCGTAATGCTGCCTCAACTGCCTCAACGCCAATGGGAATCAAACCTTTTTGAACTGCCCAGCCAAGCATGATGATGGTGCTTGAAGTGGTGCTTCCTAAAATCTGGTTAGCCAGTGATGAAATGGCAAATCTTGTGATACGCGCCTTATCCATCGCCGCCCCAAGGCGGGTCATAACAACCGGCATATCCACGACACTGCCGATGCCGACACCGGCAACGCCAACCGGATCGATATTGTCATTGATGATGGCGCTGCTTGTGGTTTTGTTCAGCAGGCCAAGAACCATATCATTTGCAGCTACCACCGCATCACAGCCAATCAGTAAATCGGCCTCATGCGTTGGTAGCCGCACCATATGTCCGGCAAGAGATGCGCCCTTGGCAAGCCTGATCTGGCTGGTCACGCCGCCATTTTTCTGCGATAGGCCAGTTTGATTAACTGCGGTTCCGGCAATGCCGTCGACGCGCGCCGCCATAATCAGAATACCCGCCAATGTTGAAACGCCGGTACCGCCAATACCAGCAACAAAAATATTAAAGATACCATCGCGCACCGGTGTCGGGGCTGGCAATTTAATGTCAGCAGGAAATGCTGGCCGTGTGGCAGGCGGGGCTTTGGATGCCGTGTTTCCGCCTTTCAGCGTCACAAAGCTGGGGCAAAATCCGGTGAGGCAGGACATATCCTTATTGCACAGGCTTTGATCAATCATGCGTTTTTCGCCTTCGGGGCGCATAACCGGTTTGACCGCTACACAATTTGATTTAACGGCGCAATCGCCACACCCTTCGCAAACCGCTTCATTAATCACGATGGTTTCAGGCTTATCGGCAATCAGCCCGCGTTTTCGTTTGCGGCGTAATTCGGTGGCGCAATCCTGCACATAGATGATTGCCGTGACGCCGGTGATAGATTTCAGTTCCTGCTGCAGCTTGACAATATCGTCGCGGTGATAAAATTGGCAATTGCTTGCCCATTTGGCTCCGGCCATCAGGGTTTCTGGTGCATCGCTGACAATCGCAATCTTGACGATGCCTTCAGCCGCGAGCTGGCGCGACATAACCCATGGTGTTTGGCCGCCCTCAATAGACTGGCCGCCGGTCATGGCAACTGCACCATTATAGAGTATCTTGAAGGTCATATTGACCCCGGCAGCAACCGCCGCGCGAATACCAAGATAGCCCGAATGCGCATAGGTACCATCGCCAATATTCTGGAAACTATGTGTTTGGCTGGAAAATGGCGCACGGCCAATCCAGAAAGCACCTTCACCGCCCATCTGGGTGAAATTAGTAATCTCGTCAGGCGTCAGAAACCCGCTGATCGAGTGACAGCCGATACCCATCCCGACAATTTCCCCATCGGGAAGTTTTGTGCTGGAATTATGCGGGCACCCCGCGCAATACCATGGGGTGCGGTTGGCAATATGCGGCAGCGTCTGTGCGGTGATTACGGCTGGAACAGCGCGTATCGCAATATCATGTGCGTTGGCACGCTTGGTAATTGCCGTCATTAAAATCGCGTGGGTTATCTCGCCAGTTTCTGGCAAAAGCGGCGATCCGTCAGGCGCCATTTTACCGGTGATGACAGCGCGCGCTGGTAAATTGACAACGGCACGGGCTAGTTGTTCTTCGACGATTGGCCGCTTTTCTTCGACCACCATCACTTCGTCATAATTCTTGGCAAAATCGGCAAGGCCATCGGCATTAACCGGCCATGGCATCACGACAGAAAAAAGCCCAATGCCTGCCGCTACCCGATCTTTGATACCAAGACTAATCAGCGCGTCATTCACTTCATAAAGGGCTTTGCCAACAGCGATAATTCCAAGCTTGCCATTGGCCGGTTGTGGCAGGATTGGCGCGTTAATCTGCTGGGTATGTTGAAAGGCGCGCACTGCGGGAAGCCGCAAATTAAACAGCCGGTCTTCGCGCAATAATGCCGGGTCATGCCGGCCGATATGAACCGGGCCGTTTTCATTGCCCGCGATGATGTCGGGGTGAATATTATCAAGGTCAACAATGCCGCTGGTATCGGCGGTATCGACAACGATCTTCATGCCAACACAACACCCCGCCTGCCGTGATAAGGCAAAAGCCATAAGCCCCATTGGAATAATATCATGCAGTGAGCGCGGATAGAAAAAGGGAACACCTGCGGCAATCAGGGTCTGTTCCGACTGATAGGCAAGTGTCGATGATTTGCCGGTGGCATCATCGCCAACCGCCAGCACCATTCCGCCAAATTTGGAAACCCCTCCCATATTGGCATGGCGGATGGCGTCTAGCGCACGATCCAGCCCCGGGCCCTTGCCATACCAAAGGCCAAACACGCCATCAATGTCTGGCTGGTCATAAAGATGAATATGCTGTGCGCCCCAGATTGCAGTTGCTGCCAGCTCTTCATTGATTGCAGGTTGGAAAACCACTCCTTCAGCGGCGAGAAGATCAAGATTGCGGTTTAATTCAAGATCAAGCCCGCCAAGGGGTGATCCCGGATAACCGCTAACCAGACCACGGCTGTTGATGCCCTGTTCGCGGTCAAGACGCGCCTGTTCGAGAAGCAGCCGAACCAGTGCCTGCGTCCCGGTCATATAGGCCGGGCCGTGACGCTTTTGATAGCAATCGCGCAGCTGTATCTCGTCCATAAAACACCCTTTGGCCACCATGGCGACCGATATATCTATCAGGTTTAGTTAACCACAGAAATTGTGCCGGGAAAAAGATGTTCTTGTAACAGCGTGATTTTTGTTATCGCGCCAGACCCGTCTATCCAACAAGTGCTTATGGTGATTTTCAAACTTGCTTGGTCTTTAGATTTATTTGGTCTTTAGGTTTATTTGGCCTAAGGATTTATTTGGCCTAAGGATTTATTTGGCAAGTCACTCTAGATTGGCCAATATGGTTGGCGATGGCTAAAGAATTTTAGAGGCTAAGAGACAAAAGATGGCAGACCAGTTTGATTATGTGATTGTTGGTGCGGGCACCGCTGGATGTGTTCTGGCCAATCGACTTACTGCGTGTGGCACCTATTCGGTTTGTCTGCTTGAGGCTGGCCCGCCGGACTGGAATCCGATGATCCATATTCCAGCAGGCTTTATCAAAACGCTGGTCAATCCTTCGGTTAATTGGATGTATCAGAGCGAAGCGAGCGCCGGCACAAATGGCCGTACCATTCCGATGCCACGGGGCAAGGTGCTTGGTGGATCAAGCTCGATCAATGGGCTGATTTTTAATCGTGGTCAGAAAATGGATTTTGACGTCTGGGCGCAAAAGGGCAATCGCGGCTGGTCATATGATGATGTGCTTCCTTATTTTCGTCGTTATGAGCGGCATGAAGATAGTGTTGATGCCAGCTATCGTGGCCAAAATGGTGAAATGACCATCACCAATCTGGCGTGGCGTGATCCGCTTTGTGAGGCCTTTATCGAGGGTGCTGAAAGCATCGGCATTCCGCGCAACCCCGATTATAATGGTGCCTATCAAGAAGGCACGTCCTATGTTCAGCGCACCTCAACGGGTAAATTGAGGATGAGCGCCGCGCGCGCATTTCTGAAACCGGCGCGCAAACGCGCAAATCTTCGCATCATCACCAACGCCCATGCGACGAAAATCCACCTTGATGGCAAACGCGCCACCGGCGTTTCCTTTCGTCGTGGCGGTGTGAACGGCCACCTGCAAGACGTGTATGCGGCGCGTGAAGTTATTGTCGCAGGCGGCACCATCAATTCACCTCAATTGCTGCAATTATCGGGAATTGGCCCGGCGGGGCTGCTGCAGGGTCTTGGTATTGAGGTAAAGCATGATCTGCCCGGTGTTGGCGAAAATCTGCGTGATCATTACGGGACACGCCTGACCGCACGGGCAAAGAATGTTAGGACAATTAACGAGCTTGCCCGTGGGCCAAAACTGGTTGGTGAAATTGCCAAATATTTCTTGGGGCGGCGCTCGATTCTCGAGCTGGGGCCAACGCTTGTATATTGTTTCTGGCACTCTGATGAGACAGTGCGCAACGCCGATCTTCAGGTTAGCTTTACCCCTGCTAGTTATAGAGAAGGGTTGCAGGCATGGCTTGAAGATGAGCCTGGATTTACCCTTGCAACCTGGCAGCAACGCCCCGAAAGTCTCGGTTATGTGCGGGCAAAAACCAGTGACCCGTTCGACAAGCCGCTAATTCAGCCGAATTATCTGGCGCATGAAGAAGACCGGCGGGTGCTTCTTGCCGGAATAAAGCTGAGCCGCCGGCTGATGAACACAACACCGCTTGCGCCTTATTTTGATTATGAGGGTTATCCGGGCGCGCATGTCCAAAGCGACGATGAATTGCTGGATGTTGCCCGCCAGCGTAGCACGACGGTTTATCATCTGATGGGCACTTGCCGAATGGCACCTGCAACAGATCCAACGGCTGTTGTTGATGACCAATTACGGGTTCATGGGATACAAAACCTGCGCGTTATTGATGCCTCGATCATGCCAACAATGCTGTCGGCAAATCTGAATGCAGGCGTTTTGATGATTGCCGAAAAGGGCGCCGACCTTGTGCTTGGAAAACCGCCGCTTGCCAGCATCTGACATAAGCGGTTGACAGTATCTATGTGCCTAGAAGATTAGGTTGCGAGGATTGTCCAACTTGCGTTATGTCTTAACCCATAGCTAATTTTACGCTCACGTCATTATCTTCAATCCAGTCAGAGGGATCTCTTATGCGCAGCTTACAACGTCCGGGCCGGTCACCGGTTCTTGCCCCTGAAGGTATGGCAAGCACATCACATCCGCTGTCAACACAAGCCGCAGTTAATGTTTTGCAAAATGGCGGCAATGCAATGGATGCAGCGCTTGCTGCCTGCGCAGTTCAGGCCGTTGTCGAGCCTGAGTCAACCGGCATTGGCGGTGATTGCTTTTGTCTTTATTCGCAAGGTGGTAGTGACAAGGTAATTGCGATGAACGGATCTGGCCGTGCCCCATCAGGGCTAAGCGCCGAATGGCTGATCAGTCAGGGCATCCATGAAATTCCACAGCAATCACCTCATGCGGTTACCGTGCCAACTGCGGTCGATGCTTGGGTTCAGCTAAATCGTGATTACGGGTCAACTCCGCTTGGCGATCTGTTGCAGCCGGCGATTAAATATGCGCGCGATGGATTTGCCATTGGTTCGCGCGTTGCGGCTGATTTCAAGGCCAGTGCTAAGCTGATCAAAGGAGATCCTGATTGCAGCGCGCTTTATCTTCGCGATGGTGAAAATTATAAAATGGGTGACCGGTTTGCAAATCCGAATCTGGCAAAGGCATTAGAAGAAATTGCCAAAAATGGACGTGACGGATTTTACAAGGGCTGGGTTGCCGAGGATATTCTTGGCAAATTGCAATCTCTTGGCGGCGTGCATTGCGCGGCTGATTTTGATGCGGCCATTGCTGAATATGTGACCCCGATCAAAACCAATTTCAGAGGCTATGATATTTGGGAATGTCCGCCAAATGGTCAGGGGGTCATTGCGCTATTGCTGCTGAACATCATGTCCGAAGTTGACAAGTTTGGTGATCATCCTATTTCGCTTGAGCGAATCCACCATGAGATCGAAGCGGGGCGTCTTGCTTACCGCGATCGCTCGCTTTATCTGGCTGATCCCGCATTTGCCGAGGTGCCAGTTGATGATTTGTTAAGCGCCGAACATGCGGCGGCGATCCGGGCGCAGATTAACCCGGAAAAGGCGCTTAAAGATTTGCCGGAAACCACGCTGCCGAGGCACAAAAGCACAGTCTATATTTCGGTCATTGATAAGGATCGTAACGCGTGCAGCCTGATCAACACGGTGTTTCATAATTTCGGGGCTGGGTATGTTGCGCCAAAATCTGGCATTATTCTGCAAAACCGCGGTCAGGGATTTGTTGTAAAGCCCGGCCATCCGAACTGTATCGAGCCCGGCAAGCGGCCACTTCATACGATTATCCCGGGCATGGCGACCAAAGATGGCAAGACTGTTATGTCATTTGGTGTGATGGGCGGCGAATATCAGGCCTTTGGACATATGCAGTTTCTGACCCGCCTGTTTGATTATGGCATGGATATTCAAGAGGCGCAGGATATGCCGCGCTTTATGCCGGACCCGTTCAGTGATGTCGTCGAAGTTGAAGAGCCGATCAGTGATGAGTTGCGTGACGGTTTACGGGCGCTTGGTCATAATATCCAGCCAGCGGTAAAGCCGATTGGCGGATCACAGGCGATCTTTATTGATTGGGAAACCAACCTGCTTCATGCCGGGTCTGATCCGCGCAAAGATGGGTGTGCAATCGGCTATTAACAGCGGTGGTGGCACGCCTAGGCACGGCGTGACAACCCATTCATCTGCGTCACCGAAAGGCTTGTTGGATTATCTTGCAAACAGGTACCGGTTTGGCGTGTCTGCAATATGCAACCTCTGACCGCGGTTTTGCGGTCAAATGGCCGATCAAAGGGCCAGTCAAACGAGCGGTCATTTATTACCGTATCTATTGCTAAAAAATCGTACCTCCCAGTTGTTTTAGGGTTTGTCAGCGGGATAATTTTACCATTTAATTTATGCTGTTGACTGCCGATGCCACATTGGCTGGATGACGCCAAAATAAGGGGAAATTCATCATGCTAAACGAAGAGCAAATTTGGAATTTTGTCGATGCGAAGAAAGCAGATTTTATCGCTCTTTCTGACCGTGTTTTTGAGACACCTGAAACGCTTTACAATGAATATGCATCAGTGGCCGAACATGTGGCGGCGCTGCAGGCAGAGGGGTTTACTGTTACAGAGGGCATTTGCGGCATGCCAACCGCGGTGATGGGCGAGGCCGGAACCGAAGGCCCCATCATTGCAATTCTTGGTGAATTTGATGCATTGCCCGGATTAAGTCAGCAGCCCGGTGTCGCCGAACATAGTCCAGTAGAGACTGGCGGCAATGGTCATGGCTGTGGTCACAATCTTTTGGGGGCAGCGGCTCTATTGGCGGCAACCGCGGTTAAGGACTGGCTTGCCGAAAATAATATCAAAGCGCGGGTTCGCTATTATGGTTGTCCTGCCGAAGAAGGTGGTGCGGCCAAAGCCTATATGGCGCGTGATGGATTATTTGATGATGTTGCGGCTGCGATTTCTTGGCACCCCTCAACCTTTAATGCGGTACAGCATGGTCATTCGCTGGCAAATTCACGGATAGACTTCACCTTCCACGGCAAGGCGGCACATGCCGCCGCGGCACCGCATCTTGGTCGCAGTGCGCTTGATGCCTGCGAGTTGATGAATATCGGGGTTAATTATATGCGTGAGCATATGCCGGATTCGGCCCGGGTGCATTACGCCTATCTTGATGTTGGCGGCGCCGCGCCCAATGTTGTTCAGGCAAAGGCAACGGTTCGCCAGCTGGTTCGCGCAGGTGATCTTGAAACATTGCGTGATCTGGTTGCGCGGGTTCGTAAAATTGCTGATGGTGCGGCGCTGATGACCGGTACAACGGTCGAGGCCAAGGTCTATTCAGGGGTGTCTAATCTGGTTGGCAATCGCCCGCTAGAAGAGATGATGCAGCGCGAATTTGACAAGCTTGGGCCAGTGCCATTTGATAGCGAAGATGATAAATTTGCCAATGAAATTCGTAAAAGCCTAACAAGTGCCGATATTGCGGCCAGCTTTCAACGCATCGGCCGCGAGACGCCCCCCGATCTGGCGATGTGCGATTTTGTGGCACCCCTTGATCGGTCAAACAGCGGCGGTGAAGGATCAACTGATGTTGGTGATGTCAGCTGGGTGGTTCCAACGGTTCAGGCGCGGGTGGCAACCTGTGCAGTTGGAACCCCGTTCCATACATGGCAAACCGTCGCCCAAGGAAAAATGCCAGCCGCGCATAAAGGCATGGTTCATGCGGCAAAGGTGATGGCGTCAACGGCAACAGCCCTGATGCAAGCCCCCGATGTTCTAGCCGCAGCCCGCACTGTGCATGATGAACGTCAGGCGAGAACGCCGTATCAATGCCCGATTCCGCAGGATGTCAAACCGCCGATTTTACCGCGACCTGAATAGGCATCGCGAATTTGTGTGGCTGATTTTTGTTAGGCGAGCTTCTGTTCGGCAAGATGTACCCAGAGACTGGCACCAATTGGCAGCAGATCATCGTTAAAATCGAAATGCGGACTATGCAGATTGAAACTATCAAGACCGGCGCCAAGCCAGACGTAGGCGCCGGGCTTTTGTGCCAGCATAAATGAAAAATCCTCGGCGCCCATTACCGGGGTCATGCCGGTTTCAAGACCGTCAGGGCCCAGCATATCGGTGATAATATCACGCACATAAAGCGCATCAGCCTCATGATTCACCGTTGGTGGATAGCCCGGTCTTAACTCCATCGAAACGTCACAGCCAAGCGTTGCCACGGCATTACGCGCAACATTTTCAATATCGGCAATCATCCGCTCACGGGTTGCCGCGTTCATCGTCCGAAGGGTGCCGCCAATTGTGGCGCTGCCGGGAATTACATTATAGGCGCTTCCGGCATCCAGCCTGGTCAGTGAAATCACTGCCTGATCAAAAGGGTCGAGCCGGCGCGATATCAGAGTTTGTAATGCCGTTATGCAGATACCAGCGGCGACAATCGGGTCATGCGTCAGATGTGGCATCGCGGCATGGCCACCATCGCCGGTGATGGTCAGCACAAAAATGTCGGCACCAGCCATTGCCGGACCGCAATGCGCAACCGCGCGGCCAACCTCCAGCCCCGGCCAGTTATGCATCCCCCAGACCGAATCCATTACAAATTTCTCGAATAGACCATCATTGATCATTGATCGGGCACCAGCATTGCCGCCTTCTTCGGCGGGTTGGAAAATACAATGAACCGTGCCGTTGAAATTGCGTGTTTTCGCAAGATGCTGTGCCGCCCCCAACAGCATGGTTGTATGGCCATCATGACCACAAGCGTGCATCGCACCCGGGCGCTGTGAGGCATGGGCAAGATTGGTTTCCTCAGACATTGGCAAGGCATCCATATCAGCGCGAAGGCCGATTGATTTGCCATCATTCTTGCCCTTGATAACGCCAACAAGGCCAGTGCCACCAAACCCGCGATGCACGTCGACACCAAAGCTTTCCAGCTTGGCCGCGACAAAGTCGGATGTGTCTTTTTCCTGATAGGCAATCTCGGGATTCTGATGCAAATGGCGCCGCCATGAAATCATCTCATCATGCGCTTCGCCCAGCTCCTTTATCAGTTTCATAACAATCTCCCAAAGCTCTTGTTGATGACCCAAAACCTATGCCATGTTCGACTATAGACGGCGAGGCAAGCCAAACTCAAGCACCGGTTTCAAGCTATTTGAAAGGCGGGCATGAACGGTCTTTGGATTAGCCGTGATATTTGCAATTGGGGTTGTCGCAATTTAGGCAAGGCATGAACAGGATAGAGCCGTGATGGATGATTATGTAACCTATGCAAAGCCTGATCGTATTGCGGCGGGGGTCGATCAACTGGCGGCAATGACTGAACCTGACCGGCCTTATACACGGCTGGTGTTCAGCCCGGAATTTGATGCTGGGCGGCGCTGGCTTGAGGGTCAATTCAAGGCGGCTGGGCTGGTCTGCAACATTGATGCTGGCGGCAGTTTGATCGGTATACGCGCTGGCAATGGGGCAGAACCGCGGAGAAAGCTGATCATTGGTTCGCATATTGATACGGTGCCAGCCGGTGGCCGGTTCGACGGTATTGCTGGTGTTTTGGCTGCGCTGGAAATCGTGTATTATCTGAACGAGCATGACATTACACTACCGTTTGATCTGGAAATAGTCGATTTTCTTGGTGAAGAGCTGAATGTCTGGGGCACGTCTTGCCTCGGTAGCCGTCATATGGCCGGTTTGGTCACGGCTGAAATGCTGGGGCGAACGGATCAAGATGGCCGCTGTTTGGGCGTTGAAATTGCGCGCATTGGCGGCAGCGGCAAACCTAGTGACGGTGTGCGCGGTGATGCGGATCAGATATTAGGTTGTTTTGAACTTCATATCGAGCAGGCAAAAACCTTGCAAGAACGGTCTGTCGATATTGGTCTCGTTACCGAAATCCCCAGCATTTACCGTTATGGTATTACCGTAACCGGACAGGCTGGCCATAGCGGCACGACGTTAATGGACGGGCGGCGCGATGCCGCTGTTGCCGCTGCCGATATTATCACGGCGGTGAGTGACCTTGCTGGTAGAATTGCAGCCGAGGATAATCACCATTTTGTCGCGACCATTGGTAAGATTGATATCTTTCCGAATGGTGCGGCGATCGTTCCTGGACGTGCCGAGATGACGCTGGATTTGCGCTCTGCTAGTGATCGTTCACGGCTACGGTTTGAAGCGGCTCTCGATAAGCTGATCAAACAGACAAGCATGAAAAGAAATTGCAAAATCAGCCGTGACAAACTTGCTGGTGCCGCGGTCGCGCCAATGGATAGGAAACTGATCTCGATCTTGGCGGAGCAATCAGCCCGGCTTGGCCTTGGCACAATGCCGATCTCCAGCGGTGCTGGTCATGATACGGCGCATCTCTCGCGCTTTGCGCCGGCAGCGATGATTTTTATCCCCTGCCAAGACGGTTTAAGCCACTGTCCGGAAGAATTTACTAGTGCAGACTCAATCGCTCGAGGCGCGGCGGTTTTGGTACGGTCAGTTTTGGCACTGGCCGAACAATCTGTCCCGAAGGGCTTGATCTAAACATAAGGCTAAGCGATTTTTATTAGCCCGCGTCATTCAGATGACAGGCAGAAAAATGCTGTGGCGCAATCTCGCGTAAGGTCGGTTTTTCTGTCTTGCAACGCGGCGTTGCAAATTTGCACCTTGGATGAAAATGACACCCCGTTGGTGGTGACAGGGGCGACGGAATTTCGCCGCTAATCGGCTCATACTGACGTTTACCAACTTCAAGGCGGGGCACCCCCTCAAGCAGCGCTTGGGTATAGGGATGGTTTGGTTTCTTGACAAATGCCTGGATCGGCGCGGTTTCGACAATCCGCCCGAGATACATCACAATGACTCGATCTGATATATGTTCAATGACGCTTATATCATGGCTAATAAATAGGTAGGTCAGATCCAACTGGTCTTTTAGCGCCACAAATAGATTTAGGATTTGCGCTTGAATTGAGACATCCAGCGCGGCGATGGATTCGTCGCAAACTAAAAACTCAGGTGAGACAGCAAGTGCTCTGGCAATGCCGATGCGCTGGCGCTGGCCACCAGAAAACTGATGAGGATAGCGCCGCATCGCCTCGGTATCCAAACCAACTCGGTGCATAACTTCGGCGGCAAATTCATGCTTTTGCGCTGGGGTAATCAATTGGTGGTATAGTGGCGCTTCGGTAACAATATCAATCACACGTTTGCGAGGATTCAAAGATGAAAAAGGATCTTGAAAAATCATCTGCGTACGCAAAGCATCAGGGATCGACTGGTTTTGCGACTGGCTGCTATCAAATTGAACGTTACCCTTCGTTGGCGGTAGGATGCCGGCGACCATTCTGCCAAGGGTTGACTTACCACAGCCCGACTCGCCAACAACACCGACAATTTCGCCCCTAAACACCTCAAAAGACACGTCATCAACTGCGTGGACAATTTCCTCCCGATAGTTCTGCCCTAATTTGTTCAAAATCTTTGCAACCATATCGAGTGATTTAACAAAATCGCGTGATAGGTTCGATACCGTCAATAGCGGCTTCATGCGGTATCTCCTTGTGTGACGTTAAAACAACGTACAAGTCGCCCATCATCGGTTTTGGTGACGTCTGGCGGCGTTAAGCTGCAGCGCTCAGTCAATAAAGAACAGCGATTTTGGAATGCACAACCTACCGGGAGATTTAGTAAGGACGGAACCATACCTTCAATCTGCTGCAGCGGTTCACCGCGCCGATTTTGTGCAGGTACACTGCCAAGAAGGCCGCGCGTATACGGGTGTATTGGGTTAGAAATTACTTTGGTATTTAACCCCTGTTCAACGATACGTCCTGCGTACATTACGCATATTCGCTCGGCAATACCTGCGACCACAGCAAGGTCATGAGTAATCCAAAGCAGCGCCGTCTTTGTTTCACGGCAAAGGCGTTGCATTTCGTGAATAACCTGCCCTTGGATTGTTACATCAAGAGCAGTAGTTGGCTCGTCGGCAATAATCAGGTCAGGCTTATTTAGCATGGCAATGGCAATCGATACTCGCTGTCGCATACCACCAGAAAACTGGTGTGGATAGGCACGCATCCTCTCTTCAGGTGACGAAATCCCAACAAGCCCAAGTGCGTCTCGTGATCGCGCATGGGCATCGGTCCGGCTAATCGAAGGGTCATGTGCCTGAATAGCCTCGATCATCTGGGTTTCAATACGCAGAACTGGATTTAGTGTCATCATTGGGTCTTGAAAAATCATCGCAACACGATTGCCACGAAATTGCTGCATCTCTTGAGGTGATAAATTAGTCAGATTTTGACCCTTAAAAAGTATTTCCCCATCGACAATACGGCCAGGCGCATCGACAAGTCCAATTATAGAAAAGCCAGTTATTGATTTACCTGAACCAGATTCACCAACAAGGCCAACGATTTCACCAGCGCCGATTTCAAGGCTAACACCATCAACTGCTTTCAGAACACCTGCCTTGGTGAAGAAATGCGTTTTTAAATCGTTGATTTGAAGGATTGGTGTCATCGAACTTTATCTCTGAAGGCGAGGGTTGAAAATATCTCGTAACTGGTCGCCAACAAGATTGATCGACACAATCGTAATCAACAATGCAACGCCTGGGAAAATACTGATCCAATAGTCTCCGGAGTACATGTATTCAAAGCCATTGCCAATCAAAAGCCCAAGTGATGGTTCAGTAATTGGTAGGCCAAGGCCCAGAAAACTGAGGGTGGCTTCGAGCGAAATTGCATGGGCGGTTTGCAAAGTACCGACGACAATCAATGGCGCCATACAGTTAGGTGTTATATGACTGAGAATGATGCGCCTGTCACTTAGGGCTAAACATTTTGCAGCTTCCACATATTCTTTGTTCTTTTCAACAAGTGCACTTGCTCTCGCTGCCCTTGCGTAATATGCCCACTGCACCAGAATTAGAGCTATTATAGTCTTCTCAACGCCTTTACCAAAAATTGCCAAGATTACCAGCGCCATAAGGATCGATGGAAAGCTTAGTTGAATGTCAACCACTCGCATTACCAGTGTTTCGTATCGACCTCCAAAATAGGCTGCTGAAAGGCCCATTATCGCACCAAAAACCAGCGCGACTAAACCAGAGAATGCGCCAACGCCAAGGCTAACCCTTAGTCCATAAAATATAGATGACAGCATATCTCTCCCAGCGCCGTCAGTGCCGAGGATAAATAAGTTACCAGAAAAGTCCTCCGACCCCGGCGGCAAACGACTGTTCATGATATCAACGGTAGCGAGGTCATATGGATTTGTTGGTGAGATGAAAGGTGCAAAAATAGCAATGAATAGAATGGTCAGAAAGACAATCAATGCAGCAACTGCAAGCGGGCTTTCTGAATAGTCTGCCCAGAATTTCTTGAATCCAGAAGCAGGCATTTGCTCACTCAGGTTGCTGGAATTAGTTGTCGCCATTAGGCCTCTCCCTTAATACGGACGCGCGGGTCCAAGAATGAGTATGTGATATCGACGACAAGGTTTAGGGTGACAAAAATGAATACGATTATCATCAAGTATGCGACAACGATTGGCCGATCGAGATTATAGATTGCTTCGATAATCAACTTGCCCATTCCAGGCCAGGCAAACACTGTTTCAGTGACTGTCGAAAAGGCAATCAGGGAACCGAATTCAAGACCTATGACAGTTACAATTGGTATCAAGATGTTTTTTAAAAGGTGAACATTAATAACCCGGCTTTCGGATAAGCCCTTTGCTCTGGCGAATTTAATATAGTCCTGAAGTATGATTTCTCGAGTCCCGGCACGCGCCAGCCTGATCACGGACGAAAGTTTGAAGAGCGCTAAATTAAAAGCGGGTAAAAATATATGCGAGAGACCATCTAGTGTGAAGATTGAACTCGTAACTCCCAGAAATGTGCCTAGCTCTCCACGCCCAGTGGATGGAAGCCAGCCCAAATGAACAGCAAAAAACATAATTAAGATTATTCCAACCCAAAAGGTTGGCATTGAGAAGCCCAAAATAGAGCCTGCCATTATTGTCTTGCTAATCTTGCTATTAGGCTTAAGGCCGGCATAGACCCCAAGCGGAATTCCAAAAACAATAGCGATCAACAGTGAAAAAAGAGCCAACTCAAATGTTGCAGGCATTCGCTGAATAATTAGCTTAAGTGCAGGCTCACCAAAAACAAAAGATTTACCGAGGTCACCCTGAAATGCGTTAACTAAAAAATACCAGTATTGTTCTGTAATAGGTCGATCCAACCCAAGATCTCGGATTACTCTCTCAATCTCAGCCTGGTCTGCTTCTGGATTGATGAGCATGTCGACTGGGTTTCCGACTAGATTTACCCCAATGAAAACAAGTAAAGACATTACAAAGAGGACAAAAACACTTTGCAGGGAACGCCTTAGGATGAACGCTGTCATTTAAGTTCTCCGGAGTAGGGGAATTGACCCATGCCGGTCAATCAAACCGGCATGGGTCAATTTATAGAGGTCTCTGTGCAAGTCCTAGTTGAGGCCCATCACGATTGTCCGCTCATCGGTCCGAGGTTGGTAACTTGAGCCCTTTTTTGAAGCCCAAGTATTCACCTGATAATGAAGTGGGATTACCCCAAAGTTTTCACCAACTGCGATTTCAGTCGCCTCAGCAAGAAGCTTTCCTCTCGCGTCCGAGTCAACCGTTGCCAACGCCTTTTGCACCAGAGCGTCTACCCTCGTGTCTGAGTGACGTCCGCGGTTTGCAGCACCCATACCTTTTGACTTATCATATGTATGTAATAGCGCTTTCAGTGGCGATGAGGCCTCACCAGAACCAGCACCCCAACCAAGAACCATAAAGCTAAACTCTGGTGATTTGTCAGGGCCACCCCTCGATGCACGCCCAAAGTAGACAGCTTTAGTCATTGTTTCGACGCTTGCGTCAATGCCAATCCGGTTCATCATCTGTGCGATTGCTTCAGCGATCTTCGCATCATTGATATACCGGTCATTTGGTCCATGGATTGTCATTTTAAAACCATCTCCATAACCTGCATCGGCCAGTAGTTTCTTTGCACCGTCAGGATCGTATTTCATGGGCTTCATCTTGTTTGAAACACCGTGGAAACCAGCCGGCAACAACTGGCCAGCAGGAACGGCAATACCTTCCATGACGCGGTCAACAATAGCATCACGGTTGATTGCCATTGAAATTGCCTTCCGAACACGAACATCCATCAACGGGTTCTTGATCGGACTTCCATCCTTAGCAGTGATATGAGGTGAGTTCTCGCGAAATTGATCCATATGAAGATAGATCACTCGGTTTGAGGGGCCACTGCTAAGTTTAACACTGTCCTCTTTTTTCAGCCGAGCAACATCAAGTGGCGGCACATTGTCGATGAGATCAACATCTCCGGCTAGTAATGCTGAAATGCGAGCTGGGCCCGCCTTAATCGGTTTAAAAGTTACCTTGTCATACTTTGCTTGTGTTCCAAAGTAGTCTGGATTCCTCTCTAATACGATCCGATCGCCTGGCACCCACTCAACAAATTTGTACGGGCCAGTTCCAATGGCGGCTTTTCCACTGTTGTAATCTTCGGTGGATGCGCCTTTTGCGGCTTTAGCTGATACTATCTTAACTGTTGTCATATCATTTGGCATCAGCGGATATGGCTTTGCCGTTTTGATGTGAATTGTATGACTGTCTACCTTTTCAAAGGTTTTGCCTTTTAAATAAGTAACAAAACTTGAGGGTGAGTTTGGAACATTTTGTGCGCGCTCGACTGTGAACATCACGTCATCCGCGGTAAATGGACTGCCATCGTGCCATTTAACATTTTTTCTGAGTTTGAACTCCCACGTTGTGTCGTTAATCGGCTTCCATGACTCGGCAAGGTCTGGGTAATGCTGTTGATTCTCATCACTTCCAACCAGATGGCTGAAAATATGGGTTCCAAAAGCATTATTTGGGCCAAGATTATGATAATGCGGATCGATTGAACTTGGCTCTGATTGCAGGCCAACACGTAATTCTGCGGCATTTGCCGCAAAGGATATACCAATTGCTGCAATGCTAGTTGTCACAAGATGTCTAAGTTTCATACACCCCTCCCTTTCGGTGATATTTTTCAGCGTCGTCTCGTACTGATTAAAATTATTCTGTTACATGGATAAATATTTGTCTACATATGAAATGTAATACTAAATTTAGGTGTAGGTTTAATGTCTATTAAACAAAATCAGACGCTTATGGATTTTTTGCCGCCCATCTCAATTTTTTCCAATCAGAAAACTGGCATCGTAACCTCTTACCGCCGTTACCAGCCGGAACTTTCGGATTGCTTGCGTCCGACGCTAGTGTTTCTGCACGGCTTTAATGGCAGTAGTAAAAGCTGGGCCTGTCAATTCGCCCACTTTACCGGCCATCAGGTGATTGCTGTAGATGCGCCCGGTTTTGGCCAGTCGCACGCCTATGAAGGTGATATGGCGACGATTGCGGCTGAAGTTGCGGCATTAATCAGCAGCCTTGTCACCGACAAGGTGGTCATTATTGGGCATTCAATGGGCGGTATGCTGGCGCAGATGCTGGGCGCCTTGCATCCGCAATTATGTGCAGCACTGATCCTGTCATGCACGCACAAAGGGCGGGCGCAACCGGCAGGAACGCCGCTTGGGGCGGCGGTGATTGAACGGATTGAGCAGCGCGAAATCATGGATGATGCGGCGTATGGGGCGCTGCGGGTTGGCAATATGCTCGCTGGTCAGATTGATCCCGAGATTGCGCAGTTTCTGACGGTGATTGCGGGTGAGATTAGGGTTGAGGGAATTCGCGCTGGTGGATTGGCGATGCATCATCTGGACACCACTGACCTGCTGGCAAAGATTGCGGCACCAGTGGCGATTTTTACCGGATCAGATGATATTGTGGTGACGCCGCACGCCATCGCGGCATTGAAGGCCGGCCTGCCCCAAGCCCGCCATTTCCCTTTATCCGGTGTTGGTCATGCGCCCTATTGTGAAGATGCACCCAGTTTCAATGCGGCAATTACGCAATTTCTCGCCGACGTTTTGAGGACATAGCCCTTACCGGTGTGGAAAAGCAGATGAATGCGTTAACGGTAAAGCCTTTTCTTTATTATTTTCTGACGAATACATTGTCGTTGCTTGGCACATGGATTCAAAAAGTAGGCCTTGGCTGGTTGACATGGCAAATTACCGAATCCACGTTTTGGACAAGCTTTGTGTCGATTGCACTAATGGCACCAGTGGGTATTATCGGGCCGTTCATTGCTGTTTATGCCGAAAGCTGGGATATGCGGCGCGCGTTTTTGATTACAAAAATCCTGATGATGATGGTCAGTTTTCTGATCTTTGGCTTGCAATTCTTTGAGATGCATAATCTTCAAACGCTGATCGCAACATCGCTAGCGCTTGGGCTTTTAAGCGCGGTGCATCACCCCATCCGGCTGGTATTCATCTCGATCGTGGTGCCGCGTCCATATCTGGCTAGTGCCATTGGGCTGAATTCGGTATCGTGGAATATGTCGCGCGTTGTGGGGCCGGGCTTGGCAGGTTTTGCGATTGTGATCTTGGGGGTTGCAAATACATTTGGTCTGGCGGTGATCCTTTATGCGCCATTGATTATTGCGCTGGCGTTATTGCCACTGGAGCCGCGCGTTAAAGCCAAGCCTAATGCTGACCGGTTTTTTCAAAAGATGCGCGATGGTGGCAAGGTGGCGTTGCAAACACCACTTATTTTTACCGCATTATGTATCGTTGCGCTAAACAGCTTTTTCGTAAGGGGTGTGCTGGAAATCCAACCCGCGATCATCGGTCAGATTCTGGGTGGGGATAGTCAGGCATTGGCGATTGCAACCGCAGCTGCCGGTGTTGGCTCGCTATTGGCTTCGGGGTGGATTGGGCTTGGTAAGCTGGCGCCAGATTTCATTCAGCGGTGTCTATGGCCGATGCTTGCTGTTGGCCTGATCGGTACGGCAGGTCTTAATTTTACCAGCGGTATTGCCGCAATGAGTTTTGTCTTCGTTCTGACAGGCTTTACGGCAACAGTGACCGGCATTGGTGCGCAGACGCTAATCCAGCTAGAGGTTGACGAATCATACCGGGCGCGGGTGATGACATGGTGGTCTAGCGTTTCATTTGGCAGCTTGACGCTGGGCGGCATATTGATTGGCTTTTTTGGCGATTTCATGCCGATTGGTGACGCCATTTTCATGGTGATGATCCCGGGCGGGATGTTGGCAATATTTGCGTTAGTGAAATTGCCATTGACCCGGCGTCAGGATGAAAAAATAACGTAACCTTGGCCAAATCGGCCATCAAGCTTTCAGGGTGCTGTTCTAATGCTCACATTCGCGCTGGCTGTTTTTCTGCTGATTATCACACCTGGGCCGGGCGTCTTGTCATTGGCTGGTGTTGGTGCCGCGTTTGGGTGGCGCCAAGGCATACAATATCTAGCCGGTTTGTTCATCGGCACGAATATCGTTTGCCTTGCGGTTATTTCCGGTCTTGCCGCAATTGTGCTAGCAGATCCAATAGTCCGAACGATTCTGCTGGCTGTCTCAGCGGCGTATCTTGCTTATCTTGCTTTCAGAATTGCCTTTGCCGGTGCCAAAATCGCCTTCATTTCAATGTCGACACCCGGTTTGATGGCGGGATTGACACTTCAGTTTATCAACCCAAAAGCCTATGCAGTTAACACCACGCTGTTTAGTGGTTTTGCGTTTTATCCGGAAAGCCTTTTTATTGAAACTGGATTAAAGCTGTTGATTGCCAATGTAATCTGGTTACTGCTGCATTGTCTGTGGCTCTATGCAGGGGTCAAAATTAACCGCCTGGAACTGGCGCCGCGCACCCAGCGCGCAATAAATTTTGGAATGGCAGCTTGTCTCCTTGCCGTTGTTATCCTGTCGGTCTGGTCGCTGCTGCGCTAGCCCCCAGATATGGGCCCACCTTTATCCCAACCTCAGAACAAAATAGATGACAGCATGGCTCCTACTTCCTCAGAACGTTGCAAACTAACTTACGTCCGTTAGAGGCATCAATAGTGATTGCTGGCACATCAGGGTTAGCAGGGCGACAGGGTATCTCAACCCACCTGTACCCTTCTGCCAACTGCCGATTCACCGCTTCATTGTAAGCAGCATTACACCCTCCAAGAGAAAGGAGCGTGGCTGCTAAAAATATCTTTTTCATTTGATAACCCTTAATTGACTGAGGGATTTATATGCATGCTATTTGTTCTCAATTTGTGGGAAATGTGGCAAAAGCTGGAAACCTTGACAAACCCACCCTCCAACGCCTCCGCCAACCAATCAAGTAAACCGTCGATCCGAGACGCAAGCCCCTGCTTCCTGCGGCCCCACCCCTATGATCAAATCCAAACCTGATCCAGAAATGCCCTCAGTAACACCCGTTCAAGGACCGAGGGCGGAGGTTGCAGTCGCTTTGTTGGAGAGAGTTGGCTCGTGAAACTGGGAACTTAGGTTCAGACAAGGTTGCAGGTAGGATTTTGATAGTCGACCATACGTGAAGATCTGTTAAGCTATTGATATTAATAGATTCAGTCACAGATTGGCGCATCGGATAGGCATCAAACTACCCTTCACCCGCTCCAATTCTCAACGTCAAAGGTCCTTGGACCGAGATACAAGTGACGGTTTACTTGGATCTCAGTTCTTTTGCTGGTTGTCCTGTAAATTTATACCCAAGAGTGCTAGTCTTAGCTTTGGATGAGATGTTTTTGGTCCAAGCCATATTGCTGCAAAATTCTTGGCAAATTTTAGGTCTTGGAATGAAATGGGTTCACGATTTTTTGACCAAAATTCGATATTCCCAGACTTTGAAAAGACCACAGAGGCTTTTTCTCCAGCTTGCATGTCGCTGATGCCTTTTTCTAAAATTTGTTTCCAAGCCTTTAATTCAACTGAATCAACATTTGGCACTTTGGAAAGCTCGTCTATTGATGCGTCGATAATTGTCTTTTTTGATACCGATTTTTTGTAGTTAAATTCGAGCACAAAATGGTCACTGACTTGATAATCACCCTCTTTAGAGTGCAGGGTTAGGCTGTAGATATCCATAAAGAAAACTTTTAAGACACCAGTCCCAACTTCCTGAAGATCAGGGTAGCGTGTTTTCCAGTCAGCCTGAGCGCTAACTGGCAAAACAAATAACAAACATGCGATAAGGAATACGATGTTTTTCATGATTCTTCTGATCATATTTTACGTAACCTGTCAATTTGAAGTGCGTTTCATGGCGTAGGAGTCTTCCCAATATCCAAATGAGGATTATTCACCGGCACGACATGACACGTAACTGGCACCAAATTTGTACATCACCTTGGACATTACTCACCACCTGCAAACAATTAATATGTCTACAAATCAATGAGATACATGTCTTCTGTTAAGAAAATTGGAGCGGGTGAAGGGATTCGAACCCTCGACCCCAACCTTGGCAAGGTTGTGCTCTACCACTGAGCTACACCCGCGTCGCATCCACCAGATCAGGTGGGATGCGGTTAATGCGAACCGCTGGCATGTGGTATAATCCAAGCGTCGTTCGCGCGCAAGAGGCAAATTACCTGATTAGACAGCGATATTCCTGGTTTTTAGTCATTCATCAGGCGATGGCAAAAAGTTTCCAGCCCGCCCACAGCATCAATGGTGCTAACCCTTTGCCAGCGCGTCTTTCAAGCTGTTGGCAATATGGACTTGCTGGGCCTCGGTAAGATATGGGTGCATTGGCAATGCCAGCACATGATCACACAGATCTAGCGTTATCGGCAGCGCACAAGAGCTAACCGGATAATGCGCATAGGGCGGCTGGCAATGCATTGGAATCGGGTAATAAATTGCCGTTGGCACGCCGGCGTCGCCAAGCGATTTGCCAACCGCTGCCCGATCACTGCCACGTGGAAGTCTGATCACATATTGTGCCCAGCTAGAGGTTGCGCCAGCTGCAAGTGAAGGCGGTGTAACCACCCCGTCTAGTAATTCAGCATAGCGGTCGGCAACAGCTTGGCGATGTACCAGCTCATCTGCAAAAATATCCAGCTTTGCGTCCAGAACCACGGCCTGCATACTATCAAGCCGTGCAGTCATGCCAATGCGGATATTCTCATATTTATCACGTCCCATGCCATGAACCCGGCAGGATCGAATGATCTCGGCACTGTGCGCATCATTGGTAAAAATTGCGCCGCCATCGCCATAGGCGCCAAGAGGTTTTGCAGGAAAAAAACTAGTACATGTAATATCAGCAAGCTGGCCGACACGTTTGCCCTGCCAGCTGGCACCAAAGCTTTGTGCGGCATCGTCAATCAGCCACAGGCCTTCCGCCCGGGCAAACCGCCCGATCGCGTCATAATTGGCGGGCTGGCCAAATAATCCAACGCCGATGATCCCAACAACCTCAATGCCTTTATTGCGGGCCGCGGCCAGCGCATCAGGTAATTTCGCTGGATCAAGATTAAAGCTGTTTGCTTCTATTTCGGCGAAAATCGGCACGGCGCCCATCATTGGCATGACTTCGGCGCTGGCGGCAAAGGTGAAAGACGGCACAATTACGCCCTGACCCGGCCGCAACTCCAATCCAAGCAGCGCTAGCAATAACGCATCAGTTCCCGACGAGCAGGAAATATTATGTTCAACCCCTGTCCATTCGCCAAGCCGCGTTTCCAATGCCGTGATTTCCGGCCCCATAATATAGGCGCCGTGATCAAGCAGTTTTTGAAGTCCTGCCTCTATCTTGCCGCGAATACGCGTCTGTTGGGCTTGAAGATCAATAAAGGCAATATTCATTTCTGGGCTCATCACGATTATGTCTCTTAAAAAATGGGGTCAAGGGTTCGCATTCATGTCGATTAATGATGATTGCATGGTTTCAAGAACGTGCTGAACGATTACCGCTTCGGCAATATCGGTCGGCGTTTTATCGCCGGTTTCGCAACAGCGGATAAAGGCGCGCATTTCATCTTTCAGCGGTTCAGCTTCGGCAATCGGCAGGGCAATTGGGCTGGCACGGTCGATCAGGAAATGCTCGCCATTGAGACGCATCTGATCTTGATAAAGCGTCAGCTTTTCAGGCCATGGCTTGGTATCGTCAAACACCAGTGATCCGGCGCTGCCGGTCACCGTTAGGCGATGTTCCTTGAACGGGCTTAGCCAACTTGTCTGCATACCAGCTGAGACGCCATTTTCGAACCCCAGAAAACTGCTGAGAAAATCGACTACACCAGCCGTCATATGGCTTGCACCGGCGCAGTGAATTTTGGTTGGAACATTGCCGACCAGCGCCAGAATCAATGATAAATCATGTGGGCATAAGTCAAACAATACTGACTCGGTGTTCCGAATACGCCCCATTGCCAGCCGGTTTGCCTGTACATGACGCAGGCTGCCAATCGCGCCGCCGGCGACCTGTTTCTGCAATTCGATAAAGGCCGCATGATAGCGGATTAAATGCCCGACCATCACCTGTTTTTTGGCGGCGATGGCGGCATCTTGGATGGATTTTGCCCCGGCTAAAGTCAGCGATAATGGCTTTTCAACATAGATATGCTTTCCCGCTGCCAAGCCGTCTATAGCTAACGCATCATGGCTGGGCGCGGCGGTGGCAATAACAATCCCGTCAATGGTTTCGTCATTGATCAGCGCGTCAACTGCCAGCGCCTTGGTGGCAAAGGTTGATGCAAAATCTTCGGCGGATGCGGTGTTCTGATCGGCGACCGCTGCCAGAACCTCTAGCTGGGCAAGGTTGCGGGCTAAATTCCGGCCCCACATTCCACATCCGATTAGCCCTATTTTTGTCATCGCCTGATTTTCATTTGCTGTGATGCGCGTTAATTGCGTTAGCTTGTGTCTTAATATGAGCCACGATTCGCGTCAATCGTTGCATTTCGTTACATTTTTCACAAGAAGGGTGCAGATTTTAGGGGGCTAATCTGTAATCCCTATCGGTGTGGTCACGTGATGGCCTTGCGGTATCGCGGTCATCCAGATAAAAAGAGGCACGGCCAGCCAGTGGCCAAATCCAGTTATTTTAACCGGTTTCATCCAGTTCATCAGGGCCTTAAAAATGGACGCATCATCGCAATTCAAAGATAGCCTACCAACACCACCAGAGACGCTTCTTGCGGTTCTTGACGGTTTGGCGATTACCTATGTTACGCATCACCATCCGCCATTGCGGACGGTTGAAGATTCCAAGGCGCATCGCGGTGATATGCCCGGCATCCACATCAAGAATCTGTATCTTCGTGATCGCAAAAAGCGCAATTTTCTTCTTGTTGCCCAAGAGGATCGCGTGGTTGATCTGAAAAGTCTTGAGGTGAAAATTGGTTGTGACCGGCTGTCATTTGGCAGTGCTGATCGGCTGTTTGAAATGCTGGGCGTGCGCCCGGGCGCGGTCAGCCCGTTAACATTGATCAATGACCCTGACCACAAGGTTGCGCTGATTCTTGACACGGCGCTTCGATCCGATGCGCCGATCTATGCGCATCCGCTGGTCAATGACATGACGCTCGGGATCACCGGGCCCGCACTTTTAGCGTTTTTTGCGCATACGGGTCATCAGCCGCACTGGCTTGACCTCTAGGCAGGCTTGATCTTTGATCATGATCAATTATCAACGGCTGGAATGCCCCTTGTTTCGGCATAATCGATGATTACATATTTACTATAATATGCCGGGTCTAATGCGTGATTGACCGCCAATTGCCGGTCATTCGGTCACCGCCAGACACTGGCACTTAAAAAAAAGGTTTAGAACGAAGATGGAACAGCTTATTGCGTCGGGCGCCGAGACCGCGCCAGTCGATGTTGATATGAAAAACTTTATGGCCGAGGTCATTGACGGATCCGCAACGGTTCCGGTCGTTGTGCAATTCTGGGCGCCGTGGTGCGGGCCGTGCAAACAGCTGGGTCCAGTATTGGAAAAAACAGTTGCCGCCGCCAAGGGCAAGGTCAAGATGGTGCGGATCAATATTGATGAAAACCAGCAGATCGCCCAGCAGATGCGGGTACAATCAGTGCCAACGGTTTACGGGTTTTTTAATGGTCAGCCAGTTGACGGATTTGCCGGTGCGCAGCCGGAATCAACGGTTAAACAATTCATTGACAAGCTGGCCGCCACAGGCGGCAGCGGGCCGGATATCGCCGCAATGATCGAGGCGGCAAACACGCTATTAGAAACCCAAGATTATGATGCGGCGATGGCGCAATATCATGAAATCATGGCGGCTGACCCCGAGTCACCGGATGGGCTTGCCGGCATGATCCGCTGTATGGTCGGGATGAAGGATATTGATGGCGCGCGCGAAATTGTCGACCAGCTGGATGATGAGTTCCGCAGCAAGCCCTCGATGGTGATTGCTATTGAGGCGCTGGAACTTTCGGAAAAGGCCGCGGGCGCGGCTGGCGGTCTGACCGAAGCGCAGGCCGCAGTTGACGCCAACCCAAATGATCTCGCCGCGCGGCAAGATCTGGCGATGGCGCTTTTTGCGGTTGGTGAGCAGGCGGCATCAATGGATCAGCTTTTGGAGTCTATTCGCATTGACCGAAGCTGGAACGAAGAGGCGGCGCGGACACAGCTGTTGGAGTTTTTCAAAACACTTGGTCCGGCAAACCCTGACGTGATGAGGGCGCGGCGCCGGCTATCGACGATCTTGTTTGCCTAGAAAGGCTTTTAAAGCTGGCTGGCAAATGCCAAAAACAGACGCAGTTATTACACGATAGTAAGGAGTGATTATGGCAGGCGGTATTTTTGATCCGGAATTTGACCAGCTTCCGATGCGCATTCCTATTTTTCCATTGCCAAGCGCGTTGCTGCTTCCAGGGGGGCAATTGCCGTTGAATGTTTTTGAGCCGCGTTATCTGGCAATGGTAAAACACGCATTGGCGACCCCAACCAGATTAATCGGCATGGTGCAACCGCGCGACCTTGCGGGCGATACAACGGCCGAAGAACCGCCGCTGTTTGAGACTGGCTGTGCCGGACGCGTGTCGTTTTTTCAGGAAAGCGATGATGGCCGTTTCGTCATTGCGCTAAATGGTGTTTGCCGCTTTCATCGTCTTGATCAGCAACTCGATCCAAACGGGTTTCTCGTTGCCGATGTTGATTGGCGGCCGTTTGCCAATGATTTGCGCATGGATATAAGTGCGCTTGATCGCGACCCGCTGATGGATGTGCTACGGCGCTATTTCGATCTGAAGGGGTTTGAGACAGACTGGACGCAGATTGAAAACTCGGATAACCACCAGCTATTGGCGACCTTATCCATGGTCTGTCCGTTTGAAGTGGCCGAAAAACAGGCACTTTTAGAGGCAGATTCAATGGCATCTCGCGCCGATTTATTGATCGCCATGATGGAAATGGCAATCCATGATGAAACCGGAGGAAATGATGCAAGACACTGATCGGGCGGCTAGCCATGAGGTTGATCCGCGCCTGTTGGAAGTGTTGGTCTGTCCGTTGACGCGCGGCCCGCTGGTTTATGATCGTGCCAATAGCGAATTAATCAGCCATCAGGCGCGCAAGGCGTATCCGGTGCGTGCCGGTGTGCCGATCATGCTTGGCGACGAGGCCCGTGATCTTGGTGATGACCTGTGATCTTGGTGATTGATAGACTATTTTCCTGCCTTATTGTGACCTAACTCTAGGATTTTGATCGCTATGAATGATTCGACCCAATCACCGGCAGCACAGCCCCAAGATGTTTGGCCCGAAGAAATTCGCCTGTCCAAAGCCAAGGATCGTCTTGAAATCCGTTTTGATGATGGCGCTCACTTTTCACTATCTGCTGAATTATTGCGGGTTGAATCGCCTTCGGCCGAGGTGCAGGGACATGGCGCCGGTCAGAAAACCACACCTGTAGGCAAGCAGGATATTTTGATCAGCAGCATCGAACCGGTTGGTAATTACGCCATCCGGATCGGCTTTAGTGATGGCCATAATACTGGCCTGTTCAGCTGGCCTCTGCTGTATGATTATGCGCTTCGACAAGACCAGTTAATGGGTGATTATCTGGAGCGGCTCGACGCGGCGGGTGCGCGCCGCAAATAGCGCTGAGCCCCTAAACAGCGTAAAATTCGGGCGACCTAAAATTCGGGCGACGGGCAGGGATGCCAATCAGGGCAACCGCCCCGCAAGCAGGTTTGCCCGAGCTAAATGACCGCCCATCGCACTTTTCTGAAATAATGTTTTTACCGGACTGGTATTTACCAGACCCATTCCAGCACCGGCGGCTTTGGCAATTGCGGGCTGGAATGACATCAGGCGGTTCAACCCGCTGGTCATCGCCGTCATCGCCGTAACTTCGAGTTTGCGCCCAGCAAGATAATCACTTTCAACCGAGCGGTGACCGGCACTAAGGCCGCGTGCACGCGCCCGTGCCAGACAATCGGCAAGCACCGCTGCATCGCCAAGCGCCAGATTATATCCTTGACCGGCAAGCGGGTGTATCGCGTGGCTGGCATCACCTGCCAGCACCAGATGATTGCTGGTCATCTGGCGTGTGATGGTTGGCTTTAAGGGCCAGATCAGGCGGCGGCTATCAAGCTTTAATCCGCCAAGCGTGTCACCAAACGCCGCCAGTAAAAGATTTGAAAACTCGGTTTCATCAACCGCCAAAATTCGGTCAGCCTCTTCTTTCGGCAAGGTCCAGACCAGCGACGCCCGATGTGGGCCATGCGGCATCAACGCCAATGGCCCTGATGGTAAAAACCGCTGATAGGCAGTATCATTATGATCAATTTCTAGCGTTACATTGGCGACAATTGCGCTTTGGCGATGCGCCTCGGCAAGGGTGCGGATACCAGCGTGATCGCGCAATTTACTGGCGGCACCATCACAAGCAACAACCAACTGCGCGGTAAGATCCGGCCGATCGGCAAACTGCAGTCTAGCAAGGTCGCCTGCCCCATCAAAATGACTGACCTCGGCATCATATATTGGTGTGATGGGGCGTGTTTTCATAACCCGATAAAGCGCCTCAAGCAGCTGTTCATTGCCCACAACATAGGCCATTGGCTGGTTTACATCATGCCAATCAAGGCTGAATTCAGGACGACGGCGACGCGCTAGTCCGCCCTTGGTGGGCAGGCCATTGGCAATCTTAATACAGGCGATTGGCGCTGCGCATTTTTCAAGATATTGCCAGATGCCCAGCGCCTCAAACATTGCTTTGCCAGCCGCGTGAATTGTGGTTGTCCGAAGGTCACTATTGCCGGTTTTCGTGCCGTCCTGTTTGGCGCGATCAATCAGCGCAATGGCTGGCATATCCGCCGTGCCATAGCCGCCATAAGACAGTGCAATCGCCATCATGACGCCGGTTAGCCCGCCGCCAACAACAACGATCTCATAATGCTGCCGCGTGGTCATTGCTGGCTCCTAGCTGGTGCGGAAAAATGGTCTGACAGCACGTGCCGCGCAAGCTGATCAAGATCGCCGCCGGTAAAATGATACGCAGTCACGCCGGCGCGTTTTCCCGCTTCGACATCACTGTCACGATCACCGATCATCACCGACGCACCAAGATCAATCGCCCATTTTTCTGCAAGATCAAATAAGAGACCCGGTTCAGGTTTGCGGCAGCGGCACCGCGCCGCCATTGCCGGATCTGGGGCTAGCGGGTGATGCGGGCAAAAGGCGATATCGGTTATGGCACCGCCCGCCTTTTTAGCAGCGTCAATCAGGTGATTATTGAATGCGTGCATATCAGCCTCGGTAAAAATACCGCGGCCGATGCCGCCCTGATTTGTTACAATAAACACGGGCAATCCGGCCTGATGAAACCGTTTTAGCGCTGCTGCTGCACCACTGATCCAGGCAAATTTTTCAATCTCGTAAATATAGCCATCATCGCGGATAAGCGTATCGTCACGATCAAGAAAAATAGCTGGCTTTAGCGACATCAAACGATGATCCCCTTTATGGTGATTTGGCGCGGCATTCAAAGCCCAGCTTTCGGTATCAATCTGGGCACTCAATCAGGCCTTTGTCAGTTTACTAAAATTGACTTATTTTGCTAGTGAGTAACATCATCGCAGCCATTGCCCCAACGCATAGCATGCGCTACCAATGACAGCGACATAATTGAACTGCCGGAAATGTCCTAATTCTGATGTACCGCCTATTAATCTCGAATGTTACTATGGTGAAGAAAATCCATGAAACTTAATCCAGCGCACGCCATTTTTGATGGAAATATGTTTGTCCAGCTTCGTGGGTTGCTCGATCCGATAACGCCGCCGGCTGGTCTGCGTATCTTGGATATGTCAATTGGTGAGCCACAGCAGCCGCCTGCCGCATTGCTGATCGATAGCGTCGCGCGGCATAATGACGAATGGCAATTCTATCCAAAGGCAACTGGCAGCCCGCGCTTTACTGCTGCGGTTGAGGGCTATATCGCGCGGCGTTGGCCCGAGGCTGCCGGCCTTGCTGATGCCAGTCAGATTATTCCGGTTCCAGGAACGCGCGAACCTTTGCATTTTCTTGGTCATCTTGTGCATGGCAGCAAACCTAATGCAGCAGCGCTTGTGACCAATCCGTTCTATCATGCGTGGCGTGCTGGTGCGTCGGCCAGTGGCGGCGAGGTGATCTGGTTAAACAGTGGTGCGAACCATAATTTTCTACCCGATCTTGACGCAATCAGCGTTGCAGACCTTGCTCGGGCAAGTATTCTATATCTTTGCAGCCCGACAAATCCGCAAGGCAGTGTCATGGATATGGATTATCTTGTCGCGGCGTTGCGCCTTGCCCGCAAGCATGATTTTCTGCTGGTGATGGATGAATGTTATGCCGATATCTGGCGCGGCAATCCGCCTAGTGGCCTGATGCAGGCCGCCGCATTTGTGGCAAAGGCGGATGGAATCAGCGGTGATGCTGATCCGCTGTCAAACATGGTGGTGCTGAATTCACTTTCGAAACGGTCTGGTGCGGCTGGTCTGCGGGCTGGCTTTATGGTCGGTGACAGGCAGGTGTTGGCACAATATCTGAAACTTGTTGGCAATGGTGGCTCATTGGTGCCATCGCCGCTTTTGGCGGTGGCGGCGGACCTTTATGATGACGAGGCGCACGTCGCCGCAATTCGCGCTTATTATGATGAAAACTTTGCGCTGGTCGAAAAGCATCTTGGCATTACCCCGCCAGCGGGCGGCTTTTTTCTGTGGCTAAAAGTTGATGATGATATTGAATTTGTCAAAAGGCTGATGGGGGAACAGGCAGTGCGCGCGGTGCCCGGGTCATTCATGGGGTTGGCATCAGAGGATGGCAATCCGGGGGCGGGTTATGTCAGGCTGGCGCTGGTGCATGATGCGCATAGCACGGACGAGGCCTTGGCGCGGGTGGCAAAAATTTATAAAGGCCACTCATAATCGTCATCTTGACGACATAGCATCGGTGCGCCAACGCCTAGATTGCCGCACAGATTTACCCTATAAAGGAAAATGATGGCTAGTAGCGACGACAAGAAACCTATTTTCTCCAATGCGATGATGCAGTTTCTGCAAAATCGGCTGATGGAAATCTTTGGTCTTGTCTTGTTTTTAATCGGCGTCTTGCTGCTAATCGCGCTTGTCACTGCTGGTAAGAACGATCCATCATTTACACAAATTTCAAACGCACCCATAAAAAACTGGCTTGGCCCGATTGGTGCCAATGTATCGGCGGGACTTTATGCCGGTATCGGACTTGCGGCGTTTTTTCTGGCTTTGGTGCCCCTATGCTGGAGCTCGTTTTATTTTCGCAAGCAGCCGGTGCCGCTGTTTCGGTTTCGCACCGCGCTATTGCCGATCAGCCTTGTGTTTCTTGCGGGCGGGATATTTGCCCTTGATGGTGGCGGGGTCAGTGATAATGGCGGTGCGGCCGGTGCGGTAATCATTGGCCTGATTATGCGGGTTATGCAGCCAATGCCATCAGTTCTGGGGCTTCAGACAATCCATTATGTTGGCGGTGCTGCCCTGTTTCTGGGTTTCTTGGCATGGTTATGGGTGGCGGCAATTTCGCCCCAGCAATGGCTACAGCTTGGCGGCCAGACGAGCCGGATTGGACGTTTGTTCGAGGGGGTTATTGGGATTTGCCAGCGGCTGGCAGGCACCCTGGCAAATTTGCAAAGAAATGTTGCGGCAAAACCGGTGCGAAAGCCAAAGGCCGCGAAACAGCGTCAGGAACCAGTGCTTGTTTTCGAGGCGGCCGATCTTGTTGCTGGCGAAAATGCAAATCAGGCAGCCAGCCTAAAGTCGCGTTCATCGCGCGCCGCCAAAAAGAACAGCAAACAAGAAATGCTGGATTTTGGCAGTGGTTCCGGGTTCCAATTGCCGCCTGCCCGCCTGTTAAATCCGCCCGCCAAGGCGCAATCTGGCCCGTCCAAGGCAGCGTTGCAGGAACATGCCAGCCAGCTGGAAAATGTATTATCCGATTTTAGCGTGAATGGCACTATTGCCGATGTGCGTTATGGGCCAGTTGTAACCCGTTATGATCTGAATCCGGCGCCGGGCACAAAATCACAACGAGTGATCTCGCTTGCCGATGATATTGCGCGATCAATGAGCGCTATTTCAGTCCGTGTGGCGGTGGTGCCCGGGCAAAATGTGATTGGCATCGAATTGCCGAATGAGGATCGGCAAGTGGTGATGCTGCGCGATATCCTTGACCATGATGTCTGGGGCAAGGATCAATCAAGCCTGCCGATGGCGCTTGGCAAAGATATCGCCGGTGCGCCGGTGGTGGTCGATCTGGCAAAATTCCCGCATTTGCTTGTTGCGGGAACCACCGGATCGGGAAAATCTGTCGGCATTAATGCAATGATCCTGTCATTGCTATATCGCCATACGCCTGAAACCTGCCGCATGATTATGATTGATCCTAAAATGCTGGAACTGTCGGTTTATGACGGTATTCCGCATCTGCTTAGTCCGGTTGTGACCGACCCGTCAAAGGCGGTGACGGCATTGAAATGGGCGGTTCGTGAAATGGAAAACCGCTATCGCAATATGGCCAAAATGGGTGTGCGCAATATTGGCGGTTATAATGACCGGCTGGCCGAGGCCAGAGCCAAGGGTGAGGTGCTAACAAGGCGGGTGCAAACCGGCTTTGATCCTGAAACCGGCAAACCGATCCATGAAGAGGAAGTTCTTGATCTTGCCCCCCTTCCTTTCATTGTTGTGGTGATTGACGAAGTGGCCGACCTGATGCTTGTTGCCGGCAAGGAAATTGAAGGTGCAGTCCAGCGCCTCGCGCAAATGGCACGGGCGGCGGGTATCCATGTTATCATGGCGACACAGCGCCCTTCTGTTGATGTCATCACCGGCACGATCAAGGCGAATTTTCCGACACGGATTAGTTTTCAGGTTACATCACGGATCGACAGCCGGACGATCCTTGGCGAACAGGGCGCCGAACAATTGCTGGGTCGGGGTGATATGCTGTTTATGGAGGGTGGCGGCCGCGTTGTGCGTGTGCATGGCCCCTTTGTCGAGGATGGCGAGGTTGAATCGGTTGCCAATTTCCTGCGCCAACAGGGCGAGCCGGAATATGATGATCGCGTGGTCGAAGAGGCCGAGAATGGCGTTGATGCGGCTGGCGATG
>Ga0181604_10000290_pt1 | contig 45203 bp, 37 predicted proteins | sample 041ome_12_FD_148663 | JGI IMG/M metagenome (GOLD analysis project Ga0181604, IMG submission 148663) | Coastal salt marsh microbial communities from the Groves Creek Marsh, Skidaway Island, Georgia - 041410US metaG (spades assembly) | ecosystem: Environmental > Aquatic > Marine > Intertidal zone...
TAATTTCGACAACTATCTTGCAATGGAACCAGGTGTACTGGACTTGTGTGAAAACAGTCTGGGTAGCATTGCCGAAGCCGGCGCTGATGTGGAGCCTGTTATACCGGAAATGAATTTATTCGACATGTGGTTTTGCTGGACCACACTCCGTCATACCCGACGCCTGTCAATGCTGAATTATTATAATGATCCCGCAACACGACCACAGCTCAAACCGGAACTGATTTGGGAAATAGAACAGGGACTAAGCCTGGGCGAAAGTGATGTCAACAGAGCCAATATGATTCGCAGAACCTGGTATGTTGAATTGGACAGACTGTTTGCCAGTTACGACTTTCTGGCTTTACCTAGCGCACAGCTTTTTCCCTACTCTAAGGAAACCCATTGGCCGAAAGACATTAATAGCCATGCCATGGATACATACCACCGCTGGATGGAAGTGACTTTATATGCCAACCTCGGAGGAATCCCGGTGGTTAATGTATCTGTTGGTTTTGATAACCAGGGCAGACCTATGGGAATGCAGATTATGGGCAAGTTCGGTGAAGACCAGAAAGTACTGGAGTTTGCGCTGGCCTATGAGCAGATTACCGACCATCTGGCACAAAGACCCAATTTGATTACAGCGATGTAGGGTTGCCTGTTACATCTAACTATATAAAAAGCCTCGCACTTGCGGGGCTTTTTATTCGGCGGGAGAAATTTTCAGAATTGCACCGGGATTTTGATCAGTAAGCACATAAAGGTTTCCATCAGGGCCGGGCTGCACATCACGAATGCGTTGTCGCAGAGGCAAAAGGATTGGCTCACGAGCCAAGGCTATACCTTCATCACTGAAGGTAATGCGTTGAATATGGCCGGTCATGGGGGTGCGGCCCATGATCATAGCGCCGACAAAAGCATTGCTCTGCCAGCGCGGAAAGGCATCTGCAGTATAAAAGCTGATTCCGGAAATCGCGATGGAAGGTACCCAGTACATAAACGGTGATTCAAAATCATCTCTTTCGGTCAAATCACTAATGGCTACGCCATCGTAATCCCTGCCATAAGTAACAATCGGCCAGCCATAATTGCGGCCCGCCCTGATGATATTGACCTCATCGCCGCCCAGTGGCCCATGTTCATTTTCCCAAAGCTCACCGCTATCCGGATGCAGCGTCAGGCCTTGCGGACTCCGAATGCCGATGGCAAAAATCTCTGGCAAAATATCATCGCGACCAACAAAGGGGTTGTCTTCAGGTACTGAGCCATCATCGTTCAGGCGAATAACCTTACCGCCATGATCAAGGCCATCCTGAGCCCTGACTTCTTCCTGGCGCTCTCCGATAGTCATATAAAGTTTGCCGTCATTGCCAAATACCATACGGCCACCAAAATTTGTCGGTGATGCACTCCAGGAGTTGGCGATGAAAATATCCTCGACTTCTTCCAGACTATTACCTCTCAGCACAGCGCGAGCAATCGCCGTAGAACTGCGTCGTCCATCTTCATGGCCCTTGGCATAACTCAAGTACAGTGTCTGGTTAGTAGCAAAATCCGGATGCAACAGGACTCCCAGCAAACCACCAAGAACGGTAATTTTAACGTCGGGAACACCGTCGATAGCATTCGGATCCAGCGCGCCATCATGTATGCGTCGCAGACGACCGGCACGTTCAGTGACCAGCATGTCACCGTCAGGCAGAAAAGCCATCGCCCAGGGGTTGGACAAGCCATCTGCCACCAGATCTACGCGAATCGGATACTCAGTGGTTTCGTAAAATTGAGGAAAAGCCGGAAGCGGCGGTGCCGCGGAAAAATCCTGCGCAATAACGCCTCCAGTTGCGACCAACAGCAAGAATGCCGAAAAACTTTTCTCAAACCATTTCATAGACACTGCCTTGCCTGTTTACATTTTATTGACGACAACCTTACCACCCTTCACAACCAGCTCTACATTCAGCAGGTCATAAATGTTTTCCAGTGGATTACCGTCAAGGATTACCACATCAGCAGCTTTTCCAGCCTCCAGCGTACCGATCTCATCCTCCAGGAAAACCGCCCTGGCGGTATGTTCCGTCATGATTTCGATAATATCCTGCTCGGAAAAAGTCAGGCTTAAGGCGTTGAGCTCATGCTTGAGAGTTTCAGTGGGGTGAAAAGACGTATCCGTACCAAAACCGTAGGTGATGCCTGCATTCCACAACAGACGCGCATTCACCGGACCCTGTCCAGCGCTACTCAAGGTATTCCAGCTATAAGGTTGTCCATCCCTGAAAATAGGGTCGTTGTTTTCATCAAAGAAAATACCCAGGGTACCCAGTGAGGACACCATGGGTATACCGGTATCGGCAATGGTCTTGGCCTCGGCCAAAGTAAGCTGACCGATATGGGGGGTATGAACCAGATGATCCGGCCCGGCCTTGATCACTTCCAGCACATCCCACTTGCCCACCGCATGCACTATCGCTTTCAGTCCATGTTTATGGGTTTCATTCACCATCAAGGTCAGTGAATCCACTTCCGGTCCGCCCGGTGTAACAGTGACCACAGTCTTGGTGAAATCATAGCCGGCATCGGCAGCTGCCTGCACGGCATCGATAATGACCTGGTCGGGAATCTTGCCGGCCGCTTCGGTAGGACGATTCGGTGGCCGCGACACATCTGTACGCGCTGGATCAGTGGTGGGCTCGCCTGGCGGCAGGACATTGATTGGCACAAAGGCTCCGGACAGAATCCGTGGCCCGGTCATTTCTCCGTCGCTGATCATACGTCGCAGCTCAAGTATTTGTGGCGCATCAATTGCCGACAATACCGTTGTAAAACCGGCATTAAGAAATTCCTGCATATTTTCTGCGGCCCGATTAGCCATCCACTCTTCAGGATTACCCTGAATAATGTGACGATGTCCTTCAATAAAACCTGGCATTACAGTTTTACCAGCCGCATCTATGACTCTGGCATTCAGCGGGGCCACAACATTCTCACCTACCGCGCTGATCAGGCCACCCTCCATCAGAACACTTCCCCGCTCTATCACATTGCCATTGCCATCTATAACTCTGGTGTTAGTGATGAAAATAATATTTTCATCTACCGGAATTTCTACGCTTTCCGAGTCTGTAACAACAGGTCCGGCCTGTTCACTGCAGGCTGAAAGGAACATTGTCATAAAGACGAATAAGGAAGCCATTCTTAACATTGTGAAATTCTCCATGAAGTGTGTCAGCGAATACAGAATTTTATCCCTGACGTTAATTCAGGTTCTGTTTCAGTTTTTTATTTATATTTATGTGTTTTTTTAACGTCAGAAAACATACCATAATTGTTGCCAAATAACCTCTCTGGAAAAACCCCGGTAATGCCTGGCCAAGTTTCATCGCAAGCCATAAAAAAGGGCTTTGATAACCCCTTTTCAGAAATGTTTCCTGATTTATTATTGCGGACTATCCCGCCACCCCATCGATTCAAAATCAGCTCAAATCCTCGCGCAGTGAATCAGCAATATTATCGGGTAGTTGCACAGGACCAATTTTGAATCCTTCCAGGTCACAACCGGCATAAATGGCGCTTCCGTTTTTTGCATCTGCCACCATTTCAGGATTTAACTGGAAGCGGACAAAATGAACGCTAGAGGTTTTTACTTCATTGGCTCGTTCCATATCCTCATCGGCTATGGCATAAACCTTGTCATGCCCCTCTACCTGCATCCAAATAAGATCTTCAACATTTTTCAATTCCTGCAGGCGCAATTTACGTTCTTCCACATCTTCATATTCGATCATGAAGGTTGCTTTCCAGTTATCACCATCCGGGATCAGCGGGTTATAGGCGTCCAGTTCATCCTCAATACCTGCGGCCTCAAACACTTTTTCTATTCGCAACATTTCCTGAATCTGATATTTCAGTGTCAGGCTATCCTCAAACAACAGACGCGCATTATCATTTAACTGCAGATTTCTGTTTTTCTTGTGCTCCAGCACTTTTGTCCTGAATTCCGGGCGCTTTGCCGCATAGTCTTCCAGGGACCACAAATCATCTCTGGTCAGTTTTTTCATCATTACTCCTGAATACTTTTAAAGAATGAAAGTCATACTAACGATTTACTTTCAAAGACCGTATGCAATCCTTAACAGTGTCATGGGATGCTCAGGTTTATCTACCTTCTCGGAAAGTTTGCCAATATGGGCAGCTGCCATGGGGCAATCTGAAATAAAATAATCCGGATCCTGCTGATCCACTTTTCTGACTACAGGACGGGCAATCTTGACCGCAATGTCATGGGTTTCCTTTTTCACCGCATAGGTACCGTCATGACCGGAACAGCGTTCCTGGGCCTGCACTTGGGTATCAGGCACCAGATTAAGAATATCCCTGGTTTTGAGACCGATATTCTGCACACGCAAATGACAGGCAACCTGGTAGCTGATATCGCCAAGCCCCTGTTTGAAATCGATATTGAATTCCCCCTCTTTATGGCGCAGGAACAGGTATTCAAAGGGATCAAAAAAAGCCTGTTTTACTTTTTGTACATCTTCATCATCGGGAAACATCAGTGGCAGTTCCTGCTTGTACATCAACACACAGGAAGGGATTGGAGCAATAAGGTCAAAGCCTTCATCGACAAGTTTTGCCAATACTGGAATATTCGCTTCTTTTAATTCTCTTACTGACTCCAGGTCACCCAGCTCAAGTTTCGGCATGCCGCAACAGGCTTCCTTTGGCACCAGTTCAATATGAATACCGTTATGCTGAAATACCTGGTAAAAATCCTCACCAAGATGCGGGGCATTATAGTTACCGTAACAAGTGGCATAAAAGGCCACTTTGCCTGAAGTCCGCCCTATCGCTTTTGGCTCAATTGCCCCTTTTTTCTGTTGCGCCGTTTCCAACACTTTCACCCGCTTGCGCAGGTTATTGCGATGGTAACCGGGCACTGGTGCGGCATGATGAACACCCAGGGTACTTTCAAGAACTTTGCGAAAAACCCCGTTATTGTTCAAGGCATTGACGGTCACATCCACCAGCGGAATCGTTGCCATTTTTGCCACCGCGTCGGTACTGGTCAAAGTGCGGTCACGAAAAGAGGCGCCATTCTTTTTAAAGTTTACGGCCTTGGCACGCAACATCAGATGGGGGAAATCTACATTCCATTCATGAGGCGGCACGTAGGGGCATTTACTCATGTAGCACATATCACAGAGATAGCAGTGATCGACTACTTTCTGATAGTCCGCCTTATCGACCCCATCAACTTCCATGGTGTCAGATTCATCAACCAGATCAAACAGGGTAGGAAAGGCATTACATAAGCTGACACAGCGACGACAGCCATGGCAGATATCGTAGACACGCTCCAGTTCCGCATTGAGCTTGTCCACATCCCAGAAGGACTCGGTCTGCCATTCCACAGGGTGGCGGGTAGGCGCTTCAAGACTTCCTTCCCTGGCTCTTTCTTTGGTTGAAGGGGTATCACTCATGGCGGGGAGCCCAATATTAGATCTGTGTTTTTGATTCTATGATTTCTATTATTGTGGGTGCCTGACTCATTTTTCAGAGTCAGGCACCCACCAGGTCTGGAAAACAATTCTAACTTCCGCACTGGAGAGTTTTAGTCGTCCAGACCATCGAGAGCTTTCTGGAAACGGTTGGCATGGCTGCGTTCAGCCTTGCCCAGTGTTTCAAACCAGTCAGCAATTTCGTCAAAACCTTCATCACGTGCTGCTTTGGCCATTCCCGGGTACATATCTGTGTACTCGTGAGTTTCACCAGCAATTGCCGCTTTCAGGTTGTCAGAGGTGCCGCCAATAGGCATACCTGTGGCCGGATCACCGGTTTCTTCAAGATATTCCAGATGACCATGTGCATGGCCTGTCTCACCTTCAGCGGTGGAGCGGAAAACTGCAGCAACATCGTTATAACCCTCAACATCAGCCTTGGCTGCGAAGTACAGATAACGACGATTGGCCTGTGATTCACCGGCAAATGCATCCTTGAGATTTTGTTCAGTTTTGGAACCTGCTAAAGACATAGTTCACTCCTTTGTATTAATTAATTTCTTAAACTAAAAAACTATTGTTGGGATGAAGTCGAGGACTTCGTGAAGTCAGAATTTTTTATGACTTGATGACGAATATAAAGGCAAGCCACTGATCTGTCTAATTGTTAATTATTTATTCTGCGATGGATTTTATCTATCCAAACTGACCTTAAGCAGACTGTTATGCTGCAAGGCCTGAATATGCCCCATAAAATGCCTGGCCAAGAGCCGAACTTAACACTTCATGAACTCCCTGCTCAATAGCTGAAAATTAGTGCAATTTTTTACTTTTCTTACGCAACATCAGGCACCTGGATCTGGTCTAATAGGAAAGTGTAACAGGAAATGGAATAGACCATCTCCTGCAGCCCTTTTACCCTTTACTCTGCACCCTGGAAAACGATGAAAAGATTATTCAAGTTAATGGCCTCCCTGGTCACTTTGGTATTTACCCTGGTTATTGTTGTACTGGTGATCATGCTCAATACTGACCCCAATAATCATAAGGATCGAATTGCGCGGGAATTTGAGAAAAGCACCGGCCTGGCGCTTTCCCTCAATGGCAGCATTGATCTCAGCTTCTATCCCTGGCTGGGAATCACGCTCAATGATTTTGTCATCGCCAACCCTCCCGGCTTCAGTAATACACCTCTGATGCAGGCGCAACAGGCCGAGTTAAGAGTAAAACTTCTGCCGATGCTGGATCAGGAGTATGAAATTGACACTATTCATCTAACAGGCGCCCGAATTTTTCTGGAAACCAATGCCGTAGGCGAGTCGAACTGGGATAGCGGTGCTCTGAGTGCCACGGAAAGCGAAGAATCATCAGTATCAGATGCTACGCTCAATAAGCTGGTAGTGGGCGGCGTGGATATCAATAATGCTTCAGTAATCTTCGATGACCAGTTTAACGATGTCATCTATACCCTTGAGAACATCAACATCAGCACTGGTGAACTGGTCTATGGAGCCCCAATAGAGCTGTCTTTAGCCCTTGATGCCAGTGCCAGCCAGCCAGATCTTGCGGCTCTGATCAGATTAACCGGTACCATGGTCTACGACCTGGGTAGCCAGCGTTATGATTTGAATCCCCTCAGTTTGAATAGCACCCTGTTAGGAGCCAATGTACCCAACGGATCCGCTGACATCATCCTGACCACAGCAATGAGCATGGATTTTGAACAGGACACGCTGCTGCTGCGGGATTTATCGTTCAATGCCCTGGATACCCGGATTAATGCCAACATCAATGCTAATGGTATTTTAAGTGACTCCCCTCTTTTTCAGGTGAACCTCGCTGCAGCAGGCAATGACCTGGCGGCAATCTTTCGTATCCTGGAAAACGAAGATTTAGTGGCCCAGATTACCCGGCTTAACAGCCGAAGTTTTTATGTAAACGGCCTTTTTGAAAGCAGCCCCGGTGTCGGAACCCTGAGCGTCAAAGGTCTCGATGCCAACCTGCTTGATGCCAGTATTACAGGAGATATCAGTGCATCAAACCTGCAGTCCGGACAACCGGTCATCACTGGCACTATCAATGCTTCCGGACCTGACTTACCTACCCTGCTGGAAGTTGCCGGGCAGCTTCAGGGCGGGCGTAATTCAGCTCTTGCCGGCTACGGCAGGGAATTGCAGAACTCACCAAATCAGGATTTCCTGCTCAGAACACGCTTTGATGCCAATATGGAAACCGGCAATCTCAATGTGCCGGAACTGGAACTCAATGCGCTGGGCACAGTAATCAGTGGCAATTTGACGGGGAGTGAGGTTAATACCGAGACACCGGTGCTACGTGGTCGCCTGAATGCCAGCGGTCCTGATCTGCCTTTGCTTATGCAAATTGTGGGTCAGATTAGTGGCGGTCGTGAATCATCACTGAACCAGTTTGGGCGCAATTTGCGAAACATCCCCGGTAAAAATTTCACCCTTAATGCGCCATTTGATATCAACATGGCCCGGGGCAATATCGATCTCAGTGGATTGCAGGCAAACTTTCTGGGCTTTCGTCTTAGCGGCGAGCTGCAGGCCACTAATTTTGAGAATGCCAATGGCACCATGATAGGCGAGCTAAATCTTAGCGGTCGCAATCTTGGGCCGGTATTGAGTGCGCTTGACCAGGCTGACCTGGCAGAAGTCGTGGAATCGCTAAACCTCAATATGGCGATAAACGGCAGACCGGCCAACCTGACACTTAGTCCGTTTAACCTTGACCTGATACTGTCAGGACCGCGCATTCCAAATTCGCCGGTGACACTGGCATTGAGGGCAAATAGCATCCTGGATATTGAAAATGAAACCCTGGCTACTGAATCTTTCACTCTGGCAGGGCTTGGTTTGAACCTTCAAGGCAGTCTCCAGGCCAACAATGTCATGAGCGATATCAATTACAACGGCCAGCTCTCCCTGCCTGCATTTAATCTGCGCCGCTTCATGCAACAGATCAACCAACCGCTACCGGTCGCCATGGATAATACGGTCTTTCAGTCATTCGCTTTGGCTACCTCTTTTTCAGGCTCCAGCGATGATCTGCAACTTCGCCAGCTGGACTTCACCCTTGATGAATCCAGAATTTCCGGTGACTTCAGTCTGGCAGGGCTAAGCTCAGCAACAACACCGGCGATGGATTTTGACCTGGCAATCAACCGCATAAACCTTGACCGCTATCTGGCGCCAACCACTGATACCCCTGCAGGCGCTGAAATCGGCAACACCGAGTTGCCTGTGGACACACTGCGTGAATTGAATATCAAGGGTGAAATTAATGTCGGCCAACTTACCTATTCCAACCTGAATCTGAATGTTCTGGCACTGAACATTAATGCCAGTAATGGCCAGCTTGCCCTGGCTCCGGTCACGGCAAATCTTTACCAGGGAGCCTATTCCGGTGATATCAGGCTCAATGTCAATGATGCCTTACCAACAGCCAGTGTTGAAACAACTCTTACCGGTATCAATCTGGCGCCACTGCTAAGAGACTTTATGGATGCCAGCTATATCAGCGGTAATGGTAATATCCAGCTGTCACTGAACGGACGCGGTGCCGACACCGCCACCATCAAACGCAATCTGAATGGCTCTGGCGCAATGGCGCTTCAGGATGGTGTATTGGAAGGGGTGGATGTTGGCAGTGTGCTGAACCAGGTTGAAGCGATGATCAGGGAACAGCGCCCCCGCACTGTGGTCCGCGGTGAGCGCACACCGTTTGAGACATTCTCTGCCAGCATTGTCATCAATGACGGGATCGTAACGACCAATGATCTTTTGATCGAGTCGTCGGGCTTTGATGTGACTGGTCGCGGCACACTGGTGAACCTGGCAAACGATACTATTGCTTTTAATATGATTGCCAACGTTGACGAGACGCCTGCAAGTGATGAGCAGACCTACGACATTGGCGGCTACTCACTCCCCATTGCCTGCACCGGTTCCATAAATAACCCCACCTGCCTGCCAGACATTCAGGCCATTCTTGGCGGCGCTATTCGCTCTGCAGTCCAGCGTGGACTCACCGACCTGATACAGCGCGCCGTTGGCAATGAAGCGCAGCCTCAGGGTAATACGGGCAATACTCAGCAAAATTCCGAGCAAACCTCTCCACAGGATCAGCAACAGGAAGATCCGCCGGCAGAAAGCGATCCGCGTGAAGTGTTGATCAATCGAGCGCTGGAAAGTATTTTCAATCGTTAATGCTTGTCAGGGGTATGCATACCTCGCTCATGAATTTAAAAAACGGTTTATTCAAAGGTAACGCCCTCTGGCAATAATACCCAGCCTGCAGGACCCATGCTCAAGGTTCGCCCAGTTCATGTCTGTTTCCAGTACTGCCACTGCAGCCGTTGGCATGACTTTACCGTCTTCCGGAATATCCAGTTCTTCACAGAGATAAAACAGCAGATCTTCAAGACCCGGATTGTGTCCCACTATCATCAAACTGGCACATTCATCAGGGGTACTCGCAATCACATCCAGTAACTCACTGACATCTGCCATGTAAACCGACTCATTCCAGAATATATTTTCCACACTGTAGTCCATATTACTGGCAACGGTTTCCGCTGTATCTCTGGCCCGCTGGGCCGGGGAACTTATCAGTAACTCTGGAACCAGACCCTGTTTAAGTAACCACAAACCCACTCTGCCAGACTCCTCAAAGCCACGCTTTTTTATGGGACGTTGGTAATCCGGCAAGGCTTTACCCCAATCAGACTTACCATGACGCATTAGAATCAGTTCTTTTCTCATACTATCCTTAAGATTTCTTTCATTATTAATCTACCCGCCAACGTTGCGACATTAACCCAGGCCCGGACCAGCCTGTTTTCCGCTTTACTGCCTGCCATAATCTTGGATTGGATTTCGCCCTTTAGGGCTTATATACTGGCCAGTCCCTGGATTACTTTCCCATTTAAAAGGGCAGTCGCTAAAACAAAAGATTAACTATTATTCCAGGTCTGAACAATTAAAATTTAGTTTGCAAAATACAATCGCAATCGATTCTTTGAAGAGGTCAACCGTATGAAACAACTGTCCATTTTCATTCTTGGATTATTCCTGGGGACTTCGGTTCTGGCACAGGTCCCTTATCCTTTTGTATCAACACCAATCGCTGAATTAAATGAACCCTGGGCCATCGAATTTCTGCCTGACGGACGAATTCTGGTTACGGAAAAAGGCGGTACTATCCAGCTGGTCACCCAGGATGGTCAGAAAACTGAAGTCGCTGGCGCGCCTGAAGTTGATTATTTTTTCCAGGGCGGCCTTGGCGATATCGTCCTGCATCCAGACTTTGAATCCAACAATCTGGTTTATATAAGTTACGTGGAAGCCGGCGCCAATGAAACACGCGGCGCAGTGGTAGCACGTGGCACTCTTAACCTTTCTGCTCCGGCGATAGAGAATCTTGAAGTCATCTGGCGCGCCTTCCCCAAAGTCGATGGCGGACTGCACTTCAGCCACCGTATTGCCTTCGATGACGAAGGATACATGTTTGTCTCAGCGGGGGAGCGTAATAAATATGATCCTGCCCAGGACCTGAATGCCACACTGGGAAAGATTGTTCGATTGAATGATGACGGCTCTCCTGCATCCAATAACCCCTTTGCCAGTCAGGGCGGAGTGGCTGCTGAAGTCTGGTCATATGGTCATCGCAATCCATTGGGTATTGCTTTCGATAGCGACGGTCGACTCTGGAATATTGAGATGGCACCGCGCGGTGGTGATGAATTGAACCTGGTTATTGCAGGGGAGAATTATGGCTACCCCATCGTCTCTAACGGAAATCACTACACTGGTGAAATCATTCCCGACCATGATACCGATACAGAAGGCCGCTTTGAAAAACCCAAGGTCTGGTGGAATCCGGTAATCTCACCATCCAGCCTGATGTTCTACACCGGAGATGCGTTCCCGGAGTGGCGTGGAAATGCCTTCATCAGCGGGCTCTCTTCCATGTCCATCGTTCGCATTGTAGTTAATGGCGATAATGCTGTCGAAGCACAACGTTTTGTCATGGGACGCCGTATTCGTGGTATTGAACAGGGTCCTGCAGGCAATATCTGGATTCTTGAAGATGGGCCGGAAGGCAGACTTGTAAAACTGACCCCTCGCGGCTAATCAATCAAAAAGCATAATAAAAACCCCGTTCCAATAACGGGGTTTTTTTATGTCGCCAATAAATGATAATAGCTTAACCATGAAGGGAGAAATTTATGAATAGCACTGAACATTCCCGGCGCAAGTTAATGCAATTTTTAGCCGCCAGTCCTTTATTTTCCGCTATGTCTGCTTTACCAACGATGGCCGCTCAACGCCTGGACGACAGGGACTATATCGCTGAATCCGCCCGCTGGGCAGTGAATGTTTTTGATATGGAGAATGTCGCCCTGCGCAACTGGAATCAGGCGCACTGGACCTATATCTCCCAGGGTGTAGATGATGAACTGACGTTGCGCGCCAATCGTGAAGGCTATGAGCGCCTGCATTTACGCGCCCGTCGCCTGATTGATGTCAGCTCTGTGAATACACAAACCCAACTTCTTGGCCATACCCTGCCCTCTCCTGTCTTGCTGGCTCCGGTAGGTGGTCTGGGGATGGCCCATGCCGATGGCGATATAGAAGTAGCACGGGGTGCCAGAACCGGTGGCCACAAGATGATCATGTCCACAGCGGCAACCTTTGGCATTGAAGAGATCACCGAAGCACGCGGTGAACCAGTCTGGTATCAGCTTTATCCCACCGATGTCTGGGATATCACCCAGGAAATATTGCGCCGGGTCGAAGCCACAGGATCAGATGTGCTGTTTTTGACCACCGACATTCCTGCTCGCAACCAGGATCGTATGCGACGCTTTGATCGAAGCTCCGATGACTGCAGTGAATGCCATATTCCAGGCACTACCTTTGCAGACAAAGCCATGTTGCAAGGCTTGAATGCGCCCGCCAATCTAAATCCCAGCAACCCCTCAATGGATTGGGATTACGTCAAACGCCTGCGCGATTCAACTGATATGAAGCTGGTTATTAAGGGAATCACCCAGCCGGAAGATGCCAGATTGGCGCTGCGCGCCGGAGTAGATGCCATCCATGTTTCCAACCATGGTGGCAGAGCAGAGGAAAGCGGTTTTGCTACCATTGACTCTCTCCCGGAAATAGTCAATGTAGTGCGCGGTCGTATGCCGGTCATCGTTGATGGTGGCATCCGCCGCGGCACTGATATTCTCAAGGCTCTTGCGCTTGGTGCAGATGCTGTTTGTGTAGGCAGGCCCTATATCTGGGGACTGGGCGCCTTTGGCCAGGAAGGCGTAGCAAAAGTAATGCAGATACTGGACAGCGAGCTGGAAGTTGCGATGAAGCAGGCAGGCACACCGACCCTGGCTGATATTACCCGCGCAGCGGTGAGGTAAAGACAGTTACTAGTCACTAGTCACAAGAGACAAGCAACCACTTTCTCAGGCTTCAAGGGTTTTTTGTAGGTCGGATAAGGACCGCAGGGACGCATCCGACAGGGCGACTAATTTAGTCGCCTTTTTTGTGACTTGTAACTTGTAGCTTTGTTATGAAATAAATGGCGTGATCGTCTCAATCCCTTTCCTTGCGACAACTTCCGGATCCGTATTCTGTACCTCTGGATCAAAAAGCTCCAGAGACAGTGCCCGCCCATAACCCTTCTCGGAGAGTTTTTCGATGATACGCTGCAATGGCGCAACGCCCTCGCCAGGATAAGCGCGGTGTTTTCGCTCAGCCACTTCAAGATAGGGCAAGGCCGGCGTGTCGGCAAAATGGACATGATGGATCTCACCATGATTGATCAGATCCAGATCTTCAAATTTACTCATACCCGCCCACAAATGATAAACATCAATCATAAACTTGAGGTTTGGGTGATTCACTTTGCGCACTACATCCAGACTGGTACGCACATTACTGATTAATGTAGAAAGACGGGTAAATTCAAGCATCAGGGCAATGTTGTAAGGCTTCGCAATTTCAGCTGCTTCATGCAGGTTTTCAAATACCTGGTCATAATCTTCCATGGTATGGGGTTGATTGGCTGCAGAAGGCACAACCAGACGATCCGCCCCCAGTGACTGCGCCAGCTCAACTTTCCATTTCAGGTCTTCCACGGCACTGGCACGACGAGGGCCACTTTCTTCCAGAAACAACTGGTTTGTGGAGGAAACTACGCGCAAGCCCAGGTCATCCATCAGGCGACGGGCAGAACCTGATCCATTACTCTCTTCAAATGCCTTTGCCGATGGCAGGTCAGGTTCAGTTGCGGTGATCCCGGCATTGGACCAGCCTTCCATGACACGGCGAAAATCAAAGCCACTTGAAGTAATTCCATGCATACAGACAAACATCCCCGAGGTGGATGCTGCCCGGGAAGCTGATGAGCCGCTGACAGCGGCCGCTGCGGTAACGCTTGCAGACAAGGCCATAAAATCTCTTCTGTTAATTCCGGTCATTTTTTAATTCCGGAAAATCAACAGGGCCAGGATAAATGGAGTTCCATTTATCCTGGCCTTGGTGATTCCCCCTCAGGTTCTATTACCAACAGCCAGATCACTGACTGTTTTCGCCGAATTTTATCAAGCCTTTACAGTATATCGCGCCCAAGTGTTCCCCGTGGTACCCGATGGCCCACATCCTGAACATAGTCAGGGCCAATAGCCGCAATGGAAGGGGTACCACTGCCACGCATGGTAATGGCCAACTCACGATTCAGTAAATCCAGCACGCGCTCAACGCCTGCCTGCCCAAAGGCACCCAGTCCCCAGCAGTAGGGCCGGCCAATACCAACAGCAGACGCACCCAGTGCCAGCGCTTTGAAAACATCAGTACCGCGACGAATGCCACCATCAATAATAACCGGTATGCGACCATTGACCGCCGCGATAACCTCAGGAAGGCATTCAATAGTGCCTCTGCCGGTATCTGTGGCACGCGCTCCGTGATTGGAAAGGATGATGCCATCAGCACCATACTGCACGGCAAGCGCCGCATCAGCGCCAACTTCGATTCCCTTGATAAGCACTTTCATGCTGGTGACATCCTTGATGCGCCCGATAACATCCCAGGTCAGGGAGGCATCAACGAGTCCAACCCCCTGCATGTCAAGACCATCAAACATGGGTTTGGCCTGACCGTAATGACATTCCTCACAAAAACGGTCATCTTCCCGGGCGAGGACGGCGGAAGTCTCGGTATTACGCCCACCTGGCAAATCCACTGTCAGGCAAACTGCTGTACAACCGGCTGCTTCTGCTCTGCGCAACATTGCTACGGTGTATTCCCAACGATTGGTGGAATACAACTGAAACCAGACGGAACCTTCACCACGCGCCTGCACAACGTCTTCAATAGGCGAGGAGGCCTGGGTAGAAAGGATCATGTGATGCCCTTTCGCGGCAGCAGCACGGGCTGCCCCCACATCGGCATCTCGGTGAAATCCGCCAGTACTGCCAATCGGGCTCAAAAATATTGGCGAGCGGGCTTCTGCTCCGAGGACATTGACTGACATATCGGTGGAACCACTGACGTCCACCAGCCTGCGCGGATGGATCTGGAAGCGCGTGTAGCCTTCCCGGTTTGCGCGCAAGGTAGTGTCGCTATCAACACCGGAAATCAGATAACCAAAATGGGCAGGCGGCACTTTTTCCCGCGCAATCGCCTCCATCTCAAAAACATTGATAACCTGTTCGGGATTGGTGAGTTTCTCACCAAGAGTCTCTTCCACCTCCTGACTGAAAGCTGAATAACTGGTCAGCAACGGGCTGCCTGCCAGAAATTTGAGAAATTCGCGTCGGTAACCCTGATTGTTTTTTTGATTAAAAGGCATGCTTGACTCCTTGGCCCTGAAAACGTGTGACTTGTGATGTGTGAAGAGAGTAACGAAATAATTGGCTTTTTAAAACAATATTTCCATTCTGCCCACCACGTACCAATGACAGCCCAATAAAGCACTATATTCAATATTCCCAAGGGAGCTGAAATTCAGTGTCATATGAAATTATCCGGAGTATTTCGGGTCACTGTTTTTTGACATTAATTGCACGATGATTGTCTCCCCTTGGCACCAACATCGGGTATTATGCCGGACTAATCAATATTTACTTCTGACAACCTAAAGCAATACAACTATTAATACCCCTCCAGGAGGCCCTGTGTTAACCAGACGCTTGTTATTTGTAGCTACTCTATTCACCTTCCACTTAGCCAATGCTGCCGACTCCAATGAAGGCAAGACCTTTTTCCGACAACAATGCGCACTCTGCCACAGCGCCGAACCCGGCGATAATGGGGGAGCACAGGGCCCTTTGTTACATGGTATTTTTGGCCGTGAAGCCGCCACTACCGGGTTCACCTATACGCCGGCCATGGCCAATTCAGGACTTACCTGGGATGCGCAGACACTGGATCGATTCCTGGCTGCGCCAACCCAGGTTGTTCCTGGCTCCTCCATGGTTATTCCGGTTTCAGATGATGAAAACAGGGCTAACCTGATCGCGTATTTTGAAGCCCTTGGCAATGGTACTTTTGCAGAAGCTGAACCACAGTTTGGCGGCTTTGGTGGTTTTCGCGCGCCCCCGGAAGCAGAGCCCCCCCAGGGTGACCCTGACTGGCTGAATGATCGTCCTGGCCGCGTTCACAGAGTAGATCTGGGCAGCCTTCCAGAGCCTTATGAAACAGGGTCCGCAGTGAACTTTCCGCAAATCGCTCCAAGACCTGAAGGCAGGGAATTACAGGTCCCTGAAGGATTCAAGGCGGAAACTTTCGCCGCAGATTTACAAGGCCCACGCGCCATGGTGCTGGCCCCTAATGGCGATATCTTCCTGACAGAAACACAGAGTGGCCGAATCAAAGTGATGCGCCCCACGGCGGATCATAGCCAGCCACAAGCCATTACTGTTTTTGCCCAGGGCATGTTGCAACCCCTCGGAATGGCATTTTATCCTGCCGGTAACAATCCACAGTGGCTGTATGTTGCTGAAACCAATAGAGTCATTCGCTATCCCTATAACAGCGGTGATACAGAAGCTGCCGATGTCCCTGAAGTGGTGATATCCCAGCTCAGCCCAGTGGGTGGCGGTCATTACACTCGCGATCTGGGCTTCTCTCCCGATGGTTCTCATATGTATGTCTCCGTAGGTTCCCAGTCCAATGTGGCCGAGGATATGCCCGCAAAAACAGCAGCTGAAATTGCTGCCTGGGAAGCCGAGCGTGGTCTTGGTGCTGCCTGGGGAACCGAAGAAAACCGTGCCTCCGTGATGGTATTTGACGTGGGCAACGAAGAGGCAAGCGGCAGGCTTTTTGCCAATGGCATCCGAAACTGTGTCGGCCTTACAGTACAGCCTGAGACCGGTGATGTCTGGTGTACAGTAAATGAGCGAGACCAATTGGGGGATGACCTGGTTCCGGATTATTCTACTCGAGTCCCCGAAGGCAGCTTCTTTGGCTGGCCCTGGTACTATATGGGTGACAATGAAGATCCCAGGCATGCCGGTACCAGACCTGATCTGCCAGGCCAGATTTCAGTACCTGATGTTCCCTATACAGCCCATTCAGCCGCCGTTGATCTGGAGTTTTATCCTGCACAAGTAAGCGGTAATTCAGCCTTTCCGCAAGAGTATGCCGGAGACGGATTTGCGGTCTTACATGGCTCCTGGAACCGTGCCCACCGTACCGGGCACAAAGTTGTCAGGTTACCTATAGAAAATGGCGTTCCTACCGGTGAGTACATCGACTTCTTGGTAGGGTTTATCGACAAGGATGGCAATCCTTGGGGACGACCGGTAGCTACCGTGGTGATGCAAGACGGCTCATTACTGCTCAGTGATGATGGCGCCAATATCGTCTACCGTATTTCTTACAGAGACTGATACATTACACCAGCATGCTAGGTTTATCCCAGCACACTAACAACTGTTCAGTAACAACGAGAATTCAGCCAGGATTACACATTTGTTCGACTTTATTGGCCAGCAATGATTCTGCCCTTGGCAGGCTGCCTGCGGAGTGTGGTAGACTTCGCGCCCGGATTAGGCCAAAGACCATTATTTGGTATTAAACATAATTACTTCTATAACACGTCCCGCATTATGCCAACAGTATTAAGTCTCAAAGAACTCCGCAGCAGTAACGCACTCAAAGCTGAAATAAAAAAGCTGGAAGATGACAAGAAGCAGCTTCTGGAACAGCTCGAGCGCCAGAAAAAGCTGGAAAAAAAACTGCGCGACGATATTCTTGATCATAAAAAAGACTTTGAGCATCTAGAAAAGCAGTTTAACCATTTTGCTGGTCTTGAGGCTGAGTACGATGCCCTGCAGCAGGAATTGCAGATGGAGCGTCTTGAAAAGCTAATTGAAGGTGACAAGAAAGACAATACTATTAATGCGCAGGTAAAAAAAGCCAAGGAAGAACTCTCGGCTGTGCAGTCAGAGTTGAAGGAACTTAAGAAACTTGATCCCCAGCGCCTGAAGCGTCAGGTAACTGACCTGAAAAAGAAAAATATAGATCAGGCAAAAGATAACAAGAATCTTAATACAGCCTTGGTAACCGAGCGCAAGGAAGTGAAAGAATTATCAGCTTCTAAAGCAAAACTTGAAACTGAACTGGAAGCGGCCTCTAAACAGACGAATTACTTCTGGGAATCCAAGAACAAAAACTGGGCACTTTATGAAACCGGGCTGGTACTGAAAACGGAATCTAGGGATGAGGATAGCCTAAACCGAATACTTTGCCTGAATCGGGAAACCGGGATCAGCGTAGTAAGCCAGTCTCTGGGAGAGGATGACAAGGCAGTCTGGTTGGGCGACATTGAAATTCCGGAAGATATTTCAGTAGAAGCCGGCAAGCGTCTGAAGAAAATCGCAGCTGAAGCAGAAGACGACGAAGGATAAAAAAAGTATCGAGTAAAAAGAAAGAGCCTGGTTTTTTATAATGATCGGCATTTATTGTCTTACTGTTTTGTTTTCTATATTCCTTACTATACTCGCCACTTATCCAATACTGCCTATTCTAAATATAGTTGGAATAATCTGGGTATAGCTCTAGATTACTCCTTCTGAGGGACTCTAATAGCAGTATTTTATAAACCGCCATTTACCCCATAAATGTTAATACAGCTAGAGATGATTTTGTCGATGGCATAACAATTATTCTTGGCGTTATAGATAGTGATAAAGATATCGATAGCACGGAAACCGACATAATTGCATCAGGAACAGGAGGAAGTGTTATTGCCCTGCGTGCTCCAAATTGGAACACTCTGTTTTACCGCTTCAAGGTGTAAAAACCTCTTTGATTGAAATCCTTGATGCGCTGTTGCTCACAATATAGCCCAATGACGTCACCATTTCAGGACAGCCTACAAAAATTTACGAGCTGGTGATCAAGGATGATCAGGCTGAGGCTATCAGCCTTTCACTAGAGACAAACAATCCCATTTTAGAGCAAACCCTAGACCTTGCCGCAATTGCTTTAGGCTGTAATATCTATCTGAAAGATCTGCAAATCATTCTGGAGCGTTGCCAGTAATACTTGATTATATTCAGTGTCTTTGTATTACCATTATTTGCATTTATCTTATCACTGGTAACCATCGTGCCTTGCTATTTTCCCTGTCGTGCCACACCTCTGCCTGCAATTTAAGGTATTATTACCAGCATAAACTTATGTTGAAAAATCACTATGAAAATTGAAATGATCTGTACCGGCGAAGAAGTACTTTCCGGCCAAATCGTCGACACCAATGCAGCCTGGTTTGCCAATGTACTGATGGATTCCGGTCTCGAGTTGCAGCGCAAAACCACCGTCGGCGATCGCATGGAAGATCTGGTTAGTATTTTTCAGGACAGAAGCGAACACGCAGATATCATACTCGTTAATGGCGGGCTTGGTCCTACGTCTGACGACCTCTCTGCCGAAGCCGCCGCCAAAGCCCTGGGCGTAGAGCTCGAAGAAGACAACGACTGGTTAAATCACCTGAAGAGCTGGCACAGCAGACGCAACCGGGAAATGCCTGCCAGCAATTACAAACAATGCCTTTTGCCAAAAGGGGCGGTGTTGATAGATAACCCGGTAGGCTCTGCGCCGGGTTTTCGTATAAAGCTGAACCGAGCCTGGTTGTTTTTTACGCCCGGTGTGCCTTTTGAATTAAAGCTGATGGTAATGGAGCAGTTTCTGCCCTTTATAAATAGTGAGTTTTCCATTGGCCAGGCAACACAACTGGTCAAGCTTGTCACGCTTGGTCATGGCGAATCAACCCTCGCTGATGAGCTCAATGCGATAGAGAGCCCCCAAGGTATTACTCTGGGTTATCGTCCGTCTCCTCCTCATGTGGAAATCAAGATCTTTGCCCGCGGCGAACAGGCAATCTCTGCACTCCCGGGCTATGTTAGGCAGGTAAAAAAAATACTGGGCACGGCACTAGTTACCGAACGCTTTGCTGGTGTAGCTGAAGAAGTCCACACCCTGCTAAAAGACTCCGGCAAAACACTGAGCCTGGCGGAATCCTGTACCGGCGGCCTCCTCAGCAGTCAACTGGTGGAATTTGCGGAAAGTTCCAATTACCTGCTACAAGGTCTGGTGACCTACTCCAATTCTGCCAAGCAAAAAGTACTTGGGGTGAAAGAATCCACACTAGCTAATCATGGAGCGGTATCTCTGGAGACCGCTCAAGAAATGGCCACAGGTGCCCGCGTCTTAATGGATAGTGATTTTGCTCTAGCCACCACCGGCATTGCCGGCCCCGATGGCGGGAGCGAAGAGAAGCCGGTTGGTACTGTGGTAATTGCATTGTGTGACAGGAACACATGCTGGCAGCAAACCATAAAGTTGAGCAACCGTACCCGCAGCCTAGTTCGTATCATGAGCTGCGCAATAGCATATGACATGCTGAGGCGGCGGCTACTCGATGAAGAACCTATCGTGGACTACTCCTTCATTACTCGCGTGAACGCTAACATTGTGAGCCTTTAACTAATAACTCGTCCCTAATGAATTTTGATTAGTCAGCACTAGACGCTACAGTAAATATAAGACCTTACGCCCTTATTTAAGTATTCAATTTACTAATTATTGATAGTAGGGCCCGAGCATCTTCTAAAAAATCACTGCTAGTCAAATTCTATCAGCAGTTTTTTTAATCTTTTTTTAAAAAGCTGGTAATCAGGTCTATCGGCAATGGGAACACAATAGTGGAGTTTCCCTCTCCGGAGATTTCCGTCAACGTTTGCATATATCGCAACTGGATAGCCTGGGGAGATTCGCCTAGAACTTGTGCAGCGGCGACTAATTGCTCTGAGGCTTCAAACTCACCTTTGGCATGAATAACCTTGGCTCGGCGCTCACGTTCTGCCTCTGCCTGCTTCGCCATTGCCCTGATCATACTTTCATCCAGGTCAACATGTTTTAACTCAACATTGGTTACCTTGATTCCCCAGCTGTCTGTCTGCTCATCCAGAATCTTCTGAATGCCAATATTCAGCTGCTCCCGACTCGCCAGCATTTCATCCAGCTCATGTTGACCAAGAATGGAACGCAATGTTGTTTGCGCAAGCTGACTGGTTGCCTCAAAATAGTTTTCAACCTGAATAATGGCTTTTTCAGGGTCTATTACCCGAAAATAAATAACCGCATTGACCTTTACCGAGACATTGTCACGGGAGATTACATCCTGAGTAGGCACATCAAATACCACGGTTCGTAAATCCACTTTTACCATTTGCTGAATAACCGGGATAATTAAGATCAATCCCGGTCCTTTTACAGTCTGGAATTTTCCCAGAAAGAAAACCACGGCACGCTCGTATTCGCGCATGACATTGATGGCAGCAAACAACAACGCGGCAAAAATAACTAACAAAACTACTAAAAACATATCCATAAGTTTTTTCTCTTCTCAGTGAGTCCATTATTAACAGATAAAACATCAAGCCTAGGTAACCGTCAGTGTAAGGCCATTGACCGTGCTAATCTTGGCCTTATCTCCTTTTTGTAACGCAGTGTCTGTAATGGCCCGCCACAGCTTTGCATGGCGATGTCCAGGGATTGCACCTTCCAGTTCTATGCAGTAAAAGATCTTCTCAAGGTGGCGAATCTGGGGCCCTAATCCTTTTACATAATTCCGTCTCCTCGCGAGCCTACTACCTGACTTGCACATCAGCTGGCTCGTCTGGATTGGGCAGCGACAATCGCGTGAAAATACTTTTTATTTGCTGAAAAACCCCTAGCCATTACCAATGAAAAGTATCAAAAGGATGCATCAGGCAAACAGAATATTAAGGGGCAGAGTTAATATATATTGAACAGAAAGGAAATCCACCTTACGGTGGGTTTTTATTTGGCGCGCCCGGAGAGATTCGAACTCCCGACCAACTGGTTCGAAGCCAGTTACTCTATCCAGCTGAGCTACGGGCGCAATAAACTGTTGCGGTTAAACTATTCTTTCGCTTTTTTGTAACTGGCTAGGCTCGTTACTTCTTTTTACCCGACGCAGAACTGCGGGCGCCTTATGGTTAACAATGGTAACTGAAAAACTCTGCTTTCTCTAGGCTTTCTGTATCTTCTTGGTGGATATACCAGGTGCTTTGCCGTAAGATATCCCCCCTCTTTCAGCCTCGCCCATGGCATTTCTCCATGTCCGAATCAGATCCGGTAAAACCAGTAGATAAACCCGCAGCGACGGCTGCTCCACATATGCCGCGTTCCTTTGCTGCCCTGGAGTCAATCCCCTTTCGTTGGCTGGTTTCTAGCCTGGGCACATTCTTTCTTGCCATGCAGGGCCAGTTGGTGGTGCGCTCCCTCCTGGCTTACGAACTGACACAAAGCCCTTTTGCCCTAGCCATGGTGAATTTGGTGATTGCCACACCGATGTCCATTGGTTTGCTATTTTCCGGTGCCATTATTGACCGGGTGGAACGCCGCGGGCTGACCATTGTCAGTCAAAGCATTGTGCTGGTAAATGAACTGGTGGTACTGGCGTTATTGGTGGCGGGCGTGCTCGAATTCTGGCACCTATTAGTCACTGCCTTTATTCTTGGCGTGAACTTTCCCTTTCTGATGCCAACACGTACGGCAATGATTTACTCCCTGGTGGGTCGTGAAAAACTGGGTAATGCCATGGCCCTGCAGGCTACCGCATTGAACATAGCGCGCATTGTAGGTCCTGCAGGCATGGGGCTGTTGATTCCTTTGATTACCATGCCAGGGGCATACCTGGTGTCCATACTGCTCTATGGCTTTTCCATTTATGGCATGGTTCGCCTCCCCAAATCCTATCCCGACAACAAAACCGCGAAAGGCTTTTTTGAGGATGTGACCTACTCCTTCAAATATGTCGCCAATAACCGGGCAATTTTGTTGTGCCTGATATTTGGCTTGTTCCCCATGTTACTGGCGCTGCCCATTATCAGTTTCCTTGTCGTGTTTACCGAATCGGTATGGGGCGTCAGCGAAACGGCCCTCGGCATCATGATGGGCAGTGTTGGCGTTGGCGGGATTATTGGATCGCTGCTGGTAGCGCGACTGGGCGACACCATGAAACGTGCCCGGGTGATGATGTTCGCTGCGCTGATCTTTGGCGTATTCCTCGCGGGATTCAGTATGAGCCCCTACTATTATGTGGCGTTGCCCATCCTGCTGGTGTCGAATATCTTTGCCAACATGAGCCAGACCCTGAATCAGACGCTGATTCAATTGCTGGCGGACAATGAAGTACGTGGTCGTATGTCGTCTCTGATGATGCTCACCGTCGGCCTGACGCCCCTGGGCGTGTTACCTGTCGCCTACTTTGCAGAGTTCTATGGCATTGCCAACACCATGTTCGTCGCATGCATCATGCTGGTAATTGTGGTGCTGGCCTTTTTCATGCTCAGTCCCACGCTGCGAAAACTTGACAAGGATCCCCGCCTGACTGAAATTCAGGAAGTACAGGACTGACAGTCACACAGCATTATTGAGCTATAATGCTGCTGCTCAATTATTCTCCACCTACTTTTTCTATCAAACAGGTTGTCCCGGGTATGTCAGAAACTGCAGTAAAGCCCTCCATGTCGCCCTGGACACCACTGCGCAATAACCGCGTCTTTTTGTTCCTCTGGATTGCCACACTGGTCTCCAATATCGGCACCTGGATGCATGATGTGGGTGCCGGTTGGCTGGTGACCAGTCTTACTGATTCAGAATTTGTAGTAGCGCTGATGCAAACCGCCACCTCCCTGCCCGCTTTTTTTCTGCTGCTGCCTTCCGGGGCACTGGCGGATATCTTTGATCGACGCCTGTACCTGTTAACCGCCAATATTGGTCAGGCCACGGTGGCCGCCACACTTGGTTTCCTGACATTGAGCGGGCTGATAGAAGTCTGGTCTCTGCTCCTGCTTACCATGATGCTGGGTATTGGCACCGCCATGGTGATGCCGGCCTGGCAATCCATTATTCCCGAAGTCGTTAAGCGCGAAGATCTTTCAGGGGCCATTGCCCTGAACACCATGGGTATGAATATTGCCCGCGTATTGGGCGCGCTTGTTGCTGGCATCATCATTGCCGCAGCTGGGCCCGGCGCGGTCTTTGTGACCAATGCGGTGACCTTCACCTTGATCATCATTGTACTGCTGCGCTGGAAACGTCAGGCCCCGGAAGTGACATTACCGCCAGAACCTTTAATACCGGCAGTGCGCACCGGTCTGCGCTATGCACGCCATTCGCCAGCGTTACTGTTTACTATTTATCGCAGTATCGGCTTCTACTTTTTTGCTAGTGTGATGTGGGCACTGTTCCCGGTCATTGCCCGGGACCTGCTGGGAGCTGACGAGTTTGGTTATGCCCTGTTGTTTGCCTTCATCAGTATTGGCGCCATTATCAACGCCATGTTTATACCGCGTTTACGTGCGCGTTTTAATAATGATCAACTCATCACAGGAGCATCACTGGTGTTTGCCGCCGGCATGATTATTACTGCCCTGACCCAGATCTATATTATCGCCCTGTTCACCCTTGCCCTGTGTGGCTCGGCGTGGATTACCGTAATGACCTGTGCGCAGACCGCGGCGCAAACGGCACTACCCAACTGGGTACGCTCACGGGGCATCGGCGTTTTCCTGACATTCTTTATGGGCTCGCTGGCTATTGGTCCCGCCATCTGGGGTGGCCTGGCACAACTGACCACCATTCCTGTTGCTATTTATACTGCGTCAACATGCCTGGCAGTGTCTGCCTTTTTTACCCGACGCTGGCCCGTCAGCGGCAATGAAGGGCTTGACCATACACCCTCCAGGCACTGGAAATTGCCGCAGCCCGCTTTTGAAGTTAAACATGAGCAGGGCCCTGTAATGATCAATATCACCTATCAGGTAAAACCCGAATCACGTCAGGAATTCCTGCTGGCTATGGAGCAATTAGGTAAATCACGACGACGCGATGGCGCCTGGGAATGGGGCATCATGGAAAATATCAGCAAGCCCTGCAGCTTCAGGGAATTTTATCTGGTGCACTCCTGGCTTGATCATTTACGCCAGCATGAGAGAATCAGTAATCAGGACGCCATGATTCAAACCCGCATAAAAGATTATCTGGTGGCGGATACTGAGCCGGTAATCACGCACTTCATCAAGGCAAGTCTATAGCGACACGGTACTACCGGACAAACAATTCAAGTCAATTCTTTTGCGCAGAAACATCCAGCAATTATCACTCTGGAATGTTTTCAGCAGCAAAGTCACTTTAAAGGAAAATACATAATGGCCAATGAAGGATTTCATGAAGCCGCAGAAGATCTTTCTGATGAAACCAAGGACATGCACCGGGCAATCGTTTCCCTGATGGAAGAATTGGAAGCGGTAGACTGGTATAACCAGCGCGTGGATGCCTGCAAGGATCCAGCACTGAAAAAAATCCTTGAGCACAATTGCGATGAGGAAAAAGAGCATGCGGCCATGATGCTGGAATGGATTCGTCGCCAGGACCCCACCATGGATAAAGAACTGAGAGACTCTTTGTTTACCGATCGCGAGATCGGCCATCACAACTAAGCCTGGTAGTAAGCGTGAACGCTGAGCCACTAACAACTTTTATTCTGGCCTCCACCCTGCTTTCCCTGGCACCGGGGCCAGATAATATCTTTGTGCTGACACAGTCAGCACTGTATGGCGGAAAATCAGGAGTTATTATCACCCTGGGCCTTTGCACCGGCTTGATTGTCCATACCAGCGCCGTCGCGCTTGGGGTGGCAGCAATCTTCATGGTCAGCAGTATGGCCTTTACCAGCCTCAAGCTAATCGGCGCCGCCTATCTTCTTTATCTGGCATGGCAGGCACTGAAGGCATCCGCGCGACCACTTTCCAGCAGCAGCGCAACTGCTGTCCCGGGACATATGGCGCTTTATCGCCGCGGTATTGTAATGAATCTCAGCAACCCCAAGGTCGCCATTTTTTTTCTGGCCTTTCTGCCACAATTCACCGATCCTTCGACAGGCAATATGACGCTCCAGTTATTTTTGCTGGGCATCGTATTCATTCTGGTAGCCCTGGTGGTATTTTCGACTATTGCCTGTCTGGCTGGCTTGATCGCAGAACTGTTTAAACGCTCGGCAAAAGCCCAGGTCATATTAAACAGAATTTCTGCGCTGGTTTTTGCCGGTCTGGCAGTCCGACTGGCTTTCGCTTCCCGATGATTTATCGTTTATATAACTTGAATGAATGCTTTGAGGTATATTCTTTTCCTTCTGTTAGCGCCCACAAATCAAGCCTTTAGACTGTGTCTCTGTACCATCAGCTCTCAATTATTCACTTCAACATGAAATAACAGGCAAATTTCTCTATAATGTGCGCCCGCGCGATATTTCTGAGGGGAAAAAAGCGCGTTGATCAGACGACCTTGAGTCGCTTTCAAACGCAAGAAAACCTCCAGAAAAAACAAGCAAGATAGAAACCAGTAATACAACAAGAGATACAAACAAGGATAAATATGGCTAGTGTAAAAGCTGCGAAAGCTCCAAAAGCTGCAAAAACTGTTAAGAAAAGCAAACCGGTTAAAGATCTGGCTGACGACGTCACCAGCGCCAAAATTGATAACCACATTGAGGAATTTTTAGCCTCAGGTGGCAAGATCCAGGAGATTCCTTTAGGGGTAAGCGGTCAGGTTGCTACCTCAGGTCCCCGGCACATAACCCTGGGTAAACGCCACAGCGGTTAATATCAACAAGTTTTACACCGATAATAATTTTCAGGGCCCCTGCATTACCCCGCAGACCGCCTTTCAGAACTAACCTGTAAGCACAGGACCACAAGACATCCTCTTGATTTCACCAAGGCCCGTTGAACACGGGCCTTATTTTTTGCGTGCTTTTTTTTAGACGTTTTATTGTGTTTTTTCATTACAGACATCTGTCAGGAAGCACTATAATCTGCTGATAGAATGCAAGACCAGCAATGTCACCCGAAAGTGGCGACCAATTCTCTTTTTAATGACAGGATCAGATTCAACGCATGACCAGCACTGCCCGCAAAATTGAATACGATGCTATCAGGCATTTGCTGCCGCGACGCGCAGGTGATGCCCATAAAGGGGACTTTGGCCATGTTCTGGTAATCGGCGGGGACAAAGGCTTTGGCGGTGCCGCCCTGATGGCCGGTATGAGTGCTGCCCGCAGTGGCGCCGGGCTGGTTTCAGTCGCCACCCATCCTTCCCACTGCGCCGCTTTTCTGGCGCGCTGCCCGGAATTGATGACCAAGGGCATTGAAGACAGTGATGAACTGCTTACTCTTATTTCCGCTGCCAGCGTGGTTGTTCTCGGCCCAGGTCTCGGGCAAAGCGACTGGTCGCATCTATGGATGAAGCTCACCCTGGAGACCCTCTCCAGGCAAGCTGTCCCCATTATTATGGACGCCGATGCCCTGAACCTGCTGGCTCAGGGGGTAGGAAAAGCCGAACTCACCCATCTGCATGATCTCATTCTGACGCCCCACCCCGGTGAAGCTGCGCGTCTGCTCAATATAAGCAATGCCGAGGTACAGTCGGATCGTGTCAATACGGTGTGCAAACTGCAGCAAGGCTATGGTGGCATCAGCATCCTTAAAGGAGCCGGTTCACTCATTTGCTATAGCCAGGGAGAACGCCAGCAGGTTGATCAATGTGCTCACGGCAATCCTGGTATGGCCTCCGGCGGTATGGGTGATGTGCTCAGTGGCATACTTGGCGCCATCCTGGCTCAGGGCTACTCACTGGTAGACAGCGCCAGACTTGGCGTCTGTATCCACAGTAAAGCCGCCGACCTGCAAGCCAGGGAATTTGGCGAGCGCGGGTTACTGGCAACAGATCTGCTGGTCCCTGTACGTCAGCTGCTTAACCCCTGATTTTCCATACTCCCTGAGCCAGACCAGCTATGAGCCATTCCACTTTTCTTGCTGACGAGGCCGCTACCATTGCTTATGGTCAGCGCCTTGCGAAAGCTATAAATAGTAAGGGCTTACTAACCCTGAGCGGCAACCTGGGCAGCGGAAAGACTACATTATGCCGCGGCCTAATTCAGAGCTATGGCCATAGCGGCGCGGTAAAAAGCCCTACTTACACCCTGGTAGAGCCCTACGAAATTGGCGACAAGCGTATTTATCACTTTGATCTCTACCGCATGGAAGATCCCGAAGAACTCGAATTTATTGGACTCTGGGATTATCTGACGCAGGAAGCCCTTATCATTATCGAATGGCCGGAAAAAGCCTTTGGCGTGCTGCCCCCCGCTGACCTGGCCATACAATTGGAACAGCAGGAAAAAGGCCGGAAAATCACCTGTTCTGCCAATACCTCATTAGGTGAGGCTGTCCTGGAAAAGCTTGCTGCTGCAGACCAATCCTGAATTATTCCGGATTAGTGCGATCTCCCTTTCCAGTGCCGAATACAAGCTATCTGATGATTTCTAGAATATATTATAGATATATAGCGTAAATAACTGTAAATTATAGACTTTATATTATTTATGGCGGACAATAAGGCGGATGAGGTACTTAAAAACCCTGTTTATTGCTTTATTCTGCTGCGCTGTCACCAGCATGGCACAGGCCGCTGTGGTGGAAAGTGTTCGCTCCTACCGCGCCCCCGAATATACGCGCCTGGTATTTGACCTCAGCGCGGAAGTGAAACACGAGATTTTCACTCTCGACAATCCTGGGCGAATTGTGGTTGATTTGTCCGATGTGAGTTTGAATGCGGACTTTTCCAGTCTGGATATCGCCAACACCCCTATTACCAACATTCGCAGCGCACCTCGAAATACCAATGACGCCCGCGTGGTGTTCGATCTGAAAAACAAGGTTCAACCGCGCTCTTTCCTGCTGGAGCCTAACGATCAGTATGGCAACCGCCTGGTTATTGATTTCTATGACTCGGGCATCAGTACTGTAAAACCGGTAGTTCGGCGCTCCAGTGATGAAATAGCCAATGACAAACGCGATATCGTGGTGGCTATTTCTGCCGGTCATGGTGGCGAAGATCCCGGAGCTATCGGCGTAAAGCGCCTGCAGGAAAAGAAGGTAACGTTGGCTATTTCCCGGGAGATCGAAAAGCAGATTAACAGTACACCGGGTTACCGCGCGGTGATGGTGCGTGATGGTGATTATGGTATGACGCTCGGCCAACGTACCCGCATTGCCCACCAGAACAACGCCGACTTTTTTATCGCCATCCATGCCGATTCCTATAAAAGCAGTTCAGCTCGCGGGACTACGGTTTATGCCTTGTCCCAACGGGGGGCGACCAGTCAGCAGGCGCGCTTGCTGGCGGAAAAGGAAAATGCCGCAGACCTGATTGGCGGCGTCGGCACCGTCAAACTGGCTGACATGGATGAAGATCTGCGCAGCGTACTTATTGACCTGAGTATGACTGCCAGTATCGCCGCCAGCCTGGAAGCTGGTAACAAGATCATCTATTCTCTGGGGCAGGTCACGCGTATGCGTCGCACTAATGTTGAGCAAGCCAATTTTGTTGTGCTGCGCAGCGCTGATATTCCATCACTGCTGGTAGAGTCCGGGTATATCACCAATCCTACCGACGCCAGCAATCTGGATTCCAGTGCCTGGCGCAAGCGTTTTGCCGGCGCTATCGTTAATGGTATTACCGGGTATTTTTATGACACACCGCCACGGGGAACCTATATCGCCTGGCACAAGGAAAACGGTGGCGCGCCTGCCAGCTACACGGTAAGTCGGGGTGATACCCTGTCAGAAATTGCTGACCGCTTTAATGTCTCCATGAGTGCACTGAAGCAGGCCAACGCCATGAATTCCAACAATATTCGAATTGGCCAAAAGCTGACCATTCCCAATGGACTGGTCAGCGCGGCATCGATAAGCTTTGTAGAGCACACCATCGCCAGGGGCGAGACCCTGTCGGAAATTGCCTCGGATTATTCCATTCCGGTGGCGCGTCTGCGTGAAACTAACCAGCTAAATAGTGATACTATTCGGATAGGACAAGTACTAAAAATTCCTTCTTCCTGAATAGCATATGCCCGAATCCGTTCCTGACCCTAAAATCCGGCCCCGCATACATCTTCTTAGCCAGCGCCTGAGCAATCAGATCGCCGCCGGTGAAGTGGTCGAGCGACCGGCCTCTGTGGTCAAGGAGCTACTGGAAAACAGCCTTGATGCCGGCGCCGATCGCATCGATATCGAACTGGAAAAAGGCGGCATCAAACTAATCCGCATTCGCGATAATGGTCTGGGCGTAGAGAAAGAAGACCTGCCCCTGGCACTCAACCGTCATGCCACCAGCAAAATTGAACAACTGGATGATCTGGAATGTGTGAGCTCACTGGGCTTTCGTGGTGAAGCACTAGCCAGTATCAGTTCGGTCTCACGCCTGCAGATGATTTCCAGAACTCCTGAAGCAAGCGAAGCCTGGAAGGTGGAATCGGAAGGTCGCAATATGGACGCCAAAGTGAGTCCGGCAGCACATCCACCGGGCACCAACGTGGAAGTTCGCGATTTGTTTTTCAATACTCCCGCGCGTCGTAAATTCATGCGTACAGAACAAACCGAATACAAACGTATTGATGAAATGATCAAACGTCTGGCCCTGAGCCGCTTCGATGTCGGCTTTAATGTGCAGCATAACCAGCGCGTGGTGCATCGATTTGAACGTGCGAGCAATGAAGCGGAAATAAAGCGTCGGGTATCCCAGATAACTGGGCCAGCATTTATGGACAACTCGGTAACTATCGACATGGAATCCAGCGGCCTGCGTCTTTCCGGCTGGGTAAGCCTGCCGACATTCTCACGCTCCCAGGCGGATTTACAGTATTTTTACGTCAATGGCAGAGCTATTCGCGACAAGCTGGTTAGTCATGCCATCAAGCAGGCATACCGCGATGTGCTTTACCATGGCCGCCACCCTGCCTTTGTGCTTTACCTTGAAGTAAATCCAGCCCTGGTGGATGTGAACGTTCATCCCACAAAACATGAAGTACGTTTTCGCGACAACCGTCTGGTCCATGACTTTCTCTTTAGCGCCCTGCACCGTTCACTTGCCGCGGTTCGTCCTGCAGACCAGTTTGCCACTCATGACAGCGATGAAGTTCAGGAGCCTCAGGGTAACTATCAGCAAGGCAACATTCGTTACAACAATTTCGGCAGCAATAGCGCTGGCCGTAGCTCTCAGCATTTTGATCGTGGACCGCTTGGCAGGGACACCATTCAGTCCCACCTGAATACTTATGGCGATATGAGTGGCGCTCTCCCTCTATCCCCTCAGCCGGATTTAACACGGCCTGACGATAATGAAGACATTCCTCCTCTTGGTTTCGCTGTTGCGCAGCTGCACGGAATATATATTCTGGCGCAAAATGCCCATGGTCTGGTGGTGATTGATATGCATGCTGCCCATGAACGCATTACCTATGAATACATGAAAAATGCCATCAGTGACGCCGGCATCAAGGCGCAGCCTCTGCTGGTACCGGTCACTCTCGCCGTAAGTGAAGGCGAAGCTGACTGCGCCGATGAAAATCGCGACGCCCTGGAAAAACTGGGACTGGTGCTGGATCGCATGGGCCCTGAAAGCATCAGCATTCGACAGGTACCGGTAATCCTTAAAAACGCCGATGTGGAACAACTGGTTCGCGATGTACTGTCAGATTTTCTCGAACATGGCAGCAGCGATCGGATTGAGACTCACCGTGACGAAATTCTTTCCACCATGGCATGTCATGGTTCCGTGCGCGCCAATCGACAGCTTACACTTCCGGAAATGAATTCATTATTGCGGGATATGGAGAGAACCGAGCGATCCGGACAATGCAATCATGGGCGTCCCACCTGGACCCAGATGAGTCTGAATGATCTGGACAAATTATTTATGCGTGGTCAGTAGCGAATAACTTTCAGCCTGAAAATTTTAAATTAGAAAAACAACACTTCTACCTGCTTGCCCCAGCATCTGGAAATCACTTTCTTCTGCTCGCCCGGTTCTCCACTGGAATAGAACACTATCTCCAGGGAATCATCTTCCTGATTCAAAAGATCAGCTTCCTCCAGCACACTATACAAACGGCGGGCAACAGCATCATCAGTATCAACAATGGCAATGTCCTTGCCGGCTATTTGCTTAATCTGCTGCGTTAGAAATGAATAATGGGTACAACCCAGGACAATGGTGTCTACATTTTTTTCCAGCAGGGGTGACATATATTTTTGCAGCAACTGATTGATAGCAGCAGCATCTGGAACGATCTGCTCAATATGCTCCACCAGTCCCGGACAGGGCATGGTAATAATTTCTATATCCCCTTCAAAACGACTTCTCAGGTCAACAAACTTGTCACTGGCGAGCGTGCCCTCAGTAGCCAGCACACCGATGACACCCGTAGTAGTGGCTGATGCGGCCGGTTTAAGTGCAGGCTCCATACCAATAATGGGAAGGCCATATTCTTCACGCATCAGTGCGACAGCCGCCGCCGTTGCCGTATTGCAGGCAACCACCACGGCTTTTACCTGTTGTGACATAAAAAACTCCATCATATGGCGACTACGCTGAATGATAAATTCATTCCCTTTCGGACCGTAGGGCGCAAAGGCAGAATCAGCCACATACAAGAGCGACTCGCGCGGCAGCAAGCGATGAATTTTCTCCAGGATCGACAAACCGCCGACACCGGAATCAAATACACCTATTTTTGAGGAAGAGCTCATTGATGAGTACCGAATAAAACCATGGCTGTATTGTAGCGCAGGCGATGAACGAGGGGATAAAAGGGATAAAAGAAAAAGGATAAAGGAAAAAGGTGGGCAGGCTCAACGAAGCCTGAAAGTTTAGCCCTTTTTCCCTTTTTCCTTTATCCTTTATCTTCTCCCAGAGTCCCTCAAGAATTGAAGGCCACCTTGCAGCAAAACAGAAAGCCAACATCCTCCGCTCCAATACTTTGCCTGACCGGCCCTACTGCAGCGGGAAAAACCCGCATTGCGCTGGAACTTGCCCGGGATCATGATTTTGAGATTATCAGCGTGGATTCTGCCCTGGTTTATCGCGGGCTGGATATTGGCTCAGGCAAACCTGAAAAGGAAACATTGGCGCAGTTTCCCCATCATCTGGTGGATATTCGCGACCCTGCCCAAGCCTATTCCGCAGCGGAATTTCGTCATGATGCTATCGAAGCTGCTGAAAAAATCCTGAAGGCGGGCAAAAGACCACTGCTGGTAGGCGGCACCATGCTGTATTTCAAGGTATTACGCGATGGTCTGGCGCAAATGCCTGCAGCCAATCCACAAGCCCGACTAAAAATTCAGGCGCTTGCCGAGGAAAGCGGCTGGGAAGCAGTACATAAACGGCTCGCTGAGGTAGACCCGGAAGCCGCCGCCAGGATCCATCCCAATGACCCGCAGCGCCTGATGCGCGCTCTGGAGGTTTTTGAAAGTAGCGGCAAAGCTTTGAGCGAGCACCACCGTGATGAAAATTTAAAACAGAACGATTTACCAGACTTCATGTCTAATCTTGTGTTTGTTGCTATTCATCCTGAAAAACGCAGCACTCTGCACGAGCATATTGCCGAACGCTTTAGACAGATGCTCGAGCAAGGTTTTGTCGAGGAAGTGAAAGTTTTATATGAAAGGGCCGATCTACATCGTGACTTGCCGGCCATTCGCTCTGTCGGTTATCGGCAAATCTGGGATTACCTGGATGGTCAGTATGACTACGATACCATGGTGGATAAGGGACTTGCTGCAACCCGGCAACTGGCGAAGCGACAACTGACCTGGCTCAGAAGCTGGCCGGAGTTGCATCGCCTTGATGTCGAAATGCATACTGAAAATGAAAATATTGTGAATAAGTGCTTGAATATTCTTCTATCCAGCACCATATAAGTAGAAGAAGGTAATCCTTAGCACAATAATCGCCGTAAATTGGTTTACTTTTGGCTTAAGAATTAACAACAATAATTTTATGGAGAATCACCATGTCAAAAGGGCACTCTTTACAAGACCCTTTCCTGAACGTACTGCGCAAGGAGAAGGTACCTGTTGCAATTTACCTTGTCAGTGGCATTAAACTTCAGGGACAGATCGAATCGTTCGATCAATTCGTTATAGTGTTGAAAAACACGGTAAACCAGATGGTTTACAAACATGCCATTTCCACTGTTGTCCCTGGTCGCCAGATTCGTGTGCCTATGCAGGGCGAAAGCTCAGGTGACGGTGCTGACGACGACTCACCAGGCAATACTATCTAATTAATTCAATTTAGATTAGTTTAGTCTGATCACTGGTACTCGCTAAAGGAACGCTGTCTGGTTCCGATGAGGTTTTGCTATTTTTTTCGAACGTCCCGAAAGTGGCGAAATTGCTATCCTGGTGCAACTGCACCTGAATAACGATCCCGATATCCCTGACGCCCGCGAATTCGAAGAGCTTGCGCTCTCCGCTGGCGCCTGCCCGGTGGAAATTGTCAGTGGGCAACTGAAGCAGGTTAACTCGCGCTATTTCATCGGTTCCGGCAAACTGGAAGAAATTCAGCAGTTGATTCAACTGCATGAAGCTGAAGTGGTCCTGTTTGATCATCCGCTAACGCCGAGCCAGGAACGCAATCTGGAAAAAACCCTCAGCTGCCGAGTGCTGGATCGAACCGGGCTGATTCTTGATATCTTCGCCCAGCGAGCGCGATCATATGAAGGCAAGCTGCAGGTTGAACTTGCCCAACTCGAACACTCAATTACCCGACTGGTTAGAGGCTGGACCCACCTTGATCGCCAGAAAGGCGGCATCGGTATGCGCGGTGTCGGTGAAACCCAGCTTGAAATTGACCAACGCCTGGTTAATGTCCGCATAAAAGCCGTCAACAAGAGCCTTGCCAAGGTCCGCAAACAACGAGACCAGGGGCGGCGCTCAAGAAAACGCGCTGAAATTCCTACCGTCTCACTGGTGGGTTATACCAATGCCGGCAAATCCTCTGTGTTTAATCGCATGACACAATCACACATCTATGTGGCGGATCAGTTATTTGCCACGCTTGATTCAACGCTGCGCAAGATCGAATTGCCGGATGTGGGCAATGCCATTCTGGCTGACACCGTTGGCTTTATTCGCAAACTGCCCCATCAGCTAGTGGACGCTTTCCGTGCTACCCTTGAAGAAACTATCGAAGCCTCGCTACTGCTGCATGTTATTGACTGCAACAATGATGAACGGGCGCTACTGAAAGACCAGGTAGATCATGTACTTGCTGACATCGGTGCCGGCGATATTCCGACCCTGCTGGTCTATAACAAGATTGACCTATTGGAAAACCAGCTCCCCTGTGTTGACCTGGATGAAAAGGGCAAGCCCTGGCGCGTCTGGGTCTCAGCAAAAACCGGACAAGGCATGCCGGAACTGTTTCAGGCCATCAGTGATTTGCTGGGTGAAGATCTGTTTGAACCAGAGCTGATTCTGGAGCCCGGGCAAGGAAAATTTCGCGCACGCCTGTACCATGAAGGCGTGGTTAAAAAAGAGAAAGTAGAGGAAAACGGACAGTTCTGCCTGTCCCTGAGATTACCAAAAGAAGATTTTACTCGCCTGTTGCGTGAAGAAGGCATGAATCCCGCTTCCTATTTGGAAAAGTTCACTAGTGATAATGAGACCAATGAAGCGACGGAAACACTAACATCATGACCCTGTAGACCAGTAATTACCGCTTCCTGGCCGGCTCAATGCAGCAAGATGTCTGGCGAAATCTGTGTCAATAGACCCGAAAATTCGGTAAAATCCCGCTTCGCTTTTTGGCGAAGTATTAAATTAATATTTCAAAAAAACGATTTTGAATTCAAAAAATCAGGAGTATTTGATGGCCTGGAATGAACCAGACAACGATGACCGCAAGGATGACCCCTGGAGTAATGGTCCTGGTGGTAAAGATCAAGGTCCTCCGGATATAGAGGAACTGATTAATAATTTCGTAAAGAAAGTTTCCGGACTGTTTGGTGGACGCGGTGGCGGCAGCACTGGCGGTGGAGGCCGTGATGGTAGGGAAGCCATCTCTGGAGGTCTTGTCGTGGGCGTTCTGGTGATACTTGCCATCATCTGGGTTGGCGCCGGCTTCTATACTGTTGATGAGCAGGAGCGCGGTGTTGTACTGCGCTTCGGTGTGGCCCAGGAAGCCGTGGTATTGCCGGGTCTGCACTGGAACCCACCACTGATTGATGAGGTTACCCTGATCAATGTGACCCGCGTTTATGACCGTGACTTTAGTAATACCATGCTGACGGAAGATGACAATATTATCGATATCACCATGTCCGTGCAGTACATCATTACCGATGCGCGCAGTTATTTCCTGGAAGTGGAAGACCCGGAAATGTCACTGCAGCATGCCGCAGAATCTGCAATACGTCACATCGTAGGCAGCTCTTCCATGGACAATGCCATTACCACTGGTCGTGAACAGATCGCTCAGGACACCATGGTACGCTTGCAGGATTACCTGAATCTCTACGGAACAGGCATTACCGTGAGCCAGGTGAATATTGACCAGTCACTGCCTCCACAGCAGGTACGTGATGCCTTCGATGACGTAATTAAAGCCGACGAAGACAGCGAATCCTTCCAGAACCAGGCGCGCGCCTACGCGAACCAGGTAGTTCCGGAATCCCGCGGTAACGCCCTCAGGCAGCTGGCTGACGCCAATGCCTACAAGGAGCAGGTGATTGCCAGGGCCGAGGGTGAAGCACAACGTTTTGAAGCCCTGCTGGTGGAATACCAGAAAGCCCCTGAAGTGACTCGCGAAAGACTTTACCTCGATGCACTACAGGAAGTCATGGCCAATGCAACCAAGGTCATGATTGATGTTGAAGGCGGCGGCAACAATATGATGGTGCTGCCACTGGATCAGATTATGCAGTCCCGTCGCGTCCCGGAAGTGAGTGGCTCTTTTGAAGGCGGTTCCGACTTCCAACTACGCAACTCAAATAACCAGGTACCGACACGTTCCGCACCTGTAAGAGGATCTGGCCGATGAAAAATTCCATACTTTTCACCCTTGTTGGCCTGGCACTGGGCCTGATCGTTGCCTACAACTGTCTTTATGTTGTCAGGGAAATTGACCGTGCCGTCTTATTAACCTTTGGCGAAGTCACTAATTTTGATGTACAGCCGGGTCTGCATGTAAAAGTTCCCGCCATGCACACCGTACTGAAATTTGATGGGCGCATTCAAACCCTCGATGCCGCTACGCAAAGCTATCTGACCGCGGAAAAAGAATATCTGGAAGTAGACTCCTACGCCAAGTGGCGGGTTCACAATACTGCCGACTACTACCGGGCAACTTCCGGTGACGAAAGCCGCGCCAACAATCTGCTGGCCCAGCGAATCAATACGGGGCTGCGTAACCAGTTTGGTACCCGCACCGTTCACGAAGTGGTTTCCGGTGAAAGGGACTCCCTGATGACCGAGCTAACTGACTCGCTGAATAGCATTGCACAGACAGAACTCGGCATTGAAGTAATTGATATTCGCGTCAAGAAGATTGACCTGCCACCCAATGTCAGCGAATCGGTCTACCAGCGCATGAATACAGAGCGTCAGGAAGAAGCCCAGGAATTGCGCTCTACCGGACGCGAACTGGCCGAAGGTATCGAGGCCGAAGCTGATCGTGAAAGCCTGGTCATTCGAGCCAATGCCTACCGTGACGCGGAATCCATTCGTGGTGATGGTGATGCCCAGGCAGCGGCTATTTATGCCAATGCTTTTAACAAGGACAGTGAGTTCTACCAGTTCACTCGGAGCCTGAATGCCTATATTGATACCTTCAGTGATAGTGGCGATGTACTGGTCATCAGTCCTGACAGCGACTTTTTCAAATATCTGAACTCAAGTAAGCTGGAAAACTAGGGAACCCGGGCTAAGGAGTTATAAAACATGTGGCGTGAAATAGGCATAGCCTTCAGCCTCATGTTAATAATTGAAGGTATAATCCCTTTTTTGTACCCGGGTCGCTGGCGCCAACTGGTAGCGACCCTGGCAGATATAAACGATACTTCCCTGCGCCTGATAGGACTGGGCAGCATGTTGATGGGTATAGCGCTGTTGTACTTTTTTAACTAAATACTTAATTAATTTAATTAGGTATCTGTTTAATCAAGTACCAGAAACAATAGTAACCAGATAATAATAAATCGGCTCAGAAATCATGACGAAGGCAAACCGCTGGCTGTTACCAGACGGCGTTGACGAAATTTTGCCGCCCCAGGCAAGTCAACTGGAAACCCTACGCAGGGACATTCTTGATCTTTACAGTACCTGGGGATATGAGCTGGTGATGACACCGCTTATTGAATTCCTCGATTCCCTGTTGATCCTTCCCAGTAACGCCCTGCAATTACAAACTTTCAAGATAGTGGATCAGCTTACTGGCCGAAGCATGGGCGTGCGTGCAGATATCACTTCCCAGGTCGCCCGTATTGACTCCCATGTGCTGCAAAGGGAAGCCCCCACGCGCTTATGCTATGCCGATAGCGTGCTGCATACGCGGCCGCAAAGCTTGCTGGGCTCGCGTAGCCCGCTGATGATAGGTGCAGAACTTTATGGTCATCGCGGCATTGAAAGCGATATCGAAGTCATCAGCCTGATGCTGCATACGCTGGAAAAAGCAGGTATTGAAAAACCCCAATTGGCACTGGGGCATGTTTCTTTTTATCGCATGCTGACAAAATCTGCCGGCTTTCCGGCTGAGCTGGAACAAAAACTGTTCGCCGCACTGCAGCGAAAATCGGCCAGTGAAATTGAAAACCTGCTTCAGGATGCCGGCGCAGAAAAGACGCTTATTGCTGACATCAAGAGTCTGGCAACACTCAATGGTGATGCCAGCGTTCTCGATCGCGCAGCCAGCGAAATTCAAAGTGCTGCCCCTGAAATACAACAAAGCATCGATCAGCTAAAGAAAATTGCCTCGGTTATTAGCCAGCGTTTTCCTCAGCAGTCCGTGTATTTTGATCTGGGCGAGTTGCGCGGTTATGAATATCACACCGGAGTTGTCTTTGCCGCTTATGTGGGTAGTTATGGCGAAGCCATAGCTAACGGCGGTCGTTATGATGATATCGGTGTGGATTTTGGCCGCGCCCGTGCGGCCACCGGTTTTGATGCCGATCTGAAAATTCTGCTGGCTCTAGGCAAGACTTCCCATGCTCCCGGCAAGAAGATCTTCGCGCCGGCAAATGATGATCCAGCGCTGCAGGAAACTATTGAATGCCTGCGCAGTGAAGGCCAGCATGTGATCAATGCCTTTCCTGGACAAACCGAAAACGCGGCCGACATGGGTTGCGACTATGAACTGATCAAAACAAAGGACGGTTGGCAGGCAACTCCCCTGTAACTATTTTTTTTAACTCTCATTGAACTTCTAAGGCTGAATAATGGGAAAAAGTGTTGTTGTGCTCGGCACCCAGTGGGGTGACGAGGGAAAAGGAAAGATTGTAGATCTGCTGACTGACAAGGCATCGAACGTAGTGCGCTTTCAGGGTGGTCATAATGCTGGCCACACGCTGGTTATCAATGGTGAGAAAACCGTTCTGCACTTACTGCCTTCAGGTATTTTGCGTGAAGATGTTATCAATGTCATTGGTAATGGCGTGGTGGTTTCACCGGAAGCGCTGCTAAAGGAAATTGATGCTCTGGAATTGACCTCTGCGCCAGTGGTCGACCGCCTGAAAATCAGTGCAGCCTGCCCGCTCATTCTGCCTTATCACATAGCCCTGGATCTCGCGCGCGAGTCCAAACGTGGCAATAACAAAATCGGTACCACCGGTCGCGGCATTGGCCCTGCCTATGAAGACAAGGTGGCGCGTCGCGGCATCCGCATGGGGGAGCTGCTTCATGAAAAACATTTCGCTGACAAGCTGGCCGAAGTGCTGGACTACCATAATTTCGTGCTGACCAATTATTTCCAGGCCCAGGCTACTGATTACCAGAAGACGCTGGATGAAACCCTCGCCATGGGACAACGTATCAAGCCGATGGTTGCCGATACGATTGAAATACTGCATACCGCTCGTAAGAACGGAGAAAACATTCTGTTTGAAGGAGCCCAGGGCGCCTTGCTCGATGTGGATCACGGCACCTACCCCTTTGTTACCTCCTCCAACACCACGGCCGGCAGTGTTGCCACGGGCAGCGGCTTTGGTCCCCTTTATCTTGATTATGTGTTGGGCATTACCAAGGCCTACACCACTCGCGTGGGCAGTGGCCCCTTCCCTACCGAACTGTTTGATGAAGTCGGGGAAAAGTTATTCAGGGTAGGCAAGGAGCTTGGCGCCTCCACCGGCAGAAACCGCCGCTGCGGCTGGTTTGATGCTGTCATTCTGAAAATGTCTATTCGTATCAATTCTGTTTCCGGTATCTGCCTGACCAAACTTGATGTGCTCGATGGCCTGGAGACGGTGAAGGTGTGTGTAGGTTATAAAGGCGTTGATGCGGACTCTATGTCCTGCCTGATGAATTTTGACAGCTATGACAGTCTGGAGCCAATCTACGAAGAATTACCCGGCTGGTCTGAATCCACTTTCGGCGCCAGATCACTCGATGACCTGCCTGAAAATGCGCGTAACTATATTCGCTTCATCGAAGAAAAAATCGAGGCCCCGGTTGATATTATTTCCACTGGCCCTGATCGGGAAGAAACGATTACACTCAGGCATCCTTTTGATTAGTTACAAGTCTCAAGTTGCAAGTCACAAGTAACAGAACTTAAGTAGCGTATTGAATAACGATTGCAGGCGTCGCAAGGCGCCCATTCAGCTCAAGCGAATACGTCGGATGGCGGCTTGCAGCCTTAACAGGCCTGCGCGCTCTTCCATGCACTGCTCACCTTTTTCCTTTATCTTTTTTCTTGTCTCTTGAGACTTGTAACTTGCAACTTGCAACTGTGTTTCTAAAACTGAAACCGCAATCCAAGCCACGCTGCCCTTGGCGCACCAACGCCGAGGAAAACCGGCGTATCATCAATATCGGGAATGACTTCCGTCGGATCCTCCCCCAGTAAACCAAAGTTTTCGAAGTCTTTATCCAGAGCATTGGTGACGCGGGCAAATAGTGAGAAATTATCGCCCAGGCTGAACTGCGCTCTGAGATTGACCATCATATAACCGTCTATCTGATCCAGGTCATTACTCTCGTCACCGCGCAGATACTGGCTCGCGTTATAGATTGCCTCTGCGCCGAGAAACAGATTACCAAATTGGTAATCCGCGCCAATTTTGAACAGACTTTTCGGAATTCCCGAAATACGATCTCCCCGCTGTACCGGCACCTCGCCTTCAGCATTGGCCGCCGGGTGATTGGGGCTGAGTACATTGAAGTCATCCTCAAAATTTGCCTGAATCACAGAAAGTGAGGCATACCAGGCTAACTGCTCCAGATTGCCACTGATTGCCGATTCCAGCCCCCAGCGCCGGGTCTGATCAACATTGGCAAATAATCCGGTTGATCTTCCCGTGGTCTGAAACAGAATATCGTCGTGGTTGGTAGCATGAAAAAGACCGAGCTGATAATCCATTAGCGCGCTATTACCCCGCAGGCCGAGTTCCAGGCTTTTTGTCACGACATCGTCAAGGGGTGGATCCGCCAGAAAAGCATTTGGAAGCCGACATTCAAAATCAATATCATCAGGATCTTCACCCGCGGCCATGGCAAATTCCCGCGCCAGGGTAAATACGCCTTCATTACAGGCCAGTTCGATGGGGGTCGGTACCCGATTGGATTCACTATAAGAGGCATAAACATTGAGGTTGTCTGTAGCGTCATAGGTTAAGCCAAGGGAAGGGTTGAAGCGGGAAAAATTATGATCGCCGTTAAGCTCCGGGCGCTCTCCCGAGCGATCGCGCAAGGTCACATCAGTATCGTTATAACGTCCACCCATGGTCAGGGTCAGGCGGTCACTCAGGTCCAGTGTGTTGACGAGATAAAGGCTGAACACCTCCGACTCGGTATTGATATTGGTTGCCTGATCATCAATAAAGGAGCCTACGCCCAGGCCTTCGGTACTGCGGGTAAGTGGATCAAGTTGCGACAATTCAACATTGGCAATAAAGGTAGTCGTTCCCTTGAGATAGCTGGCACCCATGGAGAGCTGACTTGGCCGCCCAAATATATCCCGGGTAAAAATCAGCTTACTGTCAAAGCCCTGCATTTCCTGACGACGCTTACTGATATTGTTAATGGCTTCATCACTGAGCAGGCCGGTCCCCGATAAATCACCGCTAATATCTTCCGGTTCAAAATCCTCAGGATCCAGTCCTGCATTCAAGGCCTGTTGGGCAATCAGTGCATTCAGGTCCATCAGGTTGTTGATGGCACTCTCTTCACCTGTGCAAATGTCATCAAGATCAAGGCTCAGTTCCGCTTGCAGACTTTCTTCCAGTTCTTCGAAATCTTCAAACAGGGACTGCTCGCCACCGGCGTACTGACAAAGTCCGTATTCAGAGGCATCCCCATTAAAAGAAGACGTACGGTTTTTACGCCAGAATCCGGAAGCCACAAATTGTATTTCCGGTGACAGGAAATGGGTACTATCCAGCGTAATCATATCCATCAGGTTATTGGTGATATCAGGCGCTGTAAAAATAGCATCCCTTTGCACGGCCATTAAACCGACAGGCGTCGCCCCATTACCCCGCAGATCACTGTCGCCGTGCTGGTAAGTCAGATCCAGGGTGGATAATTCCTCGTCACGCCAGTTAATCGCGCCATAAAAATTGATGTTTTCCGAGGCAGAAAATGGCCGCCAGCCGTCTTCTTCAAAACGTGACAGGTTGACGTAATAACCCAGCGAGCCGTCGTTTCCGCCATTCTCAATACTGCCAACGGTTCTGTTCCATGAACCGGTGTAGAGCTCACCCTGAGTGCCGGAAAAATTAAAGCCGTCTTTCATATTAAGCACAAGTGCCCCGCCCAGGGTATTCAGGCCGAAGAGTGGATCTGCACCACTGATCAGATCAATGCTGTTAACTGCAGATTCCGGCAACAGATCCCAGTTCACTGCATCCCCCAATGGTTCATTAATGCGCGCACTGTTCTGGTACACCGCGATGCCCTGCGGCAAGCCCAGCAAGGGGGATGCGGTAAAACCGCGAAACAGCAGATCAGGTTGCAGTGGATTGTTCTGGGCTGAATTGATGTTAACGCCCGGGGTTTTATTATTGAGAAAATCGGTCAGGTCCAGACTCTGGGCATTTTGCAGATCTCTGCTGCCAATAGTGCGCACGGCGTAGGGGATTTTATTCACCGGCACTCCCAGTCCCGAACCAGGCGTTGTGCCCACCACGATAATTTCTTCTATGGCAGCATTGTCAGCAGTCCTGCTAGCAGCACTTCCGGCAAACCTGGCAGCTTCCTGCGCCATGGTACTACCGCCTGGTAACAACGGAGACAGGCCAAGAACAAGGCAAAGCACTGGCGCTGCTTTCGGTCCAACCATATCGAGAGGCCCTGTTAATGACTCATTTCATCCCAGACCTGGAATGCTTCTGTATTATCAACGCTGAATTCTCTGGCTTGCAGGGCCTCCTGCCAGCGCTCAAGTACAAGTTTTGATAATGGCGCATGCATGTTTACTGCATCGCATAATTCATTGGCGATCCCCACATCCTTAACCAGCAGTCCCATGGCAAATCCGGTAGCAAATTTTTCACCAATGACATGATCCTTCATCACCTTGTCTGACATAAAGGTATGCCCTGTTGATACATTAACCACATCAACAAAGGTGTCCAGATCCAATCCAAAACGCCTGGCGGTGAGCATTGCTTCAGAGGTCGCCACGAAAGAAGTGGCTGCGATAAGATTATTCAAGGCCTTCGTGGCATGACCAGAACCCACAGCACCGGTCTCAAACAGTTGAGTGCCCATACATTTAATCAGGGGTCTGGCCTTATCCATTGCCTGCGCATCGTTGGTACCAATCATGATCGCCAACGTGCCAAGCTCGGCTCTGGGCACGCCTCCGGATACAGGGGCATCAATCAGGGTGACATTATGGGCTGCCAATTTCTCGGCCAGTGTCTGGGTTCCGATTGGTTCCGCAGAGCTCATGTCTACAACAATACATTCGGCTTTGACATTATTGATAAACGCACCATCTTCAGTCTCCAGCAATACTTCACGAACTATATGACCATTGGGCAACATGGTGATTACGAAATCCATGTCAGCCAATTCAGCCAGACTGCTGGCGCAGTGTGCATCATTCTCAACAGCAAAACTTTCAGCGCGCACGCTATCCATATCAAATACCGTCAGTTCATAACCTGCTTTCAATATGTTCATCGCCATGGGCCATCCCATATTGCCAATACCGATAAACCCGACTTTTATATTTTTTAATTCCTGCACCAAATTTTCCCCACTTTTTTCTGTTCCAGAATACTATCTTTAAATTGAATCATTACCTTGCCGAAACGATGAAATCCTTCCTATTCATCAAGCCCCATTTCAGCAAGCACTTCCCTGGCAGCATTAAAGGCTTCTACGCCACTAGGTACACCGGAGTAGACCGCGCTATGAATAAGCACTGCACGAATTTCTTCTACACTGACCCCATTGGCAATGGCACCCCTGACATGAACCTTGATCTGATTCGGTTTTGTCAGTGCAGTCAATACGGCAAGTGTGAGCATGCTGCGGGTTTTCGGATCCAGAGTTTCCTCTGCCCAGACTTCTCCAAAACAATACTTGGTCACCAGATCTTCAAAGGGGCGATTAAATGCACTGGCCCTGCTTTCACGGGCTGCAGCGACCTCCTCGCCCCACATTTTTACGGCAATATCCCTGCCTGCTTTATAGGCATCATCACTCATCAATATGCTCCATTATTTTGTAATTGAACTATGTCTGAACCGAAATAAGCAGTGTCAGACAAACAGACAGCTAACATACTTAATTCTCTCGAGAAATTGTATGTTTTAGTGAAAATATTAATAGTACAAAGTCAGGGGGAGTAGCGGGAAAAAATAGCAGGTCGGAAAAGCGTAGCGCCTTGCGACATAGGGTCACAAAATACACAATCAGCTTCAGCAAAACGTCGGATGACGGCTTGCAGCCTTATCCAACCTACAGGCTCACTGAAACCAGCAGCCTTCCTCTTGCATCCTGCATCCTGAATCCTGAATCCTTTATCCGCTTTTTTAAAGCCGATTATCCTGGCAATAGTATTCCGGCGGATCGCCACCTTCACGCCAAATCAG
>Ga0181604_10000299_pt1 | contig 44490 bp, 55 predicted proteins | sample 041ome_12_FD_148663 | JGI IMG/M metagenome (GOLD analysis project Ga0181604, IMG submission 148663) | Coastal salt marsh microbial communities from the Groves Creek Marsh, Skidaway Island, Georgia - 041410US metaG (spades assembly) | ecosystem: Environmental > Aquatic > Marine > Intertidal zone...
GTCTCAGCCAGCGCCAGAAGCTGGCTTATGTCCGTCACCTGCTGCATTGAGAATCTGCTTCATGCTGTATCGCTGGCTACAACTGTAAGTAAAAACGGTTCACGGACAGCAAACACCTATACCCTGCCAGCTCTGCATGTGACAATCGAGGATCTGGTTGCAAGAATAGGCGAGTTATTTCCGCAGCATGATGTTCAGTCATTAATTCACTATGCCCCGGACCCGTGGGTGGAAGAGAATTTTGGCAGCTACCCGCCGCTGATACTGCCAAGGGCGAAAGCCGCCGGATTTCATGATGATGGCGATATTGAGTCGCTAATTAAAAATGCCTTGGCAGGACTGGAATAAATTCGAAGACTATTCCTGGCTGGTTAGCTGACTACTATTTTCGAACGCTTCGATGATTTTTGAATGGCGTTTTTCCACCAGCTCTCGATCAACAGGATGAGTAATCACGTAAAACAAATTTTGCTCGATTGCTTTCACTACCCAACGACCAAACTGCAGGGGGTCGGTTCCCGAGGCTGCCGCATTAGCCAGCTCATGATCATTATTCGCCGCCAGCGCTCCGCCATATTTTTCCGGCCGGTTGAGCCCGGAATGGGAAAGATTGGTATTGACGACGCCGGGGCATAACACAGACACCCCGACACCATAGGGCTGCATATCCACTTTCAGGGCTTCGGCCAATCCGATAAGACCATATTTGCACATGTTGTACATGCCCTGCCCGCGGCTTGGCTCATAGACTCTCAAACCACTGATGGAACTGGTAATGACTACATGGGCATTGTCAGGATTTTCCAGCAGATGGGGCAGGCAGGCCTGAACGACATAGGCAACCCCTTTCATATTCACGTCAATTACCCAGTCCCAATCCGAAACACTGGCATTTTCAAGAGGCCCCATATTGCCGGCAACACCGGCATTGGCGCAGACGATATTAATGGCACCAAAAAATCTTTTGGCATCATTTACTGCCTCACACACAGCGTCCCTGTCGGCAACATCCAGGGGATAAATTCTTACTTGCGCGCCAAGAGATTCCAGTTCTTCCCGCACCAATTCAAGCTTGGCCTGGTCAATATCAGCAAGGGCAAGAGACATACCTCGTTCGGCAAAAGCTTTCGCCATACCAAGACCAATTCCGGATCCGCCTCCGGTAATAAAAGCAATTTTCTCAGCAAAAGTTTTTATAGTATTTCCCCCGCTTATTCAGCGATCAAATTTCGTCAAAGTACAGTTAAAAAATTAGCCAGGATTGAAGTAGAGCGTTTTTAATCAAGGTGTCTTCCTACCTATCCACTTATATCAATAAAAATTGAGCCACTCGATCGATTAGCCAGTAGGATGATGGTATACCAATAACATAGGCCGCAATAAGATCCATACGTTGACGTGTCATTAAATCTTTTATGGCATATTCATTCAAAGTTAAATTCTTTGTGACTCGTCTAATAGCAAAAAACAAAATGCTTACCAGAAAAATAAATGCAAGCTGCCCTGCTTCTACCCCAAGATTAAAAAACAACAGGGAAATAACTATTTCATTCTGCACCAGACCAATCTCACCGAGAGCACTGGCAAAACCCAATCCATGCAATAAGCCAAAACCAAATGAAATGATAATGGGATAATGATAAGTCAGGCTATCAGTGTGTTCCCGACTAATTTCAAAGGCCAGAAAAACAATGGAAAGAGCGATAACAGCTTCTACCGGAACGATGGGAATACTAATCAACCCAAGTGAGGACAATGACAAGGTAATGGAATGGGCAATGGTAAATCCTGTCACCGTCCACAGTATTCTTTTCAGGGTAGCGGCAATAATCAGCAGCCCCAATACAAATAATAAATGATCCAGTCCGCCAATAATGTGCTCAACACCCAGAGCAAGATACTCCAAAGCAATATTTCCCCTTGTGGCCTTGACCGGAATATTCCAGTCAGGACTTGTCGGCGTTAACATGGCAGTTATATTGTCACCTGCCAAAGTCGTCAGGCGATAAAAAGTCGCCAACGATGGATTATAAAAGGGATAGTCCAGCGTGATCAGGTTGCCTGCAAGCGACAAATCACAGAGTACTGTGCCATTGCTCCCCTCAGGGCGGCTTACCCTGTTTTGTTCCATGCAACCGACTGGCCAGGCAAGCGCGGGTTGATTATTGGCTTCAACAGTATCCGGTACCCTGATGGAAAACTGGTAAGCGGCAGGGAGTTGTTCAGTGATAGTGACCACTACTGGTCGTGCATCATGGGCAAACAGCGCAGGTGCGAAAAGTGCAAGCGCCAGCAGGAAAGTCGAAAAAAACCTCAGCTTCATTGTCACTGGCCCGCCTGCAAGTCCAGCCTGACCTCATAGGCATCAATAACCTGTTGCTCGGCCTCTCTGCGATTTTGCAGCACAGACTCAAAGCGCCAGTCATCCAGCACCCGCTCTCTTATTTCTTCGAATGCTGGAATATAGGGGTCTGTTTTGCTGCGCAGCATCACCAGATGAAAACCATAGCGGGATTCAAAAGGGCCGGCCCAATCCTGATCAGAGGGAGCCAAAGTATCAAGCCGGGCGACAAAGTCTTCAGTGAAATTATTCACGACAAAATCACGGGTACGTTCTACATAATTTTGCAGAAAGGGATAACGGTCGCCGTACTGCGAAGCATCATTAAAGGCAATATCGCCAATGTTCGCGCTGTTTAACAAACTCAAGGCATCCTGTTGCGCCTGTTCCTGGCCACGCTCACCGGCGTCAAAGAATATATGGGTGAAGGTATAGACCGCATCTATCTGATAATCGCTTCTCCTTTCATCAAACCAGGAGGCTATTACAGCATCATCGGGAACCAGCGACTGGTTCACCATATTTTCCAGCAGAAACTCTACTTTTTGTACCAGACGCTGGCGAATAATATAGTCTCCCTGATCCATCCCCAGGGCCAAGGCTTCCCGGTAAAGGGCTTCTTCGCGCACAAAGTCATCAATCAGTTTTTCCAGGTCAGATTCGCTCATGGCATCAAGCTGTTCACTGAATAATTCCGGTTGAAAGGCCTGCGCTCTGAACTGCATAAAATTTAACAGGGCAAGCCTGTCTACCGGAATAACCTTTTCAAGGTTTTCAATATCCGACACAGCTGGTGCTGACCATTGGTAGCCTGCAAAAATAAGTATTCCTGCGACCAAAAAATGCAGCAGGGGCTGCTTGATAAGTTTTGCCATAAGTATTTGAAATTGAAGAATTGAAAAAATACTATACCAGTTGTTTAGTTAACAAAGTTTAACAGTGGTGTTTTTTTAATAACAGCACACATCTGATGACCTCGCTACCTGTCACGATAAATAAAAAGCAAAAAACAAAGAGACCTATACAAAAACCCAAAAAGTTAAAACCCGGACAATTCTCTTTGTGACGAAAACGCATAAAAGGAAATTATTCATGATTAGCCAATTAAATATTGCTAGAGCCATGCTTGTGTTCGGTTTTTGTTATGGCTTGACCAGCCTGCTGGCAACCTTTACCCATATCGGGGATCCGGCATATCTTGTACAAAGTGATTTTGGTGGCGGCCAGGCCCATTCCTGGTATCACGCGCTACGCGAAGCCTGCGGGGATATCGCTACCATCGTAATAGTGCTTTACCTGTTTTTTGCCAACGAGAAAGTCCGCCAGCCTCTGACCTGGTGGATAAGTCTGGTGTTGTTGCTGGGTTATTACCTTCCTTACTGGATTGGCATGCCCTTTATGGCTGAACTTGGAGCACCGAGTCTGCAGGCTGAGATAAACCATATAGTGCAGGCTTTTTTCGCTCTTGCCGGACTGTTCTGTGCACGCAAGGCCTTCTTTCATGATTCTGATGCTATTGTTTCATAAAAAATTAACTGTCTGACGGGGAATATATAGATGTACCTGAAGTTGCTAAAAAATAATGTGAAGCAAGGAATCCTTAACCTGCACTTACCCGATGGAAGCCATCACCGCTTTGGACAATCCGGCATTGAAGCTGACTGGTTTATTCGCAATGAGAAGGCAATCAAACGGATAGCAAGAGACTGGGAATTTGAACTCGGTCAGACCTATATGGAGGGTGGCTGGGACACAGGTGACCAGGATCTGCGTATTCTTCTTGGTTTACTGCGCACCAATTTTTCGCCAAAAGGCGTCATCAAGTGGTATACGCCACTGGTCAAGTTGTACCAGCAGTTCAACCATATCACCCGCAGTTATCGCAATATTGCCCACCATTATGATACCGAAGAAACCATTTTCCGCATGTTTCTGGATAAGGAAATGTATTATTCCTGCGCCTATTTTCGCGACCAGAACGACAGTATTGAACAGGCACAACTTAACAAGGCCAGGCACATCGCCAGTAAATTATTGCTCAAACCAGGCATGACAGTTCTCGATATTGGCTGTGGCTGGGGCAGTCTGGCCTTTCACCTGGCCAGTCATCATGATGTCCATGTTACGGGCATCACCCTGTCAAAGGAACAACTGCGGGTTGCCACGGATGAAGCACAAGCCCGTGGTCTTTCTGACAAAACCACATTCCTGTTATCCGATTACCGCGAGCATCAGGGAAAATATGATCGAATACTCAGCGTTGGCATGTTGGAACATGTCAGTGTTGCTGCGCTACCGGTCTATTTCAGCCGCGTTAATGACATGCTTGATGACAAGGGGGCCGCGCTCATTCATACCATTGGCAATAAAACCGTTCCCCTGGAAACCAATCCCTGGATCAATCGTTATATTTTCCCCGGTGGCAGAATCCCCAGTCTTTCAGAAACCGCCATCGGCATTGAAAAAAGTCGCTTGATGCTGACCGACGTGGAAATCTGGCGCATGCATTATGCCTGGACGCTAAGAGCATGGCTGGAGCGGTTTGAGGCACATAAGGATGAAATAGTGGGGCTCAAGGATGAGTCTTTTTACCGTATGTGGGAATTCTATCTGGCGGTTTGTGATATGAGTTTTGAATTTGCCAATTTAGTGGTATTCCAGTGTCAGCTGGCGAAACAGCATGGGGTCGTACCGATAACCCGGGATTATCTTTATCAGGAACACTCCAAATAGCAAATTACATCCTCTCGCTATACACTTTAGTCACAATAGTTATCTGGAATCATGGAGATTTAAAAACGTGCGTTGTCCCAAATGTTACGCCGACATGAAAGAGCAAAAAGTACTCACCCAATCAGGCGAAGTCATGATTGATAAATGTGAGCGTTGTGCCGGCCTTTGGTTTGATCAGGGAGAAGCGGTAAAGGTCAAGGATGAATGGAACTCCGTTACCCTGGATGATGGCGATGCCTATCTCGGTCAGATTTATAATGAAATCACTAAAATTGATTGCCCGCGTTGCGACAAAACCATGGAGTCGGTGAATGATCCCAAACAGCCTCACATCCAGTATGAGGTATGTCAGGAACATGGGGTCTTCATGGATGCCGGAGAATTTACCGACTTTCGCGAACTCACACTCAAGGAAGCATTCGACCATATTCTTGATATCTATAGAAAAGGCAATAGTACCCGAGCTGATCAGGACTAAGCCGGGCTGAACAACTGACAATTGATTCTGGCGCCGAAACTGACTTTTATCTATTTTCTTTTAATTCTTCGTCCTGTTTCCCGTTTTCCCATTCAATACCTTCCAACCCCTTGCTCTTCCATTTTTTGGCCAGAAAGGCGATGATTAGCTTCCTTTATATTTACCCATCCGATAAATAAACCAATAAAAAAAGTAAGGTTAAATTGAATAACTAGTCTTGTTGATTGCGGAGTCTGAACGATGAGCGAAAAGAAAAGCCCTTTTCCCATGCCAAGCGAAATAGAAGATGCCCCGGGCGCTGAGAACTGGGCTGAAATGTACCCCTACTACACCCATGTGCAACCGGAGGATGATGAACGTTTCTGGTTCTATAACTCCATGCATTTCTCCGAGCCCATGTCAGCCTTTGACATGATTACTGCCGAGTCCGCCTATCATGCCATGGGCGCTTTTGTGAATCGGGTCTTTGCCTTCCCTACCGGCAAAGGGGTTGACTATCGCTGCATCAATGGACGCATCTATATTACGGCCAATACCGCTACCGACCCGGAAGAAATTCAACATCGACTGAGCATTTTCCAGGAACGGGCTGGGCACTATTACGAAAACTGGAATGAAATCTATGGCCAATGGGAAAAACGTATGGGCCAGCTCATCAAGGATATGAATGCCATAGAAATCCCCGAGCTACCAGAATTTGAAGATGAAGCAGTGGTCAAGGAAGCCAAAGGGATTTCCCAGAATCACTACCTGCGCGAAACCTACAACGACGTGCTGGAAAAATATTCCATCATGTGGAACCACCATTTCGAAATGTTGATGTTGGGATACGGGGCTTACGTTGTTTTTTTCCAGTTCTGCAAACAGGCCTTTCCTGAAATTACCGATCAAACAGTAGCGCGCATGGTCGCCGGTATCGATGTACTCATGTTCCGGCCCGATGACGAACTCAAGAAACTGGCCAAACTGGCGGTAAAACTGGGTATCGATGAGGTCTTTACTACTGACGGCAATCCGGATGTCATCCTGCCTGCGGTAAAAGCAAAGGGCGACGCCGGTAAAGAGTGGCTTGATGCCCTTGCTGAATCAAGAGACCCCTGGTTCAACATCAGTATTGGGGATGGCTTCTATCATTTTGAGCGCAGCTGGAATGATGACCTGACAGTACCACTGTCCGCCCTGCCACACTATATTGAACTGGTAAAACAGGGTGATAACCTGGAACGTCCAACCGAACAGTTAAAAGCAGAGCGCGAACGCATCATTACTGAATACCGTGATCTTTTAAACACTGATGAGGAAAGAGCAGCTTTCGACCAGATGCTGGGAGTAAGCCATCTGGTGTTTCCCTATGTGGAAGATCACAAGTTCTACTGTGAGCACTGGTTGACCACCAGCTTTTTCAACAAGATCCGTGAATTCGGTGATTTACTTGCCATGCATGGCATTATTGAAAAAAGCGACGATATCTTCCATATGCATCATACCGAGGTTAACCTCACTCTAGGCAACCTGATGAACAGCTGGGCTGCTGGCTCCAGACCGGTCAATCAGGGTTACTGGCCCCCCATCATTACCGAACGCCGCCGCATGCTTGAAGTATTGAAGGAGTGGCAGGCACCACCCGCCATCGGGCCAATGCCGGACAATATTGAAGACCCTGCCCTGCAGATGCTCTGGGGTATCACGAAAGAAACCCTGAATAACTGGGCGGCACCTGCGATACAGAACGAAAATGAAATAATTGGCTATGCAGCCTCCCCCGGTGTTGTCGAGGGCGTTGCTCGAGTTCTGCGCAGTATCAATGAATTCGGCTCAATCAACGAAGGCGATATTCTGGTATGTCCCATTACCCACCCCAGCTGGAGCCCGCTGTTCAGCAAAATCAGTGCAGCCGTATCAGATATAGGCGGCACCATGTCCCACATGGCAATTGTCGCCAGGGAATACGGCATGCCAGCGGTAGTAGGCACCGGATCAGCCACCAAGCGCATTAAGGACGGTCAAAAAATCAGAGTTGATGGGGATACTGGTACAGTCACTATTCTTGACAGTTAAACCTGTCGTCAAATTTGTTGCCTTTAAGCACTCATGTATGAAGCGTCTGTGGTAAATTACGCAGAGCTTCATGCATGTTTCGTCAGCAGTGTCTGAAGCTGCGGATCAAACTCAGCTTAACTGCGGATTGAGAGTCAGACGCATACCAATAATCAATAGTTAACCTGATGATTTTCAGTGAATCTTTCATTAAATAAGGCGTTGCATGGACGCAATTGAGAAATAAGCACGACAGGTAAATCTGGCCTCTGAGACAACACCCATGAACCAAGTCCATAGTGAGGAAAACGAAAAAATATAGTTTTCATCATCGATGACCAGGCTACCAGCCGCATCATAATGGAGAGCATTGCCAGGACCATTGATGAGCAGATTTAGGTCATGTCCTTCGATAATGCGATTTCCGCACTGCAAGCCCCGGAAACAAGCAAACCTGATCTGATTTTAACCGACTATCAAATGCCGGCCATGGATGGCGTACAATTTATAGAGAAAGTTCGTGCTGCCGGCCAATTCAACGATATCCCCATCATCATAACCGCACTGGAAGACAGGGAAGCACTGTATAACGCGCTGGAAGCAGGCGCCACAGACTTTCTTGTTAAACCGGTGGATATTCATGAGTGCCAGGTGCGTTGCCGAAACCTGCTGACCATGCAGCGGCAAAAGCACAATGCGCCTTTACCCTTACGAATAAACAGGTGAAAGCCACTATAAACCCGGGAGGGCTATTAAATTTTTTGTTTAATAGAGGTAACTTTGTTCTAATGTAGACAATATTATTTGGTTCTTTTTCGACTGAAGCAAATTCCATTTACATCCAGAAAAAATATAAAAAAGATGACACAAGATACTCAGAATTCCATTCTTTGGTTTAAGGACCTATCCCTTGCCGACCGCCCTCTCGTTGGCGGCAAAGGCGGCAGCCTGGGCGAATTATGTAGTGCCGGTATCAACGTACCGAATGGTTATGTGATTACTACCGAGGCGTTTAAAGCCTATCTGGACATCATTGATGCGGAATATGGTATTCGCCAAAAAATAGTTGCGCTGGATCCAGATGATGTGACGACACTGAACAGCGTCACCAGTGACATGCGCGCCCTGGTAGAAAAATCTCCACCACCGGAATCCCTGGCTCAAGTCATTACTGATGCCTATCGCGGCCTAGGTGATAATATCCCGGTAGCCGTTCGTTCCAGCGCGACCAGTGAAGACAGTGAAGAGGCCAGTTTTGCCGGACTACAGGACACCTACTTATGGCAAAAAGGCGAAGCGCAACTGCTGGATGCCGTGCGCCGCTGCTGGGCCAGTCTTTACAACCCCGAGTCTGTTGCCTATCGCCTGCGGCTTAATATTCCCGAGGAAGATCTGGCCATGGCCGTCGTCGTGCAGACCATGGTGAACTCGCGTTGCTCTGGAGTCATGTTTACCCGCAGCCCCACCAGCGGAGACAAATCTGTTGTTACGATTGAAGGCAGTTGGGGACTGGGTTCCAGCATCGTCAGCGGCGAGGTAACTCCGGACAAATTTGTGGTCAACAAGATCACCAGTGAAATTACCGGCAAAAATATTGCACCCAAGGCTATCGAGCACCTTCCTGATGAGAAAGGCGGTATTATTGAAAGGCCAGTGGAGGAAGAACGCCAGGTGATTTCCTGTCTCAGTAATGAGGAAATCAGGGAGCTGACTGAAATCGCCCGTCGCGTGGAAAAACACTATGGCTGCGCTCAGGATATTGAATGGGCTATATCCCATGACAGCGCCGGTAATGAAAATAACAGTGTATTGCTACTCCAGAGTCGTCCGGAAACCGTTTGGGCAACAAAAGACAAGGCACCTGTGGCCAAACCTGCAGCTAAAGCCTACGACCATATTTTCAACGTAATGGGTTCCCAATTAATCAAGGACAATAAAAGTAAATGAGTTTAAGTCACAAAGATGTACAGGAAATTCTGCGCTTACTGGAAGAAACTGATTACAGGGAATTGACTCTGGAAACCGAGCACTTCACCCTTAAATTACAGCAGGATGAAGAAGGCTGGACGCAGCAAATGAACACCGTGGCAAGCGACAAGTCGGCAGTCACCAGCACTGTTGCAAGCATCGACGGGAACGCCACCATTGAAACGGCTGCCACTGAAGAAGGTCTGCTGGATATTCGTGCGCCCATGGTAGGCACTTTCTACAATGCGCCGAAACCCGGCGCCGATCCCTTCGTCGAAATTGGTTCCAATGTTAATGAGGACAGTGTCATTGCCATCATTGAAGTGATGAAACTGATGAACTCTATTCCTGCCGGTCTCAACGGTGAGATCGTTGAAATTCTTGTTACAGATGCGCAGTTTGTTGAAAAAGGGCAACTGTTAATGCGAGTCAGACCCTCTTGATGGCTGCCGTGAACTCGATTAACCGTTTACTCATAGCGAACCGCGGTGAAATTGCGGTTCGTATAATTCGAACCTGTCAGACTCTGGGTATTGAAACTGTGCTGGCGGCATCGGCAGCTGACCTGGATTCTGTCCCTGCCCGTATGGCAGATCAGGTAATCAAAATTGGTCCACCTCCTTCCCTGCAAAGTTATCTGAATGTAAACGCTGTGCTACAGGCAGCATTGCAGACCGGGGCTGATGCTATTCATCCGGGCTATGGCTTTCTTTCGGAAAATGCTGCGCTTGCCCAGGCCTGCGCAGACAATAACATTATTTTTATTGGGCCAACCGTAGCCCAGCTCAATGCTATTGGTGACAAACTCAAAGCGCGTGAAAATGCTGTAGCGGCCAATCTGCCTATCGTTCCCGGCGGTTCGGTGAATACCCCCCAGGAAGCGGAGCCACTGGCGGCTGAAATTGGTTATCCAGTACTTATCAAAGCCGTAGGCGGCGGCGGTGGTCGTGGAATGCAGGTAGTTCATAATGTGGCTGATCTGGCAAAAACCATGACCCTGGCGCGCGCAGAAGCGGAAAATGCCTTCAATGATGATCGCATCTATCTGGAATGCTTCGTCGCCAGTGGTCGACATGTGGAAGTTCAGGTACTGGGCGATGGCAAGCAGGTCATCCATCTCGGCACCCGTGACTGCTCGATCCAACGACGCTATCAGAAGCTGGTGGAAGAAGCACCGGCCCCCTGTCTTAATGATGACTTGCGCGAAGAAATGCAAAGTGCTGCTGTAGCGTTTGCTCAACACCTCGACTATCAGGGCGCCGGAACCGTCGAATTTCTGGTCGATGTCGAGCGTAACAGTTTTTATTTTCTGGAAATGAATGCACGCATCCAGGTGGAGCATCCGGTTACTGAGGCTATTACGGGCCTCGATCTTGTTGCCCAACAAATACGCGTCGCCGAAGGTCGACCTCTGGGCATGAGCCAAAGTGATATTATTTTCAATGGTCATGCTATTGAGTGTCGAATCAACGCTGAAGACTGCCAGAATGATTTCCAGCCCAGCCCTGGCAAAGTAATCAGAGCACAATTCCCTGCGGGGCCCGGTATCAGAATAGACACACATATAGAAAGCGGTGTCACGGTACCACCTTATTATGATTCCCTGCTTGGTAAGCTGATTGTCTGGGGCGAGGATCGCACCGAAGCGATAGTACGCCTGCAACATGCGCTGGCGCTATGTCATCTTGAAGGGGTTGAAAGCAACATTGTTTTACATCAGGCCATTCTGGCAACCGGGGAATTTATAGAAGGCGGTGTGGATACGCGTTTTTTAAAGCAAATGCTGGACACCACCCCTGCAGGAGAACTTGCCAATGGCTGATATAAAACTGGTGGATGTCAGTATCCGCGATGGCAACCAATGCATGTGGAGCATGACCGGTATGGGCACGCACCAGATGATGCAGGCGGCGCCGCTGATGGAACGGGTTGGCTTTCGTGCCATCGACTTTACTTCCAGTACCCATATGGCGGTCGGCGTGCGCTATCACCAGGATGATCCGTGGCAACGTATACGTCTGATGCACCAGGCCCTGCCCAATGTACCGCTACAATTTATTTCTACCGGTTTTCGTTTTATCTCCTGGGAAACTGCCGATCATGATTTCATGCGGCTGGCCTACAGAACCCTGATGAAAAACGGTATCGGCCGCTTTGTCCTGCTTGATCCCATGCATGACATGGATGCCCTGATGCAGGTTGCCCGCATTGTGAAAGAGGAAGGCGATGCCGAAAACATGGCGGCGCTGACCTATACCCTGAGCGATGTCCACGATGATGCCTTTTATGCCAACTGCGCCAGACAGATTGCGGCCTCCGGTGACTTTGACCTGCTCTATATCAAGGATCCTTCAGGTCTGCTGACATCGGAGAGAGCGCGTACCCTGATTCCGGCCGTGAAAAAGGAAATCGGTAGTCTGCCGCTGGAGCTTCACTCCCATTGCACCATTGGCCTGTCCCAGTTCAACTACATGGTGGGCGCCGAGCTGGGTATTAATGCGCTGCATGTGGCGATCGGCCCGCTGGCCCATGGCTCTTCATTACCCTGCGCTACACAAACTATTGCCAATCTGAAAACCCACGGCCACACTGTGGATGTTAATGAAACCGCGCTAAAACAACTGGAAGACTACTACTTTGGCCTGGCAAAAGCCGAAGGCCTGGCGGTCGGTAAACCTCAGGCCTACGATGCCTCCTACCTGCGCCACCAGGTAGCCGGCGGCGTATTGACCACCACCCGCAGACAACTGGCTGAGTTAAAGTTGGAGCACAAGTTTGATGAGGTTATGGCGGAAGTTGAACGAGTCCGGGCAGAACTGGGCTCCCCCATTATGGTTACCCCATTTCCCCAGATCGTTACTACCCAGGCCATGTTCAATGTTATGGGTGACGGCCGCTATGAACAGATACCGGATCAGGCAATACGATATGTATTGGGACGTTTTGGACGCCCCACGGCACCAGTGGATCAAAATGTGCTGGACCGGATCATGTCTCTGCCACGCACCAAAGAAATAGAAAAAGAACCGATCACCATGACCCTGAAGGACAGACGCAAGCAGTTTTCAAAGCGCATGTCTGATGAAGAGTTCTTATTGCGCGCAGTAATGCCGGTAGATCAGGTGGATGCCATGCGTACCCGCTCACCTGATGAGCTCCACTACAACCCGGCCATTTCACCAGTGCTGCAGCTATTGAAAGGACTGCATCACGCTAAAGGAAAAAAATCACCAGCGAATTTTTCTGTCAGTCAGAAAAACTTCAAACTAACATTAAACCGGTAAGCCAATGAAAATTTTCATCACGTCCATACTATTGTTATTCGGGCTGCCAGCATCACTACAGGCTCAAAGTGATGCCGAAGTTGAAGCTGCAGCAGTATTCGAACAGTTCCTTGATGCCATGACCAATACTGACATGGAAGTTGTTACCAGTCTGTTTTCTGAAGATGCCCTGTTCTGGGGAACCGGATCGCAATCACTGGTAACCGATCCGGCAGGAGTCGCCTTATATTTTGAACCGGTTGGACGCAACCCACCGGGGCAGACTATTGCCCGCGCCCGGGACTATGAGAGTGTCGAGATAGGCAACAATCTGGTGGCCATTTCAGGCATGTGGGAAGTGGTTCCGAGCGGTCAGAGTGAAGGCACGCCGCTGCGGGTAAGCATGGTGCTTGCCCTGCGCAACGGCACCTGGAAAATTATCCAGTTTCATAATTCCGCGGTTCCCCAATAAGGGAAGCCGGTAATAATGTTGTTAGTCGGCGACTGCTTCTATTCTTAACAGAACCCCGTCATCTTCATCGGTAAGCAGGTAAAGCCTGCCGTCAGGTCCCTGTTTTACATCACGAATGCGCTGTCTCAGATCCGAAAGTAGTGATTCGCGGCGAATTTCTTCCATGTTTTCATTGAATTTAATGCGGTGCAGCTGCCCGGTACCAGGGATCTGCCCTTCCTGCATACCACCTACAAACAGATCACCCTGCCAGCGCGGAAACTCATCGCCCGTGTAAAAGGTCAGCCCGGTGACCGAGATACCCGGCATCCAGAACGCCATGGGGTTACGTGCGCCCTCCATCTGGAAATTTTCACTATGCCAGCCGCCACCATAAGAGATGCCAAAACTGACCAGAGGCCAACCGTAATTGCCACCAGGCACAACGAGATTCACTTCATCGCCACCGTTGGGGCCCATCTCGGTATTCCAGATATCCCCGGTCTCCTGATTAAGCGTCATGCCGGTAGGCGTGCGATGGCCATAACTGAAAATTTCCGGCAAGAACCCTTCGCGGCCGACAAAAGGATTGTCATCGGGTATATCGCCTTCGGGGGTGAAGCGCAGAATTTTGCCTTTATGGCTCATGGTTTCAAAACTGTCTGAATTGTCTGTTGTGACATAGACTCCGACGTACAACATGTCGTCCGCACCGAATAACAGGCGCACCCCGTTAGTGGTGCCTTCCTGGGCAACAAAGATATCCCGGGTATCCTGGATATTGCTGCCATCCCAGCGTCCCCGCGCAACCGCTATGGCTTCCTTGCCTGCCGGCAACTTCTTGTTATAACTCATATAGATATAAGGTTGATTGGCAAAATCGGGATGAATAGTGATATCCAGCAGACCCTTGTACTTACTCACCATGATGTCGGTGGGGGCGCCCTGTACCGGCTCTTCTATTAATTGGTCATTGATAATACGGCGAACACGTCCGACATTTTTTTCTGTCACCAGGGCGCTGCCATCAGGCAGCCAGGTAATACTCCAGGGGTGAATCAGACCTCGGGCAATAACTCTGACCCGAATATCAATACCCTCGGCGGTATCGTAATAAAAAGGCCCCGTGCCAACCGGATCAATATGCAAACCATCCGGACTGGCCGGCGCATTTTCAGCGGCCATAAGTCCGTGCTGAAATAGTATTGGAAATAATAGTGATATAAAAAGCGTGGCGGTGAAACGCCCGATAGTGGTGATTTTCATTCCCCTTTCCCCCAACCTGGTAACCAGGTTATTGAAGTGCCTGTATCTTTAACTGGTTTGGTATAACCCGAACAATTTTACACACTTCGGGCGCTCTGACCAGAGGCACAGGAAAGCTTGACCGAGATTGTCTGCGGGGTTGGCCAATTACAACGCGGCGCTGAAGAAATCAAAAAACAGGGTCATGATGACTGAGCAGATCACCAGCGTGAACAGCATCACCGAAGTGCCCTTTCGAAACCATACCGCCGGGGTAATGGCATAATCCAGATTGCCAGAATCCTTTGCCAATTTTTCACTGATAGTGACAATAAACACGTTGGCTGTGGAGCCCAGATGGGTACCATTACCTCCCATACCCACGCCAGCTGCCAGCGCCCACCAAAGCGGCGCCACATTAATCCCCTGTGTTTCCATGCCCAGAATGATGGGAATCATCGCTGCTGTAAAAGGAATATTATCTATCATGGCGGAAAGTACTGCCGCCAGCCACATCAGCATAATTGATGCGGTGAGCAAATCTTTCTGCACGAACGGCACAATGAACTGGCCAATGAATTGCAAAAACTGACTATGCTCAACGCCACCGATCAAAATAAACAGGGACATGAAAAACACCAGCAAGGTAATTTCCACTTCAGAAAAATAATCATCCATTTCTACATTACTGCCCAGGAATACCAGTGCGGTAAGTCCCAGTGCAGCCACAAACCAGGGTTCCCAGTGCAGATCATCATGGAGAATGAAACCCACCACCATCGCGGCAAGAATCCCCAAGGCAACTTTCCAGGTCCGGGGATCAGCAATTTCTTCCTTCTCATTGAATTCAGGCATGACCGGTTTCTCGGCAAGCTCTTTTCTGAATAGGTATTTGAGTAGAAACAGGGTGCCGACCCTAGCCACAAGAACAATAAAGCCCATATGCATGAAGAAGGTATTGAAATCGATATTGGCTGCGGAACCTATCATCAGATTCGGTGGGTCACCCACCAGAGTAGCCACACCACCGGTATCGGAGAGCAGGGCTGCGGCCAGCAGAAAAGGAATCGGGTTTACCCTGAGAGCCTGGCAAATCAGGATAATCAGTGGACCAAAGATAACAACCGTAGTGACATTATCCAGCAGCAGGGAAAGTACTGTAACCAGAGTTCCCATCATTACCAGGAGTAAAAACAGACGTCCCTTACTTAGCTCTGCAATGGTATAGGCAAGATACTGAAAGCCGCCGGTGGGAATCATGATGGAGACAATGGTCATCATGGCGCCAAGCAGAAAGACCACATTCCAGTCGATGGCTTCGATAGCCAGTTCGGGATTATAAAAGCCGTAAAACTGGCCGCACAAAACCATGGCACCAGCCCCTGCGAGGGCAAATTTGGCACGGTGAAAGCCATGCACTCCTTCGGTAAAAATACCAACAAAAGTAACTGCCAAAATAATTCCAGACGTCAGCATGGCATGATTCCACAGCAAAGGTTCCATTGCTCCCCTCCCAGGGTTCAACTTGGAAAGCGATGTAATATAAATCCGCGTCTTAAGGAATAGATAGCTGTATGTATTAATCGTTTCCGGAAATTTTAAAGGCTGAAATGCCCCATGACTTTCTACAAAATACCGAAAAGAATCTATCATCTGAAAAAAACCTTACCAGAACCTTACAGAAATCTTGCAAATGGTTCTTTGCAGTAACAATTTCATCAGTGAAATTATCTCTCCTTAATTCTGAAATTTTATTTTTAACCTGAAAGGCAATATTCATGCGACTGGATTCAATCAAGATCGGCGACAACCCACCGGAAGATATCAATGTCATTATTGAAGTACCAATTGGCGGACAGCCCATCAAGTACGAACTGGACAAGGAATCAGGCACCCTGGTGGTCGACCGTTTTCTTTATACGCCGATGACCTACCCGGGTAATTATGGCTTTGTGCCGCATACGCTTTCCGATGATGGCGATCCCATTGATGTGATGGTGTGTAATACCCGACCATTGATGCCAGGCTGTGTCATCAATGTGCGCCCGATAGGCGTGTTGATCATGGAAGATAATGCCGGCATGGATGAGAAGATTATTTCTGTGCCTTCACCCCATCTCACCAGGCGTTATGAAAACATCTATAATTATGAGGATCTGCCAGAAATTACCATGAACCAGATCGCGCACTTTTTTGAACACTACAAGGATCTGGAACCTGGCAAATGGGTAAAAATCGGGGATTGGCACGATGCCAATAAAGCCCGTGAACTGATTCAGGAAGCCATTGATCGCGCCAAAGAATAATCAAGGTGTCACTTTACTAACCAGCAGATTATTCGTTCTCTGTTAGCTCCAGAGTTTCGCCGGCGACAGGTAATGTTTCGATGATTACCTGACCGACACGCAGATCCTCAATATCCTGAATGGTCAGCCTGAAATTATCGATTTCGATGATATCACCAGGAGCAGGCATACGTTCCAGCTGATTCATTAACAGCCCTGACAAACTGTTGGCTTCTTCTTCGGTGGGTACTACCAGTCCCACGACCTTTTCTATATCGCCCAACGATGCCAGACCATCTGCCTGCCATTTACCTTCCTGCAGAAGCGTAATAGGCATGGTGGATTCCTCGGCGTCGGTTTCGTCCTCGATTTCACCGACAATCTCTTCCAGTAAATCTTCCAGGGTGATGATGCCAAGGAACTTGCCATATTCATCAATGACAAACGCCATATGGGCACGATTGCTACGCATATCCTCAAACAAGGTGGAGACCCGCTGGGATTCCGGCACCACCATCGGTTGTCGGCAAAAACGGCGCAGATCACTCCAGGGTTTTTCTTCACCATCAAGCATGGCTGAATAGAGATCATTGGTCAGCAACAGGCCAACTATTTCGTTATCCCTGCCGCCATCAACCACCGGAAACCTGGAATGTCCGCCGTCACGGATTTTTCGCAGGTTTTCATCTTCCGGGTCGGTAATATCCAGCAGATCCACAGAGTTAACCGGAATCATCACTCTGCCTATATGCCGCTGGTCGAATTCAAACAGGTTATTGAGCATATTGGCTTTGTCATATTCCAGTGCCCCATGTTCCTGAGAGGTCGCCACCATGCCCTTGAACTCGTCACTACTGAAAACTTCAGCATGGGTGGCTTCCTCCACACCAAAAAGCGCCAGCAATGAACCGGAAGACCAGTTCAGAATCCAGTTCAGCGGGTAAACCAGCATATAGGTGAAATGCAGCGGATAGGAGATCCACACCGAAACCACTTCAGCCTTGCGAATCGCAAAGGTTTTTGGCACCTGCTCTCCGATCACAATATGCAGCGAGGAGAAAATCAGGAAGCCGGTAATAAAAGCCGTGGTATGGAGAATGGAGTCGGGAACTCCGGCCCAGTGAAACATAGGTTCCAGCAATGCTGCTACGGCGGGCTCACCGACCCAACCCAGACCCAGGGAAGCCATGGTGATACCGAGCTGACAGGCCGCCAGATAGGCTTCCAGATGGGACTGTATTCTCACGGTCAGCTTGGCCGCGGAACTCCCGCTATTGGCCAGGGCTTCTATGCGAAAACCACGGGCTTTTACCAGGGCGAACTCGGCTGCCACAAAAAATCCATTGGCGATTAACAAAATTACGACGGCAATCAGACTACCTGATAGATTCACTTTTTATCCTGCTTTTGAGTTAAATTAGGTTACTTTGCCCCACCTCGTTGAAGGAGGGAGGCGTATTGTACATTTTACTACGTGATTTAATAGTAAATGTAGCATGCCAGCCCAAACAGACAAGGGGCATAACTGATTGAGCAGGCAGTGATTTTTCCAGTAACAGTGTCGATAGCGCTGCAATCACCGGGGTTTTCAGCTGTAATGAAAAAACTTAACGAACAAAGTATAGTACACGGCTGAATTTTCAGCTGGAAAAACCTGCGCAATGACTAATCAAATGAATGACAAACTTGCCCGAGTGAAGGGCTTTGTTTTCGATATGGATGGCACACTGATTCTTGGCGACAAGAAAAACAACAATATGGCGATGCTGCCCGGTGCCGCAGATTTTATCAATCTGCTTAAGGATAAAGGCATTCCCTATGTGGTGATGACCAATGGCACCGCACGCTCCCCTTCCGACTATGTGAGGGTGCTTAGCGATGCAGGCATTCCCATGAACGAAAACACCATGATGACCCCCAGCAGCGTGGCTGCTGACTATCTGGTCAAGCAAGGCTACAAACGCATCATGGTGCTGGGCTGTCCCGGTGTGTGGGAGCCTCTGGCTGATCTCGGCCTTGAGATTGTGTTATCGAGTATTGAAAATCCTGGCCCGGTCGACGCCGTCTATATTGGCTGGTATCGCGAGTTTGGTTTTAAGGATATAGAGAATGCCTGGCTCGCAATCAAGGCTGGTGCAGAATTATATACCGCCTCCGATGTGCCTTTTTTTGCCACCGCCAACGGTCCCGGCATCGGCACTTCCTGCGCGCTGGCGGCGGCATTGAAACCCTTGACTGGCAAAGACGCCATCGTGCTTGGTAAACCTTCTTCCCATGCCATTGAAAGTGCGGCACGGCATTTGGGCCTGGAGGTAAGCGAGATCGCCGTTGTCGGTGATGACGCCGACCTTGAAGTCCCGATGGCAAAAAATAACGGTGCTCTTGCCATTTATGTGCATACCGGTACCGGCGGTCCCAATGCCTTTGATGACCGACCGCAGGCAACCTGGCCGGATATCTCCGTTACCAATGTGGGTGAACTGATGGCACTTTACCAGGACAGTGAATAAACCTGTCCCCAAGAATCCTCAACGAATAGTACTGGTTAACCCGACCAAGTACCTGGGCAATTTATTGTTGGCGGGCGGCCTGATGCAGGCCTATGCCCGCTACTGCCAGGATCAGGGCATTCAACTGAAAATTGTCATTGATGAAGGCTTTCTCGCACTTTGTGAAAACAGCTTTCCCGCTGACAGCCTGATCTTTTTCCCACGCAGGAAAATTAGTCAGTCTGGTCTGTTTAAAAAAATCTCCCTGTACCGTGCCTGTCTGAAGGAGATTCGTGCCTTCAAGCCGGACATTGCCTTCAATATCGAAGAAGATTCTGCCACCAACCATTTGACCCGACTTTCCGGGGCCGCCTATAAACTCGGTTGCAGCGCCACCCGCCATCGCAGTGGTTACGATGCGGTAATTCCGGTTCAGTTTGAAAACCGTGAACCTGCACGAAGCCATCGCTGGTATAGCTATTTTGATGTGTTCGACGCTCTCGGAATGCCGGAACCTGAAAAAACGTATTTGAAAATGAACCCTGGCACGCTTCCCGACACCCTGACAGGACAATTACGTGAGTGGGGCTGGAACCCTCAGTTAAAAACCATCGCCATTCATGCCGGTGCGACGAAGGACTATAAACGCTGGCCAGTCGACAGTATGGCTGTGCTGGTGGAAAAAATAATGGCTGCCGGTTTGCAGCCGGTGCTGCTGGGTGCAGGAAGTGTTGATGAAAATGCCAACCAGGAAATAGCGCGACAGTTGCAAACGGCGGGCATCGATTCCCTTCCCCTTGATCTGTGTAACAGACTGTCGCTGGTGGCACTGGGACAGTTCATGAATACCTGTGCCTTGATGGTAGGCAACGACAGCGGGCCTTTCCATCTGGGTTCCGCACTGGGCCTGCCTGGTTTAGTATTATTCGGCCCCACTAACGATGAAATCTGGGGGCCACTTGGTCAGCAAAGCAAGATTGTACGGGGAGACTTTAGCTGTGACCCGGCCTGTAACAAGGGTCATTGTTTGCACCAGCATCGTTGTATGAAAGACATTTCGCCAGATCATGTAATGAAAAAAATCCTGCTCTCAGTACAGACCTAATCCAACGCCGGGAAACGTCTCCGCGCTGGACCTGTTCATGGAAGCGGATGCCAGCGTCATCATCTTCTATACTGAAAACAGGCTGTTGCCTGACGAGCTGCCGGCCGCAGCATTGAGGCCTTTCGTGCTATACGAGCGGCTGGATATCGATCGCTATTCACTCCAGGTAATTTATCCTCCCCATGATGCCATGGTGGAAAGGAACATAGCGAACATAGCCCCGCCACGGAATGTGGAATCCCTGCTAAATCTCTAACAGTAGCACTGTCTATGTTTCTGCCTCTGTCCTGCCTGCTGTGCTTGATATAGGTCGAAATTAACTGTCTATAGATCAGAATGTGTACTCCTGTTTACTCTGAAATTTTTTTACCAAACAGATCACGTGGTCAGATTTATTGGCCATTTAAATCGGGCTTGCCTATCAGACTGACCACAACCGCTGCCAAACCGGACACCAGAAACGCTGGTAACAATACGTCCAGCGCATTCAAATAAGTAACACCAACATCCCACCCGGCTGCAGACAATAGTGGCGGCACTATAAACTTGAAAGCTATGCTAGAAAGAAATCCTGCCACCATCGCGCACTTGGCACCCAATGCCGTGAGTCTAGGCCAGCACAGGCTGAGTATCATGACCGGACAGAAGGTAGCAGCAATACCTGACCAGCCAAAAATAACAATCCAGAAGATTCCGTTTTCAAGATCATAAAGCAGAATGCCTATACCGATGCCAAAGGAAAGCAGAGCCAAAATCATTGTCACTTGCCAGCTCAGTTTCATCAAGGTGTCATCACTCATTTCCGGATGCCGGGTTTTTTGCCAGTAATCCCTGACTGCAGAGCTGGAAGCCAGCACCAGCAGGGAATCAATGGTGGACATGATGGCGGCCAGTACCATGGCGATATAGACGCCGGCAAAGAAAGGCAAAAGCAATGCCTGTGACATTACCGGAAGAATATTGTCTGAATCAAAGCCCAGATCAGCATCAGTGAACAAGGCCCTGCCTGTTATCCCCAGCAATACAGCACCGGTGTCAGCCAGAAAAGTCCAACATAGTGCGACAACTGCCCCTTTTTTTATTTGCTCTTCATTACGAATGGAAATAAAGCGTACAAAGACCTGTGGCGATCCGAGAAAACCAATGCCAATAGCGAGAAAACCAAGCGTCTGCATGACTGCAAGGGTGGTCCAGCCCTGCCCTGCGGTCAGAGTAAGGTGTGCAGAAAAATTATTATCAAGTGACGCCAGCAGGTTGGTAATACCACCAAGCTCCAGCAGCCCAACCAACGGTAACAGAACCAGACCGCACACCATCAACAGGCCCTGAAACACATCAGACCAGACCACGGCGATAAAACCGCCCTTGGTGATATAAAGCAGCACTACGAGAAACCCGATGGTGGCCCCCAGGTAATGATTGATATCAAGGAAGGCATTAAAAGCTTTGCCGGTAGCAAAGACCTGGGAACCGGCATAGATAGGCACAAAGACTATCAACGCGCCGGCGGCGATCAGGCGCAGCCAGTGTCCTTCGTCACGAAAACGTGATTCCAGATAATCAGGAATGGTGACGCTGTCATACTGATCTGTGAGTCGTTTGAAGGGCTTTGCCATCCATAGCCAGGCAATGCCCACACCCAGTAATTCACCCACGGCAATCCACAAGCCCTGCAGCCCCACCGCAAAACCGGTACCGGTAAGGCCAAGTAAGAGCCAGGCTGATTCGCCAGTAGCCCTGGCTGAAAAAGCCACATTAATAAAGCCGAGTTTTTTACCGCCCGCATAGTAGTCACGAATGTTATGCATGCGACGCGAGGCCAGGTAGCCAATTATCAGGAGTATGCTGCAGTAGAAAAATACAGCAGTAGATTTCCAGAACAGATCGTTGATAACCGTCTCCTTATTATTGTTGTTAGAAAGGACTGACTATCTTGGGGACAGGTAAGCGCCGATATCGGATAGCTCTTTATCACTTATTTCCGTCTTGCGAAAAGGCGGCATGATTTTCACCCCGTTGCGGACAAAGGTTGCCACCAAAGTCGGCGTCAGGTCGAGACGCTGTTCCAGCACTGAGGGTTTTTCACCCTTGTAGAGAAACTCCAGTGCTGCTGTTCCCGGATGTTTGCGAGCACCCGGGGCATGGCAAGGTGAACACCAGTGTTCGTAGACGGCTTTGCCATTAGCCGGGTCGCCGGACTGCGCCAGTGTTCCTGCACTTATCAATACACTGGCAAGCAGAATCAATGCCTTATACATTACTGCCTCCTTGATCGTCCCTGGCAGAGTTTGTATCGGCAATCCCCTTCCCCTCTTCATCACGAATATGTTTAGGCCAAATACCATAGCGACCCGCTGAAATAATGCCATTGGGGTCGATGGCATCCTTGAGACGTTGCTGCAAGCGCAGCAATGCATTGTCATTGAAAGAATAGGTAGCCGCACAATCATCCATAAAAGCGGTGTGGGTACGGTATTCTCCCCAGCCATTTTCTGCCGCCACTTTGACCAGTTCCCGAAAAATCTCGCGGGTCTTTTGGTTGGTATCGGTATCGCGGCTTACGGTGAAGCCAATCAGGATCGTGAAGGTACGTTGGTGATAGGAATAGGGAGGCACATTAAATACTGTATTGCCGCCCATATCACGTAAGACCCTACCCAGTACTTTATTGGCCTGCAGTACTGCCTCCCCGGTCATGGGCACTACGGGTGAGAAACCAAGATGACCGTTGGTCCCGGCCGGATTGAAGTTGGAGCGGTTACCCAGCTGGAATACAGACATGGAGGGTACGCCCAAATGGTTTTCGTCTGAAGTCTGCATCAGCTCTTCATAGGGCATGGGAAATTGAAGCGCTTCCTGATCCTGAAAAGACACACCCTCAATATGAGCAAATTGTTTTTTCACATATTCCCAGGAGCTATCCACGATTTCCTGTGGCCCGTAAAACTTGAAGGAAGAACTCCAGAACGGCGTGTTGTTGCTTTGCGCAAATTCATCAAGGATGCGAATATCTTCGGCGTTGGCGCGCTCATAGCGTTCCTGCATCTCCTGGTTTTGTCCCAGCACAAACTGCATTGGTGACTGCACGCCGGCATTGGTATTGAGAATACCGCTATACATCATCTTTGCCGTCACCCGTGTCAGCTCATGGACATCGTTGTAACCCATCACCTGCACCGAACCGGAACGGAAGGCTTCGGGCGCCGGATACAGCCAAAAGCCCATCTTGGTGACCACGCCAAAATTGGACTGGGCGAACAGCCCATCCAGCCAGGGCCCATAACCCCAGCGATACTGTTGCCAGGTTTCGGCATTGGGCATGGCCCCCATGCCGGTACGTACCAGATCACCATCGGCCAGCACCACTTCCATACCGCAGTGGGCCTCGAAATGATCACGATAGGGATTCACGGTATAACCCACGCCATGGTCCAGGGAATTGCCAATCAGGCTGCCCCAGCCGGGATCGGGACAGTCAATCCACAGATCGAGCCCCTTCTCCTGAATATAGTTATACAGGTCAAAATAGGACACGCCCGGTTCTACCAGAGCAAAGGCATTTTCCTCACTGACCTCTATAATCCGGTTCATGCGTTTCAAATCAAGCACCACGCTGCCATTGAGCACGGGCGCCGATCCGCCATAGCCCAGATTTTTACCGGTGGATACGGGATAAACAGGAATACGAAATTCGTTACAGAGTCGCATTAATGCCTGCACCTCTTCTGCAGACTGGGGCGCCAGGGCGATGGAGGGGATTTTTTCCTCTTCCTCGCCCCACAAGGGCGAGTAGGCATCCCGGTAGAGGTCGACATCCACTTCGTCAGTGAATACCCATTCACTGCCTATAGCGGCTTCAAACTGATTTACCGCTCTGTCAAAATCGTTCTGGCTGACACCAGGGGGGTATCTCATTGTAATTCCTTGTATTTATTGTCATAACTTTATTAAAACAACAACATGCCAGGCATGAGAGACCTGGAAATCCTGTAATGCATGCTATGTCTTCACTTCACTGATATTCTGAAAGTTATTGAGGAAGAAGGCTTTAATATACAGATAATACCGAGTTGAAAAAACCGCTATACCGGATTATTTCTTCGGCTTTCTAACATATTGATTTATAATAATAATATTACTATCGAATGAAACTAATCCGGTGTTTTCAGGTCTATATCAGTGCCATGAATTATCCCCCTAATATAGTTGATTTTAAGAATTCCTCTGCTGGCTTTTACCGAAGCATTTGCATGGTTTTTGCCTGTGGCTGGCTTAGCGCCTGCACCCCTGTGACCAGTGTTTCACCTGAGCATACGCAGATAAATATTGCTCGCACACAGTCCTTGGCAAATACATTTCCTGGGCGCTGTAGTTTTGAGCAGCGTATAGAAGACTGGTTTTTTGCCCACTTGCCTATTGAAGCAGAAATGTAATCAATGCCAATGAAAAGTACCAAATTAAAAGAAACCTGTATCACAAACCCGATACCAACCGGTAGAATCAACTCACGCTATTATTTATTCTTTAATCAGCTTTTAAACAGTTTCGGAGACAAACCCATGAAGCCGCAAAAATTAAGTACCCTCATAATCCTGGGATTTTCATTACTGCTCCCAATTCTTGCCACTGCAGCGTCCAAGGTAGAGATTGATACCAATATCGAAGTGGCCCTGGAAAAATTCTATGCTGAGTCTGCTGCCGGCAAGCGCCTGGCTGAACGCTCAAAAGGCATGCTGGTTTTTCCCCGGGTGGTCAAGGCTGGTATTGGTATTGGCGGTGAATATGGTGAAGGCGCGCTGATGATCAATGGCAGCGCTGTAGATTATTACAACACCGCAGGGGCCTCTATCGGCTTTCAGCTCGGCGCCCAGGTCAAATCCCAGATCATTCTATTCATGACGGATGATGCCCTTGATACCTTTCGCAGCAGCGACGGTTGGGAAGCCGGTGTTGACGGTAGTGTCGCCGTGGTGGAATTTGGCGCCGGTGGTGAAATCAGCTCCAACTCTGCACAGCAGCCAATTATCGGGTTCATTTTTTCCAACAAGGGACTAATGTACAACCTGACCTTTGAAGGCTCAAAGATGACGAAGATCGAACGATAAAATCCGCCTAAAGAGACAAGCTTCTCTCGAAATAAAAGCGAATGAAAGCTAAAATGTTTTCCTGCTTAGTTAACCACAAAGAACTGGAAAATTTTGAAAACTGAATTTCTGGGCAAGACCTTATCCGGCCCCTTTACCGTTCCCTCCGGCATCGTTACCTGTGCCGCGCCCATCATTCAGCGCTTTTTTGATCAGATTCCCGAAGTTGGCGTGCTCACTACCAAGAGTATTTGTCTTGAGCCCAGGCTGGGCTACCGCGAACCGATTCTGAGCCAGTATGCTCCCGGCTGTTTTGTAAATGCCGTTGGCCTGACCAATCCCGGCGCTGTCAGATCTGCTGAATTGATGGCAGAACTGGTAATACCGGAAGACCGCTTCCTGCTGGTGTCGATTTTTGGCGGCAGCGTGGAAGAATATGTTGAAGTGGCGAAAATTCTGGCTCCCCATGCTGACGGACTGGAATTAAACCTTTCCTGCCCTCATGCGAAAGGCTATGGCATGGCAATGGGGCAGGACCCGGCGCTGGTCAAGGAAATTACCGCCGCGGTTAAAGCTGCCGTCGACATTCCGGTCATTCCCAAATTAACGCCCAATGTTCCCAATTTTGCTGAAATCGCCGAAGCCGCCCTTGCCGGTGGCGCCGATGCACTGTGTGCGATCAATACCGTTGGTCCAGGTCAGCACACCCGCCATGGTCATGCGGTATTAAGCAACGGTGAAGGCGGTATGTCCGGCAAAGGAGTGCTGCCGATTGCGCTTAAATGTGTCAGTCAGGTGAGTCATCTTGATATTCCCGTGATTGCCTGTGGTGGCCTGTCCAGCGCTGAAGATGTGCGTTCCTTCCGGCATGCTGGAGCCACCATTTTCGGCATAGGCTCTGCACTGGTAGGCATGACCACAGATGAAATTGCAGATTATTTCAAAGCACTGAGCAGTGATCTGGAAAACGATACTGAAACCGCCGAATCACTGGTGCGTTACGATATTGATATGGAGTTTTCATCGGTCACTCTGGTGGAGAACAATCGTATCTGCGATGACATCTGCATCCTTACCTTCGATCGCAAGGTAGGCGTCAAACCCGGTGAATTTATTTTCCTCTGGGTGCCGGGCCTGGGCGAAAAGCCCTTTTCCGCGTTAACTGATGACCCCTTTTCCCTGGTAGTGATTAATCTCGGCCAGTTCACGCAAGCGCTAATGAGCCTGGAACCTGGTACTGAGGCCTATTACCGTGGTCCTCATGGAATTGCTGTGACACCACCAACTGATTCCACCATCATGGCCGTGAGTGGCGGTACCGGTCTGGCAGCGGTGTATCAGATTGCCCGGGACTTTAGTAACAACGGCACTAATAAAGCAGAAATATTCTTTGGTGCAAGAAACAGCGAAAGACTCTATTTTATTGATGAATGCGAGGCGATCTGCCCCACCCATATTGCTACCGATGATGGCAGCGCAGGATTTCATGGGGTGGTGACAGAATTATTACGCCAGCGCCTGGCAGAAATGAGTCAGGCAGAACTCGACAAACTGGTTTTTTATAACTGTGGCCCGGAACCCATGGTGCATGCCGCGGTATCAGTACAGCAGGAGTTTTGCCGCGAGGATCAAATCTTCAATGCCATCGACTATATGACCAAATGTGGCGTCGGCATTTGTGGTGCCTGTAATTCACCAGACGGACGCCGGCTCTGTGTAGACGGCCCTTTCCTGGTTGAGAATACTCAATAACGCCGTCATAGCGCCCTGCTCTTGATATATGGCTTTCGTATGACTTTTCTATGGTGGTTTAAAATCAGAAAACTGAACGTCCGGTAATCCTTGTCAGATATTCCAAAGCCGCAGCGCCTGCCAGTGAATTACCGGAGGCCTCCAGCGCCGGGGACCACACGGCAACAGAGTATTCACCGGGTAATACCGCAATAATGCCGCCGCCAACGCCACTTTTCGCAGGCAGTCCCACACGAAAGGCAAATTCACCAACCGCATCGTAAAGCCCGCAAGTCAGCATTAACGAATTCATTCGTTTGGTCTGCTCAGTGGTCAGTATGGATTCATCCATGGCTGTGGAAAAACCATGATTAGCCAGATGCAGTGTTGCATTGGCAAGCTCACTATAATTCATAGCGATGGCACACTGGTGAAAATAGAGATCCAGCACCTCGTCAATATCATTAAAAAGATTGTTATTTCCTTTCAAAAAATTGGCCAGCGCCCGGTTAATGAAACCTGTCTGGGCTTCAGATTTGGCAACTTCACTATCAAAATTAATATCAAAGCAGCCACTGAGCACTCTCATATAATCCAGCAATGCCTTTTTGGGATCATCCAGATTGGAAACCAGCACATCAGAAATGACCAGCGCGCCGGCATTGATAAGTGGGTTTCGGGGGATGCCTTTTTCATATTCAAGCTGGATTAATGAATTAAATGGATTGCCGGAAGGCTCTCTGCCGACACGGCGCCAGAGATTGCCTCCTTCACATCCCATCGCCAGACTGAGAGTAAAAACCTTGGAGATACTCTGAATGGAAAATCGTTCTTCACTATCACCCGCACTAAAGCAATCACCACTTACCGTATGCAAAGCCATACCAAATTTATCGCCTGGAATACATGCCAACGCCGGGATATAACTGGCCACTTCACCTTTGCCATGGAGTGCTTTCACATGGGCAGGAATATCCTGGAATATTTTTTCAAATTCCATCGGGGATCCATTTTCAAGTTGTGCTGTATTATTGGCGATAGGAACTCACAGGGGGTAACTGGGCACCGGTTCCCTGGGGTCTGGAGTCTTCTGCTGACACATTGACCCTGAGCTTGCCAATACCATCAATGCTGGCTTCAATGACTTCGCCATCCTGCAGGAAGCGCTGCTCACCCCGAACTGATGTCCCCATACCCACGCCACCCGAAGTGCCATTGTTCAGCACGTCGCCGGGATACAGCGTAATCAGGGACGAGGCATATTCCATCAGTTCGTAGAGCGAATGGATCATGTCACCTGCTGTAGATTCCTGCATTCTTTGATCACCGATATCCAGCGTCTGACGCAGGTTTTCCATGGGATCGCCAAAGAATTCCTTGGGCACGATCCAGGGACCCATGGGGGCAAAGGTGTCATGGCCTTTTCCGACAAACCAGTCCACCCCCTGAAAACCACCGGGAGGACGACCGCCACGATCAGAAATATCCATGGTTACCATGAAACCAAAAATATGGTCCCAGGCATTGTCCGCTGACACATACTTGGCTGTAGTCCCTATAACCGTACCAAGTTCGACTTCCCAGTCAGTCTGGTTCCGGCCATAGGGAATCACGACAGAATCGCCATCGCCAATGACTGCGCCACGTGTTGGCTTGAGGAATAGATAGGGCGCACCACGATTTTCACGACGTTCACGCCGCGCTGCAGCGATTTCTTCAGCAGTGCCGGTTTCATTGACGTGGGTATAAAAATTCACCGCAGCATTCATGATTTTACCGGGATACATAATCGGTGGCAGAGTATCGACTGAGTCCAGCCCATGAATCCACGCGGGCTGTCCATCATCAAGCAGATTATTCAGAACCAGGTGATTGGTAATCTCATAAAGGCGACGCTTGAGTCCATACTCATAGCGCTCAATCAATTCAATCATGTTCGCTGGCATCGGCAAGTCGGGAACGCTGCCGGCCTTTTCCAGTTCGGCATTGGCGGCGTCCAGCTCGACAATGATTGAATCACGATATACCAGACCAACCTGGGCTTCACCATTGATAGCGAAAGTGCCGACTTTAAACGGCGCAAGAATATCGTCAACGGATTGCGCAACAACCGCATTGGTGAAAGTGAATAAAAGAAATGCCAGTAACGGCCTGAAAAACTTAGTGGATAACATGCCCAGCCCCCCCTGCTCTGTTTTTATAATTTTAAGAGGGAGTAAGTTTTACGCGGGGGAGTGATCACTGTCAAGGGAAGGACAGATTCAAGTCACAAGTTACAAGAAAATCAGGTTAAAACCATGTTTCAGGTAATTTGCTGATCCTTGTGACTTGTGGCTTGCGACTTATTTTGAGTAGTACGCCTGTGCTGCAGCTACAGCCTTACCACTATTGATGGAGGCACCCATATCAGTAAGTATTGCATCAAGAGCACCCAGGCAAACCAGGACATTGGTCTTGCTACTGCTTTCGCCCATCAGCCCTATACGCCAAACCTTACCGGCAAGCGCTCCCAGACCAGCACCAATTTCGAGATTGTAATCTTTCAACAAGGCTGACCGCACTTTGGCTTCTTCAATACCTTCAGGGATAGTCACGGAATTGAGTTGTGGCAATCTATAATCCTTGGCGACAACAAAACTCAGGCCCATGGCTTCAATACCTGCGGCAAATGCCTCATGATTTTTGGCATGACGAGCCCAGGAATTTTCCAGTCCTTCTTCTTCCAGAATGACCAGGGCTTCATGTAAACCATACATGCTGTTTACCGGCGCAGTGTGATGATAGGCGCGTGAGCCTTCTCCCCAGTAACCCATAACCAGATTCATATCCAGAAACCAGCTTTGCACCTTGGTTTTACGGTTACTGATTACTTCTACTGCGCGATCCCCAAAACTCACCGGTGAAATCCCTGGAGGACAGGAAAGACATTTCTGTGTGCCCGAATAGATCGCATCAATACCCCAACCATCCACATCCAGTTCAACACCAGCCAGACCAGTAACACTGTCTACCAGAGACAGACAATCGTACTTATGTGCCAGTGCTGTCAGTTCCTTGGCATCACTGCGGGCACCGGTAGAAGTTTCAGCATGAACAAAGGCGAGTAACTTGGCATCGGGGTTGGCTTTAAGTGCATCTTCAACCTTGTTTAAATCAACAGGTGAACCCCAATCATCCTGAACCATGACTGGCTCTGCGCCACAGCGCTCAACATTTTCTTTCATACGTCCGCCAAACACACCGTTCTGGCAAACAATTGCTTTTTCACCGCGTTCCAGCAGATTATAAAAACAGGTTTCCATACCGGCAGAACCTGGGGCAGAAACAGGGATAGTTAACTTGTTCTTGGTCTGAAATGCATACTGGAGCAGGGCTTTTATATCATCCATCAGGCCTACAAAAGCAGGGTCCAGATGGCCAATAGTTGGTGCGCCCATTGCGGCAGTAACGCGGGGGTTAACATCAGAAGGTCCAGGACCCATCAGTGTACGAACCGGGGGATGAAATGATCTGCTCATGATTTACTCTCGCTAAATTTTCTCAGCATCAATTATGAAATATCGGAAATAAAAAAAGCCGAAATAACGGCTTTTTTTACTGGATCTTTTTAGTTATCAGGATTCTTCAGCATCACCATAATCGAAATCCTCTTCAGGCCTGTCGATTAATTCAACATACGCCATTGGCGCCTTGTCACCAGTGCGTAAACCGCATTTAATGATGCGCACATAGCCACCTGGACGTTCAACATAGCGGGGTCCAAGCTCAGTAAATAATTTACCTACTGTTGCCTTGTCGCGAACGCGGTCAAAAGCCAGCCTGCGGTTAGCAACGCTATCGCTTTTAGCCAGGGTAATCAGCGGCTCGGCAAAGCCACGAAGCTCCTTGGCCTTTGCCAGAGTTGTTTTGATGATTTCATGTTCAACAAGGGAGTTGGTCATGTTGCGAAACATCGCTTTACGATGACTACTGTTCCTGTTGAGCTGACGACCACTATGTCGATGACGCATGACAAATATTCCTGATAAATTCTTTTATTAAGCTGCTCGTTCGCCACCCTTCAAAGAAGAAGGCGGCCAGTTTTCAAGACGCAGACCAAGGGATAATCCTTTAGAAGCCAGTACATCTTTAATTTCTGTCAGTGATTTTTTACCCAGGTTAGGAGTCTTCAGCAGTTCCACTTCGGTTCGCTGAATCAAATCACCAATGTAATAAATATTTTCTGCTTTCAGACAGTTCGCAGAACGAACTGTAAGTTCCAGATCATCAACCGGACGCAACAGAATAGGATCAATCTTGTCTTCCTGCTGTTCTGGTTCTTTAACGGAATCATTTTTCAGATCTACAAACACATTCAACTGATGCTGAAGAATAGTAGCGGCCTGACGAATGGCTTCTTCCGGATCAATAGTGCCATTGGTTTCCAGCTCAAGAATCAGCTTGTCCAGGTCAGTACGCTGTTCAACACGTGCGTTTTCTACTGTGTAAGTCACTCTGTTCACTGGTGTGTAAGAAGCATCCAGCATGAGCTTGCCAACAGAACGGGTTTCTTCATCATCATCCAGACGAGTATCAACAGGCGCATAACCCCGGCCTACCCCGATCTTGATGTGCATATTGATAGAACCATTTTCATTCAGGTTACAGATCAGGTGCTCAGGATTGATAATTTCAACATCCTGCTCCAGAGTGATATCCCCTGCAGTGACCGGACCTTTACCACTCTTGTTCAGGTTCAGAACAACTTCGTCCTTGCCTTCAAGAATTACTGCAAGACCTTTCAGGTTCAGAATGATTTCAATAACATCTTCCTGCACACCTTCAATGGTGCTGTATTCATGAACGACACCGTCGATTTCTACTTCTTCAACAGCACAACCCGGCATGGAAGACAGCAGGATTCTGCGCAAGGCATTGCCCAGTGTATGTCCAAAGCCCCTTTCCAGTGGCTCCAGTACTACTTTTGAATGACACTTATCAAATTCTTCTACCTGAATAACTTGAGGTGTCAGAAAGTCAGCTAACGAAATTTGCATGGAATTCCTCTTAGGCCTGGTAATGACTTAACTTTATTTCGAGTAAAGCTCAACGATCAAGCTTTCATTGATTTCGGAAGACAGCTCGCTGCGTTCCGGCTTGCTTTTGAAAACACCTTCCAACCTGTCGACGTTTACATCAATCCATTCGACTTGCGTGCGAGATGCAGCCTGATCGAGTGCAGATTTAATACGCATCTGGTTTTTGGCTTTCTCACGTACCGTGATGACATCTCCCTCGGAAACCTGAAAAGACGCAATATTAACTGTCTGTCCATTTACCTGAATTGCTTTATGGGAGACCAGCTGTCTGGCTTCTGCACGAGTAGCACCAAAACCGATACGGTAAACCACGTTATCAAGTCTTGATTCCAGAAGTTGCAGCAGGTTTTCACCAGTTGCACCTTTGAGACGTGCCGCCTCTTTGTAGTAATTGCTGAATTGCTTTTCGAGCACACCATACATACGGCGAACTTTCTGCTTTTCACGCAGCTGTACACCATAGTCAGACAGACGCGAACGACGATTGCCGTGCTGACCAGGTACGGTTTCCAGATTACATTTATCACCCAGAGAACGTGCACCACTCTTCAGGAAGAGGTCGGTACCTTCACGTCTGGATAATTTACATTTGGGGCCAATATATCGTGCCATACTCTTTATTCCGATTATCTTTTACTGTTTAGCTTTCAGCTATTTAAACTATTCTTGCTACTCTTTTTATACTATTCCTAAACTCTTCTTATACTCTGCGACGTTTTGGAGGCCGGCATCCGTTATGAGGAATAGGCGTTACATCGGTGATATTGCTTACTTTCAGGCCACATGAGTTAAGTGCCCTGACTGCAGATTCACGACCAGGACCGGGACCATTCACCCTGACATCAATGTTTTTCAGGCTGTAGAGCTCAACAGCGGCTTTACCAGCGCGCTCAGCAGCTACCTGGGCAGCAAACGGAGTACTTTTTCTTGAACCACGGAATCCGGAGCCTCCAGAAGTAGCCCAGGTCAACGCGTTACCCTGACGGTCAGTAATAGTAATAATGGTGTTATTGAAAGACGCATGAATATGAGCAACGCCATCATTGACGGCTACTTTTGCTTTCTTGCGACCTGATCCGGGTTTAGCCATTAACTCTTCTTCCTATATAAAAAACTTATATCTAGATTAGTACTGAATTACTTGCGAATTGGTTTACGTGGACCTTTACGAGTTCTGGCATTGGTCTTGGTACGCTGGCCATTAACAGGCAGGCTGCGACGATGACGAATACCACGATAGGAACCCAGGTCCATCAGACGTTTGATATTCATGGAGATTTCACGACGCAGATCTCCTTCAACCGTCATTTTATTGACTTCGTTACGAATAGAGTCCAACTGCTCTTCACTCAGATCACTGACCTTGGTAGTCGGTACAATACCGGTCACATCACAAAGTGACTGTGCTTTGGTAGGACCAATCCCGTAAACATAACGCAGTGATATTACGATATGCTTGTTGTCTGGTATGTTGACTCCGGCAATACGGGCCATATGTAAACTCCAACGATTTTATTAATCAGTTTCTTTATAAACTGAATATTGTCTTATTAAAAATCTATATATTTCAGCTGGTTAGTTACTGAAATCTTTCTGTTCTATTCGATACCAGGGAAAAAGGCGCGATAGCTTATCGCCTGACCCTTTAAAAATCAACCCTGTCGCTGTTTGTGACGGGGCTCCTTGCAAATTACACGCACAACACCGCCACGCTTGATGACTTTGCAGTTACGGCATACTTTTTTAACCGATGCTCTTACTTTCATTACTATTCTCCAAATACTCTTACTGTATCTTCACAGTACGTTGTTCTTCACTATCGCTTGAAAGAACCAATGTTTGATTTCTTCATCAGTGATTCATATTGATGTGACATCAGATGTGACTGAACCTGAGACATAAAATCCATACAAACCACCACAACAATCAGCAGTGAAGTACCGCCTAACTGGAAAGGTACGTTGGCAGCTACCTGCAGAAACTGCGGCAGTAAACAAATCATCGTAATGTAAACCGCACCAAACATAGTCAAGCGCGTCATTACACTGTCCACATAGGTGGCAGTATGTTCACCTGGACGAATACCGGGAATAAAAGCGCCGGACTTTCTCAGGTTATCTGCAATTTCTTTCGGGTTAAAAACCAGCGATGTATAGAAAAAACAAAATGCAACAATGAGAGTAGCAAATACCAGAATATACAAGGGCTGTCCGGGACCAAGAATCAACGCCAGATCTGCCATCCACTGCATACCTTCGTTCTGACCAAACCATTGTCCCAATGACGCAGGGAACAGCAAAAAGCTACTGGCAAAAATAGCTGGAATAACACCCGCCATATTAACCTTTAGTGGCAAATGACTTGATTGTCCCTGATACATCTTGCGTCCCTGTTGACGAGGCGCATAGTTCACAGTAATTCTGCGCTGCGCTCTTTCAACAAAGACAACACACCCAATCACGGCTGCTGCTATAACAGCAACAACAAACAGTGCTATCGGCTGGATCTGCCCTTCGGCAGCTTGTTCCAGAGACTGGCCTATAGCTGCTGGCAATCCTGCGACAATACCGGCAAAAATCAGCAGGGAGATACCGTTTCCAACTCCCCTTTCAGTAATCTGTTCACCCAGCCACATCAGGAACATGGCACCAGTTACCAGAGAAACAAAAGCCGTAAAGTAAAAACTGAAATTGGCGTTAAAAGCCAACTGCGATAACAGACCTGTCGTAATAGCTACCGCCTGAATGGAAGCAAAAAACAAAGCCCCGTAGCGGGTATATTGACTGATTTTTCGGCGGCCTGACTCGCCTTCTTTCTTCAGCTGTTCCAGTTGCGGCGTTGTAGCAGTCAGCAACTGCATAATAATAGAAGCAGTAATATATGGCATGATACCGAGGGCAAAAATACTCATGCGCTCGATAGCACCACCAGAAAACATGTTAAACAGACCAAGAAAAGTGCCCTGATTCTGATTGAACAATGCCTGTAGTTGATCCGGGTTAATACCAGGAACAGGAATATGAGTACCGATGCGATATACAACAATCGCAAACAGCACAAAGGCGAGTCTGGCTTTTAATTCTGCCAGCCCGTCAGCCTTGCCCGGTCTCATTCCTGGTGTTGCCATTTCTATGTATTATCCCGATAACTCGTTAAATTGGTTTTACGCGTCTGCTTTAGTAGCAGGCTGCTTTTTGGTTTTCTTGGCTGGTGCTTTCACTTCAGCCTCAATTACCTTGCCACCAGCTGCTTCAATAGCGGCCTTAGCGCCTTTTGAAACACCCAGCCCTTCAACAGTAACGGCAGTAGTCACGTCACCAGACAGCATAATTTTCACAAACTTTGTGTTGCGATTAATAATATTGGCTTTTTCAAGGGTCTCCAGGTTTATCACACCACCTTCAACCTTGTTCAGCTCGGAAGTACGTACTTCTTCAGTAACGTTACCAATACGTGAAAAGAAACCGTATTTTGGTACACGCTTTTGCAAAGGCATCTGTCCACCTTCAAAACCTGGGCGTACACCGCCACCTGAGCGTGATTTTTGACCTTTATGGCCACGACCGGCAGTTTTACCAAACCCGCTACCTATACCTCTGCCAACACGTTTCTTTTCCTGGACTGAACCAGGAACCGGGGCCAATGTGTTTAATCGCATGATTGTCATATTTTCTATTCTTTCTAATTAATTTCAGTAATTAATAAATGGTCTTGCTGATCTTATTTGACCTTAAGCCACTTCTACCAGGTGGATGACTTTATTGATCATGCCACGCACTGCTGGTGTATCTTCAACTTCCACGGCTTGACGAATACGTCTGAGACCAAGTCCGGTCAGGCAAGCTTTATGTTTTTTCAAAGCGCCAATCGGGCTTTTCATCAGTGTGACTTTAACTGTTTTGTTAGCCATGTTTTCTACTCTACTTTCTTCGTGTTCTGTTTTCTGTAATTACTAAATATTCTGTAAGCTGCAGTTACTCAAGAATGGATTAACCAATAATCTCTTCAATCGTCTTACCGCGTTTTGCCGCTACTTCTTCAGGAGCGCGCATCTGCTGCAAGCCTTTAAACGTTGCGCGAACAACATTCACAGGGTTGGTTGAGCCATAACATTTGGCCAGTACGTTATGAACACCGGCTAATTCAAGAATGGCACGCATGGCACCACCAGCGATAACACCTGTACCTTCGGATGCTGGCTGCATATAAATTTTGGAAGCACCATGTCTGGCCTTAATTGGATACTGCAAGGTATCACCATCAAGTTTTACGCTGATCATATTACGACGTGCGGCTTCCATGGCTTTTTGTATAGCCAAAGGAACTTCACGGGCTTTACCACGGCCAAAACCGACACGGCCATTACCATCACCAACTGCGGTAAGAGCGGTAAAACCAAAGATCCGTCCACCTTTCACCACCTTGGCTACTCGGTTTACCTGAATCAGCTTTTCCTGCATGCCTTCTTCGTTTTTGTTTTGTTCGTTCTTATATGCCATTTCTATAAACCGTTTTCCTAGAATTCCAATCCATTTTCACGCGCTGCATCAGCAAGTGCTTTTACGCGCCCATGGTACTGATAACCACTTCGATCAAAAGCAACTGAAGTTACGCCTGCCGCTTTCGCTTTTTCAGCAATAGCCTTACCCACCTGAATTGCAGACTCGACATTACCAGTTTTCTTTTCACCAAGAGATGTAGCTGTAGCCAGCACCTGATGGTCTGGAGAAATCACCTGGGCATAGATATGCCTTGGGCTTCTGTAGATGCAAAGGCGGTTAACGCGCAGTTCGCTGATCTTTGCACGCGACCTTTTTGCGCGCCTCAGACGAGATTGTTTCTTCTCGTTCATAGTGTTATCTCTTATTCCTGTTATCTGATGTCTTACTTTAACTTTTACTTAAATCTTCAAATGCCTAACTTTTACTTCTTCTTCGCTTCTTTTCTGAATACATGTTCGTCAGCGTAGCGAATTCCCTTGCCTTTATATGGCTCAGGTGGTCTGAACTTTCTTATTTCAGCAGCGACCTGGCCAACCTGCTGTTTATCAGCGCCTTTAATTACAATTTCTGTTTGCGTTGGAGTGTCCGCAGTAATTCCTTCTGGCAACTTATAGTCAATGGGATGTGAGTAACCCACAACCAGATTGACGTTTTTGCCTTCGGCCTTGGCTCTGTAACCAACACCAATCAATTGAAGCTTTTTCTCAAAACCTTCACTTACACCCACAACCATGTTGTTTACCAGAGAGCGGAAGGTACCAGTCATGGCTACAGCTTCTTTGCTTTCTTTTTTTGCTGACAGCTTGAGCTGATTATCTTCATTAACGATATCGACCAGATCATGAAGCTGCAGATTCATGGAACCATTGCTTCCTTTCACTGAAACAAGACCGTTGGCTATATTTACCTCGACACCGCTAGGCAGTTCGACTGGGCTGTTTGCTATTCTGGACATATTGCTGCTCTTTTAAACTTAATATTTTTATAAATTAAAAAACGGTACAGAGTATTTCACCACCAATTCCGGCGCCACGAGCTGCTTTATCAGTCATCACACCCTTATTGGTTGAAACCACACTAATACCCAGACCGGCCTGCACTTCTGGAATACCATCTTTGCCTGCATAATGACGCAAACCCGGACGGCTGCCTCGATGCAAAGATTCAATAACCGGTTTACCATTAAAGTATTTCAGCTCGATGGTAAGTTGTGGTTTGACCAGATCATCATTGATCGAGTAACCATTGATATAGCCTTCCTGTTTAAGTACATCAAGAATAGACTGTTTAATCTTCGAAGACGGGCAGGACACATCCGGAAGACCAGCCATCTGGGCATTCCTGATTCGTGTCAATAAATCTGCTATTGGGTCTGACATGCTCATATTTTGTCTATTGCCTCTTGTCTCTTTGACTGCCTGCTTCGTTGTTACCAACTGGCCTTGGTCAGACCAGGAACATCACCTTTCATGGCATGCTCGCGTAATTTGTTTCGGCATAAACCGAATTTACGGTATACGCCATGTGGTCGACCAGTTACCTGACAACGATTACGCTGACGGGTAGGACTTGCATCCCTGGGTAGCTTCTGCAACTTAACCTGCGCTTCCCATTTTTCCTCGTCAGACGCTGTCTGGCTTTTCAGCACAGCTTTCAGCGCAGCACGTTTTTCAGCGAACTTCGCAACCATCTTGGTGCGCTTATGTTCCCTTACAATCATTGAGGTCTTAGCCATAACTTATGTTCTCTTTAAACCAATATCTGTTCTGAAGATCAGGCGCTTGCAGCCTGAGCAGTTTCTCTCAACGGAAAATTCATTGCCCGTAGCAAGGCTCTGCCTTCTTCATTGTTTTTAGCTGTAGTGGTGATAGTGATATCCATACCACGCAGCGTGTCAATCTTGTCGTACTCTATTTCCGGGAAAATGATCTGCTCGGTAACGCCCATTGCATAATTTCCGCGGCCATCGAATGATTTGGCACTAAGTCCCCTGAAGTCACGAATACGAGGAATCGCAATAGACACCAGTCGATCCAGGAACTCATACATGCGCTCGCCACGCAAAGTTACTTTACAACCAACTGGCCAGCCTTCACGGACCTTGAAGCCAGCAACAGATTTACGAGCCAGATTCACAACAGGTTTCTGACCACTGATCTTCGCCATGTCACTCAAGGCATTTTCCAAAACCTTCTTGTCGCCAAATTCACCACTACCCATATTGATCACTACTTTAGTGATTTTTGGCACTTGCATTGGGTTTTCGTAGGAGAACTGTTTTTGCAGTTCCTTAACCACTTCATTTTTGTAAACGTCTCTTAAACGAGCCATGATCTTTTTCTAACCTGTCTGAATTAATCTTTGTTAAATAATAGACTCAATACTAGTCGATGGCCGAACTGTCAGATTTAAATACTCTGACCTTTTCGCCATTTTCGTCGACTCGAATACCGACACGATCAGCCTTCTCAGTCTTCGAATTAAATATCGCAACATTGGAAATCTGAATAGCTGCTTCTTTCTCAACAATACCACCCTGCTTTCCCAGATTAGGATTAGGTTTGGTATGGCGTTTAACCATGTTGATACCAGAGACAATCAGGCGGCCATTATCCATAACACGGGTAACTTTACCGCGCTTGCCTTTGTCTTTTCCGGCAATCACAATTACTTCATCATCACGTTTCAGTTTCTGCATTGTTGCAATCTCTATCTCTTAATCTGGTTGCCGAACGACTAAAGTACTTCGGGTGCCAGAGAAATAATTCTCATGAATTTTTCATTTCGCAGTTCCCTGGTAACCGGTCCAAAGACACGAGTACCGATGGGAGCATCTTGGGTGTTTAGCAGGATTGCGGCATTGTCATCGAACTTGATCAGCGAACCGTCCTGACGACGCACACCACTTTTGGTTCGAACCACAAGAGCACTCAGTACCTGCCCTTTTTTTACCTTGCCACGTGGAATAGCTTCCTTGACAGTAACCTTGATTACATCACCAATCCTGGCATAACGACGATGTGATCCACCAAGCACCTTGATGCACATCACTTTTCTAGCGCCGCTGTTGTCTGCAACATCCAAATAGGATTGAACTTGAATCATTTCTACTTCTCCGGGCTTGATATCATTGATATTTAAGCCGCTCTTATCCTTTAAACTAAATTCGTTGTAATAACACTTGTTAATCTATTTTCTATCTACCAATTAGTTAGCTGACCATTGGTCTACTGTGTAGCTAAACAGTAACTAGACAATTGTCGCCTTTTCATCAACCGAAACCAGAGACCATGTCTTGGTTTTTGATATCGGACGAACTTCCTTGATAGTCACAGTATCGCCTTCCTGACATTCATTAGACTCGTCATGGGCATGCAACCTCGAAGACTTGGTTACATACTTGCTGTACACAGGGTGCTTTACACGTCTTTCCACGAGCACAGTAATGGATTTATCCATTTTGTTGCTGACAACTCTACCTGTGGCAGTACGTGCACTGGTTGCACCTGCAGCGGCTGTTTCATTACTAGTTTCGACGGCTTCTGTCATGTCTCTTAAAACCTGTTATTTATATATTGGCCAGTAAAATTACTGGGCACGTTTTTCATTAATCAGAGTTTTCACTCTGGCAATATTCTTGCGTACGCCAGACATCAGATGAGTCTGACCAAGCTGGCCAGTAGATTTCTGCATACGGTAATTGAACTGGTCACGAAGCAATTCAAGCAATACTTCATTAAGTTCTGCAGCCGATTTATCTCTCAGATCACTGGTTTCATAATTAGCCATTACATCACCACCCTTTTAGCAAATTTTGTTGCAAACGGAAGTTTTGCAGCAGCCAGAGTAAATGCTTCTTCAGCCAACTCTTCTGTCACACCTTCAATTTCAAACAATACTCTTCCAGGCTGAATCTGGGCTACCCAGTATTCAACACTACCCTTACCTTTACCCTGACGAACTTCAAGAGGCTTCTGGGTAATCGGCTTATCTGGAAAAACCCGAATCCAGATTTTTCCGCCACGTTTTACATGACGTGTCAGTGCACGACGAGCAGATTCGATCTGTCGGGCAGTAAGGCGACCGCGGCCTATAGCCTTCAAACCATATTCGCCAAAACTAATAGTGCTACCACGATGCGCAAGGCCACGATTACGGCCTTTCATCATTTTGCGAAATTTGGTTCGCTTAGGTTGTAACATCCTTAACTACCTCTTAAGAATTCTTTTTCGGTTCTGTTTCAACTTCTTCCAAAGTATCAAAAACTTCACCCTTGAAGATCCAGATCTTGATACCAATAATGCCGTAAGTGGTCAGCGCTTCACTGGTGGCATAATCAATGTCTGCCCTGAGTGTATGCAAAGGAACGCGGCCTTCGTGATAACGCTCGGAACGTGCAATTTCAGCACCCCCTAAACGTCCACTTACCTGCACTTTAATGCCTTGAGCACCCTGGCGCATTGCATTCTGCATGACTCGCTTCATCGCACGACGGAACATAACGCGACGTTCCAGCTGCTGGGCGACACTATCAGCTACCAGCTGAGCATCCAGATCCGGTTTACGAATCTCTTCAATGTTGATGTGCACAGGCACACCCATTTTCTTGTTTAATTCAGCACGCAGTTTTTCTACGTCTTCGCCTTTCTTGCCGATAACGATACCGGGCCTGGCGGTAAATACAGTAACGCGAGCTGTCTGAGCCGGACGCTCAATTTCAACTCTGGAAACTGAAGCAGCTGCCAGCTTCTTTTTCACCAGGTCACGTACTTCCATATCCTCAAGCAAGTACTTGGCATAGTCTCTGCCACTCGCATACCAGACTGAAGTATGTTTCTTGACAATTCCCAGTCTTATGCCTGTCGGGTTTACTTTCTGACCCATATATCCTCTCTTTTTTAACCTTTAGTGTGTCGAGCAATCAAAAAGACTACCTACACCAGCATGTATAAAGCTTTGTTAGCTGTTATCAGCAACCTTTACAGTAATGTGACAAGAGCGTTTCAAAATACGATCAGCTCTACCCTTTGCTCGAGGACTAATGCGCTTTAACGTCATGGCCTCGTCCACATAAATGGTGGAAACCTTCAGTTCGTCAATATCGACACCTTCATTGTGTTCGGCATTGGCAATAGCTGAATTCAATACTTTCTTGATCAGCACAGCTGCTTTCTTTGGGCTATAGGAAAGAAGCTCAAGCGCCTCTTCAACACCCTTCCCACGAATCTGATCAGCAACCAGCCTGGCTTTTTGGGCCGACATTCTGGCTGTAGTTAATTTTGCTGAAACTTCCATCATTCTTACCTCTGTAATCTGTCACTCGTAACCAATAAATTGCGTTTTATCGCGCCTTCTTATCAGCTGTATGTCCCCGGTAGGTTCTGGTGACAACAAATTCTCCCAGCTTGTGCCCAACCATGTCCTCAGAAATAAGAACTGGTACATGTTGACGACCATTATGAACGGCTATCGTCAGACCAAGCATATCCGGAGAGATCATGGACCTTCTGGACCAGGTTTTGATCGGCCTTCTGTCATTACTGTCCTGAGCAACCTGCACTTTCTTGAGCAGATGAAGGTCAATAAATGGTCCTTTTTTTAATGATCTTGGCACTTTCTATATCCTCTAATGCTTAACATCAGCATTCTGTTTACTTTTCTACTAATTCTTCTAATTTAATTCTTATCTGGTCGCACGACGTCGTCGAACGATCAATTTATCTGTACGCTTGTTTGTGCGCGTCTTGTAACCCTTGGTTGGAGTACCCCATGGAGAAACAGGATGTCTGCCTCCGGAAGTACGGCCTTCACCACCACCATGCGGGTGATCAACCGGGTTCATGGCAACACCACGAACAGTCGGACGCACACCGCGCCAGCGTTTGGCACCAGCTTTACCCAAGGAACGAAGGCTATGCTCACTATTTGAGACTTCACCTAGTACTGCACGACAATCAGCTAAAATTTTGCGCATCTCACCTGAACGCAAACGCAAGGTGGCGTATTGTCCTTCACGAGCTACCAACTGCACCGAAGTTCCGGCACTACGAGCAATCTGAGCTCCCTTGCCAGGCTTCATTTCAATGCAATGCAATGTACTACCCATCGGGATATTTCGCAGAGGCAGGCAATTGCCAGGCTTCATAGGTGTAACTTCACCGGAAACAACTTCATCACCGACACTGACTTTACCAGGTGCAATAATGTAGCGACGCTCACCATCTGCATATTTCAACAGCGCAATATTTGCACTGCGGTTAGGATCATATTCCAGTCTTTCAATAATTGCCGGGATATTGTCCTTGTCACGCTTGAAATCAATGATGCGGTATTTCTGTTTATGCCCACCACCACAATGACGACGTGTAATGCGACCGGCATTGTTTCGGCCACCATTTTTAGATTGTGCTTCTACCAAAGGAGCATAAGGTGCTCCCTTATGCAGCTCCGGATTAACCACTTTAACGACGAAGCGTCTTCCAGGGGAGGTAGGTTTGGATTTTACTACTGGCATTGTCTACGCTCCTGTTAACCCAGCTCAGCAAAGTCAATTTCATGACCCTGCTCAAGTCTGATGTATGCTTTTTTCCAGCTTGGACGTGTGCGCATTTTTCCGCGTGCAGTACGCTTTCTCTTACCCTTCACGTTCAGTACCTGGACATCTTTAACTTCGACATTAAACAGGCTTTCGACGGCCTGCTTGATTTCAGGCTTGGTCGCATCACCGGCCACCCTGAATGTCACTTGATTATTATCTTCAGAAATAATTGAGCTCTTCTCTGATACATGAGGGCCCAAAATTATGGTTAAAATTCTTTCCTGATTCATGCCAGCATCCCCTCTACTTTCTTGAGTGCAGGTAAGGTGATAAGCACCTTCTCAAACCCAATCAGGCTTACAGGATCAACACCAGTAGCTTCCAGAACATCAACCTTATGCAGGTTGCGCGCAGCCAGGTAGAGATTCTGATCAACTTCATCGCTGACAATCAGCACATTTTGCAAATCAAATTCGGTAAGCTTATCGAGAAGACCTTTGGTTTTATGAGTCTCAACCTTGAAATCGTCAACAACCAGAAGACGATCCTGACGAACCAGTTCAGAAAGAATGCAACGCAATGCACCACGATACATTTTCTTGTTGATTTTTTTGGAGTGATCCTGTGGTCGTGCAGCAAAGGTAACACCACCAGAGCGCCAGATCGGGCCTCTTGTAGTGCCGGCACGGGCCCGGCCAGTGCCTTTCTGACGCCATGGCTTTTTACCACCGCCACTGACTTCAGAACGTGTTTTCTGTTTAACGCTGCCCTGACGCGCCCCGGCAAGGTAGGTAACAACAACCTGGTGAACCAGGCTTTCATTGAATTCCTTGGCGAAAGTATCGTCAGATACGGAAACTGTTTTTGCTGCCTTCTTACCAGGCACTGCAACATTCAAGTCCATTGCTTACCCCTTGGAAGACGATTTAACGGCTGGTGAAATAATTACATCTGACCCGGTGGCACCTGGAACAGCACCTTTGATAAGAATCAGATTGTTTTCAGTATCTACTTTTACTACCTGAAGTCCCTGGGTGGTAACTCTGACATTGCCCATCTGGCCTGCCATTTTCTTACCTTTCCAAACACGACCTGGAGTCTGGCATTGTCCAATGGAACCGGGAGCACGATGAGACAGTGAGTTACCGTGAGTGGCATCCTG